>Ga0181531_10000917_pt1 | contig 19125 bp, 18 predicted proteins | sample PEATcosm2014_Bin_38_FD_119743 | JGI IMG/M metagenome (GOLD analysis project Ga0181531, IMG submission 119743) | Peatland microbial communities from MTU Mesocosm Facility, Houghton, MI, USA - PEATcosm2014_Bin11_10_metaG | ecosystem: Environmental > Terrestrial > Soil > Wetlands > Peat | place... | reverse complement strand
TCGCCGTTGAGGCGGGTCTCAACCGCCAATCCCGCCTCAGGATCGATCTCATCCGTCACCAGCGGCCCCACCGGGCAAAAGGTGTCGAAGCCTTTGGCCCGGGACCACTGGCCATCGGATTTTTGCAGATCGCGCGCGGTCACGTCGTTCACAATCGTGTACCCGCGAATGTACGGGCGTACATCTTCATCCGCGCCGAGCTTCGTCGCCCGTTTGCCGATCACCACCGCGAGCTCGCCCTCAAAATCCACTCGCTGAGACTGTGCCGGGATTCGAATCGCCTCGCCCGGTGCAATCGCCGCCGACGGCGCCTTCAGAAACAGCAGCGGCTCCTTCGGAACCTCGTTTCCCAGCTCGGCCGCATGCTCGCGATAATTTCGGCCGATGCAGACGATCTTCGACGGAACCACGGGCGCCAGCAGCTTCACTGTCTCCAACGGCACCGGCTCGAACCTGGCGTCCGACAATTTCGTCCACGGATCTTCTTCGAACGGAGCCAACAGCCGCTCAATCCAGAGGGTCCCTGCCCGGTCCACGACCTCGCCATACTGGGGCCCGGCTTGTGTTTGAAACCGGCAATATTTCATTCCCGCTCTCTCCTTTCGAAATTCAACTCGCCGCGGTCAGAAAGGCAGCAAACGCAATCGCGTCCGGTCAACATCGATTGTCAACACTGCGCCGACCTCCAGTTCCGGGGCTACTTGCCACAGCGCCGCGACAACTCGGCTCCCGATTACAGCCGGGCTCACATCCCTGGCTCGAATCTGAACAACACTTGGCCCCTTGCCCTTCGTAGCGGCCAGAATCGTACCAAAATCAAGATCATGGGTGAGCACCACATAGCCGTTGTCCGTCGCGAACCTGGCAATTTCCGTATCGGGAGCGTCGCCTCGCCCGACAGACGACCAGTGAATCGCCCCAAAGTTACAGCTTTGGAGCAGCTCTGCCCAGCGCGGCGAGAGGTTCATGTCTATGAGAATTCTCACTTGCCGCTCCTCCTTTTTTAGATTGGGAGGAGCGGCTCACGAGGTCAACAGCGATCTGAAGAATCGACAGGAGTTGCAGCGGTTTTGCAGTTTCTGGTGCTGCACGCGCACCTGTGATTTGACGTCCTGTCTCTATCGCCCTCCCGGGTCCACTTCGTGCGTCGCGGCAGGCCGGAGCCGCTGTGGTTAAGCGTTAGCGATCAGGTCCTCGCGGTCGTCAGCAAGCCTGGAAACATATCGAAGAGCTTGCAGTATATCTTCGCGTTCGAGGTACGGATAATCCGCCAAAAGCTCGTCGATACTGTGCCCGGCACCAATCTGCCCCACGACCATCCCTACGGTGACACGGGTGCCGCGAATACACGCCTTCCCCCCCATTACGTCGGGCTTTCGGCTAATGCGATCCCATTGCTCCATAGGTCGACCCCGGCACTCCTATTCTGTCAGATTCCTTCGCTCCCATACACGAAATTCATTGCGGCAACTCCTCCACCACTTCCCCCGCCCGCGCACTCTCGTTTCCATCCGCATCCACGGCGCTCACCGCATACGCATACCGATGCCCAGCCACTACCGTCGCATCCGAAAACGACGGAGGCACGACCAGCGCCTTCCCGGAGATCCGTGCCAACGCCGCGCCCGCCGTCACATCTCGCCGATACACCACATACCCCGCCAGATCCGGCTCGGTATTCGGAGCCCAGGACAAATCAATCGCCTTTGCCTGCGCGTCCGCGACCGCTGCCAGCCCTGCCGGAACCGCCGGCGGAAACACATCCTTCGCATCGATGGTCATTACCGCGGATCGAGACCCCGCAATCTCGAGCGCATGTCTGTCGAGGTCCACGAGAACGACCCGCTCAGCCGAATACTTCCACTCATGATCCAGCGCAGCATCGCGATCCAAAGCCACACCCGGATCGCCCTTGTCCAGATCCACCTCGAGCACCTGCTCCTTCGGCAGAGAAGCCCCATAGGCCTGGTTCGGTTTTCGCGCGCCGGCCTCGTCGCTCAGCGTCCTTCGAATCCGAACGACCATCCGCTTTTCAGGAGCAGCCGCATCCCAATGGAGCACAACACCCTCAGTCCGCGTCTCCAGATGCAAGCCCGTCACTGCCGGCGGAGCCGCCCCCGCAGCCACCCAGGCCGCATTCGAAGGTCCCGCGGTCTTCCCCGCGCGATTCTCGAGTTCCAGATAATAGCTAACGGCGCGCGGCGGACCGACGATCAGCTCAGGCGGCATCGTGGCCGTAAAATCCGCAGGCTTATCCGGCGCGAACAACCCATCGCCCGCACTCCTGCATGTATTCTGGTCGAAAATCGGCACTGCCCTGGTCTGTGCTTCAGTCTTCCCTGCGCTCGCAGGTTTTCCAGCCATCCCAGGCTCTCCGGCCGGCGCAGTTGTAACGGCCACTGCCTTCTGTGGAACAAGAGCCTCGCTCGCCCAGCAAAAATGCGCCTGCTGATCGCCCTTCAGCGTCACTTTGTCCGTTGTGCTCTTTGGCATTGTCCAGTGCAGGTGAACCTCATCTCCCACACGCGTCGCAGCCAAATCCTTCGCGGGCGCCGGCAGCCACAAGGTCGGCGGCTGCGGATTGGCCGCCAGTCCGCAACCCACCAGCGCAACCAGCCACACCGATGCCGCCGCGGCGTTTACTCCCCTGTTCATGCGATCTCAGCCTGGCAGAGATGTGAGCGCCGTCCCGATCTGCTCATCTTCAAAGCGGAACCCCGCATCCATCAGTCGTTGGGGAAGCACGCGCTCGGAAGCCAGCAAAGTCGCGTCCGCCATTTCCCCAAAGACCAGCCGCAGCGCTGACGCCGGCACTGGCAATATCGCCGGTCGGCGCACCGCCCTCGCCAACTCCATTGTAAACACCGCGTTCGTCACCGGATGCGGCGCCGTAATGTTGAACGATCCCGACAACTCATCGTGGTGGATCAGAAACAAAATCGCGCGCACCGCATCGCGCAGGCTGATCCAACTCATCCACTGCCGCCCCGTTCCCAGCTTGCCACCCAGTCCCGACCGAAATGCCGGCAGCATCTTGTTCAAGGCGCCACCGTCGCGGCTGAGCACCACGCCAAAGCGCAGATGCACGACGCGAATCCCGAGCTCCCCGGCTCTCCTCGCCGCCGCTTCCCACGCCTTGCAGGTCTCTGCGAGAAACCCCTCCCCTACAGCGCTCTCCTCGGTCAGCACCTCGTCGCCGCGATCTCCATAGATGCCAATCGCTGAAGCGCACAGCAGCACGGGCGGCCGATGGCGGACGCCCGCGAGGCATTCACACAAAGCCTCGGTGCTCGTAACGCGGCTGGCGACAATATCCTGCCGGTACTTTTCTGTCCACCGCCGCCCAACGTTCGCTCCGCTCAGATGCACCAGAGCGTCAAACCCCTCGATTTCGACGGGATGTGGCGCTGATCTGGTTCTTCGTGGATTCCAGTAAATAGCGCCGGCGCCGGCAAGGTGGTGTCTGCGAACCAACCTGGTAATCTCGAAAGAATCCTTTTGAGCGGCCCGCTGGAGGGCCGTACCGATCAGCCCTGACGCCCCGCTCAGCAAAATGCGTCTTTCCCGCTTGCCCATTGCCCTCCCTTGGGGGACAAACGTATTAAATCCTGTTTGCTGTGTGAGCGGCCACCAATCGGCGACTTATTCCGCCGTGGGGCGCTAATCGTCCGAAGTCCCCCGCTTCAATGCCACGCGTCGCCGCTATTCATTTCATCAAAAATCCTTGTGATTTGCATAACATTCTGTTAGGTTCGCACCAAATCGGCCTTCACCCGCTTGGACAGCCATGGCGAGCAAGCTCGAACCCTCTGCGCCCCATTTCGATTCCGTGCCCGACGCTTCCCACTCTGCCGAAACCTTCATTGCCGAGAAACGCATTGGCGAACGAATCCGTCGCTTGCGCCTCAAGCGTTCCATGGGCCTGGTGGAACTCGGCCGCCACGCCGGCCTGTCAGCCAGCTTTCTCTCTCAACTCGAAACCGGACGCGTCGTTCCCACCCTGCGCAATCTGGCGCGAATCGCTATGGTCTTCGGCCGCGACCTGTCCTACTTCTTCGAGCCCGAGCCTCATCCTCTTTTTCGCCTCCATCGACGCGCCGAGCGCGTCCGCCTTCCCCAGTCCGGCGTCGAAGATCCCACCTACTATTTCGAGAGCCTGGCGTATATGGTTCCGGACCGCCAGCTTGACCCGTATTTCGCCGAGTTTGTCCCCGTCAGGAAAACGACGGAAGTAAGGCCGCATGTTCATCCCGGCTATGAGTTTCTCTACCTGCTCCAGGGAGAACTGCAGATTCGCCACGGCGATCATACCCATTCACTCGAGTCGGGCGACAGCGTGTATTTCGACGCCGCCACTCCCCATTCCTACCGTTGCGCGAGCTCAGCTCCCGCCGTCGCGTTAATCGTGACCATGCATCAGATGACGCCACACGCCGCTGCGGCTTCGCGCTCCACCGCGCTCGCTCCTCGCCCGGCTACAGCATCCGCACCGACGCCGGAGGCTGCTTCGTAGCCTCGGCATGCTCATGCCGCGCTGCTGTCCGGGGCACCGTAAAGTAAAACGTGCTCCCCTTTCCAACCACGCTCTCCGCCCAGATGCGGCCCCCGTGCTGGCGCACGATATTGCGGCAAATGGCCAGCCCCAGGCCCGTTCCCCCGCTTTCGCGCGAGTCCGACGCATCCACCTGCTGAAACCGCTCGAAGATGATCTCGAGCTTCTCGGGAGGAATCCCACGTCCCTGATCCTCCACTGAAATAAGCGCTTCGGTGGCGCTCTGAGCGCGCGCTCGCAGCACGATCTCGCTGCCCGCCGGCGAAAACTTAATCGCGTTGGTGAGCAGGTTGCCCAGCGTCTGCAGTATTCGATCCTCGTCGATCCACAGAGTCAGCGCTCCTGATTCGATCCGGAAATTGATTCCCGCCTTCTGCGCGCTGGGGTGCTGCAAATCCGTTGCCCGCCGCAGCAGGTCCCGGGCTTCGATCTCCTGGAAGCGCATCGGCAGTCTGCCCGCGCCCATCCGCTCGAAATCCAGAATGTCGTTCACCAGACGCACCAGCCGGTCGCAGTTCCCGATCGCGACATCCATCATCTGCGCACGCTTCTCCGGGCGCCTTTCCAGCGCGCCACCGGCGATCAATCCCAGAGCCGCGCGCAGCGCCGTCAACGGCGTTCGCAGCTCGTGGCTCACCGTGGATATGAATTCGTCCTTCATCCGATCCAGACGGCGCCGCTCCGTCACATCCTGAAACGCGACCACTACTCCTGTCACGCGCCCGTTCGAGAGCATGGGACACGCCACATATTCCACCGGAATCGGATGCCCGTCCTTATGCCGGAAAACCTCATCGCGTGCGCGAATCGGCCCGCTCGACCGGTGCGCCGCATAGATGGGACTGTCTTCGATCCGATACACCGAACCATCGGCCCGGGCGTGACCCAGCAACGCCAGAAGGTCTTTGCCCTCCATCTCGTCCTGCGTATAACCCATCATCCGGGCGCCCACTTCGTTCACGAAAATGATCCGCCCCTCCATGTCGACGCCGTAAATGCCATCGCCGACCGACTCGAGGATCGATTCCCGCTGCCGCATCACCGCGTGCAGCCGGTTCTCCGCGTCCGTCTTCTCGGTGACGTCGATGCCGTGTCCCAGCACGAAAGGCGGCGTATCCGGCAAATCGAGAAGCCGGTTGCGCCACGCGATAAAACGAACCTCGCCGTCGCGGCGGCGCAGACTCAGCATGCCCTGCTCTTCGCCCGAGATTGCGATACTCCGCAGATAATGTTCGAAGACTCCCTTCTGGTCCTCCGGCACGTAGTCGATCAGCCGCGTTCCCACCATTTCGTCGGAGCGGTATCCGAGGCTCTCCGCGGCGTTGGTATTGATCGAGAGAATCTTCCCGTTCAGATCGTGGGTGCAGACCATGCCCAGCGAGCTTTCCACCAGTTGCCGGTACCGGGCCTCGCTGGCATGCAAAGCCGCGGTCGCCTCTCTTTGATCCGTGACGTCGACCCCGGTCATGATGATGAAGTTGATGTCGCCCAGACCATCGGTCAGGGTCGTCGCGGTCCACGCAATTCGCCGCCGCCGCCCGTCACGCGAAAGCCAGTGCATCTCCGTCGGCTGTCGCCGCCTGTCGGCGCCCGCCTGGTCCAGCAGTTCAAAGGCCTGCCCTTTCTCCTCGGGGAGAAACAGCTCCTGCGGAAACGAGCGCCCCGCCAGTTCGGCGAACGTATATCCCGATATCTCTTCGCAGGCCCGATTGAATCGCACAATGCGGCCCGCCGTGTCGACCACCAGCACCAGCGCGCTCATCGTATCGAGCACTGCCGACACAAAGTTCCGCTCCACCGTCAGCGCCCGCTCGATGCGCTGCCGGCTCCTCAGCGAATGATCCTGCCCCTTCGAGTGAATCGAATACTCGAGCCGCGTCATGACCTGCCGTGCCAGAACGCCCAGAATCGAAGCATGCTGCTCCGTAAACTGATTCGGCTTAGGTGAAACTACCGCCAGCGTGCCGATTCCACCCTCCGGTCCCACCAGCGGCGCGGCCAGATAGGACCGGCAGTGAACGGTCTTTGTCAGAGGGATGCCCCTGACCGGAAACCGCGGCTCCATTGCTGCATCGCCGATCAGCAGAGGCTCCGGTTCAAGGATGGTGTACTGGCAAGCCGTCGCCAGGCGCGGAATCTCAGTCCCCTGGAACCCGAACCGCGACTTGAACCACAACCGGTTTGCATCGATGAAACCGAGATACGCGTAAGGCGCTCCGGTGACCTGAGCAGCGACACGGACAATCTCGTCGAACGCCGGGTCCGCCGGCGTGTCGAGAATGTCGTATTCCTGCAGGGATTTCAGCCTCTCGGCCTCGCTCCACTGCGCGCTGTTCGCCAGGTAGCTCATGCCTCTCCACAGACTCCGGCGAGTCCCAAGTCTCCATCCAGGCCAATTTTGCCCGCCCGTAAGGTGAGACCCTGGACCATTTCGCCGAAGAGCCCCGTGTGGGGGTCCACGAGCATTGTTGCAAAGTATATTAGGACCCGCCCTGCCCCGTTTGGGTGATGACAAGTCCTGTGATACGTATAGCTTACGGTACTTTCCGGTAGTAACAGATAACCGCCCATCCCTGATGCACTAAGGTAACACAAGTGCCCTGTTTTGCATCAGGCCCAGGTCATTTCTGTCTCACTTCACCCGGCAGCAGTCCTCTGACGGCCCTTCGTTGCTGGCGTCCAGTTCCACCTTCCAGGTACTGTCGGCCTGCTTTCTCCACACCGTCATGTACCGGCCGGACGTCTTCACCTGGTTTCCCTGCGCGTCCCGGGAGACGCCCTCATAATGGCCCCACGTAAAACCCATGTCCCCGGCGGGCCCCATCCGAGCCCCTTCCGGGGTCCACGTCAGTCGATAGACGTCCGGCGACCAGGTCGCGGCAGCAGCAATGGCATCGTGCCCCATCACGGGAGGCTTGCCATTGCCGAGGGTCACCGCATCCGAGGCAAACCACGAGCCGAACGCCCGGCCTCCGCCCTTCGCCGTATCGGCGGCAAATTTGGCCTCCAATTGATACAGAAACTCGACCTCCGGCGTCAGGCCGGGATCAGTGAGCGGGTTGCCAGCCTGGCTCGGCGATGCTTTGGGCGCCAGCGGATCAAGGGTCTGCGCCAAAGAGAACGCGAAGTTGAAGCTCAGTAAACAGAAAAACACTGCAGCATACATAAGACGACCACGCATGCCAGAAGGATAAAACAGCGGACAGCTAATCTCCCGGTAACCGTTTTTTTGCCAATCGTTCTTCGCTAAACGCTTTTCGCCATATTCTGCAACCTGTACCCTGTTCCGTGATGAAACGAAGCGTCATCGCCGGCCTGGCGTTCTATGCCGCCGCGGCCGTCGCCCAGCATTTCTGGCCGGCGACCCGACCCGTCGCCATATCGCTCCGGGTCATCGCCCTCGCTCTCCTGGCGCTCGCCGCGTCTCGCCGCCGCTCCCTCACCGGCTGGATTTTCGCCGCTATGCTGGCCGGCATTGAACTTGGGGTCGACGCCCCGCACGCCGCCATGGCGAGCCGCGTCTTCAGCGAGATATTTCTGCGGCTCATCCGCGTCATCGTCGCGCCGCTGATCTTCGGAACCCTCGTTACCGGCATCGCCAGCCATGCCGAAGCCAAAACCGTTGGGCGCCTCGGCCTCAAGTCCCTCGTCTACTTTGAACTCCTCACCACCATCGCACTCGTCATCGGGCTTGCCGCCATTGACATCTCCCGCGCCGGTGTTGGTCTCAACCTCAGCGCAGCCCACTCCGCCACGGCAAGCTCCCTCCCGCAGACCACCATCTCCTGGCAGCAATTCCTCCTGCACGTCTTCCCCGAAAACATCGCCAGCGCGGTCGCCGACAACCAGATTCTCCAGGTAGCCGTCTTCGCCATCTTTTTCGGACTAGCCCTGGGCCGCGTCAGCGAGGCAAAGCGCGCGCCCATGCTGCGCCTCTGCGAGTCGCTCACGGAAGCGATGTTCGCCTTCACCAACCTCGTGATGCTCTACGCGCCCATCGGAGTCGCGGCCGCTCTCGCCTTCACCATCGCGCAATCCGGGCTCGGCGTCATGCTCAATCTCGGCAAGCTGGCGCTCACCCTTTATGTTGCGATCGCCGTCTTCGCGCTCGTCGCCATGCTGCCCGCGCTTCTGCTCGCTCGGCTGCCTCTCCGCGAATTTCTGCGTGCCGTCGCCGAGCCGGCAACCATCGCTTTCGCCACCAGCACCAGCGAAGCCGCTCTTCCTCGAGCCATCGAGGAGATGGAGGCTTTCGGCGTGCCCCGCAAGATCGTCGCTTTCGTCATCCCCACCGGCTACACCTTCAACATGGCGGGATCGGCGCTCTATCTCTCGATCGCCGCCATCTTCACCGCCCAGGCCGCGGGCATCCACATGAGCCTCGGCCGGCAGCTTGCGATGCTCGGCGTGCTCATGCTGACGAGTAAAGGAGTGGCTGGAGTCGCTCGCTCTGTCCTGGTCGTGCTGCTCGCAACGGCGTCGATTTTTTCGTTGCCCGTCGAGCCCATCCTCGTCATCCTCGGCGTAGACGCTCTCATGGACATGGGCCGCACCGTCGTCAACGTGGTCGGGAATTGTCTGGCGTCCGCGGTGGTCGCAAAGTGGGAGGGAGAGTTTCGCAGCGAAAGGGCGTCTCCGGAAAGCCGTTGCCGCGCTGCAAAGTTGATTCCGCAACCAAGGCAGAGCTAGTCGCGCGAAGCGCCCTGCCGTTCAGGGGGAAGTGGTGCGTCCGGATCGACCGCGCGTCGAATCATCGCCACCAGTTCCCGCATGCGCGCGTTCGACAGAGCCCTCGGCAGCCGATCGATTAGCTTGTTCTTTGCGAGAAGCTGAATGAAGTGTGCCTTGAGAAAAGATGGTTCTGGCAATCCCGTCTCTCCGGGCTCCATCCGCAGAACGGTGGGACCTTCGACTCCGTAGCTGCCAAACGGAACGACCAAAACCGTGTCCGCCCGATCACTGAGATTCCTTGAATCCAGCGACACAATCACAGCTGTGTGCTTCCTGCCGTCTCCCAAATCGGCGCTCCAGATTTCGCCCCGTTTGGATTTGAGAACGCTACCCGCGGTCAATGTCGATCCCGGCAGTGGCTTTAGAGAGCGCAATACCGAGCGAGCGCTCTTCTTCCAGCGCCTCGGGCGAGAGGCTTTCAAAATAGGCTGCGGTTGCGGCTGCCAGCCTCTGCCGGTTCTCTGCCTTGCGTGAACGTCGGATTGTCAGATCGACGGCCTCCGCGAGGTTTTGGGCCCGGCCCGCCTCGACCAGCGCTTCAAGGTAGCGATAATTCTCCGGAGCTACCGTGGTTGAGAGCTTCGTTCGATTTCCTCGAGCCCTTGCGGCCATCGATCCTCCTTTCTGTCATCCATTTTATCTGAAATCTGTCCCACAGTTCGTGGGAACAACGGCTGACTTCGCGAATCACACGCTCCGTGGTCCTTTTCAGCCGCTGCACCCCGCGCGGCGCTGCAGAGTGCGCCTCAGAAGTTATCCTATGGCTCGCAGACCGCGGCTACGCGGGCTTAGCTGCTGCCCCACGCCCTCTTATAACCCGGCGTTCCTTTGGGTCCTGGCGATGGATCGACAGGCGGCGGCATCTCCGGCTTGTACACTGCGAAGCGATTCCGTCCTCCGGCCTTGGCCTGGTAAAGAGCCGTGTCCGCGTTCCTTATCAGGATGTCCGCATCCATATCCTCGTCCGCCACGATGCACACTCCGATACTGACCGATACCGGCACCTCGTGATCCCCCGCCGTGACCGGTACGGCGAGCGTTCCCACCAGCACTTCCGCGATCCTCGCCGCCGCTCGTGAGTCATTCAGGTCGGGCAGCAATACCACGAACTCGTCCCCTCCCAGTCTCGCCACAGTGTCCTCGCGCCGCACCGCCCGCAACAGCCGTTCCGCCGTTACCCGCAGCACATTGTCCCCGGTCTGGTGACCGTAGGTATCGTTGATTGCCTTAAAGTGGTCGACATCCACCATCAGCACCGCCAGCCCGGTGCGATGCCGCCGATTGCTGTCCAATGCCACTCCCAGGCGATCTTTGAACAGCAGCCGCGTCGCCAGTCCGGTGAGGCTGTCGTGGAGCGCCATGTGCCGGAATCGTTCTTCGCTGTCGCGCAGCAGCCGGGTCTGCTGTGCCACGCGCCTTCTCAACGCCACCACCCATACAAACACCAGGACCATTCCGGCCAGGGTCAAAGCGACCACCACCAACGCGTGATTGGGCGTCCACCAGGAAGGGCTTTGGATCACCATCACATCGGACGGCGCGCGCAGCAGCACCTCGAACGCCTTGGGCAGCCGAAAATGCCGCGATGCCTGGGTGTCGGTGATCACGCAGATGCCCGTCAGCCGAATCCGGCTCCCGTCCTGTGCCACCGACAGAGACTCGTCGCTCGAATCGACGGGGAAAACCGCCGAAAATATTTCGCTTCCCGAGGAAACAAGCAATGTCGTCTGATCCATCGCCCGCTTTTGCTCGATCAGGGTCCCTTCCATTTGCACCACGTCGCCTTCGAAGTCACCGCTCAGCGCCTGTTTCACACTGATCGGTTTCGCCTCCGGCAAGGGCGCTGTCCCCAGCTGGTTAAAAATCGCGTCCTCAATCGTGTGCGTCGAGTCGCCCAGCGCCGGATATCCCACCGCATCCACAAGGTCCCCAGGCTGGAGCGTGTTGGTCTCCCGCCCCAGCAGACTCGCTCCCTGGACGCCGTCGTTGATGTAGACGGTCTGGCCCCAGCGCGCCACTACCACGCCCCGTATTCGAACCAGGTGATCGGATCCGGTATTCGGGGTGTAGTCGAACACCCTTCTCACCGGTTCGACAGGAACGGAAAATGGATCGGGTGGCGCGGGCTGCAGAATGTCGATGTCCTTCAAGCTGGGCGCATACACAGTGGTCCCGATCAGTTGTCCCCGCTGGTTCAGGATCGGACCCGCGGTCCCGCGGACCCGCACCCGCGCGTCGATCAACCAGCCGAATTGCCTCTCGCCCGGCTGCGTCATCACTTCCACCTGCAATCGTCCGGCTGCGATCATCAGGTCCAGCATCGAATCGCGGAACGCGGCCGACCGCACCGTCCCTTCGAACTCGATCCATTGTCCATCCTCTACGCCGGTGGAAAGCCGGTCGAGGCTCACCATGCGGGGATTGGGTAAAGGCTTTTCTCCAAGAATCCGCAAAGTACTCCGGTCCACAATCGGAGCGAACTCGCCCGGACCCGTGACCCCGTCCACCTCGAGCCACGTCCCAGGTTGAACTGCCTTCGTCAGGGGTATATGATCCCTGGTTTCGACATAAATTCCCGACACCCCGTCATTCAGGAAGAACCCGTGCCAGCCGGTAAAACAAACCACGCAGACTCCCCGCAGGTGCACCGGATATTGCCGCTTCGCGTCGTCCAGAGTGAGGTCGTGGACGGCCGCCGCCGTAGTCAGGGTCGGCAACTTGCCCGCAGTTGGCTGAACGGGTTTGGCCGTCGCCCGCGAAAGTCCGCAGGCCGGGAAGGCGCAGGAAAAAACGATCAGCAGTGCCGCCACCACAGGGAGCATGATCGAATGGCAACAGTCCACCCTCGATCTGCGAAGGCGCGCCTCGCCATCCTTCCGTGCGTACCGCCCTCCGCACTTCCCGGCCGCAACCAGAGTGTGGACTCTCAAAATGCAGTGCCCTCTTCCGTCAGCCAATCGCCATCCGGGTCTGAGGCACAGATGGCTTATCGGCCAGTGTTCAGGCGTGCGTTACTTGTCGGGTAGATTGTACGCCCCTCGTCGATCGCATATATTTTGTGCCGATGGACGGCGCCGATCTGACTAAAGCTTTCCCCGGAGCGGCCTCATCCTGCTCCGGCTGTCGCTGTTACTGCCCGTTGCCTGGCTTAAAACACCCCGAGCCCTCATGCGAGGTCGCATACTTCGACAGCGTCGTGTGAAATCGATGCAGGCGCATCGTCTCCACGCGCAGCCCTCCCATCGTCGCCGGGATCCATTGCGGATTCCGCCCGATATCCACCAGAACCACCAGAGCGGCCTCCGCGGGATTATCCCGGCTCTGGGTTACGCCCACGCCGAAGACCGCCGGATCGGCCATCAGCCGCGGCGCCACGCTCCGCACAACCGCTGCCGCTCCAGCCAGCGCCTCACTCGACAAATGAATGCCCGGCTCCAGCGACGGCATCGCCGGGGCTGCGCCTCGCGCCACCGACCCTGCATCCGTCACAATCACCTGCGTGCGCAATTCATCGATCGTATGCGGCACAGACACAGCCGCACGATCGACGTAGACCACAACCGCCGGATCGCCGGGCGAGTCCAGGCTGCGCCCCGCCGCTGTCCCCAGAACCCCATTTCCGCGAAGCGACTCCGCCGCGCCCTCTGCAATTGTCTGCGCCCGGTCCAGCGCCAGGGGCCCGACGTAGGGCAGCTCGGCGGGCGCCGCCGGATCGTAGCGCAGACATGCGATCGGATGTGCCGTGTCCGTCCCCACCAGGTTCAGCTTGCTCCCTGCCTCCGTGCTCAGCTCCGTCAGGACATCCCCGATCGGATTGACCACGCTCAGCCCATTGCCGTCGCCATCGGTCCCGCCGGCAAAGTAGAGCCCCACCGCCTCGGAGTTGCTCGTGTCCAGAACGAGCGCGCCCGAATCGCCGCTGTCGGTGAAGTGCGTCCCGGCAATCCCAATCTGATTTTCGTATGTCTTCGTGTAGTACGGCTGCGTCTCGGCGCAATCCTTGTAGTAGTCCACCTTCACCGTCAGTGCGACCGCATCGATATTCGAGCAGGTCAGTCCCGTGGTCCGCCCGCTCTTCGCCACATCCATGCCCAGGTTCGCAGCTGTCACCGTCTCACCGCGGCCCGCCATGGGCGGAGCCGCGCTCAGGACCGCATCTTTCCCGGGCGTCCCCAGACCCAATATGCTTCCCGACGAATCCACAGCCCCGGGCGAAGCCAGCGCCAGCGCCGCATCCACATTCGTCTCTCGCGAAGCCAGCGGCACATAATACTCGAGGGTCCCCACCGGATGCAGCGTCGATCCCGGCCGGCTCAGGGGCGTGCATGCTCCATCGATCAGTCCCGGCTGATCGATCGTGTCCCCCAGGTGTCCCTGATCGCTCTCCGCGAGCACATGGTTGTTGCTCAGGATGTACTGATTCTTCTGCTCATCTTCCACCAGCGCGCCCAGTGTGCCACCGCAGCAATCCGCCACGTACGAACCGCCGTTGCGCCCCTCGTACGTGTCATAGTCGCCGTCGTTACCGCCTGAGGCGCCCAGCACCACCGGGCCCGTCTGCATCGCCTGGTTCGCCACCGGATTGCTCACAATCCCACGGCTATTCAGCAGCAGATGCAAAGACGAAGCTACTCCCCCCGCCTTCGCCGACGCACCATCGATCGCCGCAACCACATATACATCCTGTTGCGGTATGACGCTCGGCGCCGTGTACGTCAAGGTGCACGTCGTGTAACGATCCGAGCTTCGCTGACACTCCGGCGTGCTCAGCCAACCCAGCGCTCCGTTCGCCGCGCTCGGCTCCGCTGCCGGCGAGCTTGCCAGCGACCACTTCACATTGCCCGCATTCACTTCCGCGATCTGCGCCGTAACTTCCGCCGTTGCCCCCGGGGTCAGCGCCACGTTTTGCGGCAGCAGCGGCTGCACAAACCCGGGGCGCACCTCGATCGTCAGCGAGGCTGTGCTGCGCGCATCGCTCCGGAGCGTCGCCTCCACACGCACCGCGATGCTGTCCGCCGAGAGCGATCCCGGTGCGGTGTAGATTCCGGCCGCGTCAACATGTCCTTGGCCCAGCGACGCCGCATTCGTTCCCGATGCAATCCGCCAGGTCACGGGCGCCGCATTGCCCGAGGGCAGGGTCGCCCTCAGCGCAATCTGCCCATTCGTCACTGCCGACAACGTCGCCGCGCTCAGAGAAAAACTACCGTCTCCTGGCCGCGCCGCAAAGTTGTCGCTGCCGCACCCGGCCACAGCCAGCGCCAGCAACGCCAGAAGCATTCGACTTGTCAAAACTCGGCACATAGCTGTGGACGGCCAATAACACGGAAAAACCAGCGTCTATCTTAGCTCCCGTCCGCTACCGGCCGCTCTCCCCCAAAAGTCAAAAGGAGCGCGACAGCGCTCCTTTTTGAAAGCAATACAAGTTGAGATTTTCAGGCCGCGACGTTTTTGTTCCCGCGTGCCGGAACCAGTTGCGGCCCGGTTATCGGTATTACTTTTACTCCGCCTGTCCGCGCTGCCTTCATCCGCCGGATTTCCCACGGCGTCAATGGCCGCATTTCCTGCGCGGAGTAATAAATCTGCTTCCCGCAATCGAGGCAAACCTCGTACGTCTCTTCGCCCAGCGTAAACGGACGCGTCACCCTCGCATGCGTGCACCCAAACAAAATCTCTGAGAAGAAATTGAGAACGCCTTGCAGGCAGCTCATCAGGAAGTTCATTTCCTCAGCTCCTTTCTATTGCTTGCAGGTTGGCACTTCTTCAGATGCATCTTGAGGCAAAATGTCGCCTGTGCAACAAACATTTTCAGTGCGTCACCGAAGTAACCAGCTTCGCAAAGTGAGCCCCTGCTTTCATGCGGTGCAGCGCCGCCGGTGCGTTGCTGAAGCTAAGCACCTCATCCATCACGGGTTTAAATTTCTGCTCAATGATGGCTCGGTTCATCTTCTCAAAGTGCGTTCGCGATCCAACATAAATTCCTTTTAGGTGTACCTGTCTGTGCAACAGTAACGGGATCTCGAGCTGTTCATGCGACTCGCTCAGCACTCCGATCTGCGCTACTGTCCCGCCGATGCGCACGGCTCGCAGCGATCGCCCCAACGTTCCCGTTCCCCCCACTTCCACGATGAGATCGGCCCCGCGTCCGTCCGTCTGCTGCATTACCCATTGATCCCATGCAGGTTGCTCGACATAATTCACGCCCGCATCGAGACCCAGCTTCTTCGCGCGCTCCAGTTTTTCATCGCTGCTTGACGTGCCGAGTACCCGCGCACCCGCCATTTTCGCGAATTGGAGCGCGAAAATGGACACTCCGCCCGTTCCCTGGATGACTACAGTGTCTCCAGTCGTCACGCGCCCCACGTTGTGGATCGCATTCCAGGCTGTTACCCCCGCACACGGCAGCGTCGCCGCCTCTTCACAGGACAAATGTTCTGGAAAACGCACTACGCCCTCTTCGCGCAGCACTACAAATTGCGCGAGCAGTCCGTCTATGTCGCCCCCCAGCGCGCCGCGTATCTTTGCGGCATCGGCCTCGCCATCGATCCAGTTCTGCATAAAAATTCCGGCCACGCGATCGCCCGCCTGCACGCGCGACACGCCTTCTCCCACCGCGACCACTTCGCCCGCGCCGTCCGAGCACGGAATCCGCGGCAGCTTCATCTTCGGGTTGTACTTCCCTGTCGTCACCAGCAGGTCGCGATAATTCCACGACACAGCGTGCACCCGCACCAGCACCTCGCCACGCCGCGGCTTTGGATCGGGCACCGTCGCCAGCTCCAGTTTGTCAATTCCAAAAGAAGGAATGCGCCACACTTTCATGCACCGAATGATGCCCAGGCGCATGCGCAGGATGCAGTGTTACTTGAGGAGCGCAACCCTCATCTGCATTGCGCGTACCATACAAGCATGGCCAGAGGATGGGAAAGCAAATCGGTCGAAGAACAAGTCGAGCAACGTTCTTCAGAGCATTCACCCCACGCCAAACTCACCCAGGATGCGGCCGACGCCGCCAAGGCCACACGCACTCTCGAACGCCACGCACTCGAGCTGCAGCGCGAACGCATCCTCGACGAGCGCACCTCGAGCCCCATCCGCCGCAAAGCTCTCGAAGCCGCACTGAACGACATCGAAGCGAAGCTTTCCGCGTTGTAGCCCGGTTTCGACCCTCAGCAGAGCGAAGGGGAAGTGGGGGGACCCGCTTTTGTCTTTCTTTTCCCTATTGCCTGTTCCGTGTTGCCTGCCGGTTTGGGCGTATAAATGACGCGAAAGGATCGCGATGCAAAGAAGACAATTCCTCGCCGGTGCGGTGAGCGCAGGCATCATGAGCGCGGCAGCGCTGGCCAAATCAAACACCGCTGCAACGCCTGCGCAGCCGAGCCTCCCGCCGATGGCTGTCGGCCTCATCATCCAGCCCGCTAACGGTGCTGAGGCGGCCATTTCGCGCGTTCACGATCTCGGCATGTCGAACTGCTTTTTCTCGCTCGATGGCTATCTTGGAAAATTCTCGAAGCCTCTCGCGCAGGAACTCACCGGCCTGCTCGAGAAATACAACCTCGTCCCCACCGCAGCCGAAGTCGTGCGCCCCGATCCACTCATCTGGGATTTTCTGCATGGCCCCTCGACCATCGGCCTCGTGCCGCGCGCCACCCGCGCCGCGCGCATCGACGCCCTCAAACAAACCTCCGACTTTGCAGTCCTGCTCAACATCCCGTGCGTGCAGACCCACTGCGGATTCATCCCCGAAGACCCGGCCAACCCTCTCTATGACGAAACCGTCCTCGCCATTCGCGAAGTCGCCCAACATTGCGCCGCCAACGGACAGCACTTCCTCATGGAGACCGGCCAGGAGACGCCGACGACGATGTCTCGAGCGCTGAAAGACGTCGACCAGCCCAACCTCGCCGTCGGCCTCGACACTGCCAACCTCATCCTCTACGGCAAGGCCAATCCCGTGGACGCCGTCGACATCATCGGGCCACACGTGCGCAGCATCCACGCCAAAGACGGCAAGTGGCCCACCGATCCGATGAAGCTTGGCGAAGAAGTCCTCATCGGGACCGGCCTTGTCGACTTCGAGAAGGTTTTCAGCAAACTTCATCGCCTCGGCTATACCGGCGCGGTCACCATCGAGCGTGAGACCTCCGGCCCCCAGCAGATTGCCGATGTGCGAGCCGAGAAAATCTACCTCGAAAAAATCATCACGAAGGTTTTGGCCCAGCAGGCCTGAACGACAACACCAGCAAGAGACGACAATGGACAGAAGAGACTTCATCGGCCGAACCGCAGCATCGGGAATCATGCTCCTCTCCTCACGCACCGCATTCAGCTACGAAGCCAACTCCGCCGTCCGCATCGGCCTCCTTGGTTGCGGCAGCCGCGGCACCACCGTCGCCACCTCTTTCGCGAAGAACACCCCCGCGCGCATTGTCGCCCTCGCCGACCTTTTCCCCGATCAACTGGCCGCCGGCAAAGCGCACTTCGACGAGTTGAACGCCTCCCTCGGCGTTCCGGCCATCGACTCCGCCCTGTTGTTCCGCGGTCCCCATGCATTCGAGGAACTCGCCGCCTCGTCAGCCGTCGACTCCATTCAGATCTCCACGCCACCCTGGTTCCACGTCCAGCATCTCGAAGCCGTAGTCGCGGCCGGCAAGCACGCCTATTGCGAGAAGCCCCTGGGTGTCGATGTCGCGCAGGCGAAGCAGGCCCTCGAAATCGGCAAGCGCGCCGAAGGCCGCCTCAGCCTCGACGTCGGTTTTCAGGTCCGCAGCGCCCCGCCGATCGCCGAAGTGGTCCGCCGCATCCACGCCGGAGACATCGGCAAGATCGTCTGCATCGCCGCACACTACAACGCCCCCAACGCCGTTAGCCACACGGGCGCCAACTGGTCGCCCGACGAATTCCGACTCCGCAACTGGCTCTGGGATCGCGTCCTTTCCGGCGACATCCTCGTCGAGCAGAACATTCACGTCATCGATCTCTGCAACTGGATCGTCGGCGCTCACCCTGTCAAAGCCACGGCCACCGGCGGCCGCAACGCCATTACCCACGCAGGCGATACGTGGGATAACTACCAGGTCATTTACACCTATCCCGGCGACACCCGCCTCAGCTTTTCTTCGACGCAATGGGGAACCAGCGGCTTCTTCGATGTAACGGAGCGCGTCTTCGGAACCAAAGGCATCGCCGAAGCGCCCTATTCAGGACCGGTGCGCATCCTGGGCGACAACGCTTGGGAGTGGAAAGACTCAACTGCACCGCCGGCCGGGTCATTCGCCGCCAACGGAGCCTTCACCGACAATCTCGAATTTGCCGACCGCGAGAAAGACCGCGCCTTCATCGAGAGCATCACGTCGGGCAAGTTTCACAACCAGGCTGAAGCCGGAGTCGAAAGCGCCCTCAGCGCGATGCTCGGACGCATGGCAGGCCAGCGCGGCGCCGAAGTGACCTGGGACGAGCAGCTCCGCCACGGCGAGGAATATAAGATGACCATCGACCTGCGCCGGTTCAGCTAAAGAATCGAAGCGCTGGACTGGAGGCCGCCGACTGGGGACTGGGAACTGCCGACTTGCGAGTGGCGTCCGCTCCCAGCTCGCCGCTACTGGCTACTGGCGTCGATTGAACATCAGCGAATTCGCCTGATCGATCGTCGTCACAATCATGTGCGCGACATTCACATGCGCGGGCCGCGTTGCCGCCCACACAATCGCATCGGCAATATCGTCCGGGCTCAGCGGCTTGATGTTCTGATAGACCTTCGACGCCCGCTCCTGGTCCCCGCGGAATCGCACCTCGCTGAACTCGGTCTCCACCATGCCCGCGCCGATGTCGCTCACCCGCACCGG
>Ga0181531_10000915_pt1 | contig 19138 bp, 13 predicted proteins | sample PEATcosm2014_Bin_38_FD_119743 | JGI IMG/M metagenome (GOLD analysis project Ga0181531, IMG submission 119743) | Peatland microbial communities from MTU Mesocosm Facility, Houghton, MI, USA - PEATcosm2014_Bin11_10_metaG | ecosystem: Environmental > Terrestrial > Soil > Wetlands > Peat | place... | reverse complement strand
TGGGCCAGGTGACGTATGCGTAGACTGCTTGCGCTGCGAATAAACCGTGCGCGGTTTGGGGTGGGCGGCTTCCCAGGTCTCAAAATCGAGACCTGGGGCACCCGGCACCCGGGGTGGGCTTGCAATGCCTGGAGCCTTCTGCTTCTGGCATCCGTGCTGGCGCTGGCCGGTTGCCGGTCGGCGCCGAGGGACCCGCAGACGGTGGTCTTTCTCATCGAGAGCAGCCCGGCAAATCTCGATCCGCGGATTGGCACCGACGTTCAATCGCAGCGCATCGACGGGCTCCTGTTTGACGGCCTGGTGGCCCACGATGCCAACTTCCAATTCACTCCGGCATTGGCCGAGCGCTGGGAGCAGCCGAATCCGCAGACATTGATCTTTCATCTGCGCGGGGGAGTGCGCTTTCACGACGGCCGCGCGCTGAGGGCTCGCGATGTCGTTTGGACCATCGATTCCATGCTCTACCCGGGACGCCCCGGAGGCGTGATTTCGCCCAAGGCCGCGGCCTACGCAACGGTGGACGCGGTGGAAGCGCGCGACGAGCGAACGGTCGTTCTTCATTTGAAACACGCCGACAATTTTCTGCTCACCAACCTTTCGACGGGCGCGATCGGCATTGTTCCGGAGGGCAGCGGGAGAGACTTCTGGATGCATCCGGTGGGGACGGGACCATTTCGATTTGTCAGCCAGCAGATCGATCAGGAAGTGGTTGTGGAGCGCAATCCGCTGAGCTGGTCGGTGGCGCCGAAGCTGTCGAGGGTGCGTTTCGCCGTGACGCCCGATGCGATTACGGAGTCACTGGAACTGGAGAAGGGCTCCGCCGACGTGGCCGTCAATTCCCTTCCCATGGATTCGGTGCCCGCTCTCTCCAGGCTGCCCGATCTGCGCGTGGAGAAGACGGGCGGGACGGAGATTCAGTACCTGGCCTTCAACCTCCTCGATCCGCTGCTCAAGGACGCTCGCGTGCGCCAGGCCATCGCCTGCTCCATCGACCGCAACCTGATTATCCAAACGCTGCTGCGCGGATATGCGCAGCCCGCTTCGAGTTTGCTGCCACCCAGCCATTGGGCCTGGACCGGCGACGGGCCGCGTTACGATTACGATCCGGCGCGGGCGGCCCGGCTGCTGGATGCGGCCGGCTATGCGCCCGGCAGCGGCGGCGCACGTTTCCACCTGACGATGAAAACCAGCAACGACGAGGGCACTCGTCTGCTGGCCGCGGTGCTGCAGCAGCAATTGGCCAAGGTGGGAATTGCGCTCGACCTGCGCAGCTACGAGTTCGCGACGTTCTACTCCGACGTAACGCGCGGAGCCTTCCAGATGTATTCGCTGCGCTGGATCGGCGGCAACGAGCAGCCGGACATTTTCAGCCACGCTTTCTCGAGCGCGAACTTCTCCCCCAAGGGCGCGAATCGGGGGCACTATTCAAATACGCGTGTGGATTCCCTGCTCGACGACGCCGCCCAAAGCAACGACACCGTCCAGCGGCGCGCGGACTATGCGGAGGTGCAACAGATTCTGGCCCGCGATCTACCAGCCATCAATCTTTGGTTTCGGGATACGATTGTGGTGCATAACCGAAGATTGACACACGTGGTTCCCACGGCATCGGGAAGTTACACATTTCTTGAGACGGCGGAACTGACGAGGTGAGCAGTTTTGACCTTCAGGTTTTCTTAAGGTTTGGCGATCCGTGTATCAATGAAATATCTACTTCAAAAGCCATTCTCAATGATTCTTTAATAAGCCGGCATAGTATGGAATGGGTTTCTCAACCTTTTGGCGCATTGGCTCGTCTACCGGAATAGAAAATGAATCTCCCGCCACGGACACCGGCAGGAGATGGTTCGCGGAGAATTGGCATATGCCAAGCAGAATCAAGATTCACATTCCAGTTTCGATGGCCCATGTAGCGCTATCGATGGCTCTTGCGATGGCCGCGTCGCTGGCCATACCGATGGCTGGGGGACAAGCACCTTCCCGCTTTGTCGGCACGATCACCGCGGTCAACGGCAACACACTGACGGTAAAGACCGATTCAGACGGCGAGCGCCAGGTCGAGGTTCCTTCGACGGCGGCCATCAAGCGCATCGCCCCCGGACAAAAGGACCTGAGCACGGCGGATACCATCCAATTCAGGGACCTGGAAACGGGAGACCGCGTGTTGGTGAAGCTCGATCCGGACGCACCCGGCCCCACGGCGCAGGCTTTGCAGATCGTTGCAGTGAAGCAGGCGGACGTTGCGCTTAAGCAACAGAAAGACCGCGAGGACTGGCAGCGGCGGGGAGTGGGCGGGCTGGTGAAGAGCGTAGACGCCACGGCCGGCGTCCTTGTGCTGACCACCGGCGCGGGCGCAACGGCAAAGACGGTCACGGTTCACATCACCAAGACAACCATGCTCAAGCGGTACGCGCCGGCCTCGGTGCGCTACGATGCGGCATTGCCCGCGCCGATCGATGCGATTCATGCGGGCGATCAGTTGCGCGCGCGCGGAACCAAGAATGCGGACGGGACCACGATCGACGCGGAAGAAGTAATTTCAGGCACCTTCAGGAACATCTCCGGGGCCATCTCATCGCTGGATACAGCCAGTTCCACTTTGGTCGTAAAGGATTTGGCGACAAAAAAGCAGATGACGATCCACGTCACTCCGGAGGCTCAGATGCGCAAATTGCCGGACATGATGGCGCGGATGCTGGCGGCTCGTTTAAAAGGAACTGCGAGCGGGTCCGGCGGCGGATGGAATGGAAGCGCTCAATCTGCGACGGGCGGCGCGGGACCAGCACCGCGCGGCGGAGCAGGGCAATGGAGCGGCGGTGGAGGGCAGGGTGCGGGCGCGGGGCAGGGCCAAAGCGGTGGCCAATGGGCCGGTCAGGGCGGTGGCCAGGGCGGCGGCGACCCGCAGCAAATGTTGAATCGCGCACCGGCCATTCAATTGGCCGATCTGAAGAAAGGCGACGCTGTGATGCTGGTCTCGACGGACGGCGCAACGGAGGTCACAGCCATCACACTGCTGGCGGGCGTTGAACCCCTGCTCGAGGCTCCTGCAGCCAGCCAGAGCATGCTCAATAACTGGAGCATGAACTCGGGCTCCGGCGCCGCCGAAGCTGCAGTTCAGTAAGCGCACAGACATACTCATCGGAAATGAGCGAGGGACTCGTGTACTCAAAAATGCTTAGCTTTTATCGTTTTCAATTTGTTCTTGCATTCGTTTTTGGCGGAGTGCTGCTGGCGCAGGGACAAACGCCTGCGCCGCCGGTGCAGACTCAGGCGCCGTCCGTGCAGGCACCAACACCGCCGGCGCCGGTAGTCGAGGCAAAGGCCACTTTGCGCGGACATATCGCCGACCCCACAGGCGCGCTGATTCCCGGCGCAACCATCACCATCACCACCTCGGCGGGAACCGCGGTGACCACGACGACCGCGGACTCGGCCGGCGGCTATACGGTGAGCGGCCTTGCGCCGGGCGGCTACATTGTGCAGGCCTCCTTTGAGGGATTCGCTCCGTTCTCTTCGCCGACCATTCAACTTGCGGCGGGCCAGGTGAAGCGTGTGGACATCGCGATGGCCATGGAGGTTGCCGAGCAGAGTGTCACGGTGAGTGACGAGTCGCCCTCGATGGTGAATGTCGAGGCGGGCGGCAACGCCAGCGCCATCGTTTTGAAGGGCAAGGACCTGGAGGCGCTGTCGGACGATCCGGACGAGTTGTCCAACGAGTTGTCGGCGCTGGCGGGCCCGTCCGCCGGACCCAACGGCGGCCAGATTTACATTGACGGCTTCAGCGGCGGACAACTGCCGCCCAAATCGGCGATCCGCGAGATACGCATCAACCAGAATCCATTTTCCGCCGAGTTCGACCGGCTGGGCTATGGGCGCATCGAGATTCTGACCAAGCCGGGAACCGACAAGCTGCACGGGCAGTTTTTCATCCAGGGCAACGACAAGCCTTTCAACACCGGCAATCCATTCACGCCCACCATCCCCTCGTACTACAGCTACCAATTCAACGACACAATGAACGGCTCGATCTCGAAGACCGCTTCGTTTTTTGTCAGTGCCGAGCGGCGCGACACGCAGAACGTGAATGCCTGGAGGATTCCGGACGCGGTATTGGACGACGGCAGCGGTGTCTTCGTAAACAACCCTGACTTTGGCGTAAACCTCTTGAATGAGCGCACGCGCAACAATGCCTCGGCCCGCATCGATTGGCAATTAGGCGAGAGGAACACGTTCACGGTGCGCTATGGTTTCTGGTCGGAGGGCGAACAACACGACCTGAATTCTGGATCGCTGGCCAGCGCATCGACGCATGAGTCGAACACCGACCATACCGTGCAGATGAGCGATGCGATCGTGATCAACGATCATATCGTGAATGAAAGCCGCTTTCAGTACGAGCGTCAGAACGAAAATCACTACCCCGACTCGACCGATCGCACCATCAACGTTCAGGGAGATTTCACGGGAGGCGGTTATCCCGGCCAGGAGTATCGCGATCACACAACCAGGCTGGAGTTTCAGAACCTGACGACGATGAGCCACGGCGCACATGCCATCAAGTTTGGAACTCGCATGCGCGATACGCGGGACGCCAACCTGACTAACTCCAACTTCAATGGTTCCTTCTCGTTTCCCTCTTATCAGAGTTATCTAGCCATGGCCAATGGGCTTGCGGCTGGCAACTCGTTCGCCAGCCTGGTAAGTCAGGGATACGGGCCTACCTCCGCCAGTTATGCCAGCGGAAAGGAATCGACACTCGCCAACATGTTCGATGTGGCTCTGTTTGCCCAGGACGACTGGAAGTTCAATCCAAAGCTGACTCTATCCGGCGGCATGCGCTGGGAAGCGCAGAACCATATCTCCGATCATAACGACTGGGGGCCGCGAGCCAGCTTCGCGTACGCCCTGGACGGCAACGGAAAAGACAAGAAGACCAAGACCGTGGTGCGCGGCGGATACGGCTTCTTCTTCGATCGCCTCGGCACCGGCAACCTGCTCACCATCAATCGCGACAACATCCAGCACCAGGTGGTCCTGGTGAACCCAACCTGCACCTCGACGGCGACATCGCTGAGTGCGGTCGACCTGAGTACCTGCACAAGCACGGGAGGCGCCACCAGCAGCGCTTCAACGCCCCTCAAGTACGAAGTTGCTCCCAGTTATCGCGCTCCCACAACGGAGCAGCTTGGCGCCAGCCTCGAGCGGCAACTGTTTTCCGGCACAAGCCTTACGCTCACTTATCTTCACTCCTTCGGGGTGCACCAACTGGTGACGCGCAACGCCAACCAGGCCACCGGCGGAACTCCGCAGGATAACTCCGGCGGTTACCTTTACGAGTATTATCCCGAAGCTGTTTTCAAACAGAATCAGTTGATCGCCAGCGTGAACTCCAAGTTATCCAAAAACCTGAACCTGGTTGGCTTTTACACCCTGTCCTATGCCAACGGCAACGGAAACGGCAACGCATCGGACGCCTACGACCTGGACAAGGACTACGGCCGGTCAGCCTTTGTAACTCGCAACTCGCTGTTCATGATGGCCAACTACAGCGGCCCATGGGGAATTCGCTTCAATCCGTTCATGATTGCGCAAGCCGGCCGGCCATTCAACATCACGCTGCCCATCGATCCACTGAACAACTTCTTCAACCAGCGCCCGACATTCGCGACTTCGTCCACGCCGGCAGCCGACGCAATCGCGACGCCATACGGCCTGCTGGACTCGACCGCGCTCACCGGTGAAACCATCCCGGTCAACATGGGCAATGGTCCGGCGGGTGTGGCTCTTAACCTGCGAATCAGCAGAGCCTTCGGCATCGGTCCCAAGCTGGCCTCGGACACCCAGGCGGGCGGCGGACCGCCTCCGGGTGGACCGCCAGACGGCGGCGGCCGGCGTGGCGGCGGACCGCCGGGCGGCGGTCTGGGACCGGGCGGGCTTGGCGGCGGTGGCGGCCGCGGAGGACCTGGCGGCATGTTCGGGCCAACCGGCACCGGCCACAAGTACTCGCTGAACTTCAGCGCGCAGGCGCTGAATCTGTTCAACGATATCGACTATGGAACACCAGTGGGAACGGTCACCAGCCCTTCATTCAACCGCTCCACGAGCCTCGCCGGCGGCATCTTCAGCACCGGCTCGGCGGCGCGGCGCATCTTCATCCAGGCCGTCTTCTCGTTCTGAGTCTGATTGAAATCCGGGGTGATTCAATCAGACTTCAGCCGAAGCTTCCTGCACCCGGAATGCCAGGGTTAGACTCGAAACTATGCCGACCACCGCAAAGAAAGCGGCCGCAAAGCGGACCCCGGCCAAGTCCTCGCCTCGCGGTCCACTGGCCCCGGACCGGATCGCCGCAATCCTCAAAGGCCTCGAGGAAGCCTATCCCAGCGCCGAATGCGCCCTGACCCACCGCTCGCCCTGGGAACTGCTGGTCGCCACTATCCTGTCCGCCCAATGCACCGACGTCCGCGTGAACATGGTGACCCCGGAGCTCTTCCGCCGCTTTCCCACCCCGGCGGCGATGGCCGGGGCTTCGCTGCCGGAGCTCGAAGACCTGATCCGCACCACCGGCTTCTTCCACAACAAGGCCAAATCGATTCAGGGCGCGGCCCGCAAGGTGGTCGAAGAGTTCGGCGGCCAGGTCCCGCAGACTCTCGCCGAGCTCATCACGATTCCCGGCGCAGCACGCAAGACGGCCAACGTGGTCCTCGGCGTCTGCTTTGGCAAGGCCGAGGGCGTCGTCGTCGACACCCACGTCTTCCGCATCGCGCACAGGCTGGGGCTGGCCAAAGGCGACACAGCGGAGAAAGTCGAGCAGGAGCTGATGCGCGTGATTCCGCAAAACCGCTGGATCGGATTCTCCCACCAGCTCATCCACCACGGCCGCCAAGTCTGCGACGCCCGCAAGCCCAAATGCGAACGCTGCAACCTGGAACAGCTCTGCCGCTCCAAGGACAAGACCTGGCAATCGTAGACCCTATCGCTCGTGGGGAGAAGGCGTCGCAACAAGGGTTGGTTCCGATCGAAACATCTTCCAGAACTCCACAAATCCCTTCAGCCGCACCACCTGGAAGTAGTCACATGCGACAAGATAGAGGATGGTGGCCAGGGCGTAGATGCCGTGCATGGCGTCGGGGCCCAGCTCATCGCTGAAGGGCAGCGGCGCGGCGGAGAGCACCATGGCCAGCACGGCCAGCGCCAGTTTCACGATTCCCATCACCATGTTGATCTCCACCAGCTTGCTGGTGAACGGCTTGCCCAGACCCAGGCTGCGCGTCAGCGCTTGCGCCGGAGTGCACTCCTCCAGCAGCATCAGCAGCGGCGCGATGGAGAGCACCCAACTGACCAGCGCCCACAGCGTGAAGAACCCCAGCGAGAGAAAAATGATCCAGATCGCGTAGCCCACCAGGTCCGGCTCGGCATCGGCGGTGATATGCGTGGCCGACACCCAGCCGATCGAACGGAACCACCCCCAGCAGGTTGCACCCAGCAGGACCAGCCACGCCGCCTGCAGCCCGATCATTTCGACGGGCCTGAAAGGCAACCGCGATTCCAGGCGCTTCAAAACAAGGCTGCGGCCGAGACCGGAGACGGCCACCCAAACCAACGCAGCGGCTGGCAGAAGCCAGCGCAAAACAGCCATCACGTGAGGCTGATAGAGCGCCCATGCGTCGGCAAGCTGCACCGCCGCCACCCAGGGATTCTGCGGGTCGATGGTTGTCACTCCCGCGGACTCGAGCGGCAGCGCGGCCAGAATCCCCCGCGCCTGCATCCAGCAAACAGCCAGAAATGGAACGCCGAAGAGCCACCGCCAGGCCACTTCGATTGCGGTGAGGGAGGGCCGCGCGAACACCCACCCCATTTGGCCGACCAGCGATTGGGTCCCGCGCAAAGGCGCGGCCACTCTACTTCACCACCAGGTTGACCAGCTTGCCCGGCACGGCGATGACCTTGACCAGAGTCTTGCCAGCCATGCGCGCCTGAACCTTCTCGCCTGCCAGCGCTGCCGCTTCAATGGCCTTGAGATCCGCATCGGCGGCCACGCGTACCACCATTACGAGCTTGCCGTTGATCTGCACCGGGATTTCCAGCTCCTCTTCCCTGGCCAGATCCGGATCGCTGGGCGGCCAAAGAGCACGAAGCACAGCGCCTTCTTCGCCAAGCTCCTCCCATAACTCGGCAGCAAGATACGGCGCAAACGGCGCCAGCAGCAGCACCAGCGTTCGCAGCAGTTCGCGCACCACCGGCGCGGGAACTTCACGGGATGCCAGTCGCGCATCCGCGGCCTGCACGTCGTTGACCAGCTCCATGATGGCCGCAACACAGGTGTTGAAGTGCCAGCGCCCTTCGAAGTCGAGAGTAATTTTGGCGATGGTCTGGTGCAGCTTGCGCAGCAACTTCAACGAAATGCCTGTAGGCTCGCCACGCTTTTCACCGCGGGCCGAGCGGGCAAAGGGCGCGTACTTCATGGTCAGCCGCCACACCCGCGAAAGGAAGCGGCTCACCCCGGCCACGCCGTCTTCCTGCCAGTCCAGATCGCGGTCCGGCGGCGCCGCAAACAGGGCGTACATGCGCGCTGAGTCGGCGCCGTAGCGGGCCACCATATCGTCCGGCGAGACCACGTTGCCCTTCGACTTTGACATTTTCGCGTGGTCCTTGATGACCATGCCCTGCGAGAACTGCCGCAGCACCGGCTCGTCGATTGTGATCAAGCCCAGATCGCGCATCATCTTGGTCCAGAACCGCGAGTAGATCAGGTGCAGGATCGCGTGCTCCACGCCGCCGATGTACTGATCGATGGGAAACCAGTAGTCCACCACCGCGGAGTCGAACGGCGCGTTCGCGTTTTTGGCATCGGTATAGCGGTAGAAGTACCAGCTCGAGTCGACGAACGTATCCATCGTGTCGGTCTCGCGCTTGGCCGGGCCGCCGCACTTTGGACAGATCACGTTGACAAACTCCGGCACGCGGCCCAGCGGCGAACCACCCTGCTGCGTAATCTCAATCTGTTCCGGCAGCAGCACCGGCAACTGGTCGTCCGGCACGGGAACGATGCCGTCCCGCTCGCAGTGAATCATTGGAATGGGCGTGCCCCAGTAGCGCTGCCGGCTCACGCCCCAATCCTTCAGCCGGAAGGTGACGGTTGCCTCTCCAAATCCCTTGGCTGCGGCAACCTCCTGGAGTTGCTCCTGAGCCTGCGTGCAACTGAGCCCGTCAAACTCGCCGGAGTTCACCAGCACGCCGTCTTCCGAGACGAACGGCAACACAACGGCGAGAGTCTCGTCCGCTGGTGCGATCACCTGCACGATGGGCAAGCCGTACTTCATGGCGAATTCGAAGTCGCGCTCATCGTGCCCCGGAACGCTCATGATGGCGCCGGTGCCGTAGTCGGCCAGGATGTAGTTGGCCACCCAGATAGGCACGCGTTCGCCGTTGTACGGATTGACTGCGAAGCGCCCGGTCGCAACGCCGTGCTTTTCGATCGCACCCAGATCGCCGGCCTCCCTGGCCTTCTTCTGCTGCTCAATCATCTCGTCGATCTGCGCCTTCAGCTCGGGATCGTCCGCCGTGAAGGCCGCCACCAGCGTATGCTGCGGCGCCAGTTGCACGCTGGTCGCGCCAAAGATGGTATCCACGCGGGTAGTAAAAACACGGATGCGCGTTTTTACTGTTCCCTGTTCCCTGTTCCCTGTTCCCTCGTCGGTTTCTTCCGCCAGGAAGAAATCGACCTCCGTCCCTTCGCTGCGCCCGATCCAGTTGCGCTGCATGGTGCGCACTTTTTCCGGCCAGCCGTCCAGCTTGTCCAGGTCGTCGAGCAACTCCTGCGCGTAGGCGGTGATGCGCAGAAACCACTGCACCAGGTCGCGCTGCTCGACGATGGTGTCTTCATGACGCCAGCAGCGGCCATCGATGACCTGCTCGTTGGCCAGGACGGTGCAGCACTCCGGGCACCAGTTCACCTTGCTCTTCTTCCGGTAGGCCAGGCCACGCTCGTACATGCGCAGGAAGAACCACTGATTCCAGCGGTAGTACTCGGGCAGGCAGGTGGTTACCTCGGTGGCCCAGTCGAATCCCATGCCCAGGCGCAGGAACTGCCGTTTCATGGCGGCGATGTTCGCCAGGGTCCATTCGCGAGGCGGGGTATGGTTCTTGATTGCCGCGTTCTCGGCCGGCAGGCCGAAGGCATCCCAGCCCATGGGGTGCAGCACGTTGTAGCCGCGCATCCACATGTACCGGGCCAGCGCGTCCCCAATCGAGTAATTGCGCACGTGCCCCATGTGCAACTGGCCGCTGGGATAGGGCAGCATCTCCAGCACGTAGTACTTCGGCTTGCCGCACGACGCCGGCTCGGCCGCATACATCGCCGGGTCCGCTGCCCACCGTGCCTGCCACTTGGGTTCAATCGCCGCCGGGTCGTAACGCAGTTCCTTGTCTTCCGCCATAACCTTTCAAGTGTAAATGGGCGGCAGCTCTTGCGAGGGCAAGGAATAGCACAACCGGTTTTGTGTAAGGACCCTCTACTTTGTAAGATTCGGATTCTTGAGGAACCGTCGATTCAAAGGTACGCTCGAATTCAGGGCCGCAGCACCTTCAGCCACTCTGGCACCGGCTCATACAGATCAATCTCACGGCCATTTTCCACTTTCGCCACGAGCCGGTATCCCAAATCCAGATCGCTGTGATCGTAGACCCATACGTTTGGGAGTTCGGCCAGTGCCCTTCGTAGGTTCTTCATGACGCGCGGAAAGCGCTCTACCAATTTTTCTCTGGGAACATCATGACCGCCCTGCGAGACGCGCATCGCAACGCGGTTATCGGAGACCTCCGGCCCGGCCACTCCAATAAAGATCAGCGCCACCGTGTAACCGGCATTTTCGGCATCTTTCAGGAACCCGAGCTTGTCACCTACCGGATCGGAAAAAACTGTCTCAAAGATGAAGCTTTCACGCTGTGCTGCCAGTTGGCGGCGTAGCGTATCCGCCAAACCTGCCGCGGCATACGGGTTCATACCCAGGGAGAGCGCCAACACGTCGGCGTTGACGAAATACAGCCCTGTTTTCGCCAAATGGGCCTCGAAAAAGGTGCTCTTACCCGCGCCGTTCGGTCCCGCAAGTGCAACCACAATCGGCCGCCGGTCGAGCAGCCGCTTCAGGCCCACGCTTCCCGTTCCTTTGGCTTGCGCACCGATTTCGACTTAGTCCCGGCAAGCGTCGGCCTTCTCCCGGAACTCTTTTTCGCGGTCCGGAGTTTAGCCCCCGGAGCCGCCTGTTCAAGGCCCGTCTCAACCGCCACAAAAACGCGATTGACGAAGCGCCCCACCGTCTGCGCCCCATCCTCGCCGATGCGAACCAGCAATCCCGGCTGACCGGAGTGTTGCTTGTAGTGTGGAAAGGGCTGACTCGCCAGAACATCCGCAACCCGTTTGCGGCCGGCCGGCGTTTCGACGGAAGCCAGCGCCTCTGAAAGCGGCTGCGCTCCGCCATGGCGGCGCAGCGCCAGCACCTGCCGCCCATCCAACAACAGGTCCAGAGACCGCCCCAGCTTGGCCCAGAACTCCACCTGCCCGGCAATGGAGCGCTCCTGCACCTCTCCGGCGATCCGGGCATCCAGCACCAGCGCATCCGACAGTTTGACAGGCTGACTCATGGGCCTACGGTAGCATAATGCTACCGAAGAATCAACTCACTTCTTCGGCCGCGACTCCGGCGGCACCAGTCCCGCCACGCGGTAGTAAACAACGAGTTGACCGTAATGTTCCCCTGCATGCTCGATCAGGCCCCAGGCAAGGTCGGAGAAGCGGACCTGCTGGTTGGCGAAGGGATCGACAAACAGCTCGCTCATTCCCGCATCGCCCTTGCTCTTGATCAGTGCGGCGCCATCCGCGAAGGACTTCTTCACATACTCGACCACGGCAGCTTTGGTCTTATAGTCGGCGCGCTTCGGGTCGCCGTCCGGTATTTTCGCGCCGATGACCGGGTTGATGAAGTAGTAGCTTCCTCCCGCGGCGTGCAAGAGTTGCTCGGCGAACGATCTCTGGACAGGATTCGGCTTGAAGTCGTATTTGTCCTCGGGAAAGTCTTCCGCCATGGCAATCAGTTTCCGGGCAACGTCGTTCCAGCCGTCGAGCAGGGTCTGGGACGGGCTCGATGGGGGCTTGGGCGGGGCCTCCTTTTTGGGCGCATCCTGGGCGCTCGCCATCTGAATCGACAGCGCAGCTACCAGGACAAGAGAAAGATTCCTGATCAGGTTCTTCAAGCGACAGCCTCCTTCAAATCAACTCACTCAAATTGGACTTGAGGGCCTTGCATCAGCGCCATTCTACCCGAGTTGATTTGCTCGAAAGCCTTGAATGTGACGAAAATCTTTCCCTTGACTAGCTCGGCAAATCTAGGCGGATTCAACAAGACTCTTGAGCACTCTGACATTCCTCTCCTCGTCCCCAGGCTCGTCCACCGGGGTTTCCGCGATAAAGGCGGCGTGGGCAAATCGAGGGTCGTTGAGCAGCCGCCGGAACGGCTCGAGGCCCATGGTTCCCTGGCCAATGTGCTCGTGCCGGTCGAGCTTGGAACCCAGCGCGGCCTTGGCGTCGTTCGAGTGCCAGACGCGCACGGCTTCGAACCCGACTGTCGAAGCGACCTGGGTCATGGTTGCTGCATAGCCTTCCGCGGTAACCAGATCGTAGCCGGCTACGTGGGTATGGCAGGTGTCGAGGCAAACGCCGACAGGCGCGGTGGCGCGCAGCCGGGTCACCAGTTCGGCCACCTGCTCAAAGCTGCCGCCCAGGGAGAACTCTGCCCCGGCGGTGTTCTCAATGAGGATATGGAACGGCGTCCCCTGCCACGCCAGACCGTCGATTGCCCTGGTAATCGAGTCGGCGGCAAGTTTGAGGCCCTCGTCCCGCGTGAGTCCCTTCCATGAACCCGGATGGAGCACCAGGAACTCCGCTCCAAGCACGAGAGCTCGCTCGATTTCGCCGCGAAAGGCGCCCACGCTCTTCTCGCGAATCTCCTCCGACTGGCTGCACACGTTGACCAGGTAGCTGGTGTGAATCACCAGGGGTCCGACGTCGAGTTTTGCGCGAAGCTCGCGCAGGCGCTCGGCTTGCTTGGGGTCGACCTTGGGTGCGCGCCACATGCGCGGGCTCGATGAAAAAATCTGAAAGGTATTGGCGCCGATCTCCCGCGCCCGCTCGACGGCGTTCGATGCGCCGCCGGCCGTGCCTAGATGGATGCCGATTCGCTTGGTCATTGGAATAGTGTATTGATTCGATCCTAAGGAGTGAATTCTGGAAATAACACTGTCATCCTGTCTATGACCGCTCGCTGTGAGGCGATCCTTTTGAACAGGACAACTAATCGTCCTCGTCCTTGGTCGACTTCTTGTGCCGCTCTTTCAGCATCGCGGGCACGGGCGCGCTGCCCATGGCGTCCTTCCACAAGATGACGTTCAACTTTTGCGCGTCGGCGTGGTCGGCGTGGCGGAAGTCCATCTTCATGCTTTCCTTCGCGCCGGGGGCGGTTTTTTGGTTGGCCGTGTAGATGAGGTTGTTGTCGCGGTTGGTCAGGTCCGCCGTGTAGGCAGGCTGATCGCCCGGACCGGTGAACAGGGTCGAGATCAGCGAACTGAAGGCGTCGTTGTTGTTCATCGGGGGCAGCCCGAGCAGCGTCTCCATGGTGCGCACCACGCTCACCGTCGAGTAGAAGCGGCTGTCGACAAACGGCGCTCCATCGGCGGCGTGCGGGGCGTACTTGCTCACGGCCAGCGCCAGGCTGCGGTGCGCATCCACATGGTCGCCGCCGTCCTGCGCATCGTCTTCCAGAATGAAAAACGCCGTATCGTCCCAGAAGGCCGAATGGGAAATAGCCTCGACCGCGCGCCCCACGGCCAAATCGTTGTCGGCGACCGAGGACCTCGGCGTCGGTCCGCCGGGCCGTGTGCCCGCGGTGTGGTCGTTGCCCAGCCGCAGCATCACAAAATTCGGCATGGTGTCTTTGCCCTGCTCCTTGTCCGCAAGCCAGCCCTTCAGATGGCGCAGGAAGATCTCCACCCGCACCTGGTCGGGCACCATCAGTTCAAAGTCCGGCGCCTCCTCGGCAAAGTGACCCACCAGTTCCGGCTTGGTGGCAATGTTGGTGGCCATCAGCGGAATCGGCCAGGGCCACCTGTTTACTCCGCCGCCCCATTCCTCGGGCAGCGCCTCACCCGGCGCAATGGCCTTGCGCGCGCAGTCGCGGCCTTGAAGCACAGGCCCCTGTTGCGGATTCGCCGCCTTGACCTCATTGCAAAAAGTGGTCGAGATGAATTCGCCGAAGTGGTAGTAAGTCTTGCCGTGCGCGGCGAGATCGCCCCAAAGATAGCCGCTGGCCGGCTCGTTCACATCGGGTATCTTCTGCAGCAGAGGATAGCCCTCCGCCACCAGACCCTCGTAGTCATAGGTCCTCTGGTTGCTGCGATAGTTCTGTTGCCACGTCTTTTCCAGATAGTCCGTGCCGATGGCCGCGGTCGACCAGACGTGCCCGTCGCCCGAGACCTCGCCCGAGTCGAAGAAGTTATCCAGCACGCCGAACTGAAGGGCCAGCTTATGCAGGTTGGGCGTGATGGCCTCGCCGTACAGGGTCAGGCTCGCGTCGCCGTTTCCCACCGGCTTGCCGTCCTTCTTCAGGTCGCCGAAGACCTGATCGTAAGTCCGGTTTTCCTTGATGATATAAATCACGTGCTTGATGGGGTTCGGCGCGCCCCCGGCAAAAGCAATCTTCTCCTCCGCGGCCTTCATCCGGTTGGATTCGACGACCACCTGCGTCCAATGCGGCAGGTCCTTCTCAACCTCCGCGGCATCCAGCGTGGCCAGCGAACCGTACAGCAGTGTCCCGATGTAGGTGGAGGACCGGTGCAGACGCCGTTGCCTCGACGCCTCTGTTTGTGGCTGGGGAGCGTTGTTCGGCCCGGTTCCCTTGCCCTTCGCATTCGCGACATACAGCTTTCCGCCGGAAGGCGACGCGAGAAAGGCCATCGACATCGGCATCCACTCCGTGGGCACGAATCCGAGGGGCTCGACCATCCCCTGCTTCGACGCCTTCACGGTCAGCTTGCCGGTGTCGATCACCGCGACAGCATCGCTGATGGCATTGGCTACGTAGAGCCGGCTGCCGTCCGCGTTGACCGCCAGCGCTTCCGGCTCCGCGCCAAAGTAGCTCTGCCCCGGCAGGCGGGTATCGAAGTAACCCTTCACCGAGAGCTGGCCGGCCGCCACGTTCACAGCCGCAACGGCATCGCGGTTGGCCAGCGCCACATACATCGTCTTCCCATCCGGCGAGAACTCGAAGGCGCAAGGGTGCGTCCCCGCCGCGATCGGGCTGGACGGCTTGAGCAGGGCAAGTTTGCGCCCAACGGTCCCCTTGGCCAGATCGAGTTCCACGATCTCCGAGGCATTCCACAATGCAACAAAGGCCCGTTTGCCGTCCCTGGAGACCGCCAGCGCAACGGGGTAGGTGGAAGGCACGACATCGCTTTCCGAAAGATCGAAGCGGCGGTCAACGGCGCCGCGGGCGGGGTCGAGCAGCAAAACATCGTCGGAGAGATTGTCGGCAACCAGCAACTTCTCCGTGCCCGCTCCGCCAACCTCTGCGATCGCCGCCGGAAACGGCACTCCCTTGTCGCCGTCCACTCCACCAATGAGCCTTGTCTTCCGGCCCGCGGCAAGCTGCTGAAGAGGGATAGGAATCAGGCGTTCGGGCGCGATCTTTCCCGCCGCGAAGCTGTACACCACCACACCGTTGCCGGTCTTGTCCTTGCCGTCGCCGACCGGGTCGGAGGTCGAGCCCATGGTTGCGTACAAATGGCTTCCGTCGCGGCTGAAAGCCAGCCCGGAATAGAGCGTCTGGTCGGCGCCCACCAGCGTACGGGGGTCGGGAAAGTCCGCCAGCGCGCCCGTCTGCGTGTCCAGCACCGCCAGCGACTGCTCGTATTGCGACTCGAAGGTCCCGTACCCGGCGTTCACGGTCACCACGTACCGCCCATCCGGGGAAACAGCCATCGACATAGGCAGGCTGTTCAACCGCTGCGGATGCCCCGGAATCACCCCGATCAACTGTTTGCTCGTGGGCAGATCGACCGTCTGCGACCCAGCCGGTCCCGCTCCCAGAACGAGTGCCGCACAACCTGCTGCCGACAAAACCTTCTTATGCATTCGAAAACCTTAGCAAACGCAGGGTCCCTTCCGCTTTACAGAGCGGTTACACACACTGCCCGGCTCATCCGAACGGCAGGATCGCGGAGCGCCTGCAATAATCCTCGGTATGCGCTCGGTGCTCACCGCGGAGAAGCTTTGGGACGGGAAAAAGCTCTGCGACCATCCCGTGGTGGTGGTCGACGACGGACAGATCGCCTCAATTGCGACCCACGCGACCGCCGAACTGCCCACGGATGCGCGCGTCTTAGACTTTCCCGGCGCGACCCTGACTCCAGCCTTCTTCGACGTGCATACGCACGGCGCGGCCGGTCACGACGTGATGGAAGCCACGCCCGAAGCCCTTGACGCCATCTCCAGTTTCCTTGCCTCGCACGGGACAGGCAGTTTTCTAGCCACCACCGTCACCGCGCCGCTGGATGCGACCCTCCGCGCACTTTCAGGACTGGCAAAGCTCCTGGCTCGGCCTCCCGTCGCTGGAAGGGCCCGGCCCCTCGGAATCCATTTGGAGGGACCGTTTCTCTCTCACCTGAAACGCGGCGTCCACCCGCCCGAATTCCTGCTCGCGCCCGACATCGCCGTCTTCGATCGGCTCTTCGAGGCCGCCGAGGGGAAGATCCGCCTGATGACGCTGGCCCCTGAACTCGCCGGTGCGTCCGAATTAGCCGCCCACGCCACGGCGCGCGGCGTTCGCGTCTCCGTTGGCCATTCGAACGCCACCGCCGCCGAAACCCGCGCCGCGATTGCGGCCGGGGCCGTCAGCGCAACTCATACTTTCAACGCCATGCGTCCCCTGGACCATCGCGAACCGGGCATTCTGGGAATCGTGCTGACCGACGATTCCCTCTTTGCCGAACTGATCTGCGATGGCATCCACACCGCCCCGGAGATGGTGAGGCTATGGGGTCGCGCCAAGGGGCCGGACCGCGCCATTCTGGTGACCGACGCCATGAGCGCCACCGGCATGCCCGAGGGCCAATACATGCTTGGCGGCCTCGCTGTGCAGGTCGCGAACGGCAGAGCCACTGCCAATGGCGTCCTCGCCGGGAGCGTGCTCACGCTCGACCGCGGGCTGGCCAACTTCATCGAGTTCACGGGCGCGCCCTTGGATTTGGCGCTTCGCCTGGTGACCGCAAACCCAGCCGCAATGACCGGCCTTGGCGGCCAAGCCGGCTCCCTCGCCGTCGGCCAGGCCGCCAATCTCGTTGCTGTGGATGGAGTGGGGAGGCTTGTCGCCTCCATTCAGAACGGGCAGCCGATTGCCGGCCCCTCAGCCCGCTAGTACCGTGACCGTGTGATTCAGTAGTTAGTAAACAAACGATTGGGTGCTCCCGGTCTCGATTTTGAGACCTGAGAGATTACCTATTCACAGGGTCACGGAGCTAGACCACCGCTTCCGCCAGCAGGTTTGCCCGCCAGAGCGCGCCTTCCAGGGAAACTGCCGGCTTCTGCCCCACAGGCATCTCAGGGGCTGCCGCCTTGAGGCCGGCGAAGAAGGCCTCCCGCACCAGCGGCATTTTCTCGATGACGCCGCCGGTCCAGGCCACCGGAACCTCTCCTGCGATCCCGTGCTTGCGGCGCAGTTTGGCCCGCACCAGAAGCACAAACGCCACCAGATCGGCGGCCGCCTGTTCGAGAACCTCCACCGCAACCGGGTCGCCGGCTTCGGCAAGTTGGTTGATGGCCGGCGCAAGTGCGGCGAAATCCGGTCCCGGCGTGCTGTCGCCCAGATTGATCAAGGCGTCAAGGTTGGGCGTACCCCAGATTCCGCCCACCCTCTTTAGAATCTGGGTCGGCTCCTCGCGGTCATAGGCATGCAGCGCCCGCCGGACACTGTTCACTCCGATCCAATAGCCCGATCCTTCATCACCGAGTCGCGAACTCCACCCTCCGGCGCACTCGCGGCTGCCGTCCGGGGCGCGCCCGATCGTGTTGGAGCCGGTTCCGGCAATCTGCAGAATGCCCGGGCCGCCGTGGAAGGCCGCGTCAAGAGCAATCACTTCATCGCCCACTACCTCTGACCGTTCTACGGCAAAATCCTTGAAAACCGCCGTGATCCACTCGGTGACGCCGGGCATGGCGACGCTGGCCACGCCTGCCGAGGCCGCCTTCACGCGGGTTACCCCGGCCTGTGCGTACACATCCTTGAGCAGTTCCCGCAGATGCTGTTCCGCCGCCTCCGCTCCCACGCGCAGCCGTTTGATGGAGCCGTTTTCCTCGTAAGCCAAAACCTGCCCGCCTTCAACGATCGAAGCGCGGGTCCGTGTCCCTCCGCCATCGATCCCCAAAACCACGCTCATCTTGCTCTTGCTCCCTTATCTTGCGGCATCGACACCATCATCCCGCAGTGTACTCGCCAGCACATTCAAGCTGCCATCGGTTTTAGGGGCCTGCAGGCCAAGAATATGCGCCAGCCATGGATAAAGGTTCACATTCTCAAATGGGGCAACTGTTTTGCCCGGAATCAAATCCGGTCCGGCTGCAAAAAAGCTTGCCTTCATCTGCGGCAGCTTTTGCGGATCGAAGCCGTGCATGCCAAGGTCCGGGGGATGATCTTTCGTGTCTGCCGGCGGGGCGTGAGCGCGGATGGCATACGGACCCGTGGCAACCACCACCGGGTCGCCCTCGCGGGGATTCTGGTTGTAGTTGAGGCTCGCGGGAACGTCCTTGCGCCGGTAGACGACAAACTGCGGCGAAGCCTTCTTGAGCTGGTTGTAGGCGCGATCGCGGTCCTCTTCGGTCTTCCCGTAAAGCAGCGTGCCGGCGGTCTCAAAGTTGGTCAGGTCCGCGAATTGGTCCAGCGTGACCCAGCCGCCTTCCTCCTTTGCCATGCCGTGGTCGCTCACCACGACCAGATCGATGGGCAAGCCGGTCTTGTCGAGCAAGGCCTTCAGCTTCCCCACCAGCCCATCTACCTTCAGCACCGCGGCCCTGGTCTCCGGCGCGCGCGGCTTCGAT
>Ga0181531_10000914_pt1 | contig 19181 bp, 19 predicted proteins | sample PEATcosm2014_Bin_38_FD_119743 | JGI IMG/M metagenome (GOLD analysis project Ga0181531, IMG submission 119743) | Peatland microbial communities from MTU Mesocosm Facility, Houghton, MI, USA - PEATcosm2014_Bin11_10_metaG | ecosystem: Environmental > Terrestrial > Soil > Wetlands > Peat | place... | reverse complement strand
GGACAACTGCCGCACGCCTTCGGGCATCTCGTACGTGCTCGAGAACCGCGATGTCCTCAAGCGCTCGTTCCCGCGCCTGTTCGCCGGCTACGATCCCCTCCCGGTCGACGATTATCCGCGCCGCCTGCGCTCCGCGTTGCTGGCCAGTGCGCCGCGCAACGCGCTCGAGCCGACGATCGCCATCCTCACGCCGGGCGTGTTCAACAGCGCCTACTTCGAGCACACGCTGCTCGCGCGCCGGATGGGCGTCGAGCTGGTCGAGGGCAACGATTTGTTCGTGCGCGACAACATCGTCTACATGAAGACGACCCGCGGCCCGGCTCGCGTCGACGTCCTCTACCGGCGCGTCGACGACGACTACCTCGATCCGCTCTACTTCCGCAACGATTCCTCGCTGGGCGTGGCGGGCCTCTTCGACGCCTACCGCGCGGGGAACGTCACGCTCGCCAACGCGATCGGCACCGGCGTCGCCGACGACAAGGCGGTCTATCCGTACGTCCCCGCCTTCATCCGCTACTACCTGGGCGAGGAGCCGGTGCTGCAGAACGTCCCCACCTTCGATTGTTCCGACGCCGCGCAGCGCCAGCACGTGCTCGGGCGGCTGGAGCAGCTGGTCGTCAAACGCACCGCCGCCTCCGGTGGCTACGGGATGCTGATGGGACCCTCGAGCACCGCCGAACAACGCGCCGACTTCTCGGATGCGATCCGGGCCAACCCGCGCGACTTCATCGCCCAGCCGGTGGTGACGCTCTCCGCGCACCCGACGGTCGTCGAGGACGGGCTCTCGCCGCGCCACATCGACCTGCGCCCGTTTGCGCTCTTGCACGGGGACACGGTCGACGTCCCGCCGGCGGCGCTCACGCGCGTCGCGCTGACGGCCGGTTCGCTGGTCGTCAACTCCTCGCAAGGCGGCGGTTCCAAAGACACCTGGGTGCTGGCCGACTGATGCTCAGCCGCGTTGCCGAATCGCTCTACTGGATGGCGCGCAACGTCGAGCGCGCCGAGGACCTCGCGCGCCTGATCGACGTCACCGCGATGCGCTCGGTCGACCGGATCGACGAAGTCCAACCACGCTGGCAAGCGATCTACGCGGTCGCGGGGGTCCCGGTGCCGGACGGGCACCTGGATCGCGTCCGCACGATCGACGAGGTCGTCTTCGATGCGGCCTCGCGCTTCTCGATTGCGGCCTCGGTGCGGATCGCACGCCAGAACGCGGTCAGTGTGCGCGCCGAGTTGACGACCGAGGTGTGGGAGTGCATCAACGGACTCTACCTGTTCGTCGAGGCGCAATCGGCCCGCGCGGTCGGCCCCGACGGGACCTCGACCTTCTTGCGCAGCGTGCGCGACACGGCGCAGGCGTTCGGCGGGATCTGCGATGCGACCCTGGCGCACGATGACGCCTGGCAGTTCTTGCGCATCGGGCGGTTCCTGGAGCGGGCCCGCATGACCTCGCGCATCCTGCGCACCGTCGACGACGACGGCGGACCGCCGGTGTGGCAGCTCGCACTCGAAGCGTGCTGCGCGAGCGCGCCCTTCGCCCGCGCGCGGCGCCAATCGGCCGATCCGGTCGAGGCGCTCTCGTTCTTGGCGCTCTCGCCGGTGTTTCCGCGCTCGCTGCGCTTCTGCGTGCGCGAAGTCGACGCAGCGCTACACATGCTCTCCGGCGCGCCGATCGGGTCGTTCGACAACGCGGAGCGGCTCTCGGGCCGCATCGCCGCCTCGCTCGACTACGCCGGCCCGTTCGACTTGGTGCGCGAGGGTGCGCGCGCGTTCGCGATCCGGCTCGCCGCCGAGCTCGACGAACTGGGCAGCGCAGTCAACGGCGCGTACTTCCCGGCGGTCCCGGTCGGCTGATGCGCTACACCATCGTCCACCGCACCCGCTACCGCTACCCGGTGCCGGTCCACGAGAGCCACACCATCGTCCACCTGCAGCCGCGCAGCGACCTCTCGCAATACTGCACGCGCTACGAGCTGATCGTCGTCCCGCGCTCGCGGGTGTTCAGCTACACCGATCGCTACGGCAACGACGTGCAGCACTTCGGCGTGCTGCCCGAGCACAAGCTGCTCGACGTCGTCGCGCGCTCGCAGGTCGTCACCGTGCGCGGCGAGCCGACGCCGCCCGAGCCGCTCCCGCGCCGGCTGATCGACGACGATCCCACGCGCGACGAGCTGTGGGACTTCCTGCACGAGAGCAGATACATCCGCTTCGGTCCCGAACTCGACGCGCTCGCGGCCCAAGTCGGCGAGCCGGGTCCCGACGATGACGTCGCGGCCTGGCTCGGTCACGCCTCGCACCACATTCACGAGACGTTCACCTACGGTACCGGCGTGACGTCGGTCCACGCGACGATCGCCGAATCGATCGGGCTGCGCAGCGGGGTCTGTCAGGACTTCGCGCACGTGCTGGTCGCGCTGTGCCGGCGGGCGGGGATTCCCGCGCGCTACGTCAGCGGGTACGTCCATTCGGGTGGCGGCGAGATGCTCGGCGCGGAGGCCTCGCACGCCTGGGCCGAGGCGTACCTGGGACCGCGCGGTTGGGTCGGCGTCGACCCGACCAACGATACCTGGATCGGCGATCAGTTCGTGCGCATCGCGATGGGCCGCGACTACCGCGACGTCAGCCCGGTGCGCGGCGTCTACCGCGGCGCTTCCGCGTCGACGATGTCGGTCGACGTCGCGGTCGAAGCCCTCGCCGTTCCGCAGAACGAGCTCTACTCCCAGATCGAAGACGAGCACTACCAAGAGCAACAGCAACAACAGCAGTAGTGCCCGCCGTCGGGGGGCTACGGCGCCTTCGTGCTCGGAAAGAGCTGGTCGAGCGAGGGAACCATCGCGCGTTCGGCAATCCCGGTGACCTGCGATCCGCCGGCTCCGCCCATATCGGCCTCGTCCGCACCGGTCGCTACGAGGGCGCCGGCGCAATCGAGCAGCGCGAGATGCATCGATGCGTGGGAGCGTACCGTCTTGTCGGACTGCTCGATGCGCACGTTGGGGACGATGATGGCCTGCGCGCCCGCCGCGGCGCACAGTTGCGGCGCCGCCGCGATCGCGGTGAGGTGATCGATCGGCGTCCCGAGCACGACGTTCAGGTTTCGCTTTCAGTTGCAGGATGAACGAATGGGTGACGTCGGCGATATGCGGATCCGCGATCGTCGGCTGACCGATGCGCCGCGGTTCGGTACGCCGCGTCGATGGTAGCGCCGAGGTTTCCGACCGAAATGAAGCCCGACACGCTTTGATCGCCGGTCGCCGTCGTGGTCCAGCGCACGGTACCGTCGCAACCGACCTCGTCGAGGCGCAGTTCGACATGCGTCGGGTAGGTGATGATGTTGATGAGCGGGTTGTGCTTGCCGGTTTGCTCGTAGCGGCCTTCGGGAATCAGGAGGCCCGCCGTGCCGGTGTCGGCGCAGATCTTCGCGGCCGTCGCGACCGCCTCCAGATGGCTCACCGGCGCGACCGGGACGATCCCGATGCCGGCAGCGGCCAAGTCCTCGGTCAGGTCGTGCGAAACACCGGCCGCGAAGGGGTCGGTTCCGCCGGGCTCTTCGTACGTACAAACGCGAACTTCGTCGCCGCCCCGGCAGGCGCTGGGCCTGCGACCTGCGCTGATGCCGCCGACGCGGAGAAGCTGGCCAGCATCAAAACGCCGGCGCTGACGAGTGCCTGTGCTCGGGCCATGGTTGTCCCTTCCTTGGAAGCCGAAGCGCCTATTCGCCCAAGTACAGCCCTTCGAACATCGCGTCGACGTCGTACGCGAAATCCGGCATCGAGGCATGCGTGACGACGTCGCCGGGGCCGAAGCGCGTCATGCCTTCCCGAGCATGCGCGATCACCGTGCGACGCGGCGGATCGACGACGAACACGACGCGCGTACCGGCAGCCAAATAGGCCGCGATCTTCCACGCCAGCCGACGCTCGTTCTCGCCGGCCGAGAGGATTTCGACCGCGATTTCCGGTGCACGCGGCGGCATTTCCGCCGCGGCCTCACCGAGCTCAGCGATTGCCGCGCGCGAGAGGTACGCCACGTCGGGCACGAGCGAGGCGAAGCGGTGGCCCGGCGCCTGGAATTCGTGCCGCCACTCGTGGTAGGCTTCCCCGTCCCCACCCGACGTCTGCAAAGCGAGCATCCAGCGCGCTTCGAGCGCCTGGTGACGGCGCTTCGGGCTCATCTTCTGGACCAACTGGCCGTCGATGAGTTCCAGCGCGGGCTTGGTATCGGGGATGTCGACCCGCTCGAGCATGGCGTTCTCCTCACGCCATGCTATCACGCCGTCGGCCCGCAGCGTCAAGGCGGGCAGGCCTGGTGCTCGTTGCGGTCCGAACCTCGAACGATGCGCTTCTGGTACGCCGCCGTTGCCTCGCTCGCCATGGCGGCGCTGGCCCCGCCGGGCTCGGCAGCGACGCTGCCGCGGCCGGCGCACGTCGTCGTCGTCATCGAAGAGAACCACACCTTCGCGCAGATCGTCGGCAACCCGCACGCGCCGTTCCTGACCGCGCTCGCTGCGCACGGCGCGGCGTTCACCGACGCGCACGGCGTCACGCACCCGAGCTTACCGAACTACTTCGCGCTCTTCGCCGGTATCGAGAACACCAACGGCGACGGCTGTCCCGCGCGGGCGATCCCCTCGCGCGCGCCGAACCTGGGCAGCGAACTCGACGCTGCGCACCTCTCGTTCGTCGGCTACGCCGAATCGATGCCGGCGGAAGACTGGCACGGCTGCTGGGCCGGGGCGTACGCACGCAAGCACGTGCCGTGGGCGCAGTTCGCCAACCTGCCGCGCAGCGCGAGCGAGCCGTTCTCCGCATTCCCGTCCGACTTCGATCGTCTGCCGACGGTCGCGTTCGTCGTCCCCAACGTCGACGACGACATGCACGACGGCACGATCGCGCAGGCCGACGCCTGGGCGCGCACGCATCTCGGACCGCTCGTGCGCTGGGCGCAGACGCACGACACCCTCGTCATCCTGACCATGGACGAGGGGTACGACAACACGAACTCGATCCCGATCATCTTCGCCGGGCCGATGGTGCGGCCGGGCCGCTACGGTCAGCGCGTCGACCACTACAACGTGCTGCGCACGCTGGCGGACATGTACGGTCTCACGCCACCTGGCCACGCGGCGCGGGTCGCGGCGATCACCGACTGTTGGCGTGCGCGCTGACGTCGGCGAGCGCCTGCGAAAACCGCGTGAGCGCCGAATAGCGGTGGATCATCAGCAGGTTGTCTGAGTCGCCGGCGTTGCCCCAATCCTCGGTAAACGCGAGCGCGTAGCCATTCTGCGCCGCCAAGCGCGCGACGCGCACGTCGTAATGGTCTTCCGGATATACGAGCGCCCAGATTTTCACCCCGAGGCGATGCTCGAGCGAAAAGCGCGAGAGGACGTACTCGTGCACGACGTCCGCATCGGAGAGGACGCGCAGGTCGGGTGGGTGGTTGGCGGTCTGGCTCTGGATCGTCATGACGCCGCTGTGCGCCATCTCGCGCAGTTGCGGCCAGGTGTTGTGCCGCTTACCGTGCGTGGTGAGCCCGACGAAGTTCGAGTGGACGAACATCGTCGCCGGGAGGTGGTCGTGCACGAGCAGTGGGAAGGCGTTCTCGTAAATGCCGTGGCCGTCGTCGTCGAAGGTGAGGACCAAGGGCTTCGTCGGCAAGGGTGCACCGCGTTCGAGATGATCGCGCAGTGCCTGCAGCGTGACGACGTGAAACCCGCCACTCTCGATCGCGGCCAGTTGGGCCTTGAAGGTATCGAGTGGGGTGTCGAACCAAACCTCCTTCGGCCCCGCGACGACGTCATGCCAAACGATGACGGCGACGTAGGGTGAGCGGCCGCCGGGCGCAACCTGCGGCAGCCCGTCGTCGGCGACGGCGGGCAGCGCGACCAGCGACCCCCAGACGAGAGCGATCGAGGCGAGGATCCGAGTGATCATCGAGAGCGGTGTTGCGCCGAAGCGGGCGTCGTTCCCCCGTCGCTTCCCCAAGCGGACCCTGACCATCGCGGCGATCGTTCTCGCCGTGCTCGCGATCGCGCTCTTGCTCGCGCGCGACGCGATCGAGCGCACCTATTTGCAGTGGCAGCTCGGCCAGACGGTCGGCGGCGAGGTCAGCATCGGCGGCCTGCATCACGGCGAGGACGGCACGATGCTCGAGCGCGTCCACCTCGCGAGCCGGGGCGGGGCGTTCACCCTGGACGCCGACGATGTCACGCTGCGCGTTGCCGACGGCGTCCTGCACCTGCACGCGCTCGATCCGCGGGTAAGCGTCGCACTCGACCTGCTGCAAGGCGACGAAGCACAGCGCGCGCGCGACTTCGGTGTGCGGCTGGGCGCGCACGCACTGGCGCTCGAGGTGCAGGGAGGCACGTTGACCCTCTCGCGCGCCGCCGGCGCCGCGAGCGCACTCGCGCTCGACGCCCTCGCGGGCAACGCGCAGATCGCCGAGAGCGGCGCGTTCAGCGGCGACCTGACGGGCGCGCTGCTCGACGGCGCGACGAGCTATCCGATCGCGCTGCACCAGGTGACGGCGCCGGACGGCGGGCAAGCCGAACGGCTGACCGCGGACGCCCTCCCGCTCGCGCCGCTCTCGGCACTGTTCGTTCCCGATCGCTTCGCGTTGCTGCACGGCCTCGCGCGCACCGTCGACGTGCGCTTCACCGACGGCGCGCCGCACGGCACCTTCACGCTCGACGCTGCCGCCGCGCGCGTCGGCGGCAGCGAGCTGCACAGCGTGAGCGGCGAGGTCGCGCTCGCGCCCGACGGGATCGGCGCGACGCTGCTGACCGGCGCGGTCGGCGCCGTGGCGGCCAACTTCTCCGGCGAAGTCCACGACGTGCATTCGTGGAGCGACCTGCTCGCCGACGGAACGCCCGACCTGCGCGCGCTGGGATGGCTGTTCACCAGCGTCGCGACGAAGCCCGCGGTGACCTGGATGACCTTCGAGACGACCGCGCCGGGGATCGCCTACGGCCAGTACGGCACGACGATCGCCGACATCCCGCGCGCCGTCTCGCTGTTGCTGGTGAACCCCAGCGAGCCGACGGTGCGCTTCGACACCGCGATCGCCGAGGATCACGTCATCTCGCACGGCGAGCGCACCTCGCAACTCGCCGACCGTACCGGCGCGGTCGCCGGCGTCAACGGCGACTACTTCGACATCGGCCGCACCTACGAGCCGCAGGGGCTCCTCATCAGTCACGGGGTCATCGTCCGCGGTCCGACCGATCGCGAAGCGCTGATCATCGACAAGCGCAACCACGTCACGTTCGCCGATTTTCAGATGCGCGGGGAGGCGGTCGACGGCACGCATCGCTACCGTATCACCCAAGTCAACTCGTGGCCGCTCGAGGATACGACCGTCATCACGCCGGCCTACGGCGCCGACCTGCGGCCGGCCGACGACGTCGTCTTCGATCCCCTCGTCGAGGTCGGCGATCATCGTTATCGCGTCACCGCGACGATGCCGGCGGACGCGCCGATCCCCGCACAGCTCGGCATCGCCTTCGGCCCCAAAGCGACGCGGCCGCTGCCCAAGGTGGGCGACACGCTAACCATTCACTACGATCTCGAACCACACGTTGCGGACGCCGTCGCCGGGATCGGCGGCGGCCCGCTGTTGCTCAAGAACGGCGCCTGGTTCGAAGATCCGAAGGCACCGGCGGTCGCGGAGCGCGACGTGCGCTGGGCGGTCGTCGCGCTCGGCACGCTGGCGGACGGCAACCTGCTGCTGGTCACCGTCGATGCGCGGCATCCCGATCGCTCGATGGGGATGACGCGGCCGGAGTTCGGCGATCTCTTGCAGAGCTTCGGCGTCACCGACGCGATGGCACTCGACTCGGGTGGCTCGGTGACGATGGTCTCGCGCGCGCCCGGCGACCCGCAGGCGACCCTGCGCAACGTTCCCTCCGACGACAGCTGGGAGCGGGTGATCTCCGATGCGCTGCTGGTCTACAGTTCGGCGCCGCCGGGGACGCTGGTCACGACGCGTCCGCCGCCGCTGCCGCAAGCGCGCGCCCTACCGCCCGGCACCAAGTGATCGCGCCGCCGACCACGCTCGCGCCGCCCGCGCCGTTCCCGGCGATCGTCACGCAACACGCGCGCACCGACGAGATCGCGCCCGGCATCACGCGCACCGACTATCGGCTCACCACCGCCGACGGCCCACTGGTCGTCCACGTGATCGCGGTCGACCTGCGCGATCCGAGCGTCCGGCTGCGCGTCGTCGTCGCCCGCGACCGACTCGTCTCGAGCGGCGAGACGGTCTCGTCGATGGCCGTGCGCACCGGCGCGGTCGCCGGCGTCAACGCCGACTACTTCGACATCGGACAGACGAACCAGCCGCTCAACGCGGTCGTGCGCGACGGTGCGCTGGTGCGGACACCGTCGGCGCGCGCGGTGCTCTCGGTCGCGCGCGACGGCAGCGTCGCCTTCGGCAGCCTCGGCTTCGCCGGGACGGCGACGTACCCGGGCGCCGCAATACCACTCACCGGCATCGGCGTCTGGCCGCCCGAAGGCGGCGCGTCGCTGCTGCTACCGGACTTCGGCCCGCTGACGGCCGCCGCGGGCGTCACGCTCGCGACGCTCGCGCCGGTCGACGGCATCGCGGGTCTTCCCGGCACGTATCGCGTGACCGCGGTCGGCCCCGCCGTCGCCGGAACGTTCACCGGAACGCTGCTCGCGCTCGGTCCGGCGGCACTGCGCGTCGCGCCGCCACCGGCCGTCGGCGATAGGGTGACGATCGCGTACGACACGACGCCGCCGCTGGCGACGTTGACGCAGGCCGTCGGCGGTGGCCCGCTGCTGCTCGCGAACGGCGCACCCGTCGACGACCCCAACGCGCCCGCGCCGCAAGAGCGCAACGTGCGCTTCCCCGTCTCGGGTGCCGCGGTGACACCGGCGGACACCTTACTGCTGGTCGCGGTCGATGGCCGCGAGCCGGCAACGTCGATCGGCGTGACCCGCCCGCAGTTCGCGGCACTGCTGCTCGGCTTGGGCGCGACCGACGCGATGGCGTTCGACTCCGGCGGCTCGGCGACGCTGGTCGCGCGCGTCCTTGGCGACGCCCAGCCGAGCGTTCTCAACGCCCCCAGCGACGGCGAGGAGCGGCTCGTCGCGGACGGGCTGTTCGTGTACAGCGACGCGCCGATCGGCGAGACTCCGCGGCTGGTCGTGCGTCCGACCCGCTTCGCTGCGTTGCCGGGCGCGATCGTCCCGCTCGAGGGCGCGATCGTCGACAGCGGCGATCATCGCGTGCGCGCCGCCACGGTCGCGCCGCTGCACGTCGAGGACGAACCGGGGCCGCACGTCGCGATCGTGCGCGATGCCAACGGCGCGCGCGCCGAGGTACCGTACACGACGCTCGCGCGCGTCGCGACGCTGACCGTCACGCCGGAACGCCCCGACCCCGATCCGCACGCAACCGTCGCGCTCGCCGTGCACGCGCTCGACGCCGACGGCGATCCGGTCGTCTTCGGCCCCGACGTTCGCTGGCACGCCGACGGCGGCACCCTCGCGCCCGACGGCGCGAGCGCCGTGTATCACGCCGGGGCGCGCGACGGCAGCGTGACCGTGGAGGCCGGCGGTGTCCGCACGACGCTGGTGGTCCACGTCGGTCGGCACGACGTGCCGGTTCCCGCCTTCGCGCCCGTGTCGCTGCCGTATGATTTCATCGGCACTGCGCGCGTCGCGCGTCAGCCGCTCGCGCTCCCACTCCCCGGTGAACCGCTGGCGGTGAGCCTCGAGGTGCAAGGCGACGGCGACGGTGTCCCGCTGCGCGCGACGTTCGTCAACCGCTACGGCGAGCTGCGCGCGCTCACGCTCGCCGCGCACGTCGATTGGACCGGCTGGCGCCGCGTCATCCTCGCGCTCCCACCCGACCTGAACCCGCCGGTGCGCTTGACGTCGATCTACGTCGTCCCCTCACTCGGCGGCCCGCCGACCCACACCGCCGGTACGCTGGCCTTCCGTTCCCTCACCGTCACCCTCCCCGGGAGTCCCTGATGCGACCGCACGCCGCCGTTTTCGCCCTGCTCGCAGCCCTGGCGCTGTTCGCGCCGCGCGCGGCCGGTGCGGACACGTGGGGCGGCGTGCCGGTGCTGATGTACCACCACGTCAACGCGAGCATTCCCCGCGACGCGGTCGGCGCCGACCTCACGGTGACGCCAGTGAACTTCGAGGCGCAGTTGCGCTGGCTGCACGACCACGGTATTCACACCCTGACGACGCGCCAACTCGTCGACGCGCTGCGCCGCGGCGACCATCCCCGGCACGTCGTGGTGCTGACCTTCGACGACGGCTACAGCGACGCCGCGACCGTTGCGGCGCCGCTCTTGCAGAAGTACGGCGACGTCGGCAGCTTCTACGTCTCGGCCGGGTTCATCGGCGACGGCCGCCACGCCGATTGGAAGCAGCTGCGGGCGATGCGCGCGGCCGGCATGGAGATCGGCTGCCACGGCACGCACCACCTCGACCTCTCGACGCTCGATCACGCCGGCACCGAAGCAGAAGCCGGGCACTGCGCGATCGCGCTCGCGCACTACCTCGCCCCGCCGACCAGCTACGCCTACGCCGCCGGCAAATGGAAACCCGACACGATCGCCGTGCTGCGCGAACACGGGTTCCTCGCCGCGCTCACCGAACGTCCCGGCGTGGTCACGACGCTTGCAAACCCCTACACGCTCCAGCGCCGCCGCGTCCGCGGCGCCGCCACGCTCACCGAATTCGCCGCGGTGGCAACGCCGTGAACACACGGTACGCGGCGCTCTTCAGCGTCGCTGTCGTGCTCCTCGTCGCGCCGTGTACCTCGCTGGTCCATGCTGCCGACCTCGACACCTGGACCGCACCGGCGAACGTCGCCTCGATCATCGCACCGTGCGCGAAGCCGGTCGGCGACGACCCACCCTCGAAGGCGACCCCCTGCAGTCAGAAGTTCGTCGACGCGTGCTCGCACGCGAACGGCGACTCGACGCTCGCGATCAGCCAGTGCGCCGAAGCGGCCGCGACCTACTGGAGCGACGTCGTCGTGCAACGCACCAGCGCGCTGGTGAAATTGCATCAACCTACCGTGACGACATATGTGCGCGAGAGCGGCGCTGCGTGGAAGCGCTACCTGACGACCCGCTGCGCGAAGTACACCCAATTCGAAGGGTCGCTGTACGAGATCGTCGCCGCCGAGTGCCACCTCGACACCTCGATCCAGCGCGCCGACGACCTCGGCGTCTACGCCGACCACGTCACGGCCAAGGGCGTGCAGTAACCGTCCTCACGTTCCCATCGTCGCGCTGGCGTTGTAGAAGTTGATCCAGGCGACCAGCGCCCAGGCCAGGCCGAGGCCGCAGCAGATCGCCAGCGGGATCGCGACCGGGAGCACTTTGCGGGCGCCGCGCTCGGCGATGAACGATTGCGCCACCATCATCGTTCCTCCGATACCGATGATGAAGCCGACGACCGCGAAGAGCTGCTGTTGCGACACACGGAGCGCTTCCCCGCGTGCGGGAGCTGTGCCCCCCATCGCGAAGGCGCTGCCCCGATGACGCGTTCGTTTGTGCTCGCCGCCGCGCTCGCTGCGGCCCTTCCGCTCGGCGTGGGTCCGCGACCGGCCGCGGCCAACGTCTTCTGCCCCGCCACGGTCGGATCGTTGGTCGATCTCGGCGAGGTCGGCCGGATCGGCACCTACGGCCTCTTGCTGGTCGTCGACCGCGGCGACACGCGCTCGGTGCGGGTGCGCATCGACAGCGACCGCACGCGCTACGCGCTCGACGTGAACGACGTCCCGCTGATGACGTTCAACGGCGTACGGATCACGCGCTACTTCGTGCTGCCGCCCGGCGAGCACCCGATCGGCGCGTGGGTCCAGGCGACCGGCCTCGGGCCGAATCAGCGTCTCGATTGTCCGGTGACCTCACCATGGGGTCCCGACATGCCACGGCCGGGCAGCGAAGCCGCGCGCGAGCAAGCCGATCGCGACCGCCAGGCCACCATCGACGGCTACGGCACCCGCACCCCGATCACGACACCGATCGCCTTCGGCCCCAACTCGCCGCCCGCGTGCGCGCAGCCCTTCACCCCGGCGTTGCCGCAACAGCCGATCCGGCCACCGTTCCCACCCGAGGCGCGCGCCGTCAACGCGACCGGCATCGTCGAGATGCACCTCGACATCGACGACGGCGGCACCGTGATCGGTGCGCGCATCACCCGCTCGAGCGGCTTCGCGCCGCTCGACCGCGCCGCGGTCGCGACCGCCCTCGCCACCAAGTTCGCGCCGGCGACCTTCGCCTGCCGACCGGTCGCGACCGACATCGACATCACGACCGGCTTCGGCGTCTAGCCGCTGACGCGGGCTTCGCGTTTGGTGACGCGCCAGACGTTGCGGACTTCTTTGACGGCGCCGAGTTTGCGCAGCAGTGTGTGCAGGTGGTCGAGGTCGGTGATCTGGGCGGTGATCGAGATCAGCGCGCCCTTGTCGCGTTTGACGCGCGCGTTGACCGAGCTGACTTGCGTCTTGAGCTCGGCGGCGACGCCCATGACGTCTTGCAAGAGTCCCGGCCGGTCGGCGGCCTCGATCTCGATGTCGACCGCGTGGGTGAGTTGCGAGCGATCGAGCCACTGCGCCTCGAGGATGCGCTCGGGCGCGGCGTTCATGTAGGCGGTGTTCGGACAGTCGGCGCGATGGACCGAGACGCCGCGCCCGATGGTGACGAAGCCCATGATGGGATCGCCGGGCACCGGGCTGCAGCACTTGGAGAGCCGCACCAGCACGTCGTCGACGCCGGCGATGCGAATGCCGCTGGAGTTGCGTGCGATCCGGCGGGTCGTCGTCGGGCGCGGCAGGACCGCGATGTCGACCACGTTGTCGACCTTCGTCTCCTCGCGCAGCTTGATCGCGACCGTCGAGGCGGTCGCATCGCCGAACCCGATCGCGGCGAACAAGTCGGTCGCGCTCTGGTAGTTCATCTTCTGCGCGACCCGCTCGATCGCATCGCCGCGGGCGAGATCGACCCGCAGGCCGGCGCGCGCGAGTTCTTGCTCGACCGCCTCCTGGCCCAGCAGCGTGTTCTCTTCCTTGCGTTCCTTGCGGAACCACTGCTTGATCTTGTGTTTGGCACCGCTGGTCCGCACGACCGAGAGCCAGTCCAGCGAGGGGTGCGCGGACTTGTTGGTCAGCACTTCGGCGATGTCACCGTTCTTGAGCTGGTAGTCCAGCGGGACGATCTTGCCGTTGACCTTGGCGCCCACACAGTGATGGCCGACGTCGGTGTGGACCTGATAGGCGAAGTCGAGCGGCGTCGCGGCACCGGGCATGGTGAAGACGTCGCCCTTGGGCGAGAACACGAACACTTGCGAATCGAACAGGTCGAGCTTGAGGCTCTCCATGAACGTGCGCGAGTCGCGCATGTCGTTCTGCCACTCGAGCAGCGAGCGCAGCCAGCCCAGCTTCTGCTCGTAGTCTTCCTTCTTGCCGCCCTCTTTGTAGCGCCAGTGCGCGGCGATGCCGTACTCGCTGGTGCGGTGCATCTCCCAGGTGCGGATCTGCACTTCGAGCGGATCGCCGCCGGGCCCGACCACCGTCGTGTGGAGCGACTGGTACATGTTGGGCTTGGGCATCGCGATGTAATCTTTGAACCGCCCGGGGAGCGGCTTCCACATCGCGTGCACGACGCCCAGCGCGCCGTAGCAATCCTTGACGCTGTCGGTGATCACGCGGATCGCCGTCAAATCGTAGATGGTCGAGAAGTCGCGGCCCTTCTGCATCTTCTTGTGGATCGAGTAGAAGTGCTTGGGGCGGCCGGTCACGTCGGCGTGGAGGCCGACCTTCTCGAACTCGGAGACCAGATCGGTGATGACGTGCGAGACGGCTTCTTCGCGGGCCGTGCGTTTGGTCGCGACCCGCTCGGCGATGTCGCGGTAGGCGTCGGCGTCGAGATAGCGCAGCGAGAGGTCTTCGAGATCCCACTTGACCCGCCAAATGCCCAGGCGGTGCGCGATCGGCGCGTAGATCTCGATCGTCTCGCGCGCGATCGACTGCTGCTTCGCCGGCGGCAGGCTCGAGAGCGTGCGCATGTTGTGCAGGCGGTCGGCGAGCTTGATGATGATGACGCGGATGTCCTTGGCCATCGCCATGAACATCTTGCGCAGGTTCTCGACCTGCGCATCTTCTTTCGACTGGTAGGGGATGCGGGTCAGCTTGGTGACGCCGTCGACGAGGGTCGCGATCTCGGCACCGAACTGCTCGGCGACCTCCTCGTTGGTGATGACGGTATCTTCGACCACGTCGTGGAGCAGGGCGGCGGCGATCGTCGCGCGGTCCATCTCCAGGTCGGCCAGGATGTCGGCGACGGCCAGCGGGTGGGCGATGTACGACTCGCCGGAGGCGCGGCGTTGGCCGTCGTGCGCTCGGTCGGCGACCTCGTAGACACGCGTCAGCCACGCCCCGTCCAGGCCGGGGTCGTATTGCTGCACTTTGGCGACGAGATCGCTGATCGTCATAAGAGAGTAAGGCCTATCGTATACACAACAGCAGCCGCAGGCAAAGAGTTTGGTCCCTCAGGCCGACGGAGCCCTTTCGCGCCGAGGAGCAAGGTAAGCGTCAAGGGCGTCGTGCCAGTGCGGCAACGGCGCGATTCCCAGGCCCGCGAAGGTCGTGTTCTCGAGCGGCGAGATCAACGGCCGCGGGGTCGGATTGCCCAGCTCCCGATAGGTGACCGGGGCCAGCGGCGCGTCGGGAAGGCCCGCTTTGCGAAAGGCCGTCTGGACGAACTCGTACCACGAGCAGGCGCCGGCATTGACGACGTGATGGAGCCCGTAGGCTTCCCGGTCGAGCAGGTCCCAGACGGCCCGGGCGGCGTGCGGCGCGTAGGTCGGCGAGAAGACGACGTCGGCCACCATCCGGGTCGGCTCGCCGCGCTCGGCCTGGCCGAGCACGCGTTCGATCAGGGTGACGCCCTTGTTGGAACTGCCGGCGCGCCCGAAGATCCCGCTCATCCGCAGCACGAACGTGCGCGGGTAGCGCCGCGCCAGCAGCTCGCCGGTGAGCTTGGAGATGCCGTAGACGGTCTGCGGCCACGCCGCGTCGTCCTCGCGGTACGCCCGTCCCGCCGTTCCCGCGAAGACGTAGTCGCTGCTGATCGTCACGAAGGCGATCCCACGCGCCTCGCACAGCGCAGCCGCACGGCCGACCGCGAGCGCGTTGAGCGCGAGCGCGCGCTCGGGTTCGCGCTCGCACGCGTCGACGTGGTGGAATGCCGCGCAGTTGATCAGCACCGCGGGCTGCGCGTCGTCGAGCAGCGCGGCCAGCGCGGCCTCGTCTTCCAGCGCGACCTGCGCGTGCGCGGGCGCGGCGATCACGCCGGGGGGCCGTTCCGCGACGATGGCGCGGCCGAGCTGGCCGGACGCGCCGACGATCGCGACGCGTGCGAGCGATGGCATGGCGGACGTGCTTCGCACGCCGGTCACGGGTTCCCGCGGCGCGCGGCGCGAAACGAGAGCGCCACGATGCGATGGCCGTGGCAAGAGCCGATCTGGTACGGGCAACACGGCGAAGACCGCACGCTCGCCAAGCTGGTCGGCCGCAAGCGGCACGGCTTCTACATCGACGTCGGCGCGTGGGACCCGCTGCAAGACTCGGTGACCAAATACTTCTACGACCGGGGCTGGCGTGGGATCAACCTCGAGCCGCACCCGTTCTACTACGAGCGGCTGCGGGCCGGGCGTCCGCGCGACATCAACCTCGCGATCGCACTGAGCGACGAGCCCGGCGAGCTGGATCTCTACGTCATCGGCCGCACGGGCCTGGGCACGCTGGCGTCGACCTACGCTGCGGCCGGCGCGGCGTGGGCGCTCGAACAGCAGCATTCGCAGACCGGCGCCGAGCCGGTGCGCGTCCCCGTCTCGACCCTGGCGGCGATCTGCCGCACGTACGTCCCGGCCGGGACCGAGATCGACTTCCTCAAAGTCGACGTCGAGGGCTGGGAAGAGCGCGTGCTGCGCGGCGGCGACTGGAACGCCTATCGGCCGCGCATCCTGTGCATCGAGGCGGTCGAACCGCTCAGCGACCGCCCCTCATGGGAGGCGTGGGACGACTTCGTGCGCGGGCACGACTACGAACTGCTCGAGTTCGACGGCCTCAACCGCTGGTATCGCCGCCGCGAACGCTAGTACGTGATGAAGCTGCGCACGTCGACGCCGCCGAGCGCGGCGCGCCCCTTGAGCGCTTCGAGTTCGATCAGGACGGCGGTGCCGACGACGTTCGCGCCCAGCTTCTCGAGCAGCCGCAGCGTCGCGGCGATCGTGCCGCCGGTCGCGAGCAGATCGTCGACGACCAGGACGCGATGGCCGTGGCCGACGGCGTCGGCGTGGATCTGCAGCGCGTTGGTGCCGTATTCGAGCGCGTACTCTTCGGTATACGTCTTGCCGGGCAACTTGCCCGGTTTGCGCACCGGCACGAATCCCGCGCCGAGCTGATACGCGACCGGCGCGCCGATCATGTAGCCGCGCGCTTCGATCCCGACGACGTACTCGATCTTGGCGTCGCGATACGGCTCGACGAACAGATCGATGAGTGCTTTGAAGCCGGCCGGATCGGCCAACAGCGGCGTGATGTCGCGGAAGAGGATCCCCGGGATCGGAAAGTCGGGGATCGCACGAATCAGGTTCTCGATCTGCTCGGTCACGGCTCGCCCGGTTCGCGTTTGCCGGGCGAGCGCCTGCGACGCCGGAACCGTGCCGCGCGACCGTGACGTTGTCGTGGGGTGGACCTCCAGCGTTACCGAACGCGACTGATCATCGCGTTTGCGTGCGCGATCGCACTGCACGAGATCGGCCTGTCCCTCCTCCGGCCACCCGCTCGGCCGGTCGACGACGAGCGTCACATCGTGGTGACGATGCTCGCGGTCCAGACGCCGCAGCCCACGCCCCGCCCGACCCCCACGCCGGCGCCGACCCCACCGCCGACGCCGCCACCGCGCCGGACCGTCCCGCCGCGTCCGACCCTGGCGCCGCAGCCGCAGCTCGCCGGTCGCGCCCTCGGGACGCCGGAGCTCCACCGGGGCGGCGGCGTGCGGCGCGCACGTATCGTCGCCGCCGTCCCGGCGCCGGCCGCGGGCGGCGGCCTGGGCGGCGCCGGTGCGGGGACCGGCGGCACCGGGAACGGCGCGGTCAACGCCGAGACCCCGTGTGGTGCGGTCGACCTGATGCCGGACGACGAGCCGCAGCACCGCGGCAGCGCCGTTTCGGAGCACGTCGTCGCGACGGTCAGCTTCCCCGATCGCCACCAGGAATCGGCCGCGTTTCCGTACCGCTGGGTGTATCCCAGCGGCGAGGAGACCGATCCGTGGTCGACGACGAACCTGCAGAAGCCGGGGATGACGATCCCCCTCGTCCTACCCCCGCCGAGAGCCGACGTAAGCAGCTATCCGCCGTTGATCCAATACATTCTCAAGCACACCGACGCCAACGGAATCACCGACCTGTCGCCTTGCCCCGGTAGCCGATAGCGCGATGCCGCACGTCGCGGTCGATGCCCACAACCTGACCCGCGACCGCCGCGGGATCGGGCGCTACGTGCGTGCGGTGCTGCCGCTCGCCCTGCGCGATCCCGCCTTTCGCTGGACGATGGTGGTGCACGATCTGTTCCCGAACCGGCGCGCGATCGCGCAGGCCGCCGGCGGTGAGGTCGCCGTCGCCCGCCGCGTCCCGCGCGACGCCGACGTGGTCTGGTTTCCGTGGAACGGCACGTTTCTGCAGACCGACGTCCCCAGCGTCGCGACCGTGCACGACGCCGCACCGTTCGCCTTTCCCGCCGCCGACCCGCGCGTGCGCGCGCGCGAACAGGATCCGTTTCTGCTGACCGCCGCGCGCGCACGCCGCATCCTCGTGCAGTCGGCCTTCACCGCGAGCGAAGTCGAATCGCGCCTGGGCGTCGCGCCGGAGCGCATCGTCATCACGCCGCTCGGCATCGATCCGGTCTTCACGCCGGGTGCGCTCGACGCGCTGCCGGCCGCGCTGCGCGCTCGCCGCTACGTCCTCAACGTCGGCGCGCACGATCCGCGCAAGAACACGGCGACGCTGATCGCCGCGTTCGCGCAGGCATTCCCGGCCGGCGAGGTCGCGCTGGTCTTCACGCACGCGCCGCCGACGATGCCACCCGGTGCGCTGGTCGTGACGGCGCACGACGACGCCATGCTGGTCGCGCTCTACCGCGCGGCGGCGTTGGTTGCGCTGCCCTCGACCTACGAAGGCTTCGGGCTCCCGCTGCTCGAGGCGATGGCGTGCGGCACGCCGGTGCTCGCCGCGCGGGCCGGCGCGTTGCCGGAGGTCGGCGGCGACGCAGCCGCCTACGTCGACGCGCCGCTCGACGACGGCGCGTGGACAGACGCACTGCGCACGCTGCTCGCCGACGAGGGCGAGCGGGCCGCGCTCGCGCAGCGCGGGCTCGCGCGCGCTGCGACGTTCTCCTGGCAGCGCTGCACCGCACAAACGCTGGCCGTTCTGCGCGAGGTCGCGGCCGGCTGATGCGCGCCCTACACGTCGTGCGACCGAACCCGGGCGCGCGGCCCGGCGGCGACGTCGCAGTCGTCGAGCGCGGCGCGGCGGCGCTGCGTGCGGCCGGCGTCGCGGTCGACGTCGTCGCAACCGCCGCGCCCGATCCGCGCGGCTACGACGTCGCGCACGTCTTCGGCGTGTTCGAGCCCGAGACGCAGGGACCGCAGATCACGGCGCTGGCCGGCGGCGACGTGCCGCTGGTCGTCTCGCCGATCTGGTGGGATCGCAGCGGCTTGTTCGCGCTCGGGCCGCGGGTGGTGCGCGCGCTCGACGACCGCGACCCGCGCCGGGTGGCGCGACGGCTGGCACACCTGCGCGCCGACGAGGAGACGCTCACCCTGCGGGCCGGGCGCGGCGCACAGCGCCGGCTCGCCGAGCAAGCCGCGCTCTTGGCGCGCTGCGACCTGGCGCTGCCGGCGAGCGAGATCGAAGCGTATGCCTGCGCACGCACGCTGCGCGTCCTCGACGTCCCCTACCTCGTCGCGCGCTACGGCGTCGAGCCGGCGTCCTTCGACGTTCCGCGCGCGGCCGAGCGCACCGGGGTGGTCTGCATCGGGCGCATCGAGCGGCTCAAGAATCAGGCCATGCTGCTCTACGCGCTGCGCGACCTCGACGTCGACGTGACGCTGGTCGGTGCGTCGTACGACG
>Ga0181531_10000913_pt1 | contig 19191 bp, 13 predicted proteins | sample PEATcosm2014_Bin_38_FD_119743 | JGI IMG/M metagenome (GOLD analysis project Ga0181531, IMG submission 119743) | Peatland microbial communities from MTU Mesocosm Facility, Houghton, MI, USA - PEATcosm2014_Bin11_10_metaG | ecosystem: Environmental > Terrestrial > Soil > Wetlands > Peat | place... | reverse complement strand
TCGATCTGATTCGTCAGCGGCATCTGGACCACGTCATTCCTGACATTACTACGGTCGAAGGCAGCCCTGAAACCTTTGGCACTCTGGCAGAACGCGTTCGGTCTCAGCACGCCGCCACCGCTGGCGTGCGCACGGTTCACGGTCTTGTGGGTGAGCGCACCGGCAGCACCCTTATGCGTGAGTCAGCCGTGCATGTGAAAAGTTCCATTGTCGATGTTCCTGCCGGGGGAGGAGTCAACGTCGCCTTCGTGGATGTCGACGCGCTCATGCAGGACAAAGTCGCGATCGATCTTCTGAAGTGCGACATTGAGGGTGCCGAGTTGATCTTCATCGAGAACTACAGCGACCTTCTGCGCAAGGCCAGGTATGCAGTCTTCGAACTGCACCACAACCTATGCGACACAGAGAAATGCCTGCGCATGTTGGAGAGCCTGGGGTTCCACCACACAATCTTGCGTGCAAACGATGCCTGCTCGGTCAGCTTTCATAGCAGAGGCTAGGCTCGATGCACGTACTCACTCTGACCCCTTTCTATCCCAACTCTGCCGACGACGCCTCCGGTTCGTTTGTGGCCGAATCCGTCCGCGCGGTACAGGATTGCGGGGTCGACTCCTCAGTGATCGCGGTTCAACCGCTGCACCGCTCGCTTCCCGGCGTCGATTCGAAGTCCCCGGCGTCGTGGAAGAAATATTTCTGCCTTCCCGGAAATGCGGGACTATCCAGCGCCGGGCGATTCTTGTATGCAGCTCTGAAATCCCAAATGCAGCAACTTCACGCGCAGCGACCCATCAGCCTGATCCACGCTCATGCCGCCTTGCCCTGTGGACAAGCGGCGATGCTGCTGGCAAGAAATCTCGGCATCCCTTTTGTAGTAACCGTGCACGGCCTCGATGCTTTTTCCACGCGGCAAGTGCCCGGCTGGTTTGGACGCCGATGCTATCGCGCAAGCAAAGAGGTTTATGGCGCTGCCGCCCGCGTAATCTGCATCAGCGAGCATGTCGCCCGGCGTGTTCGCGAGGGAAGCGGCGACGCTCACAACATTCGCGTCGTTTACAACGGAGTGGATTCGTCGCTGTTCGCCCCCACGCTCACCTCGACAGAGAACGCAGCGCCTGCTGGCGACGTAATCCTGAGTGTCGGCAACCTGATTCCTATCAAGGGACACGAATTGCTGCTGAGGTCGGTGGCGGCTATTGCACCAGACCACCCCCAAGTCCAATGCAGAATTATCGGAGATGGCCCTGAGCGTGCGCCATTGCAGGAACTCGCACGCGAGTTGCATATCGCAGACCGCGTCCATTTCATGGGGCGCAGCCCGCGTGCGGAAGTAGCCGCGGCAATGCGAGAATGCATGCTGTTTGCCTTGCCCAGTTGGTACGAAGGACTCGGCTGCGTTTACCTGGAAGCCATGTCAGCGGAACGGCCCGTCATCGCGTGCCGGGGGCAGGGAATCGAAGAAATCATTCGCCACAAAGAGAATGGCTGGCTTATTGAGCCAAAAAATCTGAGCGACCTAACGGCTGCGTTCAACCAGGTACTTTCAGACCGTGCTCTGCGCGCAGACCTCGGCCGCAACGCCCGGCAAACGATTCTGCAAAGCCACACGCTGGCGCATCAGGCCGGTCAGCTGATTTCCGTCTATCGCGAGTCGCTCCCATGACGGACTCTCCCGGGACGAATGACGCGACGACGAATGCCGCGATGACGAATGCCGCGACGATGACCGCCGAGATAACGACCGTCAGGGTCGCCCTCCTGACCGAAATCATCGCGCCTTATCGCATTCCAGTATTCAACGCCCTGGCGCGTCAGAAGGGCATCGACCTTCATGTCATCTTTCTTGCGGAAACCGATCCCACTCAGCGCCAGTGGCTGGTCTACAAAGACGAAATCGAATTTTCCTACGAAGTGCTGCCGGCGTGGCGATGGCGGTGGGGCGGCTGGCACGTGCTGTTGAATCGCGGTCTGTGGCCCGCGCTGGATGGTTTTCGCCCCAACTCGATTCTTTGCGGAGGCTACAATCATCCTGCTTTTTGGCAGGCGCTGATCTGGGCGAAATTTCATTCGGCGCATTTCGCGGCGTGGATTGAAAGCACGAGCCAGGACCGGCGTCAGCCTAACGCCCTAGCCGACTTCTTTAAGCATCAGTTTGTCCGCAACTGCAATTCATTTGCTGTGCCGGGGAAGTCGTCCTCTGAATACCTGCAGTCCATGGGCGTTTCCGCGGAACGGATCCACACCGCCCCGAACGCGGTAGACATTCGGCGTTTCGCCAATCTGGATCGTGCGGTGAAAGAGCAGGCAGCGCAGCGCCGCGCTGAATTAGGCCTGCCGCCCCGCTACTTCTTATATGCCGGCAGAATCATCGCCGAGAAAGGCGTCTTCCAGTTATTGGAGGCGTACGCTCACCTGCCGCCAGAGTTGCGCTGCGCGATGGGCTTGGTATTTGTTGGGGATGGAACGGCCAGGACTGAATTGACGACCGAAGCCGCGAAAGTCGTCCCAGGCACAGTGGTGTTCCCAGGATTTGCCCAGCGAGATCAACTCGCAGCCTTCTATGCTTTGGCAGAGGTGCTGGTCTTCCCCACATTGAGCGATCCCTGGGGCCTGGTGGTGAATGAAGCCATGGCCTGCGGTCTGCCCATCATCGCAACCGATGTGGCCGGCTGCACTGCCGATCTCGTCCACGACGGTGAGAACGGCTTCGTCATCCCGTCTGCGGATGTTGGCAGGTTGACGGAAGCGATGGCGGCCTTCGCGCGCGATCCGCAACTTGCTTCACGAATGGGCGAGCGTAGTGCTTCGCGAATCGAAGCCTTCTCGCCCGAGTCCTGTGCGGCAGGCTTGGCCATAGCGGCAGGTGTGCCGACCTCGTTTTAGCGTAATGCCGACATTACATTCCGGATGCCGACGGCAGAGCAGGCGCCCAACACTGAGGATACGACGCAGAGCCCGTACAGGACATAGCGCGATCTCGGGAGCCATCGCTGAAACGCCAGAAGAAGAAAAGGCACGACAGGTATAACGAAGCGGGGAGATTCCGCCCGCGCCCACGCGACGGAGTTGTAGCTGAAGAGAAAAGCCAGGTAGAGGAATGCGAAAATATATTCCACACGATGTTCCCGGATGTACTGGCGGAAACCAGTCCGGCACATGGCACACAGACCGGCGAACGCGAAAATGATCCAACCCGTGGTCCACAGTACGCTCGTCCATGTTCCCCGATTGTGCAACAGACTTATGACGATTGCCCTGAAGGGGAAGCTGACCGCCGACCCCGACTGCCAATCAAACCGCTTATAAGCATGGAATTCGTACAGCGGGTCATGAAAGTAGAGCCAGAATGGCAACAGATACAGCCCTCCAATCAGGGCCGCCAGCAGAGTGCATAGACCTGCCTTCTTATAGTCGCGGCCGAGAATTAAAGTGAGCCCTATCCCAAGAAGGGCGAAGATCCCGACGGGGCGCACGAGGGTAGCCAAGGCTGCCAGAGCTGTGGCCCCGAGCCAGCGTTCTTTTCGAACCGCCCAGAAGGAAGAGAAAAGAAGCGCCACAAATAGCGGCTCGGCCCCTCCTAACATAGAAACCTGAATCCAGCGAAAGCTCAGAACTGTGAAAAACCCGGCAATCCACGGGCCCCAGAGATGCCGGGCCATCAGCTCACTTAAAAGGGACGAGAACATGCAGATCAGCAGAAGAGCAGTCCGGGGTGGCACGCGAAGCCAGGAAAGGCCGGCCATCATGTAAGACAGCCCCCAGAACACTTTGACCTCCATCCCGTGAAAATTCCAATGGCGGATCGCATTCGCGGCCGCCAGGTAGGAATCATTGTCGCCGAAGGTGTCGACCTTCGAAGCATAGCTCTGGAACTGAATGAGAACGACAACAAAGAGCACTGCAGCGAGCAGCCAGAGCAGGCTGAGCTCAATACGCGATGGGGGAAGCTCGACGGACTGTCGTCCGTCCTTCTCTGCGCTTCGTTCAATGGTCGCTTCACCAGCGTACGTCAAATATGCCCCCCGAAGCACCGCTAAGAAGCAGGAGCATAGCATAACCACTCAGAGCCTACGAAGAGCACGGCCATCGATTTCGAGTTGCAGGTCTAAACGCAGGATGGCTCACAGACCGCAGCCAAGCAGCAGGAACCATATCCCTCGCAGATTAGCGAGCGCAGTGCTACGCTAATAGTCGTCTTGCCACCGGAGTGCTGTGCTGCGGGATTGGCCAAAGCAGGTTTGCCGCTGTTAACTTCCTGACATGATCGAAAGTTCCAACTCGCGCATTAAGAACATCAGGATTCTTCCCCTGATCGCGGCCGCTTCCATAATCTTTCTGTTTTTCCTATCAGTGAAGCGCCCCTACATGTTCGGCGAGTCAAACATGCAGGCTCTCCTCGTCCTGGTCATCGCGGGGCTGATCGCTTCTCAGTATCAGACTCATTTCTGGACGATCATGGTCACGGTTTTCTTCTGGTCAGGCTCATCCTTTCCCCTATCTGGTTCCATGAACATATTCCGCTGGGTGGTGCTCGGCCTGGGTGCGTTTTTGGCGCTGGGTTACTATGCTCGCAGCGCAAACAAGATCTCCTTCAACTATCTGCACTTGCTGGGACTGTTCACCATGGTTGCTGCCTTCGCTTCCGCCATGGTTTCTGTAAGTCCATCGTTGACTCTGCTGAAGGCGCTGAGTCTGGCCGCCCTCTTTGTCTATGCTTCCATCGGAGCACGCAGTCTTTGGTCGAGAAATCCAGAACCCTTCGTGCGCAAGCTGGTGCTCATGGCCGAAGTCCTGGTTTATTTCTCGGCCCTTTGCTACGCGGCTTCCTTCGAAGTGTGGGGCAATCCCAATTCTTTGGGATTAATCATGGGCTGCCTTTGCTGGCCGGTGCTGCTGTGGCGCTGGATCCTTCCCGCTAGCCGCCAGGGCTCTGCCCGTCGCTTCATTCCCCTATTCTTGTGCGCCGCCCTGCTCATCCTCAGCTTGTCTCGCGCATCGATTACGGCAGCCTGCTTGAGTTCGATGTTCCTGCTGGTGGGCTCGAAAAGGTATCGTACCCTGCTCATGGGGGCTACCCTGCTAGTAGTGATTTTGCTGAACATGTTCCTGGTAACTCCAGATCGTTTTCAGGATGCTTCCGACGCTTTTCTATACAAGAAGGGTGAGCATGGAAAACTCCTGGATTCGCGAGGGAAACCTTGGGAGAGAAGTCTGCGCACTTTTCGGGAGCATCCCTGGCTGGGAGTGGGATTCGGTGCCGCCGACAATAGTGCCGATTGGCGCTTCAATTATGTGACGCTAGGCCAGCAAACTCGCGAACGCGGCAGCAGCTATCTCACCATACTGGAGACCACCGGGGCCGTCGGTGCGCTCCCTTGCGCGCTTCTGATTCTTGCTCTCATCGGCGAAATCTGGAGAGTATTCTCCTGGCTGCGACGTACAGGAAAAGTTAATCAACCTGCCGTGGTCGCAGCCGCGATACTGCTGTGCGGCCTGGTGAATGCGTTTTTTGAGGATTGGATGCTTGCGGTGGGCTACTACATGTCCATCATTTTCTGGGTTATCGCCTTCTCCTTGCGGGACTGGATGGCGTGCCCAGTCTGGGCGGACGAGCAGCCTGCCGCAGAGAGCTTAGCTCGCGTTGCGGCTCCAGTTTCGTTGGCTCTGCGGGAAGAGTAACTTCGCGAAGTCCATCTACTTGAACGCCTCTACGTAAAGGGAATGGGGAGGCTCACGAGACTCTCCCGGTTCGTAAGGGGGAACGCTTTCCCCATACAGCCGACTGCGGCCTTCTTCTGATTCTTCCACGTCGCGGAACCCGGCGGTCCGCAGCACTTCCTCAAGGTAACTCAGATCGAAGGCTGTCCGGTGCTGGCCATCACAGAAGACGAAGTTGGAAAACCTGCCGCCGAGAGAATCAAAGTGCCTTGGATAGTCGTCATAGAACCAGTCATGGCGTTTCTGCGAGTACGCGACGATCGCATTCGTTAAGCTTGGAACGACCAGGCGGATTCCAGCTCCAGGCCGCAAAACGCGAAAACACTCTCCGGCAAGCTGCTGTAATTCGTCGGGATAAAAATGCTCGAACATGTGCGTGGAATAAATAGAATCGGCGCAACCCGCGGGAAATGGCAAACCGTTTCTAACATCCAGCCGAGTCGATTTTGTTGAAGGGATTTGCGTCGATATTCACGAAGCCTTGAAGATACTTGGGGCCGCAACCGAGATGCAGATGCCGCGGCCCATTCGATGCGCGGAAGCCGGCCAGATACCTTCGCGCCAAGTGATTGGGAAGGGTCGCTTTCGCAATTCCCCAGAACACCATGTCCTTGTAGCGCTGGTTGAGCAAGCCACCTCCGTGTACGCAGGGTACATTATAGAGCACACTGTTTAGGTTTCCGGCGAGCGTCGTTTTCCGCTCAGCCTCTTTCATGAATCGATATACTTGACAATCTGCGATGATCCATCTCTTTGTCGATGCCACCGCTGCCAGTTCTGGAAGCGGCCCCACCTATGTGCGCAACGTTGTGCCGCACTTCGCGGCCAGAACGGATGTCCGCTCCACCATCCTGGTCTCTCCACTCTTGCGAGCGGAATTTCAAGATCAATCCAATGTATCGTTTGTCGAGTTCCCGGAATCTGCCAGCGCTGCGGCTAGATTCGTGAGCGCTCAACAGCGCATTCCACAGCTCGTTCGACGCAGCGGTGCGAATGTCCTGCTGTCGGCGGGAAACATGGCATTGTTTCGATCCCCGGTGCCCCAGATTCTCCTGAGTGGCAACGCCCTCTACACATCCAGCGATTTCTTCCGCGATTTGATGCAGCGCGGCGACTACGCTCTGTGGTTCGATACCAAGCTCAAGGGACAGATCGCCAAGTGGTCGGTCCGCGCTGCCGATTGCACCGTTGCTCCCAGCGCCGCGTTCGCGGAAGAAATCTATCGCTGGACGGGTGTTCGCGCCCGTGCCATCCACCACGGCTTCGACCGGAATCTTTTCTTCCGAGATACGGGTGCCCCCGCGGAAGAACTCGAGCAGAAGCTGGATCGCACGAACAACGAATTGCGCCTGCTATTTGTCAGCCACTACAACTACTATCGCAATTTCGAGACCTTAATTCGCGCGCTCCCCGCGCTGCGCAAACTGATCGAACCGCGGCCGGTGTGCCTGTTTCTCACCTGCCTGCTTGAGCCGGGTGCAAATCCCGGTTCGTACCGCACCGAAGCCGCGGCGCAGCTGGTGCAGGAACTGGGCGTGGGCTCCAATCTAGTGGAGTTGGGAGCGGTCCCATACCATCTTCTCCACCACGTTTACCGGGCGTGCGATCTCTACGTCACACCTGCCTACGTGGAGACCTTTGCCCACCCGCTGGTCGAAGCCATGGCGGCGGGATTGCCCGTGATTGCCTCCGATCTGGCCGTACATCGCGAGGTCTGCGGCGATGCCGCACTCTATTTCAAAACATTTTCGCCGGAAAGCCTGGCCGAAACTGTATCCCGGATCGCGCATTCTCCCGAGACGCTCAAAAGCATGTCCGATCGCGGGCTGGAGCGCTCCAACGATTTCTCCTGGAAAGATCACGTCGATCAGGTGATCTCAATCGCTGAAGAGTTGCTGCGCCGATAAGGTCCTCACGGTGAGTGACAAGGTCTTTCTTCCACGATGCAGGTTGCGTTGTCTCATCTCTCCTGCTTAAATGACTCTTCGCGCCAGTGAGGGGCTGATAAAATGCGGTGGTATTTCGGATTCTTTTTCGTTTCGGGCTTTTGCAGCATCCTCTACGAATTGGTCTGGCTGCGTCTGGCAATGGCCCGCTTCTCAGTGACCACCGCACTCGTCTCCATAGTCCTTTCAGTGTTCATGCTCGGACTTGGCCTGGGATCCTGGGCCGCGGGCCGCTACGTCGGCAAAGGCCGGGCTCAGCATCGCGATGGCTTGCGTCTTTACGCGTTGACCGAGTTGCTCATTGGGATGTCTGCCTTATTGGTCCCCTACGAATTCGCCTACGGAAAACTCATTCTGGAGCGAATGGAAGCCGGCACTTCACCCTCCCCTTGGCTTTCTTACTTGCTCTCGGGGATCTGGATTGGTTTCACTCTGGTGCCGTGGTGCGCCTGCATGGGCGCAACCTTCCCCTTCGCCATGTCGGCCATTCGAGAGAGATTTGCCCAGGAGTCTCCTCGCTCCTTCAGCTACCTCTACCTGGCGAATGTATGCGGAGCCATGACTGGCGCAGTGCTTCCGCTGTTGTTTATTGAAGAGTGGGGATTCACGAAAACCCTGCGCATCGGCGCATTGCTGAACTTAGCTCTTGCGACGTGCGTCTTTCTGCTCGCGATGAGGCGAGCGCGCGAACCTCAAGCAGGCACGGTGACCAACGCTTCTGTCCGAGCTGGAACGCAAGCTGTCGCAGAACCGTGGCTCCGATATTTTCTGTTCGCGACCGGCCTCACCAGTATGGGAGTCGAGGTGGTCTGGGTGCGGCTGCTAACACCTTTTGTGGGAACTGTGGTGTATGCATTCGCCGCCATCCTCGCCTTATACCTGGGATCGACATACGTCGGGTCGTGGCTCTACCGCATCAGAAAGACGCGCGTCAACAGCCTCAGCAATTTGTTACTGGCTTGGCTGGCGTTTTCCGTTTTGGTGCCTCTGGCTACTTGCGATACGCGATTGCGGGTGTTTGTCGCGGCGATTCGAATTGTCGGACTCATCCCGTTCTCCATCATCGTCGGCTTCATCACCCCAATGTTGCTCGATCAATTCAGCCAGGGCGACCCCGTCCGCGCCGGCCGCGGCTACGCCATCAACATCATTGGCTGCGTATTCGGTCCGCTTCTCGCCGGTTTCCTCCTGCTGCCGTTCCTCGGCGAGCGCCTCGCTTTGTGCGCTTTCGCGCTTCCGTGGTTTATCAGCGCACTTCTCCATACTTCTTACGCGACTCCTTACGCGCCGACGGGAAGAGAGCAGCCGCGTCCCTGGCTGTCGTGGAAATTCGGGCTCGTGTCCGTCGCTTCGTTGGCCTTGGTATTCCTCACCAAGGATTATGAAAATCAATTTTCCCCGAGGGAAGTCCTTCGCGACCACACCGCAACTGTGATCGCAACTGGCGGGGGCAATGTGGAACGGAACCTCATCGTCAATGGGATAGGAATCACCGGCCTGGGCCCCGTCACCAAAATGATGGCGCACCTGCCGCTCGCCTATCTGCCGCACAAACCGCAGAACGCCCTGGTCATCTGCTTCGGAATGGGCACAACCCACCGCTCGATGCTCTCGTGGGGAATTCCATCGACAGCAGTAGAACTGGTGCCCAGCGTCCCGCGGGTTTTCCCGTATTTCTACGCCGATGGCGCCCAGCTCCTTCTATCTCCATTATCCCGAGTGGTGATCGACGATGGCAGGCACTATCTGGAACGGTCTACCGAGCAATACGACGTGATCACCATCGATCCACCGCCTCCGGTGCAAGCTGCTGGATCAAGCCTTTTGTACTCCAAAGAATTCTACGAGATCGCAAAGCGCCATCTCCGGGCGGGAGGCATTCTTCAGCAGTGGTTTCCCCAGGGCAGTCTGGATCCCACAGCGCTCGTGTCTGTGGCAAAAGCTCTTCAACAATCGTTCCCCTACATCCGCGTGTTTCACTCGGTCGAAGGCTGGGGGAACCACTTTCTAGCGAGCATGTCGCCACTTCCACCGACGTCGCCTGCGGCTTTGGCCAGCCGCTTGCCGCAAGCTGCAAGTTCCGATCTCTTGGAGTTCGGACCTTATCGCAGCGCGGAAGAACAATTTGCCGCCGTAACGAACAGCGAGTTCTCCATCGATAGCGTGATTGCACGCGCCTCCGGCAACGTGCCAGCTCTGCAAGATGATCGCCCGGTGAACGAATACTACCTTCTGCGCAGCGCCGAAGATGCGGACTATAGGCGGCAGACCTGGGCGCGCTTGCTCGCGGCAATCAAACGGATTTGAGGGTCACAACGGCGGGGTAGAACGATTTCGCTTTGTGCCACGATGCCACCTGAAAAGAACAGCAGGGCTTCGCTTTACTTCACTGCGGCCGCAATCATCGCTTGCATCGTTCAACTGTTGTGGTTTGCTTCGAAGTGCTTCAACCAAATCGATATTGACGGCATGGCGTACGTGGGAATTGCCCGCCACCTTAGGCAAGGCGAATTCCAGGCCTCCATTGATGCATTTCGTAGTCCTCTAATTTCCTGGCTCATCGCAGTTGCCTCGTTCGCCAGCCGAGACTATTTACACATCGGCAAGCTCATTAACATCGCGGCCTTCGTGCTCTGTCTGGCACTGCTTTACCTCCTCACGAATAAGCTTTGGCACTCGAACCTGGCAGCTTCTCTGGCTGTTTTGATTTTCACGCTGGGCCGCGGCCTGACGGCTGCCGCGGTGCAGATGATCACGCCTGATTTCCTGTTTGCGGTCCTGACCCTGATCTACTTCATCGTTCTCTTGCGCTGCTTTCGTCGAAATCGTTTACAAGATTGGTTTTTCCTGGGATTGGTTCACGGCTTCGCATTCCTGGCCAAGGCGTTTGCACTGCCCTGGCTGGCGGTCTGCACTGTGATCGCTTTGAGCTTGTCTATCCCCTCCGTCAACTCCTCGTCCATCAATTCCTCGTCCGTCAACTCCTCGTCCATCAAGTCCTGGAAATCAAGAGTCGCAAGGCTTGCCGTAGCTGCCTTAATTCCCGTGATATTTGCTGCGGGTTGGGCCACAGTGCTGCACTCAAAATACGGAGTCTTTACCACAGGCACGCAATTCAAAGTGAACCTGCTGCAATGGACCCTGCATGCCTATAGTGAGCATCCTGACACCACCTATGCACTTCTCAGAGACACATCGAAAACTGTCGATGAATATGGCGTGATCGATCCCATGCCTCCGGGTTCGTGGCCATGGACGTATCGGCTCAGCCTGAAGCAGACGCTTCCACAGATAATTCGCGCCGAAGCCCGCAATGTCCCGCGCGTGCTCAAAGAAATGATGATCGTCGCGACTCTGGGAGGTCTGATTGCTTTCATTGCCATGCTCGCGATTCTCACGCGTAAGAGAAATCAATACTCCGTGGAGTGGCGATTTGCGATCGTGGTCGCGGCAAGCGCGCTCACTTTGGTGCTTGCTTACTCGATGCTGGTGTTCGATGAACGCTACCTGTTTCCGCTAATCCCGCTGGTGCTCGCGGTCGCCGCACGCTTCTTAGTCCTCGATGGTGAATTCAGCCATGACGGATGGAAAAAACTCAGCATCGCTCTAGTCATTCTCGGGATTATTGGAGCGATGATTTATCCGTCCTCTCCCTTTCGCCTCCTGACCCGGGATTTCCAAGCCAGTTGCTACGATGAGGGCCGCCTTTTGCAGGCGCACTCCGGCTCCAGCCTTGTAAGCATAGGTTCCGGCCCTTTTCCCGAGCACGGAGTCGGATGGGAGGCGGGCTACAAAGCCAGTTTCTTTGGGGACCGAAGAATCATCGCCGCCATGGATTCTTTACCCGCTTCAACTCAACTAAGCAACCTCACTATCGACCTCCGAAAAGCATCTCCGGACGCTATCCTCGTAGGGGGCAAGCCGGACGACACGAAATACTCAGGCGTGATCGCTGATCTCCTGGCGCAATATCCGCAATCCTCAAGTGAAAAAATCCTCGATCCGGTTCTTGGAGAAGTGGGAACCGTACTTTTCATCCATACTCAGTGAAATCGACGCTCAGTGAACTCAGTGAATTCCCAGAAAAGAGTATGTTCCCGCCGGAGTATTCACTGGCGATGCGCTCGGATTGCAAAAATGTAAAGTCACCGCATTCGCTTCCTTGGCATAAGCGTTCAGCGAGAGGTTGCCCAACGCAGCCGGCGGACGGACTCCCGTGACTTCATCCTTCAAACTGAGACCAGTGGCTGTCCCCGTGAGATCGAGGCAGCTTTGGCCCGGAACAGGCGCCACGGCTAGCCTGTTCGTGGTGTAAATCTTCATCTGGGATAGCGCTGTCCCCGCACCCAAAGTGAAAGTGTTTCCATCTTTGATCACCAGCGGGACAGCCAGAGTTTTCTCTTTCGCGGTGAGCCGTTCTTTCCAGTTCGTTCCGTCGGGCAAGGTATTGATGTAGTTGCTGATTGAAATTGGCGTCCCAAACGCGAGAGGCACATTCTTGCGATTGGCGTAAGCCGCATTGTCGCTGCCGATCCACACATCCTCGGCATCCATCGTGGGACGATAGTTAGACGTTGCTGTCGTTTTGTCGGGATTCGAATCGACGAGCGTGATGATGCTGCCGTTGTGGAATCCGGTCAGATTCGTGCCGATAAAATTCAAGCGGCCTTTCAAGTTGGCCTCTTCCGCATACGCACCTTTATTGCGCATGAGCAACGTGGCTGTGTTGTAGCCTCCCAGTTGCACGCTGATACTTCCCAATCCTCCCGCCGCTCCGTTCAACAGCGAGTACGCACCGCCAGTCCCAGCCAAACTGAACGACGAAGGCGCATAGTTGCCGTTGACGCTGACGATGCCGACACCAGTTCCTCCGACAAGGTCAGACTCGCCCACAAACGTAGCCACCGGAACCTGCGTGGGGACCGTATTGCTGGCAGCGCTGAGCACCAGATTCCCCGGCCAGAATCCCAGGTAAGGCACAAAGTTCATCGGCGGCAAGTTGTAGCTGGTGGTGTTGTTGGCCACGTTGTCGGTAAACGATTCGATCGCCCCGCCACTCGCAGCCTTCCCGACCACGACTGAGCCGCAGGCGTTGACCGAACCTCCTGTGCATCCGCCAGCGTAAGGTGCAACCACATTCGCGCCGGCGCCAACGGTCCGGAGAATGTCATAGGTAATCGACCCCCCAGCGTTCGGATGCACGGCAGGGAAGTAGCCTGTGAGCGTGCCCGAACACTTCGCCGGAGTGTTGCCGAGATACAGCGGTGCGCTCCCTCCTTTGACCCCGGCTGGTCCGCTCACGTTGGCAACTGCCCAGTAGTTAAATTGTGCATTCCCGGTTTTGCCGCTGCACGCGAATTGTGGCATCGCGCCCGTAAGTCCGGTCGAACCGTGCGCCGTTACCTGACCTCCCTGTGTGATCACTCCCGCCATGCCTTGCGCTGCGCCGCCCTTCGCTCCCGCGTCTACGTAGTCCGGGTTGGTACATCCGCCGACTTCAAAGTAGTCGTTGTCGAGTTGCGTGTTTCCGTTGTAGCCCCCAGTCGGCGTCCCGGTTCGGATGCCGTATTGACTGAAGCCTTGCACCACGGAATCCGAAACTCTTAGCCCGTTGCCGCTCAACCATGTGACAACGTTTCCCGCGCACTGCAGGTTGCCGTTGACGTGCTGCAGCCAGCCCACTGCGTAGCAGTTGTTGGTATTGCGCGTGTGCCCCTCCGGCAACGCGTACACCGCTTGTCCGCGCCGATCTCCGCGCAGCCCTGTCCCGTTCAAAACATCCAGCCCGTCCAGCGTAAAAGCCTCGTCGTCACACACGCTCACATAAGAATTGAAACTTCCAATCGGAGTGCCGTTGGCCGAGTGTCCGGAAAAGTCGAACTTGGGATTGCGAATCACCGTGCTCTGCGCGTTGACGTGAATGGCGTCACGCGCGAAGTTGGTTGTATTCCCGTTGGCCGCATGAAACGTCAAATCTTCCAGCACCACGTTCTGCGTAGCAGTCTGTGAATCGCGCCGTCCCACCACCACGCAATCGTCGTCGGCCACGTGGCATTCCAGCCTGCCACCCGCCTGCCGGATCGTCTGATACGAAGCTTCAAAGTGCAGCGGCGCGTAAATCCTGTACGGACTTCCGGCGGAATCAATAACAACTTGCCCTCCCTGAAATCCCCAGCCGGTTTGCGAACGCGCCGCCTCCGACGCCTCCTTGATGCCGCCCGAGGCGCTGCCCACCGTGTATCCGGCCCCGTGGGCGCTCGCCAGAGTCACGCTAAACTCGCAGGACGCATCGCCCGAATATCCAGAGACGCGAGTAATCTTGGCGGTCTCCGCAGCGCCCGTGCCGGCGATGTAAACGTAATGCGTGGGAACGTACTGCGCCGCGATTGGAGCGGTGTTCACCATAAACCCACGCGGGCACGGAGCCAGTCGGATCGTATTCGCACCCGCCGCCAACGCAGTCGGGGACGCTGGAGACTGCCGCCAGTTGTACTCCGAAGCATATTTGATCGACTGCTCGTTGGCCGGCACGCGCCCTGCCGCTCCGGAGTTTTGGCCACGTGCGATTTCAGCATTGCCGAGCCAGCTAAGGAACAAATAGCCGAAAAATAAAGTCGACGCCTGTAAGCGAACGGTTCCACTTGATGATGTTCGTTTGTGAAACATGAAGTCTCCCAGCGTGCAGATCTTTCCGAGGATCGAAGAACAATAGCAGAAACCAAAGAGTGCATTCAGCGTCTGTTGATCCCGTCCAACGCCCCCACGCTATACTGGCGTAAATCCAAATGTTGACCTCGTCAGAACCCTCGCCGAAAGACGCCGTCGCCTATCACCGCGAACTTGCCCTCGGCTGGGAGCAGCGTTACACCAAGCCAGCTTTCAAATCTCGGCTGCGCGCCTTTGAAGAATGCCTGGCAGATCACGATCTGCGCGGTCAGGACTGGCTGGATGCGGGGTGCGGTTCAGGTACCATGGCTCGTTATCTCGCCGGAGCCGGCGCGCGCGTGCTCGCAGTCGATGCTGCGGAAGAAATGATCACGATGGCCCGCCGGCTTGCAGAGCAAGAACTTGCCACTCAACTGCGTTTCGAACACATCACAACCATCGCCGATCTCCCGCTCGCCGACCAATCATTCGACGGAATTCTCTGCTCGAGTGTCCTGGAGTACGTTTCCGACCCCGCAGCCTGTCTCGCCGAGTTCGCCCGCGTGTTGCGCCCGCGCGGCCGGTTGGTAATCTCGGTGGCAAATCGCAATTCTCTTGTACGCCGGGCTCAGGTCGGAGCCCACAAGTTAGGGCGGTTCCTCGGCCAAAGCTGGTGTGCGTTCCTCGACTACTCTCACAACGAATACTCCGCTTCAGAGTTTCGCACGTTACTGCAGGAGCACCCCTTCGCCTGCGAGAAGGCCATTCCATTTGGCAGCCCCATTCCCCATTGGTTGCAGCGCAAGAAATTCGGAGGTTCGCTGCTCGCCTTTTGCGCAGTGCGAGAGTAATGCCGTGAACGGTAACTCCACTCGGGTTTAAGTTTTCCTGAGCCTCAGTTCAGGTAATATGTTGTGAGTCTTTCCACCCCGATGCAAAAGCTGGAAGAGCCAAAGCAGATGCGGACCGAGCGCTCTTCGCCGCTCCTGCCGGTGACTGCCATCGTCGCCGCGCGCAACGAAGCCCGCAACCTGCCGCGCTGTCTCGAATCGCTCCGAGATGTAAGCGAAGTCTACGTCATCGACTCGCAAAGCACCGACGCGACCACCCAGATCGCAGAGTCCCATGGCGCTCACGTCGTGCAGTTCCACTACCAGGGCGGATGGCCCAAGAAGCGCCAGTGGGCCATGGAATCGCTGCCTCTCGCCCACGACTGGATCTTCCTGATAGATGCCGACGAAGCGCTAACGCCAGAACTCGCGCAGGAAATCCACAACGCAATTCAGAATCCCCACATCGACGGTTACCACATTGCGCTCCGCATGTATTTTCTTGGCCGCGAACTCCACCACAGCGGCGCAAGTTTCGAAAAGCTCTCTTTGTTTCGCCGCGGCAAAGGCCGCTACGAGTGCCGTCTGCGAGAGCAGGATTCCTCCATGGCCGACATGGAAGTCCACGAACATATCGTGGTCGATGGCATCACGGCAAGGCTCCAGCATCCGTTGCTCCACCACAACGTAGAATCGCTCTCCCATTACATCCGCAAGCACGATGAATATTCCAACTGGGACGCGAAAGTGTGGATCAAGGGCGAAGCCAGTTCACGGGATTTGCCCCCGTCGCTCTTCGGATCGCAGGCCCAACGCCACCGTTGGGTGCGCAAGAAGTTTTTTGCGATTCCGGGCTCGCCGCTCCTGTTCTTTTTCTACAAGTACATCTTTCGCCTGGGATTTCTCGATGGCGTTCCCGGACTCATCTACTGCAGCTTCCAGGGCGTTCAGTTTTTTCATATTAAAGCCAAAATCTACGAGCTACAGATAAAAGAACGAAGACATGATCAAGAGTAATTTGGCACACGACATAAGAATCACACGATGAAACAGGTTCTTCAACACGTGCGCACCGGCGAAATCACGATTGCGGAAGTACCCGCCCCGCAGTTGCTGCCCAATTGCGTTCTGGTACGCATTGCAGCTTCGGTGGTTTCTGCGGGCACGGAGCGCGCCTCCGCCGAATTTGCCGGGAAGAGTTTGTTGCAGAAAGCGAAGTCCCGCCCCGATCTGGTACGCGAGGTCGTCAGCAAGGTGCAGCGCGATGGACTTTTCTCAGCCTGGCAATCCGTGCGCAGCCGCCTCGACCAGCCGCAAGCCCCGGGTTACAGCAGCGCTGGAACCGTCCTCGCAGTTGGCGAAGGCGTCGCCGACTTGCAACCCGGCGACCGCGTCGCCTGCGCCGGCGCAGGATTCGCCGTGCACGCCGAAGTCGCCTGTGTCCCGCGGTTGCTCGTGGCGCGTATCCCCGCGCGAAATCAGGTTGAAGAAGTTCCTTTTGACGAAGCCGCCTTTGCCACTCTCGGCGCCGTAGCTCTGCACGGCATTCGAACTGCAGAAGTGAAACTCGGCGACATCGTCGCCGTCATCGGTCTCGGCCTCCTCGGTCACCTCACCGTACAACTGCTGAAAGCCGCGGGCTGTCGCGTTCTCGGGATGGATATCAACCCATCTCGCGCGGAACTTGCCGCCCATCTCGGTGCCGACGCAGTCGCGGTCTCCGCGTCGGAATTTCGCGAACTCTGTGCCGATCAATCGCGAGGCCTCGGCGTCGATTCCGTTCTCATCACTGCCGAAACTCCCAGCAGCGATCCCGTGAACCTGGCAGGCGCTATCGCCCGCGAGCGCGCCATCGTCGTGGCTGTGGGCACCGTTGGCATCGACATTGAGCGTAAGGCTTACTACGAAAAGGAACTCGACTTCCGCATTTCCCGCTCCTACGGTCCCGGCCGCTACGACGCCGCCTATGAACAAAAAGGCCGCGACTATCCCATCGGCTATGTGCGATGGACCGAAACCCGCAACCTGGAAGCCTTCCTCCAGTTCCTGGCGGAAAAGAAAGTAAACGTCGGCCCACTTATCACTCATCGTTTTCCCATCGACCGCGCGCAAAGCGCCTACGACCTGATCACCGGGAAATCCGCCAAGCCTTTTCTCGGAGTGGTGATTCAATACTCCGGAACGTGCGATGAATCCCGAACGCTCGAACTGGTGCCACCGCTCGCTGCATCCGAGCCGTCATCTCAGGTGGCTGTCAATCGCATTTCCGTAGGCTTGCTCGGTGCCGGCGTTTTCGCAGCCGGAACCCTTATGCCAGCTCTTATTTCAGCGGGCGACGCCACACTGATCGGCGTTTGCGCGGCCACCGGTGCGCACGCTCGTCACGCTGCGCGAAAATTCGGCTTCCGTTATTGCACCACAGACGAAGCTCAGGTCGTTCATGATCCCAGTGTCAATACGCTGCTCATCGCCACTCGCCACCATCTGCACGCGAACCAGGTTCTCGCCGCGCTCAGGGCAGGAAAGAATGTGTTCTGTGAGAAGCCGTTGTGCCTCTCGGAAAATGAACTGCGCTCGATCATTCGCTGTCATCTCGGAATCCCTCCCGCTCGACGGACAGCCCTGATGGTTGGCTTCAACCGCCGCTTCGCTCCCATGACCACGCAGCTGAAGTTTTTTCTTGAGCCCATCTCCGAGCCTCTGGCCCTACAATATCGCGTGAACGCAGGCCATCTTCCCCCGGACCATTGGGTCAACGATCGCGAGCAGGGCGGCGGGCGAATCCTCGGTGAGGTCTGTCACTTCATAGACTTGTTCATGTTCCTGGCGTCGTCGCCCATCGTCGAGATCGAAGGGCGGCCTCTCAAGAGTTCGAGCCGCTACAGCGGCGACAATGTCCTGATCTCGATTCGCTTTGCCAACGGCTCTCAAGGAACCATCAACTATCTGGCCAATGGCGACCGCTCTTTTTCCAAGGAGCGCCTCGAAGTTTTCGGCGGCGGCACTGTCGCTGTCATGGAGGATTTTCGCCGTCTCGAACTGGTGCGCGAGGGCAGCACGCGCACCATCCGCCATCGCTGGCGTCAGGACAAAGGCCATCGCGACGAGTGGACCGCGTTCATGGAATCTCTGCGCCAGGGGCGCGGCGCTCCCATCTCATTCGACGATTTGGTTTGCTCCACTCTCGCCACTCTGCGTCTTCAGGAATCAGTAGCGACAGGGAAGCCGCTCGCCGTCGATACCACCGCCTTCATCGATGCGGCGCTGCAAACACCTAACTCAGACGAATGATCCCAACCCACGGCGATTCCAATCAAGACTAGCGCATGCTTATCCTGGGCCTAAACATGTTTCATGCCGACGCCTCCGCGGCGATCGTCGTCGATGGTGAAGTAGCCTTCGCCATCGCCGAGGAGCGGCTCAATCGCCGCAAACACTTCGGCGGTTTCCCCGCGCTCGCGGTAAAGGCGTGTCTCAACGCAGTTGGCGCGAAGATTTCCGACGTCGACCACGTTGCCGTAGGCCAGGATAGCGACGCCAATCTCGCGAAAAAAGTTCAGTATGCTCTTGCGAATCCAACAAAGATTCTGAACTTCATCCGCCTTCGCCAGCGCAAGGAATCGATGCGCAACGTCCGCTCCCTGCTTGGCCAGGCGCTCGAAGTCGATCCTGCGCAACTTCGCTTTCAGAAACACCACATCGAGCACCACCTCGCCCACATCGCCAGCGCCTACTATTGTTCGCCCTGGGAGAAAGCTGCCGGATTCAGCTACGACGGTTCTGGAGACTTCGTCTCCACCATGATGGCGCGCTGCGAAGGCAACAACATCGAGGTGCTCGATCGCGTCTTCCTGCCGCACTCTCTCGGCAGCGTCTACACCATGATTTGCGAATTCATTGGCTATAGTAAGTACGGCGACGAAGGCAAAGTCATGGGCCTGGCACCCTACGGAAAGAATCAAGACACATATTCCGATGCGCTCAGCAAGATCGTCGCTCCCAGGAATTCCGGCTTCCAGCTCGACCTCAGCTACTTCAAGCCGCTAGGCAGCAAT
>Ga0181531_10000912_pt1 | contig 19239 bp, 19 predicted proteins | sample PEATcosm2014_Bin_38_FD_119743 | JGI IMG/M metagenome (GOLD analysis project Ga0181531, IMG submission 119743) | Peatland microbial communities from MTU Mesocosm Facility, Houghton, MI, USA - PEATcosm2014_Bin11_10_metaG | ecosystem: Environmental > Terrestrial > Soil > Wetlands > Peat | place... | reverse complement strand
TCCGGTTTCTTAGGACGAGCCCGCGCTTGACGAAGAATGGATAGAGCATGATGTCGAGCGGAACGACGGCACCGTCCTGGATGTGGTTGCCGACTTGCCAGCAGATGCTGCCCGACTCCGTCAGTCGCTCGACGCACAAGCCGATAATACGGTCTTGTTCGGCCAGATAGTCTTCGAGCGACAGCCGCCTCTCGTAGCGCTTCCCTATGTTGTACGGCGGCGATGTGATGAAGAGCTGAGCTTGCCGCCCAGTGATCTGCTTCAGGAGTCCTTCGCAAGCACCGGAGTACAATGTGTACGCACGTTCGGGTGTGAAGACACCGTCGTCCGAGTCGCGGCGGGACCGCTGCTGCACACGAAACATTTCGAGCTGATTGTTCCTTCGCATCGTGAGATCCTGCTAACCGCGCGAGGGTTACGGCAGGATGACCGCGCTGTGATCGGCAGGTGAACGCGCCTCCGATCGGGTTGTTGCCCTCATTCGGGACCCGGGGGGGCGCCTCCGCTTACGTGCGGCGGCGCCCCGGCAAGAACAGGGCGGCCGGGATGCCCAGGGCCATCACCGCGGTCGCGAACAAGAACGTATCGCCGTACGCCTGCACCTGCGACATCAATCCGACCTGCCGCGCGGCCAGGATACGCGCGACGTGCGTGCTCACCTGCGTCGTCAACGCGGCCATGCCGCTGACGAAGCCGGGATGTGCGAGCGTCGCCGCACCGGCGTTCTCCGCCAGGTGCAACGCGGTTCGGGCGGTCAGATACGTTTGGCCGATGGCGATGCCGATGCTGCCGCCGACCTGCCACACGGTGTTGAGGATACCCGATGCCTGACCGGTGCGATCGCGCGGCACGACCGAGAGCGCGACGCTGGTGAGCGGCGTGAACAACAGCCCCAGCGCACCGGTGCGGATCAGCGCGTCGGTTGCGATGCGGTGGAAATCCCAGTCCAGGTCGATGCGCGCGAACAAGAGCGTCCCCAAGACGGCGACGACGACGCCGGTGACGACGAACGGGCGCGCGCCGAGTTTGTCGGAAAGCGTCCCGGCGACCGGCATCAACAGTGCCATCGCGATCCCGGCCGGCATCAGCACCAAGCCCGAGAGCGTCGGTGGCCAGCCGAGGATGTCTTGGGTGAACAGCGGCAAGAGAAAGATCGCGAAGTAATATCCCATCCCGACGATCGCGCGCAAGCCGACCGCGATCGCGAAGGTGCGTTGCGTGAACAGCGAGAGCGCCATCATCGGTGCGCTGGTGCGCAGTTCGCGCCACACGAAGCCGACGAACGCGAGCACCGAGACCACCAGCGAAAGACGAATCCAGAGATCGTCCCAGCCGAGCCGATCGGCCTGCGAGAGCGGAATCAGGAACGCCGCCAGCGCCCCGCTGAGCAGCGCGAAGCCCGGCACGTCGAACGGCGGCGGCGCGATCCGATCGGGCGCGTCCTCTTCCTTCGGGATCTTCCACAACGCGAGCACCAGGCCGAGGATCCCGATCGGCACGCCGACCAAGAAGATCGGTCGCCAGTCCTCGAGGTTGTCGACGATCCAGCCGCTGATGGTCGGACCGAACGAGGGCGCCAGCATCATCCCCATCCCCCACACGCCCAGCGCGCGGCCGCGCTGCGCCGGCGGCACGACGTCCATGATCAGCGCCATCGCGGTCGGCGAGACCAGGCCGCCGCCGACGGCCTGCAGGATGCGGAACGCGATGATGCTCTGAGCATCCCACGCGCACGACGCCAGGATCGAGGCGAGCGTGAAGATCGTCAGGCCGAGCAGGTAGATGCGGCGCCGGCCGAGCGTGTCGGCCAGCCAGCCCGCGACCGGCATCGAGATCGAATAGCCCAGCATGTAGCCGGTGACGACCCACTCCATCGTGTCGATGTCGGAGCCGAACGCAGCGACCAGGTTGGGCAACGCGACGTTCGCGACCGACGAATAGAGCGGCGCCAGGAAGTAGCCGACCATCACGACGCCGATCAGCACCCACGGGTTGGCGGCCCGATCGGGCCGAACGGTCAGCGGCGGTTCGAGCGGGACCGGCGGCGGAGCGAGAAGCGGCTCGCGCTCAGCGGCCAGCGCCACGCGCTGCTTCCTCCTCGACGATCCGCCGCTCGAAGTAGGCGACGTCGTGATCGAGCGCTTCGGCCTCGCGCGTCGCCTCGTCGAGCTCGTGGCGCAAGTGCGCGATCCGGTCGCGCAGTGTCTGCACGTCGCTGCGCGCCTCGGCGGCGATCGCGCGCAAATCCTCGAGCCGACGGCGGCCCGACTCGTCCTGGTACGAGCGGTAGCGCAGCACCTTCCGGATGGTGGCGAGCGTGAAGCCGAATTGCTGCATGCGCACGATCCGCTCGACGATCTCGAGGTCGGCCTCGGCGTAGAGCCGGTGGCCGCCGCGCGTGCGCGCCGGCTGCAGGAAGCCGAGCTCTTCGTAGTAGCGCAGGGTGCGGGTGCTCAGGCCGAGCCGGGCCGCGGCTTCGGCGACCGAGAGGAGCGCCGAGCGCGGCGTTGCCGTCGCATGCATGGTCTACCGGAAGTTTACGTCAACGTTAACTTTGACGCAAGTCCGTCGCTCACCGGCCGACCAGGTACTCCAGCAGCCCCTCGTCGTCCAGGTTGGGGTAGCTCGCGATCAGGGTCGGCCGGACTTTGGCCGCGATCCGCTCCGCCAGCCGCCAGCGGGCGCTCGGCTCCAAGCTCGTACGCCGGGCGAGAAACCGCTCGATCAGGAGCCGGTCGTCGTCGCGCAGCCCGGTCTGCGGCAGCGCCGCGCCGCGGTCGAGGTAGGCGTCGAGGTCGGGGGCCGCGGTCGACTGTTCCCGCACGACGATGGTGCCGCCGGCGAAATCGCCCAGCCGCTTGTTCTCCTTCGAGAGGAGTGCGCTGAGGGCGGAAAACGCGTAGAAGCCGAGCGCGACCTCGACCAGGCGCACCAGATTGCGGATCGCGACGCTGCCGAAATCGACCGGGAAGCCGCCGTCCCGCACCACGCGCAGTCCCAGCGCGCGTTTGCCCGGCGTGCGGCCCGACCACCACGTCTCGAAGATGATGAACCACCCGAAGAACACCAGGAACAAGAACAGCGAGATGATCGCGATGCCCCAGGCGTGCGCGGTGCGATCGACGACGGAGGACGTTCGGCCGGCGGTCCCGCCGACCAGGACCAAGACCAAGAAGACCGCCACCACGATCGCGATCTGCAGCAAGAGGTCGATCATCACCGCCAGGAACCGGCTTCCGATCCCGGCAAGCTCGTAGCGGATGGCGACGGCTTCTCCCGTCCGAACGTCGAGCGTGCGCTCCATGCGTCTCTCTTATGCGTGATCGCTTCGTGGCCTCGCGCCGTGGCCGCTGGGACGCGCTCAGCGCGCTGGTCGATCGTGCCGCCCGGCGTGGCGTGCGCAGCCTGGCACCGGCAGAGATCGACGAGCTGGCGCTCGCGTACCGCGCTGCGACCAGCGATCTCGCGATCGCGCAGGCGCGCGGCGCCGATCCGGTCGTGCTCGAGCACCTGCACCGGCTCGTCGCTCGCGCCCACGCGGTCGTCTACGTCGCGACCGCGCGCAGCGGCTGGGATCGCGCGCGGCGCTTCGTCAGCGACGATTTCCCGCGCGAAGTTCGCCGCTCGTGGGCGGCGATCGGCTTCTGCGCGCTGCTCACCATCGTCTCGGCGATCGTCGGCTACATGGCCGTGGTGCACGATCCGGCCAACGCACGCGCGCTGCTGCCGGGGATGTCGCTGCCGCCGCTCGACAAGGCGCTGCACGACAGCAACTTCGGCTTCGATCGCGCCTTCTCGCCGGCCATGGCGACGGCCATCATCACCAACAACGTGAAGGTCTCGGCGATCGCGTTCGCCGGCGGGATGACGGCGGGACTGCTGACCGGCTGGATCATCCTCGAGAACGGCTTGATGGTCGGTGTGTACGGTGCGCTGTTCGCGCAGCACGGTTTCGGTGCCGATTATTGGGCCACGATTTCACCGCACGGTGTCATCGAGCTGACCTCGATCCAGATCGCCGGCGGCGCCGGCCTGGTGCTCGCCGGCGGCTACCTGCGGCCCGGCCGGACACGACGCCGCGATGCGCTGCTGATCGCGGCACGCCGCGCCGCGACCCTCATCGGCGGGGTCGCTCTGCTGCTGTGCGTGGCCGGCACGATCGAAGGCTTCATCTCCCCCCAGCGCATCGCGATCCCCGCTCGGGAAGCGATCGGCGCGGCCACCGCGGTGGTGCTCTTCGCCTATCTCGGCCTGGCCGGACATCGCCCCGACCAGGCACAGGAAGGGTCGGCTTCTTCGACGTAATTAGCTCATATGAGCCTTTTTGGTTCGCAACTGCGCGTGCCCCGAGGCTGGATCGTCCCGGTCGTGGTTGCCGCGAGCGGCCTGGCAGCGTGCAGCGGCGCGACGGTGCCCCCGCAGAACCGGCCGACGCCGACGCCGGGCGGCGTGTGTCCCAACGCCATCCCGCGGCCGCCGACGATGGTCTCGCCCCCGAACGGCGCGACCGGCGTGGCCGACGGGAACTTCAACCTGATCCTCTCGTACGAGTGGGGAACGGCCCCGCTGGCGTTGCTGGTCTCCTCGCCGGAGCCGCCCATCTCCACCAACGTGACGACCGGTAGCCCGGAGCCGGTCCCGTCGGCCTCGCCCGAAGTCGCGTATCCCGTCCCGGCGCTCGCGTCCGGTGCGACGGTCACCGTCATTGCGACGCTCAACGCCGGGATGCCGTGCGCGGTCTCCGACACGCTGGGGAGCTTCACCACGCGATGATCACGCGGAAGGTCGGGTTCACGCTCATCGCTGCGACGGCGCTCGCGGCCTGCAGCGGGACGACCGTGCCCCCGAAAGACCTGGACGTCGAGGGCCAGCCGTGCCACAACGTCGTCACCCCGGTGATGGTGTATCCCGCTCCCGGAGCGACCGGCATTCCGGATGGCAACTTCTCGGTCATCCTCAGTAACCACACCGTCACCTTGACGCTCAATCTGGTGAACTCCAACGTCGTGCAGGTGTACACTGCGTTGCCCGTTCCCAATCCGACCGACCCGCGTCAATCAGCCTACGCGGTGCCGGCACTTCAGCCGCAGACGACGTACTCGGTCCTCGCCAGGCTGCAGGACAATGACTGCCTGGTCGGATCCGGCGCGATCCCGTTGCAGTTGCTCTCCCTCGGCTCGTTCACGACGCAGTAGCGCGCTACAGTAAGCCGCGCGACTTCACGTCGACGTAGGCGTCGAGCAGCGCGATCGTCAACTCGGCGGCGGGGACATCGACCACCAGGATGCCGCGGTCGCGCAAGGTCGCCAGTGCCCGGGCGCGCTCGTCGGCGAGCGTCACCGCGATGGCGGCGCGATAGGCGTCTTCGACGTCGCCCGGCACCCGCGCGAGCGCGGTCTCGATCGCGGCGTCGTTCATCAGGACGACCAGCACCAAGTGACGCGGCTGCAGGATGCGCGTCGCGGCGAGCACGGCGCTCGAAGCGACCGGATCGAAGAGATCGGTGAAGAGCACGATCAAGCTGCGGCGTTTGACCTCGCGCTCGAGCGCGATGAACGCGCGTTCGTAGTCGGCCTCTTCGAGGTGCGGCTCGAGGTCCGAGAGGACGTCGGTCAACCGTGCGGCGTGCGCCGCACCGGTGCCCGGCGCGACGCGCGCGAGCACGCGACCGGCGAAGGCCAGCACGCCGACCCGATCGGCGGCCAGCCGCGCGATGGCTGCGATCGCGAGCGCCGCGGAGACGGCATAGTCGAGCTTGCGCCGATCGCCCAAACGCGGCGTCATCAGCCGGCCGGCGTCGAGTGCGACGACGATCTGCTGCGAACGCTCCACCTCGTACTGCGCCACCATCGTCCGCCCGCGCCGCGCCGACGCCTTCCAGTCGATGGAGCGAAACTCGTCGTCGGGGCCGTATTCGCGCAGGGTCGCGAACTCGCCGCCGGCGCCGCGCCGGCGTAGACGCCGCAGTCCCGCTTCGATCAGCTTCGCGCGCGCGACCGGATCGCCGCTGCGGTCGAGCGCCGAGAGGTCCGGCATGACCCGCAGCGGCACCGGTGCCGCGACGGTTCGCCGCCGCTCGACCAGACCGAACGGCGTGCGCAGCCGCAGCGAGAAGCTGCGCAGCGCGGTCGTTCCGCGCTCGCGCGGCAGCACGCCGATCTGCAGTTCGACCGCCGCGCGCGCGGGGACGAGCGCGTGCACTTCGTCGATGTCGATCGCGAGCCGCGCGGCGGGCGCTTCGACCAGCGCGATGAAGCGCGCATCGCGCGCGCGGTTGCGCACGGCATAGCGGAACACGTCGCGGCGCGCCAGCGCCAGCCGCGGCGGCACGAGCCGCTCGACCTCGACCGGCGCGCGCAGCGCCAGCACGTCGGCGAGGACCAGCGCAATCACCAGCGCCAACGGCACCACCGCCGCGACCCAGGCCGACGCAACGCTCGCGAGCGCGAACGCCGCCGCTGCGGCCACCACTAGCAGCAGGACGCCGCGCGGCGCCAGCCAGAGCATCAGCGCGCGGGCGCGGGAACCGCCGCCAGCACGCGCGCGATCACCTCGTCGGGAGTCGCGCCGTCGAGTTCCGCCTCCGGTCGGATCAGGATGCGATGGGCCAGGACCGCCACCGCGACGTCCTTCACGTCGTCCGAGGTGGCGAAGCTGCGCGCGTCGAGCAACGCCGCGGCCTGCGTCGCGGCGACCAGCGCGAGGGCGGCGCGCGGGCTCGCGCCCAGCGCGATGTCGGGCGAACTGCGCGTCGCGGCGACGATGTCGTAGAGATAGCCCTGCAGCGAGTCGGCGACGTGCACCGCGCGCACGGCGGCCTGGGCGTCGAGCAGCTCGGCGCGCGTCACCACCGGCTCGACGCCGGCCGCCGCGAGGTCGTGCGCGTCGAAGCCGGCCACCGCACGGGCGATCAGCGCCCGCTCGTCCGCCGCCGGCGGATAGCCGGTGCGCACGCGCACGAGGAAGCGGTCGAGTTGCGCCTCCGGCAACGGATACGTTCCTTCGAACTCGACCGGATTCTGGGTCGCGCAGACCAGGAACGGTCCGGGCAACTCGTGCGTGGTGCCGTCGATGGTGACCCGCCGCTCCTCCATCGCTTCCAGCAACGCGGCCTGCGTCTTGGGTGGCGTGCGGTTGATCTCGTCCGCCAGCAGGACGTTGGTGAAGACCGGACCCCGGCGCAGCGAGAAGGTCGCACTGCGCTGATCGAACACGGTGGTGCCGACGACGTCGGAGGGCATGAGATCCGGCGTGAACTGAATGCGCGTGAAGTCGACGCCGAGCAAGCGCGCGAGCACGCGCACCGTCAACGTCTTCGCCGTCCCCGGGACGCCCTCGATCAGCGCGTGGCCGTTCGCCAACAGCGCGACCAGCAGCGTGAACGCAGCCTGATCAGCGCCGACGACGACGCGGGTCAGGCCGGCTCGTAGGCGCGCCGGAACGGCGAGCGGGGTCTCCTCCACGGACGGTCTCCTCTCGAACGGAACGGGACAGGATGGCGAGCGCGACCAGCGCGCGGTCGTCGTGCACCGGGACGTCACGGGCGTGTTCGACCTGCGCGGTCAGGTCGAGCACCGGCGGCGTGCGCGGTGCGCGCTCGAGCCGGCGGGTCGCATCGGCGAGCAGCGCATCGGCGGCACGGGCGCGCGCATGCGCGCGACCGTAGAGTGCGGCGAACGCATCGAGAAACTCCTCGGAGGTCGGTTCACGCGGCGCGACGAGCCGGACGGGCGGACCCAGCGGCAGCAGACCGTAGGCCAGCCACGCCAGGCCCGCCAGCGCCAGGAACGCCAGCGCGAGCAGCTCGCGCGTGTCGAGCGCGCGGTACCACGGGCGGTCGACGACGTCGTCGCGGATCGCCTCGTCGAAATCGACCCGACCGCCGCGCCGGCGCGGCGCGGCGATCAACGAGGCCAAGCGGGCGTTGCCGGCACGCGCGAGGGCACCGTTCTCGAACGGCGCTGCCGACCAGACGGCGACGACCTCGCCCCGTCCCTCGCGATAGCGCACCACCAGCGCGCCGGCCGCGTCGCGCAGCAACGTCGTCACCGCTCCGCGCACGTGCGGCGTGCGCACGATCCGTTCACCACCGCGCGGGCCGAGCGTTCCGACCAGCGCGGCCCAGGGGCCGCCCAGCGCGCCACCGCGCTTGGTGACGGACCGCAACTGCAGCAGCGACTTGCGCGTGTCGTCGCTCGCCAGGCTGGGCCACGGGCCGACGTCGATCAGCCGGCCGCCCTCGTGCACCCAGCGCTGCATCCCCTCGCGCTCGAGCTGGTCCCAGCGCGTGGGGACGCCGTCCCCCGGAAAGGCGACGATGAGCGTGTCGACGCCGTCGGCGCCGAGATCCTCGTGCGGAGCGCGGAATTGCCCGGTCTGCAGACCCTCGCGCGCGAGCAGCTCGTCCCATGCCGCATAACCGCCGGGGCGCACGTCGCCGCTGGCGTGGGTGACGACGTTCGGTTCCGGCGGCGCGGTCTGCGTCACCAGCGCGATGACGAAGGTCAGCGCCAGCAAGCCGAGCGCGAGCAGCAGGTCGCGCTTCATCGCGGTAACAGCACGTCGTAGGCGGCGTCCATGCGCTCGAGGGCCTCCGCGTCCGGCACGCGTTCTCCGAACAGGGCGAACACTGCGTCGCGCGCGAGCACGTCGAAGGCCGGATCGCGCACCAGCCGGCGCCATTCGCCGGGCGTGCGCGCGACGTCGAACCGGACGCGCCCTCGTTCGTCGAGCGCGCGCAACGCGGAGATCCACAGCAGCGCAGCCGCTTCACGGAAACGCTGCGCCGCGGCTGCCGCGCGCGCGCGGGCGCGCAACGCCGATGCGTCCAACTCGTCGGGGAGTGCCGCCGCGTCGAGGCCGCCACGCGCGCGGCGGCGTTGCGGCCCCACCCGCCGCAGCAGCAGTCCGACGCCGAGCGCAAGCAGGGCCAGCGCCAGAACGACGACGACGACCGTGAGCACGTCCCCACTGCCGTGCGGAACGGCGTGAAAGACGCGGCGCAGCAGCCCCCCCAGCCAGCGGAAGAACCGCTCCCACCACGACGGGCCGCCATCCGGCACCACCGCGCGGCGGAAGCGCGGTTCGGCCACGATCGCGCGCGCCAGCGCCGCCGGATCGCCGTGCGGCCAGGCGCCGTTCACGCCGATCCGTCGAGAGCCGCTTCGAGGTCGGTACCTTCGGCGCGCACGCGGTAGTCGGTTGCGGCGACCGTCAAGACGGCGGCTCCGATCGCGGTGCCGACGGCCGCGCCGAGCGCGTCGCCCACCTCGGCGACCAGTGGTATGTGGGTGAGTCGGACCAGCGCGAGCGCCCCGAGGTCGACGATGTACGTCGGCACGAACTCGGCGAGCAGCACTGCGTACGACAGCAGGATCGAGCGCCGCCGTGACGCGGTCGAGCCGAAGGCGCGCTGGAAGGTGTTTCGTAGCGAGACGGTGGCCGGCGTCCCGTCCAGCACGCACGTCGCGAACGCGAGCTGAAAGAAGACGACCCCCAGCAAGCCCACGGCGAAGAACAGCACGCCGTACACCACGACGAGCACCGTCCCGCCACCGCGCACGATGCTGAAACCGAACAGGTAGACGGCGATCGCGACGAGTGCCGCCAGCAGCGCCAACAGCGCCAGCCGGACGAGCGGCCACGGATCGTCCTTCAGCACCAGCTGCACTGCCCGCCCGAGCGTGAGGTCGTCGGCGCCGGCGAACAGTCGCACGAAGGCCGCGAACCCGATCAGCGCGAGGACCACGTCGAGGAAGGTGAGCAGCAGTCCGAGCAGGATCACGCCCGAGTCGTATCGCGCGGCGGCGCTGCGCAGCAACTCGCGCTGGATGATCTGCGGAATCGCCAGCACGATCGAGAGCACGACGACCGGGGCGAGGCGGCGCACCACGCGCGTCGTCGCACGGTCGAACACCTCGCCGATCGCCAGCGGACGGGTGACGATCATACCGACGCCGTCTGGACGAAGAGGTCCAGACCTTCGCGCCGCACCCGTACGTCGGCGGCAAAGACGACGGCGAAGGTGACGATCAGCGCGTCGATGATGATCTGACCGACGGCGTTGACGCCCTCGGCCAGGATGGGCGCGTGCAGGAGCGCCGCGAAGATCGCGGCCAGGGCTGCGAACGGGAGCGAACCCAGCAACAGCACCGCGTCGACGACCAGTCCCGCCAACAGCGATCGGATTGCGGTCCGCCGCCCGAAGGCGCGTCGCAGGCCGGCGCTGATCGCCGCCCCGGCCTCCAGCCCTTCCGTCACGATTGCCACCGACGCGAGCGTGTAGGCGATCGAGAACCACGACGCCGCGAGCAGCAGCACCACCAGCACGAGGAGGATGACGATGACGCTCAGGACGCCGAGGATGACCGTCGAGGCGCCCTTGAGCGCGGCCGCGATGCCGAAGACGATCAAGAGGATGACGAAATACACGACGAGGAGCGCGACCAGCGCCCCCAGGCCCATCACCGCGAACGCCAGCGACACCAGCAGTTGTCGCGGCCACAAGCGTACGGCGCGGGCGTAGGCCGGCCCGATGTCCAGTGCATTTCCGCGGCTCGCAGCCGCGACGATCGCCGTCACCGCGTTGAAGCCGAGCAGGCTGATCGCCAGCGAGACGATCAGGAGCAGCGTCACCGCTTGACCCGAGGCGCCGTGCGCACGCAGCAGCTCGAGTGCCGCGCGCTGCGCGCTGGGGTTGCCGGCGGCGCCCAGCACGCGCCCGATGTCCGCGTAGGTGTCGACCGCGTGCGGCTGGAGCAGCGCGTTCAGGATCGTGACCGGGATGACCATGATGGCGACCGCCGCCGCGATCCGTGGAAAGGAGCGCACGAGGAGCGTTATCGCTCGGTCGAGCAACTCTCCGGCGCCCAGCGGCCGCAGCTCGGTCTCCCGCACGCGCGGAAGCGTTCGCCCGTGCCGCGCGCGAATCCCCGGGCATGCTGCTGGGGACGCTCGCCGCGCTGTGGCGCTATCCGGTCAAATCGCTGCGCGCCCAGGCGCTCACTCGGGTCGCGGTGCTCGCGGACGGCCTCGAGGGCGATCGTCGGGGCGCGCTGGTCGTCACCGCACCCGATAACGCGCGTGCCGGGAAGACGTTCCGCGGCAAAGAGTCGTCCCGGCTGCACCTGACCGACGATCCGGACGCCGCCATCGGCTACGCCGCCGACGCCGGCGTCGCCGTCGCGCTCGACCGCAGCGCCCCGCGCTGGTTCGACGCGGGCACCGTCTCGCTGCTGTTGGATCTCTGGGTCCACGACGCCGAGACATTGGTCGGGATGCCGCTCGATCCGCTGCGCTGGCGGCCGAACCTCGTGGTGACCGCCGCGCCCGGCATCACCGTGCGCGAAGCGGACCTGGTCGGTGCGACGATCGCGATCGGCAGCGTCCGCCTGCACGTCGACGACACCATCAAACGCTGCGTGACGACCACCTACGACATCGCAACCGGCGTCTCCGATCCGCGCGTCCTGCGCGAGGTCGCGCAACGACGCGCGAACGTCATGGGCGTCTACTGCTCCGTGCCGACCCCCGGCGAGATCGCCGTCGGCCAGACGCTGACGCTCGCCTTTCCGTAGGCGCTACAGGCTGCGGCGGCCTTCGATGGCGCGGGCCAACGTGTTCTCGTCGGCGTAGTCGAGGTCGCCGCCGATCGGCAGGCCGTAGGCCAGTCGGGTCACGTTGACGCCGCTGGGTGCGAGCAGCCGCGAGAGGTACAGCGCGGTCGCTTCACCTTCGGCGTTGGGGTTGGTGGCGACGACGACTTCGCGCGGCGACTCGCTGGCGACGCGGTCGACCAGCTCGCGCACGCGCAGTTGCGCGGGGCCGATCCCGTCCATCGGCGAGATCAACCCGCCCAGCACGTGATACCGGCCGTCGTACGCCGAGGTGCGTTCGATCGCGAAGACGTCCTTGGCTTCGGCGACGACGCACACGATGGTCGCGTTGCGGCGCGGGTCATCGCAGATCGCGCACGGATCGTCTTCGGTGATCGAGAAACAGCGCGTGCACAGCCGCACCTTCTCCTTGAGCGCGACGATCGCGTCGGCCAGCGCCTCCGCATCGGCGCGCGGCCGGTTCAGCAAATGGAACACCAGCCGCGCGGCAGTCTTCGGACCCACCGTCGGCAGTTTGCTGAACTCATTGATCAGAGCCTGAACCGGCCCATTCATATGGCGCTCCGCCCGAGGCTCCGCGCCCCCCATGCCTGCGGCATGGGGCCCCCACGCCGCCGCGCGCTCACGAGAGCGACAAGGCGCGATGCCCCGAGGGCGCGCGTAACGACATCACGTCTCACATACCCGGGATGCGCAGGCCGCCGGTCGCGGCGCTCATGCGCTGGGCCGCGAACTCTTCGATCTTCTTGTGCGCGTCGGCAAACGCGACGACGAGCAGGTCTTCGAGCGTCTCGACGTCGTCGGGATCGACGACCTCCGGCTTGAGCGTCACCTTGGTGACCGAGAAGTCGCCCGTGATCGCCACCGTGACGACGCCGCCGCCGGCGGTTCCCTCGGCGGTCGCGTTCTGGATGTCGGCCTGCGCCTTCTGCATCTCGGCTTGCAGCTTCTGCAACTGACGCATCTGATTGGGGTTCACGGTGCCGTCCTCGTCCTCAGGTGAGCTTCTCGAGCGCGTAGCGCATCAAGTCGTCGCCGTCTTCGCCGTCCTCGGCGGTGGGGCCGTCCTCTTCGGGGGGCGCGGCACCGGCGCCGACCACGACGCGCACGTCGAGCGGGTGTCCGAGGACGTCGGCGATCGCGGTCCGCACGGTCACGACGTCGCGCTTGAGGACGTCGGCGTTGATGGGGTCGGGGACGCGCAGTGTGAGCACGCCGCCCTCGAGCGAGGCGAGCGTCGCCCGCGAGAGCGCCGCCCGCAGCGAGGTCTTGCGCTCCTCGGCCCGGGTGCGGATGTTCTGCCAGAGCGAGCGCAACTTGCTCAGCGAGAGTTCGCCGGCGGCGACCACCGGGGCGGGGGCCGGGGGGGCGACCGGCGGCGGAGCGGCCGGCGGGGGCGTGGGCTCCTCGGCGCGCGGCGACGGTGGCGGTGGCGCCGGCGGCTTGGCAGCCACCTTGGGGGCGGGGCGGGGCAGCGGCGCCGGCGCCGGGGGTGCCGGGCGCGGGGTCGGCTCGCCGTTCTCGAGGGCGGCCAGCCGAGCGGCGAGCGCGTCCAGGGTCGGGTCCTCGCCTTGCAGGACGAAGCGCAGCACCGCGCTCTCGAGTTCGAGCCGAGCGTTCCCCGAACCGCGCGCCGCGGAGAGCGCGTCGGCCAAGAGACGCAACGCCCGCACCAAGCGGTGCTGCGGGACGGCGGCGGCTCGCGCGCGGGCGATCGCCGCGTCGTCCTCGGAGAGGTCGCGCGCCAAGAGCTCGGGGTTGACGCGCGCGACGAGCAGGTGCCGGAACTCGGCGATCGTGCTGCGGATCAAGCCGGTCATGTCGCTGCCGGCATCCGATGCGTCGTCGATGATGCGCAGCGCGGCGGCGGCATCGCCGTCGAGGGCCGCGTCGCGCAGGGCGCGCGCGTACTCGCGCCCGGTCTGCCCGAACGCAGCGTCGACGACGTTCAGATCGACCGGCCCGCTGGCGAACGCCGACACCTGCTCGAGCATCGTGAGGGCGTCGCGCAAGCCGCCGTCGGCCCGATACGCGATCGCACCGAGCGCGTCGTTGTCGATCACGATCCCCTCGGCGTCGGCGATCGCGCACATGCGCGCGATCATGGTCGGGATCGCGATGCGCCGAAACGCGTAGCGCTGGCAGCGCGAGAGGATCGTCGGCGGCAGTGCTTCGGGCGCCGTCGTCGCGAGGATGAAGACGGCCCATTCCGGCGGCTCTTCGAGTGTCTTGAGGAAGGCGTTCGCGCCCTCCTTGGTCAGCATGTGCGCCTCGTCGATGATGTAGACTTTCTTGCGCATCACCGAGGGTGCGAACTTGACTGCGTCGCGCAGCGCGCGGATCTCGTCGATGCCGCGGTTCGAGGCGGCGTCGATCTCGAGCACGTCGAGCGCGTTGCCCTCGAGGATGGCGCGGCAGTTCTCGCAGGTGTTGTCGGGTGTCGCCGTCGGTCCGTTGACGCACTCGATGCAGCGCGCCAAGATCTTGGCGGCCGACGTCTTGCCCGAACCGCGCGGACCCGAAAACAGGTACGCGTGGGCCAGGCGTCCCGTTTCCAGGGCCGTCGTCAGCGTTTTGACCACCGCGTCCTGACCGACGAGGTCGGCGAACGTCAGCGGCCGCCAAGTGCGGTACAGCGACACACCCGGCAATTCCGGACCGCGTCCCGGCCCTCCCGTCCCGCGGACGGCTCGCCGAACGGACCAGCCGGCCGATCGTACCCAGCGCCCGCATCGTTTCGCCCGCGGCCCGTGTTTGGGCAGAAGCGGGGTCGGGTAACCCCGAAGTACCCTGGTATCGACGCCACGGTGACGCCTGCTTTTCAGCCAGGCGTCGCATGTCGTCTGCGAGACCGTGGTGAGAAGGGACATGTCGACCGACGATCTGCGCCTAGCGCTGCGCGAACATTTCGGCTACGAGACGTTCAATACGGGCCAAGAGGAAGTTGTCCAGCGGGTGCTTGCCGGCGAAGACACGCTGGCGATCCTCGCGACGGGCGCCGGCAAATCGCTGTGCTATCAGTTGCCGGCGCTGCTGCTGCCGGGGACGACGATCGTCGTCTCGCCGCTCATCGCCCTGATGAAGGACCAGCTCGACATGCTGGCCGAGCGCGGGATCACCTCCACGGTCGCGCTCAACTCGACCCTCTCCGAAGAGCAAGAGATGGCCGGCATCGCCCGCATCGCGTCGGGCGAGATGAAAATCGTTTTCGTCACCCCCGAGAAGCTCGAGGACGACGCGTTCATCTCGATCCTGCAAGAGCTGACCGTCCCGCTGTTCGTCGTCGACGAGGCGCACTGCATCTCGCAGTGGGGGCACGACTTCCGCCCGGCCTACTTGAACCTGGGCAAAGTGATCCAGCAGCTCGGAAAGCCGACGGTGCTCGCGCTCACCGCGACCGCGACGCCGGCCGTGCGCGAGGACGTCCTCATCCAGCTCGGGATCCCGAACGTCAAGCCGATCGTCAAAGGCTTCGACCGTCCCAACCTGGTCTATTCGGTGCGCCGCGCCGACAGCGAAGCCAACAAGCTCAAGACCCTCAAGGAGTTGTTCCTCAAGGGCGAGCTCGAAGGCACCGGCATCGTCTACACGGCGACGATCAAGAACGCGCTCGAAGTGCAGAAGTATCTGCAGGACGAGATCGGGTTACCAGCCGCGGTCTATCACTCCAAGCTGCAGAAGCACGATCGCACCGCGGTGCACGAGCTGTTCATGCAGGAAGCGATCCGCGCCGTGGTCGCGACCAACGCGTTCGGCCTGGGGATCGACAAGTCCAACATCCGGTTCGTCGTCCACTACGATCTGCCGGGCAGTGTCGAGGCGTACACGCAGGAGGCCGGCCGCGCCGGGCGCGATGCCGATCCGTCCAAGTGCGTGCTGATCTACCGCATGAGCGACACGCGCGTGCAGAACTACTTCCTGACCGGTAAGTACCCCGACGTCGAGGAAGTGCAGAAGGTGTTCGGCACGCTGGAGATATTCGGCGACCAAGAAGGCGGCGTGAGCCTGACCGACTTGCGCAAGATCACGCAGCTCCCGCTGACCAAGCTCAAAGTCGTCCTCGCGCTGCTCAAGAAGAGCGGCTTCATCGAGAACGGGATGCGTAGCAAGTACGTCCTCACCGAGGCGGCCCGCGAGCAGCGCGAGATGGTCCTCAACCTCGCCAACTACGAGACCAAGAAGAAGTACGACCAGTCGAAGCTGGCGATGATGCTGCAGTACGCCGAAACGACCGGCTGCCGGCGCCGCTTCGTGCTCAACTACTTCGGCGAGGACTACAACGTCGAGACCTGCGGGGCGTGCGACAACTGCCTGCGCGGCCACCGCGAGCAGGTGTCGTCGGGCTATCATATCGCCGACGTCGTCTACCACGCGAAGTTTGGACAAGGCACGGTCGAACGCGCCGAGAAGGACCTGGTAACGGTGCTCTTCCCGAATGTCGGCTACAAGACGCTCCTGGCGTCGGCCGTCAGCCGCGAGGACGCATCGACGCAGAAGATCGCGTGACTCTCCGCCGACGAAGGAAGCCGCTTGCGACGCGTCCTCGCGCCGTTCTCTAGCCTCGTATTGCTCTGCGCCCTCACGCTGCTCGGCGTGGCGGCGCAGCCGGTCAACCCACCGGCGCCCGCACCCAGCGGGCCGGTGAATCCACCGGGGACCGTCATCACCCCACTACCAGCCGTCCCCACGCCGCCCGCGCCCGGCACGAGCGCGAGCCCGGCGCCCGACGAAGCGTCCGCCTCGCCCGTCCCGACCGCGACGCCGACGCAGCCGCCGATCATCGTCGAGCCGCCACAGATCAGCGTCGAGCCCGGCAAGACCACGGCGGCGCGCCTCAACAGCACGCTCGGCACCGTGACCGCGAGCGTCGCCGACCCGACCATCGCGACCGCCACCGTCGACCAGGCGCAGCGCGTCCTGTTCGTCAGCGGCCTGGCGCTGGGCACCACCACCGTCACCGTCACCGACCAGCGCGGCGTGACCCGTGACGTCCCGATCCGCGTCGCCTACGCCGCCGGCACACCGGCCGACACGACGACGATCCGCATCACCGGTGACCCGGCCTCCGCCGACTACCTGCGCCAGACCATCGCCGACGCGGTCGCCGCCGCCGCAACGCTGCGCCCGCACGCCAGCGCCCAAGTCGCTGCCGAGAGCGTCGCCCTGCACACCGATCTCGCGCAAGACGATCAGCTCGAGGTCGACGTGCCGATCACCCTCTCGGGCGAGGGCTACTTCACCGTCAACAGCACGACCCACGTGATCGTGCAGAACGTCGCGCTGCCGCCCATCGAGCCCGCGCGCCTGCTCGTCAGCGACTATCCCGAACGCCTCACCGCCAACGGCGTCCTCTTCAGCGCCCGGCTCGACCGCACGCAGGCGCAGCGATTCCTCTACTATCACTACAACCCCGGCACCGAACCGCCGCGCCGCATCCTGCTCAAAGCGCGCAACGGCAGCAACGCACCGGCCACGGTCCAGCTCATCGACGGTTCCGCCGGCCCCGAAGGCAACGAGCTCGAGGTCGGCCACCTCTCGACCTCGCGCTTTCTCGTACGCCAGTCGCGCAACGAGGGGCTGGTCGTCACCATCCCCCCCGGCGAGACCGTCAACCTCGTCGACGCGCCGCTCCCCCCGCAAAACGTCGTCAGTGGTCTGGTGCAATTGCGCGTCGTCTCCGGCGATCCGATCGACCTGACCCTGGTCGCGCAGGACGCGAACGCACCGCTCGACCAATCGGTCACGCAAGTCGACCTGCTCGCCGGCGGTGCGCCGCACGCACGCGGCATGTATCCGGTGCCGACCTTCTACTTCGACCGCACCTACGACGTCGACGGCGCCGATCTCGAAATCCCGATCGGCGAGTTGCCGCTCCCGAATCTGCGCGAAGGGGAGGCACTCGCGGGTGACTATGGCGTCGAGCAGTCGATGAACGTCGTCGTCGTCAACATGACCCGTGGGCCGCGCTCCATCGCGCTCTACGCCAATCCCCGCGGCGGCCGTGCAACCGGCACGTTCCTCATCGACGGCACCCTCGTGCAAGCGCACGGGCTGCCGGCGTTCTCGCGCTTCAAAATCTGGCAAGACACGATCGCGCCGGGGACGTTCCAGCGGGTGCGCGTCGTCACGATGCCCGAAGGCGGATCGTCGTATCCGCTGCGGCTCGAGTTCGCGCAAGACGACGGCTCCGTCGCGCCGGGGTTGCCGGGGTCGCCGATCTACTAGGCGGCGGCGTTGCGGGCGCGGCGTCTTTTGCTAGCGCGATGCGGTGGTGTAGATGGTGCGCATCGCTTGGGCGGCGGTTGACCATGAGAAGGCGAGGATTGCGTGCGGTCGCAACGCCACGGCTCGCCGCTGCGCGGCATCGCGGGTGTGGAGCAACTCGGTGATGGTGGTGGACCAGGCGGAGGGATCGTGGGGGGGGAGCAGCGGGATGGTGGCGTCGGGCGCGATCGCGGCCAGCTCCGGGAGTGATGACGTGTTGGCGGCGATCGCGGGGAGGGCGGCGCACATGGCCTCGGCCAGGGCGTAGCCGAAGCCTTCGTAGGTGGAGGGGATGAGGGCCATCGTTGCGGTGGTGTAGAGGGCGTCCAAGGTTGCGGCGTCGACGTAGCCGCGGACGTCGATGCGGTGGGCGACGTTGAGTTCCGTGGCGCGTTGGCGAAGTTCGTCGGCGTAGGGGGTGGGTGGGCCGACGGAGACGATGCGCAGGTCGGGGATGGTCGGCAGCGCCTCGATGAGGATGCCGAGATTTTTGCGGCGTTCGACCGTGCCGACCACCAGCGCGAAGGGCGGCTCGGTGGGGTGGCGGTCGAGGGTTGCGAAGCGGGGGTCGACGCCGGGGTGGATGACGTGGACGGTTGCGTTCTCGTCGACGAGCGTGCGGTATTCGGTGGCACTGAATTCGCTGTCGGTGACGATGGCGGCGGCGTGGCGGTACGCGTGGCTTTGCAACGTGCCGAAGTACGTGCGTGCGTAGCCGCGGGTGTGAGACTGCACGCGGTGCCAAGCCAGGTCGTGGACGGTGACGACGGTTGGCAGCGTGCGGATCAAGGGCATCGTACCGGCCGTCGCGTGGAGGACCGTGGCGCGGCTTTGTGCGGCGGCGAGCGGGAGCAAGAGTTGGTCCCACAGCACGCGGCGGTCGAAGCGCCACGGGTTGAGCCAGGGGGCGCGGAGTTCGCGGGTGTCGACGCCGGCGGTGCGCAGGGCGGCGGCGAGGTCGCGGGCGTAGACGCCGACACCGGTGGCGGTGCCGACCGCCAGTTGGGTGTCGAGCGCGACGATCACTTCAGGCAGGCGGCGAGGCGGGCGCCGAAGGTGGGGTTGTCGGCGAGCGGGGCGGCTTTCGGTGCCAGGGCGCGCGCGCGCGCCTCGTCGGCGCGGGCAGTGGCGCAATCGTCCTGGGCGGCAGCGGCGAAGGCGAGGCCGCCGTAGGCGGGGGCGCTCGCGGGGTCGACGGCGAGGGCACGCAGGTCGTGCGTGCGCGCATCGGTGGTATCGCCGTTGGCGAGTTCTTGATAGGCGGTGGCGAGCAGATACGTCTCGTCGTTGGGGGCTTCCGTGAGCGCGTGTTCGTACGAGGTTTGGGCGGCGCGCCAATCCTCGGTGCGGTGCGGCGGGT
>Ga0181531_10000911_pt1 | contig 19276 bp, 10 predicted proteins | sample PEATcosm2014_Bin_38_FD_119743 | JGI IMG/M metagenome (GOLD analysis project Ga0181531, IMG submission 119743) | Peatland microbial communities from MTU Mesocosm Facility, Houghton, MI, USA - PEATcosm2014_Bin11_10_metaG | ecosystem: Environmental > Terrestrial > Soil > Wetlands > Peat | place... | reverse complement strand
GCTTTATAACTTCCTTTCGACTTTTAGCGGAACGCATTATGTGACGCCGCGGGCGGTGACGGGACAGATCAGCCTGCATTTTTAGGGAGCGTGTTTCAAGAGTGGATGGACGATTATCAGGCTCGAATCGCGTGGGGGCTAAAGGTGTCTCGGCACGATTGAGCAGGTCGCGCAAAGATCGGCATGGGGCAGGAGAGAAGGACTATCGGGCATTTTTTTGAGGCTCTGGCTGGGCGTTCTCCTGTGGAACTTCTTCAGGAGCCAGGACGATTCTTTCCCCATCATCAAAGATGACGATGGTGTAGCCGTCTGGACGATCAGCCACTGTCGCTCGCCTTCCATTTATAGTCTCTTGTCTGACCATGTTTCTATTTTAGTCCCAAAATGCGCTTCATCTCTTCAATCCCGTTCAGACGGTCAATCCCTCTCTGATACTCCCGCAACTCGGGTAGTGCCCTTTCAAAACGGTGCGAGACAGTACTTTGGGGTGGATCGAGAATAGAGTCCCATTGACGTCCTAATGGCAGGGGCGTTTGCTTCTTGCTGTGGGGTGAACCTGGCTCTCGCGGGGTTTTGGGTGTGGGCTAGTTTTGTGTTTCGGGCGGGCTGCCTGGGGCGACCTTTTCGAGCATGTATTGCGCAGCGAGATCTGTGAAGCGCGCTACTTCGGCTGCGGCCCAGGCTTCTTCCCTGCCCAGTTCCCGGGCGAGTAGTTGCGCTGTGAGTGGGGCCATCGCGACGGCGGCGCGTGCGTTGAGGAGGAGAGCTCGCGTGCGGCGGGCGAGGACATCTTCGACGGTGCGGGCCATTTCTTCGCGCGCGGCCCAGACCACTTCAGCCGCGATCTGCGGGAGTTTCGCATCTAACGGTTTCGCCAGCTCGGCGGACGCGGCGGCGAGAGCCTGAATTTTTTCCGCGTCCGACCCATAGACCCACAGTCCGCCGTGCGGATCGTCACCCTGTTTGTAACCGTGAATGCGTAAATCCCTGGTGATGCAGGGCCGATCTTCGAGCTTGCCCAGCATGATCGCGTGGTCCACGGTGTCCTCAGCCATGTGACGATACGTGGTCCACTTGCCGCCGACGATGGTCAGCAGCCCTGAATGATCGATGTGGATGGTGTGGTCGCGAGACAGGGCCGACGTCTTGCTCGAATCCGATCCGGCGGCTTTTACGAGCGGACGAATCCCAACATAGACACTCAGGATGTCCGCTCTGGTTGGCTTACGGCTCAGATACTCCCCCGCTGTCTGGAGCACAAATTCGATTTCCTGCTCGTACGGCAGCGGCTCATAGGAAGGCTCATCTATGGGCGTATCGGTTGTGCCCACCACGGTATGCTCGTGCCAGGGAATCGCGAACAACACGCGGCCGTCGCTGGTGTGGGGCACCATCACCGCGGTCTTGCCGCGCAGGAACGATCCCTCCAGAACCAGGTGAATGCCCTGGCTCGGCGCCACCATCCCCTTCGCGGCGGGGTCGTCCATGCGCCGGATTTCGTCGGTGAAGATGCCGGTCGCATTCACGACGACGCGGGCGGCGATTTCGAAGCGCTCTGAGGTCTCGCTGTCGATCGCGTCCACACCGTTGACATAACCGTCCTCGTCTTTCCTTAGCGCAACCACCGGCATGTAATTGAGCACCACCCCGCCATGATCCACAGCTGTCTTCATCAGGTCGATCAAGAGGCGCGCATCGTCGAACTGGCCATCGTGATAGACAACCCCGCCGCGGAGACCGTCCTGGCGGAGCGTGGGCAGGCGCTCGAGGGTTTCCTCGAGAGAGAGGATGCGAGATTTTCCGAAGCCGTACTTCCCTGCCAGGACGTCGTAGACTTTCAGACCGATTCCGTAAAAGGGCGTCTCCCACCAGGAGTAGTTGGGAACGACGAAAGGCAGGTCGTGGACGAGATGAGGCGCATTCTGCAACAGCAGGCCGCGCTCTTTCAGGGCCTCCATTACGAGCGAGATATTGCCTTGTTCGAGATAGCGCACGCCTCCGTGGACCAGCTTCGTGCTGCGGCTCGACGTTCCCTTGCCGAAGTCCTCGCGCTCCAGCAGCAGAGCGGAAAACCCTCTGGAGGCCGCATCCACAGCGACGCCGGCGCCGGTGGCTCCGCCTCCGATGACCACTACATCCCAGGGGTCCGAAGAATCCGTCGAACGTTGGCGAACCCGCGCGATCATCTCTTCCCTTTTCATGATTGCGGCCCTTTTTTGTCTGGGCGGTTCCATCCGCTGGCGCGCTTAACCGCGTCCCTCCATCTTGCGTGGCGCAATTGCATCTCCTCCTGGCCGGCCTTCGGCTGAAAGACGGTGTCGTTCGTGCGCAGTTTGGCAATTTCATCCGTACTGTTCCAGAAGCCTACCGACAAGCCAGCAAGGTATGCCGCACCGGCCGCCGTCGTCTCCAGAATGGCCGGACGGCGCACCGGCAGCTGCAACAGGTCCGCCTGAAACTGCATCAGGATGTCGTTGGCAGCGGCACCGCCATCCACGCGCAACTCGCGAAACGGCTGGCGGGTGTCATGGTTCATCGCATCCAGAACATCGGCCACCTGGTAGGCGATGCTTTCGAGCGCTGCGCGCGCGATGTGCCCGACCTGCGTGCCGCGTTCGATCCCGATAATCATGCCGCTCGCGTAGGGATCCCAGTAGGGAGCCCCCAGCCCGGTGAAAGCGGGGACGAAAACGACCTGATTCGCGCCGTCGACCGATGCTGCGACCTTCTCAACGTCGGGGGATTGCCCAAAGAAGCGCATATTATCCCGCAGCCACTGCACCACCGCGCCGCCCACGAAGATGCTTCCTTCGAGGGCATATTCAAGCTTCTTCGTTGTGCTGCACGCGAGCGTCGTAATCAGCCGGTGATTCGACAGCGTGAACTCGCTCCCAATGTTCTCGAGCAGAAAACATCCGGTGCCATAGGTATTCTTCGCGTCGCCCGGGGAGACGCAGAGTTGCCCGAACAGGGCCGCCTGCTGATCCCCGGCAATCCCCGCGATTTCAACCTCGCCGAGACCCAGCGAAGTCGTGACCCGCCCCATCGAATCGCTCGACCAGCAAACCTCCGGCATCATGCTGGCCGGAATATTGAGCAGCTTCAGCAGTTCCTCATCCCAGCGATCTTCGACGATGTTGTAGAGCGTGGTGCGGCTGGCGTTGGTGCGGTCGGTCAGGTGGCGATTGCCGCTGGTCAGGTTCCAAACCAGCCACGTGTCGACGGTGCCGAATGCCAGCTTGCCCCGATCGGCCCGTTCCCGCGCACCAGCGACGTTATCGAGGATCCAGGCAATCTTTGTTGCCGAAAAATAGGAGTCGATGAGAAGGCCGGTCTTGCGCCGGATGGTTTCTTCGGCGCCCTCATCCGACAGCTTTCTGCAGAGCGGAGCGCCGCGGCGGTCCTGCCAGACGATGGCGTTGTAGACGGGTTTGCCGGTGTCGCGGTCCCATACGATGGTCGTCTCGCGCTGGTTGGTGATGCCCAGGGCAACGATGTCGCGGGGACGCGCTCCAGCCTTCCCCATCACTTCTACCGCGGCTGTCAGTTGCGAGGTGAGGATGTCAAAGGGATCGTGCTCGACCCAGCCGGTATCGGGGAAATGCTGGGTGAATTCGTGCTGTGCAACCCCGGCGATGCTGCCGTCATGCGCAAAAAGGATGGCGCGCGAACTTGTGGTTCCCTGATCCAGAGCCAAAACATAATTCATAGGAATTCCGATTCAGCCGGGCCTCTGCGAAAGGAAATTATAGGCGGCAAAGTTCAAAGGCCGATACCGACCGTACGTTCCCGCGGAAGACCGCCCAGGGCGGCCGGCAACGCCAAATTACACCGCCGCGCCAGCCGGGACGCAGACCGTCTCCGTAAACAAGTCAACACCCGCGGTGAGCTGTGCCCCTTCAGAGCGCCTTGAAAGGCCGCGGTTGTTATACCCGAGGCGCAACCCTATTGCGATGCCAGGATTTCCGCCTGCTTCGCGCCCAGCGATAACGTCAGTTTCGAGCCGTCTGCCCGCACTTCGCCCGACCCGGGGAGAGCGGCCGTGAAGGCAGTGCAACCTTCGATGGCGGTGCGATGAAGATCGATCTGCAGCTCGCGAGGCTGGTCCGCCGCATTGACGGCAACCAGGTAATGCCTGCCCCCGCCCGCTATGCATCCCTTCTGCAGATCGGAGGTGCGAACAAAGACGAAGGCCGTGTCATCGTAGAAGAGGTCCTGCTGCTGACCCGATGCAAAGTCCGGATGATGCTGCCGGAACTGCAGCAGCGACGCCAGCCAGTCGTGAACCTCGGCCTGTTCCGGCGTTCGGCCGGAGGCGGTGAAGGCGTCCTCCTTGTCTCCCGGAAAGCCGCCGGGAAAGTCGTGCCGGTTGTCGGGATCTTCGCCGCCCCGCATCGCGATCTCGTCACCCGAGTAGATCTGCGGCATGCCGCGCAGGGTTGCGAGCAGCGCGAAGCCGAGCTTGAGGTCGGCCACGCTCACGCCGGGCTGACTGAGAAAGCGGACCGTGTCGTGGTTGCCGAGAAAAATAACAAGCCGTTCGGGATGCGGATAAAGCCAGTCATCGCTCAGGATATCTTCAAGGGCTGCCATGCCGTCATTCCGCGCACCCGCCGACGGTCCCTCGCGGGGCGAGAGGGCCTTACGAAGCGCGAAATAAGTGGGGAAATCGAACGGGGTCGAGAGACCTGTGTCGATTCCTGCGCGATTCACGCCTCCCGCGAAGAACGACGTTGTAACAGGTTTGGGGTTGAAGATTTCGCCCACCGTTGTCAGCTTCGGATATAGCCGATGTAACTCCTCGTTGAGGGCCTGCCAGAACGCGCGGGCGACATAAGGGAAAGTATCGTACCGAAGGCCATCGGCGCCGGTGCTCTCAATCCACCAGATCACATTCTGAATAAGGTACTGGCGGACGCGAGGATTCTCCTGATTGAGATCGGGCAGAACATTGGCGAACCAGCCCTCCGTAACATCGTGCCACTGCTCCCAGGTGGAATGCGGATCGATGACCGCCTGGAACTTATCGCTGGCGATACGGTGATCGGCGCTGATGCCGTGAAACCAGTCGGGCATGGGGGGATCGGCGGCCCATGGATGAGCGGCGCCAAGGTGATTGGGAACGGTATCGAGGACTAACTTCATATCTCGACGATGCAACGAGGCCGCCACGCTTTGCAGGTCCGCGAGCGAGCCAAAGTGGGGATCGGTGCGATAAAGGTCGGTAGCGCTGTAACCGTGATAAGCCTGTGTGCCGCCGTCATTGTCGTAAACCGGCGTGATCCACAACGTGGTTACACCGAGTTGCTGCAGGTAGTCCAGGTGCTTCTCGATGCCACGAAAATCTCCGCCATGCCAGCCGCGCGGCAGGTCTCTTTCAGAAGGCTGCGGATCATTCGCGGGATCGCCGTCGGCAAAGCGGTCGGTCATGATGAGATACATTACGTCTGTTGCGGAAAAGCCAGCGTGCGCCGCCGGGGCGCGGCGATCCAAACGAAATGGTACGAACAAAGAGCCGCCCGGGGTAGTGATGCGGATGCGGATCGACTGCGGCACCGAATTTTTGACCGCGAGCCAGACGAAGGCATAGTGGCCATTGGCCGAAGTATCCGATCGGGTGACCGAGACGGCGGGGCCGGCGATGGCGAATTTCGCTTCACTGAGACCGGCGCCATGGAGAAGGAGCATGGGTGACGGTAAGTCGACCCACCAGTTCGGTGGATCGACTTTATCGACACAGGGAGGCGCCTTCGCCTGTGCCTCGGTGCAGGGGTGGAGTGGATAGGCAGGGTCAGGGACAGTTGCTGCAGTAGCCGATCCGGCGCAGGCGAGCAAGAGCGCAACAAGAGCCAGCAGCCCCCCGGAGCCGATCATGGAGTCACCTTTCGATGTTGCGGGTTAGGTTTCGAAACGATGCCGGTAAGGCCGCGCCACGGCCGGAGGCCAGCTGTGGCGCGTTGTGGCAATAGGTTCAGAAGGTTATGCGCAGGGCCAGCTCAATCTCGCGCTCGCTGGCCTGGCGCAGACTTTGTCCAACCTTACCCAGGCCCGTCGGCGTACCGTTCGCCAGGTAGTCGCTGATGTTGGTATCGTTTGCGCCCTGGAACTGCGGATGATTGAAGAGGTTGTAGGCCTGCGCACGGAAATCGGGTTTCACGCGATCCCCGATGGAAAAGACCTTATGCAGGGCCAGATCGACTGAGTCGTAACCGGGGCCGTAGAACTCATTGCGGGAAACGGTTCCGGGACGAAAATAGATGCCAGCCGAGTTTGTCGTTGGGATAGCGAAGGCCGCTGCGTTGAAGAGATAGACTTCGCCGTTCTTCTTCGTAGTTCCAAAGTGCGGATCGCCCACCAGATCGGGGCGACTAAAAACACCCCCTGAGGAATCGTTGACGGTGAGATCTACCGGCGTGCCGGTACCCAGATAGATGAATGGATCGAGTTCCCAGCCACCCACGGCCTCATCGAGGGCGCGGTTCATGTTGGTACCGAACTGGCGTCCCCGACCAAAGGGCAGGTCCCAGATGCCGGCGAAGGTACCGGCGTGGCGCTGGTCGTCACCTGTGTTACCGCGGTTGAGATCGAAGCGCGGCCCGGTCGCATCGGTATAGATGCTCCCGGTTCCACCGGTGGGCGAAAAGGGCCCGGTCGAGTCATCGGTTGCATGAGACCATGTGTAGGTCGCAATCAACTGCAGGCCATTGGACATCCGGCGTTCCACTTTGCTCTGCAAGCCGTAGTAATGGCCGGTGCCATTATCCTCATTCAAAGTGACGCCAAGACCGCGATTGGTGGTGACACCGGGTCCGCTGTCAAAGAACTGGAAGCCTGTCGCAAGCTGCGGAGCGGTGTAATTGACGCTGTTGAAGAGATGGTCCTGTTTGGTACCCATTCCGGCCACGGTCAGCACCGTCTGCTTATCGAGTTGCCGCTGGATGCTGATCGAATACTCCTGCAACATAGAGTTGTTGTTGTTTTTGGGGTAGGAGATCGCCGCGACATTGGTGGGATCCAGCTCGTTAACGGTGAAGTTCGCCGACGGCAGAGGATTCGTCGCATCGGTATTCAGGTTGTCCGGTGGAGTCTTGATCGTGTTCTGCCCTGTGAACGTGACCCGGTAACCCTGGTTGCTGGGGTACGAGGATGCGCCGTTGAAATCAGGGTTATCAGAGAGCTGATTACCGACGCCTCCGCGGTCATGGAAGTAAAAGATTCCATAGCCGCCGCGCAGCGCTGTCTTTCCGTCGCCGAAAATATCGTAGGCGAAGCCGAAACGCGGACCCACGTCTCCCCAGTTTGTATTGATAAGGCTGCGGGAGTTTCCTCCCACTCCCGCGACCAGCAATTGCCCCGAACCGATATCGAAGTTGGACTGCCGGTTGTCTTCTTCATAGGGCCACGTAATCACGTCGTAGCGAAGTCCCAGATTCAGAGTCAGGCGAGGAGTGACCTTCCAGTCGTCTTCGCCGAAGAATCCATTTTCGAAATTCCGGGTGTGATAATAGCCCAGAGGATTGGCAATCGAGTAGGTGTCGACGAAGGCCGCCAGCAGTTCGGAGACCTCGTAGCCGGTATAGTCGGCGCCGTTACCTGCGATGTTGAAGAATCCCTTCGAACGGTAATCGCCCTGGAAGAAGTCCACTTCGCGGAAGATAATGTTCGCGCCGTACTTGAAGGTATGCTTACCGTGCGTCCAGCTCACCGTATCGAGCCATTGGAAAGCATGTTGCGGAACCTCGTACGGGCCGCCGTCACCGGTGTAGCCGATCTCGCCGTCATTGCCGCCGATCAGCGCTCCGCCGCCCAGCAGCGAATTGCGATTCGCGTTCAGTATGCCCAGGTTGGCAGAGAACGGCACTCCTTCATAAGGATTGACGTAGCTGTAGAAGGGGCGTTGGTAGCCGAAGCGAAAGTCGTTAACGGCATTCGCGCCGAAAATATGGGTCCAACCCCCGGCCACGCCGCGCGGGTGGGTATTGTTGTCTCCGGAGCCAAATCCGGAGGGCAGACCGGCGTAGCGAGTGTCTTTCGTATCGTTGTCCATCTGATAGCTGTAACGGGCGAAGAGCAAATCCTTCGCGCTGGCGTTCCAGTCGAGGCGGATGTCAAAGTCGTTATACCTCTTGGTATCGAACTGCTCGCGACCATAGTTATTGAGCACATTGGTGCTGGTGTGATTGGCGGCTGGAAAAGCGTTGAGATAATTCACAGCGGCTTTATTCAGCCGGGCAGCCGGAATAACGTTAGGAGAGCCGATAACCGCTCCCCCCGCACTTAACCCAAATTGCGCGCAGGTAGTCGGATCGAAGATCGCGCCGTTGTCAGGACTCGCATTCAGCTGCGCGGTGGTGGTATAGCTGCCGTGAAATCCACGGAAAGCCGCACAACCGGTGGGGCTGTAGGCGCTTCCTCCGGAAACGGTGGGCACCACCGTCAATCCTTCGCCGAGCAGATCGGAGAAATCGCCGGTGCGCATCTTGGCCGTCGGAACAGTCGACACGTAAAAGTCAAGCGGCAAAGCCTGACGCAATCCCTGGTAGTCCCCGAAGATGAATAGCTTGTCTTTGACGATCGGACCGCCGAGGGTAAAGCCAAATTGATCGCGATGGGAGTTAGTCGGAGTTCCGCCAAAGTAGTTGGGATTGGCGCCCCACACGCTGTCGCGATAGAAGGCGAAGGCCGAGCCGTGGATGGTGTTCGTGCCGGATTTAATGGAGGTTTCGATGATAGTGCCGCCGGCGCGCCCGAATTCGGCGGGAGCAAGTCCCACAATGGCGCGAAATTCCGATGTGGCCTCAATGGCCGGCCAGACGTTAATACCGTTGGCCAGCGATTCATTGTCGTCCACTCCATCGAGGAGATAATTGTTGGCTTGCGGGCGAATGCCGTTCGCCGACAAAGCGATGCCGCCGGTATCGCCGTAGCGAAGCTGTTCTGCGTTACCGCCAGTCCCCTGCAGGATGCCACCGTAGGCGCCACGCGTGACGCCGGGAGCCAGCAGCGCGAGCTGGCTGAAATTGCGGCCGTTGAGCGGCAGGTCGACAAGCTGGCGGTCATTGATGACTGTCGACAGGGAGGAGTCGGCAGTCTGAACCAGCGGAGCCGCTCCGTTGACCGTAATCGTGGTAGTGGCAGCGCCGGTCTTTAGCTTGAAGTTGAGAGCCTGAACCTGGGAGACATCGAGAGTGAGGTCCTGAACCTCAGTTTCAAAGCCGTTTGCCGTCACCTTCGCGGTGTAGTGACCCCGCACGAGACCATTGAATGCAAAATTGCCCGAGCCATCGCTGGTGCTGGTAAGAGCGGCTGCGGTATCCGTGTTCACCAGGGCAACGGTTGCACCAGATATGACGGCGCCAGAGGAATCGGTGACCGTCCCCTGGATCTGAGCCGTATCCGACTGCGCGCTCAGCTTCGCGGCGAAGAATGCCGGAATAATCACCAGCGCGATGAGTGCGAACCACCGGCCGATGGACATCCGGCTTGTGTTATTGAATGTCGAGAACATTTGTTTTGCCTCCGAAAACTGTACAGCTGGCCCCGGATGAGTACGTATCGAATTGCGAAACACTCCGGAAACAGGGTGAACTAGACTCGCTCGCATCGTCGACACGCAATGCATAACAAGCCTTTTTCCCATCAAATCTGCATCACCAGCCAAACAACGGGGTTTCAGGAGGATACGGCGCTGCTTCATCCGCCGGCTAAATGGGATTCGCGCATTGACCGGCGTATGGGGGCGGAGGTACAAAGTAGTGTCCCAGACAAATGGGACACATGATGACGGCCCCCGCGCAGCCAGAGGAAAGAACGGTAACCAAATACTGCTTTGGCCTTTTTGAGGCCGATGCCGAATCCGGAGAACTGCGCAAGTCGGGCCTCCGCGTGCGGTTGCAGGCGCAACCCTTTCAGGTGCTGATCTGTCTTTTGGAGCATCCCGGTGAAGTGGTGAGCCGGGAGGAGATTCAACAACGTCTATGGGGGACCGACACCGTCGTCGATTTCGACCATGGACTTGGTACCGCGATTAATAAATTGCGGGAGGCGCTGGGGGACTCGGCTGAGAATCCGCGTTTCATCGAAACCCTCGCCCGCCGCGGCTATCGATTCATCGCTCCGGTAACCGTGGCCGGCAACCGCCACGACGAGAGGTCCGGCCCTGCCCACGATGCAGTCGCCGGCACCGAAACGCTCCAACCGAGCCTTCAGGAAAAGAATGCCTGGGGAAAACGGCATGCGCCGGCGGCGGCGCCGGACTCGCGCACCGAGCATCTGCGCATTATCACCATTCTGATCGGCATGGCGCTGGTCGTGGTGGGCAGCTTCCTGGCCGGGTTTAGAATGCGCAGCAAGTGGACCGGACCACCGCTGATCCGTCAAGTGACGTTTTCGGGCCGCGTCTCGCCAGGCGATCCTCTCTTCGAGAGCCTCCCCGGGACGGCCACCGATGGATCGCGCATTTATTTTCAGCAAATTGAAAACGGACGCGGTGTGCTGGCCCAAGCGCTGATCGCGGATGGAGAAACCAGCACGCTCCCGTTGCCGGATGAGCTCGCGGCGCCTTCGCTGGGCGATATATCGCCGGATGGATCAAAGCTGCTGCTGCGCAATCACCTTGCAACGGCGGCCGAGCAGTCGCTGTGGATCGTATCGACGATTGGCGGCACGGCGCGGCGGATACCCGGCATTCTGGCGCACGACGCAACGTGGATGCCCGACGGCCAGCGCATCCTGTACGCAAGCGGCGACGACCTTTATATCGCGCGCGACAGTGGAGCCGACAGCCGCAAGCTCGCGACCTTGCCGGGCCGCGCGTTTTGGCTGCGGTGGTCGCCGGATGGCAAGCGCCTGCGCTTAACCCTGCTCAACAGCGAAACCCACACCTCGAATCTATGGCAGGTGGATGCCGACGGCAGCGATGCGCACCTGCTCCTCGATAAATGGAACGGCCTGCCAGCCGCGGAATGCTGCGGCAGCTGGACTGAAGACGGCAGCTTTTATGTCTTTCAGTCGTCGCGCGAAGGCAACAGCAATATCCTGGCGATTTCCGAGCACGGGGGTCTTTTCGGGGATTGGCAGGAGCCGGTGAAAATCACCAATGGTCCGCTGGATTACCGCGCACCGATCATTGAGCGCGGCGGACGGCGAACCTTTTTCATCGGGCTGAACAGGCAATCGGAGCTGCTCCGCTACGATCGAAGCGCCAGCATCTTTGTACCCTCGGGCACGGGGCTCGGCATTGCCCGGCGCGTGGAGTATTCCCGCGATGGCCAGTGGGTGGCGTGGATTCGTCAGGATGATGACTCGCTGTGGCGCAGCCGCAGCGATGGATCGGAGAGGCTCCAGCTCACCGGGCGACCCATGCAGGTTTTCATGATGCACTGGTCCCCGGACGGCCGCCAGCTTGTCCTGATGGGCCGGCAACCCGGCAAACCCTGGAAGGTCTACACCATGGACGGCGAAGGCGGACACCTGCAGGAGGTGCTCGATGAGGGGCGAAGCGAGGCCGATCCGGACTGGTCGCCGGACGGCAGGGTGCTGGTCCTGGGGCGTTTGCCCGATTTGATGGCTGAAGCTTCCCAGTTCAAAGCCATTTACATGGTGGATTTGACAACAAAAGCCATGACCGAACTGACGGGGTCCGGTGGCCTCTTCAGCCCGCGCTGGTCGGCCGACGGCAAATACATTGCCGCTCTCTCCATCGATCAGAAGAAGCTGATGCTTTTCGACGTGGCGGCCAGGAGCTGGCGGGTCGTCGCGGAGGGCAACATCGCCGATCCGAACTGGTCGCACGACGGCGCAGCCATTTTTTTCCACGACTTTGCGCAGGCCGATCAGCCTATTTACAAACTAACGTTGAAGAACGGGAAGATGGAGCGCGTGGCGGACCTTCACAATCTTCGCTCCGCCAACGTAGTCGACTACCGGTTTGCGGGGCTCGCCCTGGGCGACGTTCCTCTGGTGAGCGCGCGCTTGTCGACAGCCAATATTTATGCTGCGGAATTGCCACGTTGGTGAGTTCAGCCGGGAGCCTGGAGCTTTGAGGCGTGGGGCCTGGATCGTGTGGGTTTAGCGGAGATCCTTACGCTCCAGGAGCAGCCAGGCAACCGCCGCCGAACCCGCGGGGCGGGACGAGAACTGCTAAACGGCGGGACGAACTGCTAAACAACGCTGCGATGAGCATCGCTCGCCTGCTTTCGGGGCCGGCAAACAGAGGCATGATGGGCTGCGCGATGACCAGTTCCCCCATCCGTGGTCTCTTACTCCGCCAGGAAGGCGCTCTCTCCAATCTCCTCACGGGCGAAAGTTCGCGAATGTGAAGCTGCGATACAGACCCGTAGCTTCGGGTAACCGGATCCGGACCTCCGATCATCGGTTGTCATCACCGGAATCAGGGCGAATCAATATCGTGCCTTTGCGATGCTAACCTCCCTATAACACTGAAGTGCGTTCTATAATGGGCGGCACCTAAGCGTCGGCGACGCTCAGGCAGCACGATAGCCGTATCGAAACCATTCTCCGCCGAGGGCGCTTCCGACGGTCAGATTCGGTGCGTACCTTTTGTAACAATGGCCTGCCTCTCCGTACAAATGTTGGGTCTGTCAAGAAGCGCATCTGGCAACCATCGCTCTTGTTTCCGGGCTGACGGTGGCAGAATTTACTTTTCAACATTCAAATGGGAAACCTCGGCGCAATCTCGGATTCCCCTTTTAGCCGCTTCCAGCCCGGCGAAACGGTTCTTGGAAGATTCAGGATCGTGCGTCTCCTCGGCAAGGGCGGGATGGGTGAGGTTTTCGAGGCTGACGATCTTCAGCTGGGCAGAATTGCTCTGAAGGCCATTCGTTCAGACATTTCAACCTCCAGTCATTCGCTTGGCCGGTTCCGGCGGGAAGTTCATCTGGCGAGAAAGGTGAGTGGGCCGCAGGTCTGCCGCATTCATGAGCTGTTCCTGGTTCCGGCGACGAGCCGGCATGGGGCCACCGCGTTTCTGACGATGGAATATCTCGATGGAGTTACGCTGGCCGACAGGCTCAGGAAATCGGGGCCGTTGTCGCATGAAGAAGGGCTGGCGATTGCACTGGATATCTGCGAAGGTCTCCGATTGATCCACCAGCAAGGCATCGTCCATCGCGATCTGAAGAGTGCCAACGTCATGCTGTGCAGCCGGGCCGGTCAGACGCGAGCCGTCGTGATGGATTTCGGGCTCGCCTTCGATGGCCTGCCGGATGTTCAGGCTGGTAATGAGTCGACCGCCTCGGCTGCTTTCGCCAGTACGGGTTTCGGAGTCATAGCGGGAACGCCAGCCTACATGTCGCCTGAGCAGTTTGAGGGTAAGCCGGTTTCGCCAGCTACCGACATTTATGCTCTGGGAATCGTTTTGTACGAGATTTTCACCGGTCTGCAACCGTATGCCGCGGCTACACCGGTAGGCGCGGCCATTCGCCGGGCTCGACGGCCAACGCCACTCTCCTCGATCCAGCACGGGATGCCCCACCACTTCGATCGCGTTGTGGAGCGCTGCCTCGATTACGAACCCGAAAGCCGCTTCCAGTCCGCGGATCAGGTCGCTAAGGAGCTCAGAACCGGCCCTCTGGACATTCATAACCTGGCGGCCGATCGCCCCTGGGTGCTGTGGCTTGTGGGGGCGATGTTCCTGGTATGCGCAGCGTGGGGAGGCTTATCATGGTGGCGGACGCGCCAATACTATCGGCCCGGCGCCCAGGCCGAGCGCTGGTACCAAACCGGACTGGCATCACTGCGCGAGGCCAGCTATCTGAAGGCGACGCGCGAACTCGAAAACGCTATCGCCCAGGATAGCCGGTTCGTGATGGCCCACGCCCGCCTGGCTGAGGCATGGTCCAACCTGGATTTCGACGGCACCGCCCAGCGGGAGATGCTGGTTGCCAGCTCCGGAGAAGGCCGCATTCCCCCGGTCGACCGCATGTATCTGGACGCGATTCGCGCCACGCTGACGCGCGATTTCGCGGGTGCTCTGAACCTATACCGGAAAATACTCGACCGCCTGCCGGAGTCCGACAAAGCGGCCGGTTATGTCGATCTGGGGATGGCATATGAGAGAGCCGGCGATCCGCAAAGGGCGCTTCAATCGTATGAGAAAGCATCCGCGCTGAACTCGGACAATCCCGCACCGTATCTGCGTGCGGGCATGCTGGAGTCGCGGCTGAACCAGGTCCAGCAGGCCCAACAGGCTTTTAGCCGCGCCGAAGCCCTTTATGCATCGGAGATGAATCCGGAGGGCTTGGCTGAACTCGATTACCAACGCGGATATCTGGCGAATCAGCGCGAAGCCAACGATGAGGCCAATACGTACCTGAACCGGGCACTCAGCGACGCACAGCGCCTTCCCAGCGTGCAGCTGGAGATCCGGGCGCTCACACAGCTGAGCAGCGTCGCTTATAACTCCGAGCACGATACGCAAGCCGTCGAACTGGCGCAGCGGGCGATGGAGCTGGCTCGCGACAACCAGCTTGATGCGTGGACCGCGGAAGGCTTCGTCCGTATCGCCAATGTCAGACTCATTCATCAGGAATATTCGCAGGCTGACGACGCTCTGCGAGACGCTTTCCGAATTCTGCAGCAGAGCCAGCAAACCAGGGTCGAGGCGATGGCCAAACTCACCCTGGCCAGTCTGCGTAACCAACAGGGACGCTACAAGGATGTCCTGGCTCCGGCCGCAGATGCGCTCAGTTACTACAAAACCAACGGCCATTTCATGGAAGCCGCGAGGGCTTCTCTGCTTATCGCCCGCGCTCAGCGCAGCACGGGCGAGCTTGACCGTGCCCTTCAGTCAGGCAAGGAATTGGTGGAACTGGCGAAGCAGGCCGGAAGCCGCGAACTTCAGACGCTTGCGGAAGATCTGATAGGCACCATCTATTTTCTCCGTGAGGATTACCCGCAGACCCTTGACCATTTCGGGAAAGCTTTCGGCCTGGCGGGCGAAGGCACCCCGAGGTCCTGGGAAGCTCTGCATGAAGCACAGATTTTTCTCCGCATCGGCCGGTTCGCCGACGCTGAACGGATGATTGCGCTTACTCCCCCTGGACACCCCGATGTCCCGGCTCTGCGCCTGGAGATTCTGATCGGGGAACGAAAATACGCGCAGGCGGAAGCCCTTGCGAAGCAGCTCGTGACGGGCGCCAATCTGCCGCCGGATGCCCAATACAATCTTGCGATCGATGGCGCCGTGGCCGAGGCCCTCAACCATCACCCGACGGCAGCTCTCGCGGCTCTGCACACCATCGGGGCGCCGCAGGAAGTTTCCGGCGATCCGGCTGCCGTGGCGTCAACCGAACTATCCATGGCCACGGTGTATCTGGCTGCCGGCGACGCGCAATCGGCCTTCGAGAATGCAAGCCGGGCGGAATCCTGGTATTCCGCCAATCATCTGGAGGATTCCGCATTGCGGAGCGCGCTCATCGCGACTCGGGCGGCCCGCATCCGCCACGAACCCGCCGATGAAAGGCTGTTTATGCAGAAGTCCCTTGACATTCTTAATGACCTGCGAAACACTTGGTCACCGCAGTTATACCTCTCCTACACATCCGGGCCAGATTTCCAATTTCTGGGCGAAAGTGCACTTCACCTTCGCAGATAGGATGACGCGCGTGTTTAAGATAAAGATAGTGCCGGGTTCTCTGAGAACTATATTGGCGTTGGGCGCGGTATGCGTCGTAGCTGGCTGTAAACATGGGGAAGTACCACCAGCGCGCCCTGCCCCCGTGAACGACCCTCCGGTTACGGTGCGTGGCGGATCGGTGACTGTCAGGTATGGCACTCCATGGAATTGCCCGATTGGCCAGAATTATTGCTCAATCGATCTGGGCAAGCCGGCGGTACTGAATACTCTCGATGGAGTCCAGCCGATCCCAAGTGACAGCGACCCAGGCGACGGTGACAATACGCCTCAGACGGTCAGCGAGCTTGTCAGCACTAACTGGAAGGTGAAGCTAACCTTCCGGTCTAACGAGACGAGCGAGGATCCCGGCACCTTTTTGCTGTTATGCACGAGCGACCCAGCTTGCTTGTCAACGAGCGGACCGGTCCAGGACACTCTCTACATAGTCGGCGGCAGCAATGGATCGTTGACCCCGATTATGCGCGACCGTCCAGGAGTTCGATACGACCTGACGGCATGCGGTGGCGCCCCGGTCACGGGAGACTCGAAGTGCAATCACGTTCATACCGCGAGGGTGTTCACGAATGGTGTTACGACCGCGCCCAGGTATCACTGCATCGACGGAGAGTGCACCATCAAGGTCGGACAATGACCGGTGATGAACATCGGCGACTATGACGATGGTCAGTCTCTCGTTCATGGTATGGGTTCGGCATATCTGTGCCAGGTCCTGACGCAAGCCGAAGCGGGCCAATTCGACCCGAGATCACGGACCTATCGGCATTATCGCCTCGGCATCAGCGATCCCGGCAAGGCGCCGGCCTTGCCGGAACGGCAATTCGGCTGACGACTGAACTCTCGCCTCGGCTCGATATCTTTTCCCCGGCCAACGGGCTTTATGGTCAAAACTGAAACCGGCCGATGTCCCGCCTCGACGCCGGCTGTAATGCCTCGTTCATCGCGTTGCCGAGCATGACGAACTGCAGCTCGAGTTCGTCGATGGTGGCCATCATCGGTTCGAGGTCGCCGCCCCCGCCCGCCACTTCGATCGCGGAGGCCACGGCGCGAAGCGCTTCGCCGCCGACGTTCGAAGCGGCGCCTTTGATCTGATGCGCCCTGCGCCCGGCTTCCCGCGCGTCCCCGCTCCGGATCAGGTTGCGCAATTCGGCGATCTGGCACGGCGTATCGCGGAGAAACTCGCGCATGACGTCGCGCATGAAATCCTCATCGTTCATCATGCGATCGGCGAAACCGGCCCGGTCGAAGACAACCGGCGACGGTGCGCCAGCCGCCTGGCCCTCGGCCGTGACGAAGCGGCAGGCGTCGGCATCGGGGATGGCATCCTCTGCGGCCGGCTTCGCGGCAGTGGAAATTCCGGAGTGCACAAAATCGTCGGTGGCGTGGGACACGGCTGACCTCTTTTCCGCACAGGGGTGCGTTTTTCTAATCGGCCATTTTTGAGTGCGGATGAGAACTTCCGATCGCGCGGCGAAATGCAGGCCGGTAAAGCTTCCCCTGTACTCGCCGATGCTGTTCAGGAGGGCTGACTGCGCGCGCCTTTCCCGGCGTCTTGCGGGGATGCGTGGCGATGAAATCGGAATCGGTCAGCCAGGACTGCAAGCGGAGGTCGCTATCGATGATCGACATGAGGAAACTGCGCACCCGAACAAGGGCGGCGTTAATCGTTCTGCTGATGGCCCGCGGATTGGCGCAACCGGCGCCGCATTCTTCGTATCTGCCCGGCCCGGCTTCCGCTGCACCGGCTTCCACCGCCGCGGCTGCGGCCGCGCCGTCCGCCGACCTTGCGTTCATGGATCTCGAGAAGCTGATGGACATCAAAGTCACAACGGCGTCTCTGTTCAGCGACAAGCTGTCGCAGGCTCCCAGCATCATGTCGGTGGTCACCCGCGACGAGCTGAGGCGCTTTCGCGGCCTGACCCTCAACGAGGTTCTGCAAACCGTTCCCGGTTTGACCGGGTCCACGCAATACTTCGTCGACCGCAGCATGGTGGCGGCGCGCGGCGACCAGACCAAGACCGACGGAGGCCACATTCTGTTCATGATCAACGGGCGGCCGACTCGCGAGGTGATGGAGGGCGGCATCATCTCCGATCTGCTGGAGTCGTTTCCCGTGGACATTCTGGACCGCATTGAGATCATCAAAGGACCGGGATCGGTTCTGTACGGCTCGAATGCCTTTTCCGCGGTGGTCAACCTCATCACGAGGAAGGCGGATGGCACCGAGGTCACGGTCAAAGGAACCGGAGGCGTGGGCGCGGCCATGGACTCATCCGCGAACCTGACTCTCGATCGGGGCCATCTGAACGCGGTGGGCGCCGTGCAGCTGCACCAGCTGCCCGACTGGAACCTGACCTATCTGGTTCCGCCTTCGCAGCAGAATCTTTCCTTTGCGCCGGCAGTGCCGCCGGTTGAGGCCGTGAACCTCAAAGACCGCGGCTTCGGCGCTTACCTCGGCGCCAACTGGAGGGGACTGCGGTTCATGTCTTCCTTCACGGAATGGCAATCCACCGGATTCATCGAGGGCACGGTCAGCGGAACGCGCCTGTCACGCGACTTTGGCAACCTCGGATACGACCGCAAGGTCCGGCCGTACTGGGACACGAGCCTCGACCTTACCTTTACGCGCACAACGTTTAAGGAACCGCCCTTCCCCTACGTCACACGCGATTCCGACGAATCCCTCGCCGAGTGGACCAACCTGTTCACGCTGGGCCCGAAGGACAGGCTTTCGGCCGGCGGATCGCTGAACCGCATCGAAGGCCAGGAATGGTTCACCGCCACCACTCCGATCACTGTGGATGCGCAGGGAAGGCGCCTGGGCGGAGCGTTTTATGCCCAGCTTGACCATCAGCTCCTCGATCAGGTGAAGCTCATTGGCGGCTTCCAGACCAACAGGATCGGCAGCATCCCGCTCCACTTCGATCCACGGGGCGGTGCCGTATGGACGCCGAAATCGTGGGCCAGCGTCAAGGCGCTTTACGGTCAGGCCTTTCGCGCCCCGAGTCTCGACGAGAATCTGCTGAATAATCCGGGCCTCGGCGGCAACCCCAACCTGAAACCGGAAGAGGTTGCGACCCTCGATCTGGGAATTTACCTCGAAGGCCGGAAGGCGCAGTTCGGAATCGACTACTTTCACAGCAAATTCACCGACAACATCGTCAATCTTCCCGGGCCAACCCGCGCGGTCTATTTCAATCAGGGGCAGCTCACCTTCAACGGGGTCGAGGTGGCAGGCAAGTACTACCTGAGCCGCGATGTGTTCCTGCAGGGCTCGACTCTCTGGCAGACCAATGTGGATGGCAACGGGACCGCGAACGTCTCTCCGGTGCCCGGTGTCGGGTTCAAGGGGGGGGTCAGCTATGCCGGCGGCCACGGGTTGACGGCCGGCCTCTTCGATGTGTCCGACGGGCCCTTTGCCGGCTATCCGTCGGTAAACCCGTTGCTGAGCTGGCGGAACAATCTCAACGGCAATCTCCGCTGGGAGCTTGCAAGAGTCCATATTTTCGGGGGCGGCATGGCGCTGGTCGCGCACGGCAACGATCTGGCGAACCAGGCGATCTGGCTGCCCAGCGGATTCAGCAGCGTGGACACGGTTCCGGTTCAGCAGGGACGCACGGT
>Ga0181531_10000910_pt1 | contig 19282 bp, 17 predicted proteins | sample PEATcosm2014_Bin_38_FD_119743 | JGI IMG/M metagenome (GOLD analysis project Ga0181531, IMG submission 119743) | Peatland microbial communities from MTU Mesocosm Facility, Houghton, MI, USA - PEATcosm2014_Bin11_10_metaG | ecosystem: Environmental > Terrestrial > Soil > Wetlands > Peat | place... | reverse complement strand
TCGGTGGAGCGGTTCGAGGAGAAGGACGGCACGGACTTCGCGCACGCCATTCCCGGCGTGGCGCGCTTCCGCGTGAATGTGATGCGTCAGCTGAACGGCATGGGCGCGGTACTGCGCGCCATCCCCTCCAAGGCCAAGAGCGCCGAGGATCTGAAGCTCCCGCCCGCCGTGATGAACATGTGCCGCATGACCAGCGGTCTCATCCTCGTCACCGGCAAGACGGGCTCCGGCAAGTCGACGACGCTCGCGGCCATGATCGATGACATCAACACACGCGAGAAGGGCCACATTCTGACGATCGAGGACCCGATCGAGTTCGTGCACATGCGCAAGAACTGCCTCATCAGCCAGCGCGAGATCGGCGTGCATACGGCCTCCTTCTCCGATGCGCTTCACTCGGCCCTGCGCGAGGATCCGGACGTGATCCTGGTCGGTGAGTTGCGCGATCTGGAAACCATGAGCATCGCCGTGACCGCGGCCGAGATGGGCATTCTGGTCATGGGAACCCTGCACACCAACGGCGCCGCCCCCACCGTCGACCGGCTCGTGAATGCGTTTCCTGCGGACAAGCAGCCGCACGTGCGCACCATGCTCTCGACCAGCCTGCGCGGCGTCGTGTCGCAACAGCTGATCCCGAAGGCCGACAAAAAGGGGCGCGTCGCCGCGCTCGAGATCCTCATCAACACGCCCGCGATCTCGAACCTCATTCGTCAGGGCAAGATGGATCAGCTCGAGAACGGCATGCAGACAGGCACCTCCGCCGGCATGCGGCTGATGGATGCCTCGATCCAGGCGCTGCTCGATCAAGGGGAGATCAGCGGCAAGGACGCGTACAAGAAAGCGATCAACAAGTCTCGCTTCGAGCAGTTCCGCGAAGCAGGTTGAAGCGCGCCGCGCGCCGCGCGCCGCGCCGCCGCGAGGGCCGCCACCTCGCGGCGCGAGTGGCGGCATCCCCGACTGCCGGCGTGGCATAATTTGGAATGCCCTCGCGACGCCGAATCCTGGTCACCAGCGCCCTGCCCTATGCCAATGGGCCCATTCACTTGGGCTACGTGCTCGAGGTGGTGCAGACCGACGTCTGGGTGCGTTTTCAGAAGCTGCGCGGCCACGAGTGCTACTACGTCGGCGCCGACGACACCCACGGCACGCCGGTCATGCTCAAGGCGCAGGCCGAAGGCGTGACGCCGGAGGCGCTGATCGCGCGGGTGAACGTCGAGCACCGGCGCGATCTCGCCGAGCTGTTGATCGGCTTCGACAACTACGGCTCGACGCACTCGCCCGAAAATCAGGCGCTCTGCGACCGGATGTACCTGGCGCTGCGCTCCAAGGGCCATATCGCCCGCCGGCCCGTGCGCCAGGCGTACGACGAGACGGCGCACATGTTCCTGCCCGACCGCTACGTGAAAGGCACCTGTCCGAACTGCGGCACGCCGCAGCAGAACGGCGACTCGTGCGAGAACTGCGGCGCGACTTATACCCCGGCCGATCTCAAGGATCCTGTCTCGGTCGTGAGCGGCACGACACCGGTGTGGCGCGAGTCGGAACATTATTTTTTCCGCCTGAGCCAGTTCGAGGCGCAGCTCAAGGAATGGATCGCGGGCGGCATGGTGCAGGAGAGCGTCGCGCGCAAGCTCGAGGAGTGGTTCTCGCAGGGCCTCAAGGATTGGGACATCTCGCGCGACGCCCCGTATTTCGGCTTCGAGATTCCCGAGGCGCCCGGCAAGTACTTCTATGTCTGGTTCGACGCGCCGATCGGCTACCTCGCGAGCTTCACACAGCTCTGCGAGCGCACCGGACTTGATTTCGAGGATTACCTCGCGCCCCACTCGAGCGCCGAGCTGCGCCACTTCATCGGCAAGGATATTTTGTATTTTCACAGCCTGTTCTGGCCCGCGGTACTCGAGGGCTCGGGCCTGCGTCGGCCCACCGCCGTGCACGCCCACGGCTTTCTCACGATCAACGGGCAGAAGATGTCGAAGTCGCGCGGCACGTTCATCACGGCGCGCCGCTATCTCGAGCGTTTCAAACCCGAGCCGCTGCGCTACTACCTCGCCGCCAAGCTCGGCAGCGGGATCGACGACCTCGACCTCAACCTCGAGGAGTTCGCCACACGGGTGAACGCCGACATCGTCGGCAAGCTCGTCAACATCGCAAGCCGCTGCGCGGGATTCGTCAGCAAGAATGCAGGCGGCACCCTCGCCGCGCAGCTCCCCGATGCGAGCCTGTATCGATCATTCGCGTCGGCGGGCGAGTCCATCGCCGCCGCTTATGAGAGCGCGGACACGGCGAGCGCGATCCGCGAGATCATGGCGCTCGCCGACCGCGCCAACCAGTACATCGACCTGCACAAGCCCTGGAGCCTCGCCAAGCAGCCCGAGCGCGCCCGCGAGGTGCTCGGCATCTGCACACAGGGAATTAATTTCTTTCGCGCCCTCATGATCTACCTCGCGCCGGTGCTGCCCGACATGGCGGCGCGCGCCCGTGAATTCCTCAACGAGGACGCGTGGGGCTGGGAGAGTGTCGAGCGGCCGCTGCTCGGCACGCCGATACGCCCTTACCAGCCGCTCGCGACGCGGCTCGACCCGAAGCGCGTCGCGGAGCTCGTCGAGCCCGAACGCGAAGCGCCGACCGCCGTTGGCGAAAGTGCTGCGCACGGCCCATCGAGCGCCGCCGGCACCGCGGCCGCCGCCACCGCCACCGCGGCCGCCGGCGCCACCGCGGCCGCCGGTGCCACCGCGGCCGCCGGTGCCACCGCGGCCGCCGGCGCCGTGGGCACGCGGGCAGCGCCGGCCGCTGCGACCACAGGGCCGGCCGCCTCGGTGAGCCTCGATGAATTCATGCGGATCGATCTGCGCATTGCGCGGGTTCTCGCCGCTGAATTCGTAGCAGGGGCCGATAAACTGCTCAAGCTGCGCGTCGATGTCGGCGAGCTGGGCGAGCGCGAGCTGTTCGCCGGGGTGCGTCTCGCTTACGATCCCGCAACTCTCGTCGACCGCCTCATCGTCGTGGTCGCGAATCTCGAGCCGCGGCGCATGCGCTTCGGGGTCTCGGCGGGCATGATGCTCGCGGCGGGTCCGGGCGGTACGGACATCTTCATCCTCTCGCCCGACTCGGGTGCGGCGCCCGGCATGCGGGTGAAGTGATGGCGGAGGCGACGGCGCTCGCCGCGCGCATCGATGCGCTCCTGCCGCAGACGCAATGCACGCGCTGTGGTTACGCGGGCTGTCTGCCGTATGCGCGCGCGATCGCGAGCGGGGAGGCCCGCATCAATCAGTGTCCGCCCGGGGGCAGCGCCACGATTGGCGCGCTCGCCGAACTCCTGGGTGTCGCGGCTGAGCCGCTCAATCCGGTGCATGGCCTCGAAGCGCCCGCGCGCGTCGCCTTCATCGACGAGTCCCGCTGCATCGGCTGCGCGCGCTGCCTGCCGCCCTGCCCGGTCGATGCCATCGTGGGCGCCGCCAAGCACCTGCACACCGTGCTCGCCGAACGCTGCACGGGGTGCGAGCTGTGCCTGCCGCCCTGCCCGGTCGATTGCATCGAGATGCGTCCGGCGGCGGAGCGGCGCAACGATCCCGACGCGAACCGCGCCCGCCACCGGCTGCACCTCGAGCGTCTCGAGCGCGAAGACCTCGAGCGCGCGCGTGAGATCGAGGCGCAGAAGGCGGCGCTGCACGCGACCCGCCCGGCGGGTTGGTCGTGAACGCCGCGAAGCGGCGGGAGATTTTTGAGCGGCTGCGGGCGGACAACCCCGCGCCCAAGACCGAGCTCGAATACCGCACGCCGTTCGAGCTCTTGATCGCGGTCATTCTCTCGGCGCAGGCCACCGACCGCAGTGTCAACAAGGCCACCGCCGAGCTCTTCAAGGTCGCCCGCACGCCCGCGGCGATGGTGAAACTCGGTGTGCGCGGCATCACGCCTTACGTCAAATCGATCGGCCTCTTCAACAGCAAGGCGAAGAACATCATTGCAACCTCCCGCGCCCTCCTCGAGGAGCATGGCGGCGCGGTGCCGCCCGATCGCGAGGCGCTCGAGCGGTTGCCCGGCGTCGGCCGCAAGACCGCGAACGTGGTTCTGAACGTCGCCTTCCACCAGCCGACGATTCCGGTCGACACGCACGTCTTTCGCGTCGCCAACCGCACCGGCCTCGCGCCCGGCAAGACACCGCGCGAAGTCGAGGACAAGCTCATGAAGGTCGTGCCCGAGGAGTTCCTCGGCAATGCCCACCATTGGCTGATCCTGCATGGCCGCTATGTCTGCACGGCACGCAAACCCTTGTGCCCGAGCTGCTCGATAGCGGATCTGTGCGAATATCGGCACAAGACTCCACCTGCCGATGAGGCGCCCGCACGGAGACTTGAGGCGCGATGAGCTTTGCGGGCTTTTCCGAGGAGTGTCTGACTCGCGATGAGCTTTGAGGGCTATTCCCGCGAGCAGTTGCGGCAACAGTATGTGGCCGCCTGGCACCGCCGGCGCGAGGGTCTGCCCCTCTCGCCGCTCGATGCACTGATTACCGACGTCATCGCGCTGCATCCCGAGTATCAGCCGCTGCTCGAAGACACCGCGACCGCCGCCGCCTTCGAGGCCGGCCGCGAGCGCGGTGCACCCGACGCCTCGCAGGAGAATCCCTTTTTACATATGGCGCTGCATATCGCGGTGCGCGAGCAGCTCGCCATCGACCGACCGCCCGGCATCGCAGCGCTGCACCAGGCGCTGCGGCGCGGCCCCGATCCGCACGCGGCCGAGCACCGCCTCGTGCAGGCGCTCGCGGAGACCTTGCACGAGGCGCAGCACAGCGGCCGGCCGCCCGATGAGCAGCGCTACCTCGCGCTCATCCGCCGGCACCTTTGACTGAGGACGCCGCCGACTCACGAGGCTGTCGGCCGATCGGCGCGCGCGGTCGAACGCGCCGCGAATTACCAAAGCTTCATGCAGCGTTCATGCCTGCGGTCGAGGCGCGGGCGCTATGCTCGTGTTTTCGCACGGACTCCTCATGCAACGTCTCCTCGTTCCGGCGGCCTGCTGCCTGCTGATCTCGGTGGCTTCCGCCGGCCTCATGGCGCTCGCGGACCGGCAGGATGGCGCCGCGCCTCCGGTGTCGCCCGGGGCCGCTGCAGGGGGCACGACGCCCGCAACCGGCACCGCGTCGGGCGCGGCGCCGGCGTCCACCGCCGCGACCGGCAGCAGCGCCACGAACAGTGCGGCCGCCAAGCGGGCCGCGGATGAGGCCGCGGCGCGGCATGCGAAGCGCACCGCGTGTCTCAAGAATGCGCGCCTGAAGAAGCTCGTCGGCGAGCAGCGCACGAGCTATGTGAAGGACTGTCTGGGCGCCACCGCCGCGCCGGTCGCCTCGAGCAGCGCCGCACCGGCTCAGTGAAAGGCGCGCGAGCCACGATCGCTCAAGCCGCGTACGTCGTCAACGCTTGCAGTGGGCCATAACCTCGGTTCGCGAGGGGTTCAGGGGCTGATCAGCGATACCGTCGGGAAATAAGAACGGTATCGCGCGGCATCGCGTGTCAAGAGCGGCCACTGCATCACGGCGGCGTGAGCGCCGACGTAGAAATCGGGGAGCACGCTCAACTTGCGGCCCGCGCTGCGGCGGTAGCGTAAAAACGCCTTCCCCGCCAGAAACAAGGCCTCGCGGGGAACGGCTTCCACAGAGAGGTGGGCTTCGCCGAGGACGGCCTCGAGCTCTTCGATCCTCTGAAAGGCGATCGAAAGCTCGGAATAGATGATGGGGTTGATGGCCAGAGCATCGGTCGCACTCGCGGCTTCGAGTCTTTGCAGCGACCAAGTGGCCCACGTCCCATCGTCCTCCAAGACGTCGAGGAGAACATTGGTATCCACCAGGATCAAGCGCTCAGCCCCGGGAGCATGTCCTGGTCAGCGCGAGAATTTCGTCGGTGGTCATGCGCACCGTGGCGCGGCCGCGAAGCTTGCCGAAGCGGCTGGGACGACGCCGCGCTTTCGCGCCGCCCGCAGGGCGCAACGCGATCTCGCCGCTGTGGAGGCGCTCGAAGGTGACAGCGGCGCCGGGCTTGAGCCCGAGGTAGTCGCGCACCTTCTTCGGCACGGTGACCTGGCCCTTGGTGGTCAGATGGGTCGCCATTAAAGTATTACCTCAGCCATATGGTATTACTTTACTGCATTCGAGGGTTGCGTGCCAGCCGCGGGGCGCTCGACGGCTCGCGTCACCGTCAGCGCTTCGGCAGATAAAGATCCGTCAGCGTCCCCTCGAACGCCTCGGCGGCGAAGGCGACGGTTTCGGTGAGCGTCGGATGGGCATGCACCGTGAGCCCGACGTCCGCGGCATCCGCGCCGAGCTCGATGGCGAGACCCACCTCGGCGATGAGCTCGCCCGCGTTCGCGCCGACGATACCGCCGCCCAGCAGGCGATGTGTCTTCGGATCGAAGAGCAGCTTGGTGAAACCATCGTCGCGATTGTTCGCGAGCGCGCGGCCGCTCGCGGCCCACGGAAACACGCCCTTGCCGATCTCGATGCCGCGTGCCGCCGCCTCCGTCTCGGTGAGCCCGACCCACGCGATCTCGGGGTCGGTGTAGGCGACGGCCGGAATCGCGCGCACATCGAACGCCGACTTGTGGCCCGCCGCGACCTCGGCGGCGACCTTCCCCTCGTGCGTGGCCTTGTGCGCGAGCATCGGCGCACCCGCAATGTCGCCGATCGCATAGATGTGGGGCACGTTGGTGCGCATCTGCTTATCCACGGCGATCACCCCGCGCCGATCGACGGCAACACCCGCGGCCGCGGCATCGATCGCATGCCCATTGGCGCTGCGACCGACGGCGATGAGCACCCGGTCGAAATCCGCGGGCGGCGGTGAGGTGGGGCCCTCGAAGCTCGCGCGCAACCCCGCCTCGCGCGGCTCGAGCTGCGTCACGCGGGTCTTCAGATGGATGTTCGCGTAGCGCTTCTCGATGCGCTTCTGCAGCACGCGCACCAGATCTCGGTCCGTCCCCGGCATCAACCCGTCCGCGAGCTCGACCACGGTGACCTCGGTGCCGAGCGCCTCGTAGACGCACGCCATCTCGAGCCCGATGATGCCGCCGCCCACGACCAGCAGCCGCTTGCACCCGGCCGGCAATTCGAGTGCACCGGTCGAATCGATGATGCGTGGATCATCCGGCAAGCCCGGCAGGCGAGCCGACTCGGAGCCGGCGGCGATGATGCATTGCTTGAAATCGACGCGGCGCGCGCCCTCGGGAGTCTGGAGCTCGAGGGAATGCGCGCCCGTGAAGCGCGCCACGCCGCGCAGCACACTTACCTTGCGCTGCTTGGCGAGCACCGTGAGGCCTCCGGTGAGCTTGCCCACCACGCGATTCTTCCAGGCCCGCAAGCGATCGAGATCGATTTTCGGCGGGCCGAACTCGATCCCGTGGGCGGCCATGTCCGCCGCCTCTTCGATCACCTTCGCCGCGTGCAGCAGCGCCTTCGACGGAATGCACCCGACGTTCAGACATACCCCGCCGAGCACCGCATCGCGCTCGATCAGCGTGGCCTTGAGCCCGAGGTCGGCGGCGCGAAACGCGGCGGTGTAGCCGCCCGGCCCCGAGCCGAGCACCACGAGGTCGAGCGCGCCTTCGGGCGCTGCGCTCACGGGTGCTGCACGCGCGATGGCCGGCGCGCGCGGCGCGCCCGGCGGAGCGGAAGCGTCTGCGGCCGGTGGGGCGAGGGTGTCCCGGGACGGTTGGCCGGACGTGTCTGCGCGCGGCGGGATGGAAACACCCGCGGCCGGCGCCGGCGTGCCGCGGGCCGCGTCCGGCTGCGCCGCCGCCTTCGGGCTCTGCGCGGTGCGCACGGTTCCCACCAGGGTGCCCGTACTCACCTCCTGGCCCTTCTTGATCGCGAGGCTGACCAGCGTACCGGCGACCGGCGAGGGAATATCCATCGAGGCTTTCTCGGACTCGAGGGTGACGAGCGGATCGTCCTTGCGCACCTCGGCGCCTTCGCGCACCAGTACCTCGATCACGGTCACCCCGTGGGCATCGCCGAGGTCCGGAATGCGCACCTCGACGGTGCTCATGGCTCGAGTCCACCGCTCACAGCAACGCCTTCGGCTCGCTCAAGATCTTGCTCAGGAACACGACGAAGCGTGCAGCCGCTGCGCCATCGATGACGCGGTGGTCGTAGGAGAGCGAGAGTGGCAGCAGGAGCCGGGCCACGAAGGCGCCCTTCTCGAAGACCGGCTTCATGGAGGAGCGCGAGACGCCGAGTATCGCCACTTCCGGGGCATTGATGATGGGCGTGAAGGAGGTGCCGCCGATTCCGCCCAGGCTCGAGATCGTGAACGAGCCGCCTTGCATCTCGGCGGCGGTGAGCTTGCCTGCGCGCGCCTTCTCCGAGAGCAACGCGAGCTGGCGCGCCAGATCGAACAGGGACAAGCGGTCGGCATCGCGAATCACCGGCACCACGAGCCCGTTGGGCGTGTCGGCGGCGAATCCGATGTGAATATATTTCTTCAGGACGAGATTCCTGCCGCCGGCATCGAGCGAGGCGTTGAAGCGCGGGAACTCCTTGAGCGCGCGGATACACGCCCGCACGATGAAGGTGAGCGGCGTGAGCTTGACACCCTCCTGCGCGGCTTTGTCTTTGAGCGCGGCGCGCTCGGCCTCGAGCTCGGTGATGTCGGCTTCGTCGTGCTGTGTGACGTGCGGCAAATTGATCCATGCAGCCTGCAGCCGAGCGCCCGAGATGAGCTGGATGCGCGAGAGCGGCTCGAGCTCGATCGCGCCGAACTTCGCGAAATCGACCTCCGGCACCTTGGGGAGCGCTGCGCCCGGTGCGGGCGGCGCGGTGAGGATGGCCTTCACATGCGCCTTCACATCCTCCTGCGTGATGCGCTCCTTCGGACCCGTACCGCGGATGCGGCCGAGGTCCGCGCCGAGCTCGCGCGCGAACCTACGCACCGAGGGGCTCGCATACGCCCGGGAGAAGGCGGCCTCATCGATCGTGGGCAGCCCGCGCTCGGCAGCGGGCGCGGCGCTACCGTTCGCGGCACGCCGCTCAGTCGCGGACGGCGCGGCGGACGCGGCGGGGGTGGACGGCGCGGTGGAGGCCGCTGCGGAGGCCGCGGTGGCGGACGGCGCGGTGGAGGCCGCTGTGGAGGCAGCGGTGGCGGACGGCGCGGCGGCGGGAGCGGTGGCTAGCGCAGCGGTTGAGGCTCCGCTGGCGGACGACTCGGCGGCGGCCGCAGCGCCGGCGCCTGGCTCGGCGGCCTCGAGCAGCAGGATCAGCGAGCCTTCGGAGACCTTGTCGCCCTGCTTGAGCTTCACCTCCGCCACGCGCCCCGCAACCGGCGCAGGCACGTCCATGGCGGCCTTCTCGGTCTCGAGCGTAATGAGCGGGGCTTCCTTGTCGATCTGCTGGCCCGCCTTGACGAGCACATCGATGACGCTGACGTCCTTGAACCCGCCGATGTCGGGCACCACGACCTGGATGGGCGCAGCCATGCTAGGAGTGCGCGGCCATGCTAGAGCGAGGTGGGACTCGGCTTCTCGGGATCGATGCCGTAGCTCTGCATCGCGCGAGTCACCGTGTTGATGTCGATCTTCGCATCGTCCGCGAGCGCCTTGAGCGCGGCGGTGACGATGTAGTGACGGTCGACCTCGAAGAAGCGGCGCAGCTCGGCGCGCGAATCGCTGCGGCCGAATCCGTCCGTGCCGAGCACCGTGTAGCGGCCCGGGACCCATTGGCGGATCTGATCCGACACGGTCTTCACATAGTCGGTGGCCGCGATGAAGGGGCCTGCGCGCCCGGCGAGCGCTTGCGCGATGTAGGTCTGTTTCGGCGGATCCGTCGGGTGCATGAGATTCCAGCGCTCGATGAGCAGCGCATTGCGCCGCAGCTCGCTGAAACTCGTCACCGAGAACACATCCGCCGGCACGCCATAGTGCTGCTCGAGCAGCTCCGCCGCCGCGAGCACCTCGCGCAGGATCGTGCCCGAGCCGAACAGGCTCACCCGCACCTCACCGGCTCCGCCGGTCTTCAGCAGGTACATGCCGTTGAGAATGCCCTGCGCCGCGCCCTCGGGCAGTGCCGGGTGCGGGTAGTTCTCGTTCATGCAGGTGATGTAGTAGAAAATATTCTCCTGGTCCTGGTACATGCGCCGCAGGCCGTCCTGCACGATGACCGCGAGCTCGTAGGCGAAGGCGGGATCGTAGGCGACGCAGTTCGGAATGGCCGTCATCACCAGCTGGCTGTGACCGTCCTGGTGCTGCAGGCCCTCGCCCGCGAGCGTCGTGCGTCCGGCCGTGCCGCCGATCAGAAAGCCGCGCACCTGACTGTCCGCCGCCGCCCACATGAAATCACCGACGCGCTGGAAGCCGAACATCGAATAGTAGATGTAGAACGGCACCATGCTCACGCCGTGGTTGGCATACGCCGTGGACGCGGCAAGCCAGGAGCACAGACTCCCCGCCTCGTTGATGCCTTCCTCGAGGATCTGCCCCTTCTTGTCCTCGCGGTAGAACATGAGCTGATCGGCATCCTGCGGCGTGTAGAGCTGGCCGACCGAGGAGTAAATGCCGATCTGGCGGAACATCCCCTCCATGCCGAAGGTGCGCGCCTCATCGGGGACGATCGGCACGAGGTGCGGACCCAAGTTCTTATCGCGCACCAGCGTCGTCAGGATGCGCACCAGCGCCATCGTCGTCGAGATCTCGCGCTCCTGTGTCCCCTCGAGCAGTGCGCTGAATGCCTCGAGCGGCGGCACCACCAGCGGCGGCGCGGCGCTGTGGCGCGCCGGCAGGAACCCGCCGAGCGCCGCGCGGTGCGCCATCAGATACTTCATCTCCTCGCTCTCGGCTGCGGGCTTGCGGAAAGACAGGCCCTTCAGCTCCTCATCGGAGATCTGGATGTTGAATCGATCGCGAACGAACTTGAGGTCCTCCTCGCCGAGCTTCTTTTGCTGGTGCGCGACGTTCAAGCCTTCGGCCGACTTGCCGAGCCCGAAACCCTTGACGGTCTTCGCAAGAATCACGGTGGGAGCGCCCTTGTGCGCGACCGCGGCCGCATACGCCGCATACACCTTGGTCGGATCGTGCCCGCCCCGGTTCAGCTGCCAGAGCTCCTCATCGGACATGTTGGCGACCATCTCCTTGAGCTCCGGGTACTTGCCGAAGAAGTGCTCGCGCGTGTAACCACCGCCCTTCGACTTGAAGTTCTGATATTCGCCGTCGACCGACTCCTCCATCACGCGCTTGAGGAGTCCGGTGTGGTCCTGCGCGAGCAAGGGATCCCAGCGCCGTCCCCACAGCACCTTGATGACGTTCCAGCCCGCGCCGAGAAAGGCCGCCTCGAGCTCCTGGATGATCTTGCCGTTGCCGCGCACCGGACCATCGAGCCGCTGCAGATTGCAGTTGATCACGAAGATCAGGTTGTCGAGCTTCTCGCGCACCGGCATGGTGAGCGCGCCCATCGACTCGGGCTCGTCCATCTCGCCGTCGCCCAGGAACGCCCACACCTTGCGATCCGAGGGCGGCACGATGCCGCGATGCTCGAGATAGCGCACGAAGCGCGCCTGAAAGATCGCCATCATCGGGCCCAAGCCCATCGAGACGGTCGGGTATTGCCAGAACTCGGGCATCAGCCAGGGATGCGGATAGGAGGACAGCCCACCGCCGCGCACTTCCTGGCGAAAGCGCAGCAGATGCGACTCGTCGAGCCGGCCCTCGAGATACGCGCGCGCGTAGATGCCCGGGCTCGAGTGTCCCTGCATGTACACCATGTCGCCGGGATGCTTGTCGCTCCGCGCCCGCCAGAAGTGGTTGAAACCGACCTCGTAGAGCGTGGCGGCGGAGGCGTAGCTCGCGATATGTCCGCCGTACTCGGCGCTCGCGCGATTCGCCTGCACCACCATGGCGAGCGCGTTCCAGCGCATGTAGGCCTCATTGCGGCGCTCCAGCGCCCGATCGCCTGGGTACTCGGGCTCCTGCGCCTTGGAGATCGTGTTGAGGTAGGCGGTGTTCGGCTTGAAGGGCAGATACGCGCCCGAGCGGCGCGTGAAGTCGACGAGCTTCTCGAGCAGGAAGTGCGCGCGCTCGGGACCCTGCGCGCGCATGACCGAGTCGATCGACTCGAGCCACTCCTGCGTCTCGGTGGGATCGATGTCCTCGAAGGGAGAATGTTGCGTCATACAGAGCGTTCTCGGCGTTGGCGAGCCGCGCGCTCATGCACGCGACCACGTGTCCTGTTAAGATGCGGCCACGCTACGGCGCCCGGTGCGCAACGGCCACCGCGGTCGATCTCCCCCTATCTTCGGGGTTTGGTTTTTTTGGGTCAATGCCGATTCGCCTCCCCCTGAGCTCTCTTCTAGTGCCGGTGCGCTTCACGGCACCGCGACCCTCCGCCCCGACGCTCGCCCGCCACGCCGCGGCGCTCGTGCTGCTGCCGTTGAAGCCCTCGCGCACCGTGTGGTCCGCGCTGCCGGACGGCGAGCGGCTTTCGAGCGTGTACGCACGCAGCGTGCGCAAGGAAGGCGATCATTGCGAGGTGCGCGTCGGCGCACGCGCCGGCACCTCCCTCGTGCTGGTGGCGCTGCCGCAGGAGGCGAGCACGTTCGAGCGCCTGAGGCTCGGGGCGAAGCTCGCGAAGGTGCTGCTCGAGAGCGAGCCGTCCTCGCTGCTGCTCTGGCAGGAGGGTTGCGCGCCCGGCCCCGCGCAGGCGGCGCTCGAAGCGCTCGTAGCAGCCCTCGAGGCGGGCGCGTTCCGACTGGCCTCCTTCAAGAGCAAGCCCGATCCGCGCCGCCCGCTCGAGCGCATCGAGCTCGCACTCGCCCGCCCGCGCTTCGACCTGAAGACCACGCTCGCGACGGCCGCGGGCAACAACCTCGCGCGCTGGCTCACCGCGTTGCCGCCGAACACCCTCGATGCGGGCGGCTACCGCCGACTGCTCGAGGAGCTCGCGCGGCGCCTGGGTCTGCGCTACCGGTTCTATGGTGAGAGCGGCCTGCGCCGGCTCGGCGCGGGCGCCTTTCTCGCGGTCGCTCAGGGCAACGCGACACGCGATGCGGGCATCGTGCACCTCGCCTACCGGCCGCGGGGCGCGGCCCGCCGACCGCAGGGCGTGGCCGCCCGAGGGGTGCGTGGTGCGGCGGCCAAGCCCCTCGCCCTCGTCGGCAAGGGGATCTGCTTCGATACCGGCGGTACGAACTTGAAGTCCCACAAGGGCATGCTCGACATGCACACCGACATGGAGGGCAGCGCGGTCGCGGTGGGGAGCCTGTACGCACTCCAGCAACTCGCATCGCCCCGGCCGATCGACTGCTGGCTCGCCATCACCGAGAATCGGATCGGTCCTCTCGCGTTCAAGCCGCAGGACATCGTGCGCGCGCTCAACGGCACGACGATCCAGGTGATCCACACCGATGCGGAAGGCCGGATGGTGCTTGCGGACACGCTCGCGCTGGCCGCACGCGGCAAGCCCGGCGCGTTGATCGACTATGCCACCTTGACGGGGGCCTGCGTCTACGCCCTCACCGAGCGCTACAGCGGCGCATTCACGAATCGGCCGGATGCGCGCGATGAGATCGAAGCGGCGGGCGCCGCGAGCGGCGAGCGCGTATGGTGCTTTCCCATGGACAAGGACTTCGACACCGATCTCGACAGCAGCGTGGCCGACATCCTGCAGTGCTCGACCGAGTCGAAGGGGGATCACATCCTGGCCGCGCGGTTCCTGAGCCGCTTCGTTCCGCCGAGCGTGCCCTGGCTGCACCTCGACCTCGCGGCGGGCTCCCGCACCGGCGGTCTCGCGCACATCGCGACCGACATCACCGGCTTCGGCGTGCGCTATACGGTCGAGCTCGTGCGGCGCGGCTGGCCGCCCGCGCCGCGCGCGCGACCCACCGCGCTCGTGCCACGCACCGCCCGCACGCCACGCACCGCCCGCACGCCGCGCACCGCCCGCACGCCGCGCACCGCCCGCACGACCCGGGCGCCGAGGCGGGGCGGGTGAACGAGATCGAGCTCGCGCGTCCCGACGACTGGCACGTGCACCTGCGCGATGGCGCGGCGCTCGCCTCGGTGGTGAAGTTCACCGCGGCGCGGTTCGGGCGTGCCATCGTCATGCCGAACCTCGCCCCGCCGGTGAGCACCGCGGCGCTCGCCGCGGCGTACCGCGAGCGCATCCTGGCGGCTCTCCCCGCAGGAAGCCGTTTCGAGCCGCTGATGACGCTCTATCTCACCGACGTCACCCGGCCCGAGGAGATCGAGCGCGCCGCGCAGCTCGGTTTCGTGCGCGGCGTGAAGCTCTATCCGGCCGGCGCGACCACGCATTCGGACGCGGGGGTCACCGATATGGCGCGCGCCCATCCGGCGCTCGCGCGCATGCAGGATCTCGGCCTGGTGCTCGAGGTGCATGGCGAGAGCACGCGGCCCGACGTCGACGTGTTCGATCGTGAGAGTGTCTTCATCGACGAGGTGCTCGGCCCGCTCATCGAGCGCTTCCCGAAGCTCAAGGTGGTGTTCGAGCACATCACGACCGCGCGCGCCGCGAGCTTCGTCGCGAAGGCACGCGCGGGTGTGGGCGCCACGATCACCCCGCAGCATCTGCTCGAGAATCGCAACGCCCTGTTCCGCGGCGGCCTGCGGCCCCATCTTTATTGTCTGCCGCTCTTGAAGCGCGAGTCCGACCGGCGCGCGCTGCTCGAGGCGGCCACGAGCGGCAACCCGCGCTATTTTCTCGGCACCGACAGCGCACCGCACGAGCGGGCGCGCAAGGAGAGCGGCTGCGGCTGCGCCGGCACCTTCACCGCGCATGCGGCGCTCGAGCTGTATGCCGAGGCCTTCGCCCAGGCCGGACGCCTCGAGCGCCTCGAGGGCTTTGCGAGTCACTTTGGCGCGGACTTCTACGGGCTGCCACGCTCGCGCGAGCGGGTGCGCCTGATCGAGGATGCCTGGACCGTACCTGAGTCCTACGAGTTCGCGGGCGGGAGCGTCATCCCGTATCGCGCCGGTGAGCGCATCGCGTGGCGCCTCGCGCCGCCGGCCGGCGCATGACCTCGCCGCCCCCGATCACCTTCGCGACGCGCTTCCGCGGCTTCCTGCCCGTGGTCATCGATGTCGAGACCGGCGGTTTCAACCCGAAGACGGACGCGCTGCTCGAGATCGCCGCGGTGCTGCTCGAGATGCGCTCGGACGGCACGCTGGCGCGCGGCGAGACGCATCGCTATCACGTGGTGCCCTTTCCAGGCTCGAACATCGAGCCGGCTTCCCTGGCGCTCACCGGGATCGATCCGCATCACCCGCTGCGCCCCGCCATTGCGGAGGAGGACGCGCTGCAGCGTGTGTTTCGCGAGGTGCGCACCGCCATACGCAATGCCGAGTGCACGCGCGCAGTGCTCGTGGGTCACAATGCCTTCTTCGATTTGAACTTCATCAACGCCGCTGTGGCGCGCCATCAGATGAAGCGCAATCCGTTTCATCCCTTCTCGAGCTTCGACACCGCCACCTTGGGCGGGGTCGCGTTCGGTCAGACCGTGCTCATGCGGGCAACGCTCGCGGCCGGACTCGAATGGGACAGCGCCTCGGCGCACTCGGCCGCTTACGACGCCGAGCGCACGGCGGACCTCTTCTGCACCGTTTGCAACCAGTTCCAGGGGGTGTTCGAGGCGAGCCGACGGCGCCTCGCAGCCATGGGGCCGCTCGAGATCGAGCCGAGCGGCGAGCACGGCATCCCGCCGCTGCCCGAGCCGGGTGCCGAGATCTGAGGACGCGCCCCCGCGAGCCGGCGGCGTAGTGCGCCGGCGGGCCCGAAGGCACCGGCCGCGGCGAGGCTAGGCGGTGACGGCTCCGGCCTCGGCCAGGAGCTGCTTGAGCTCACCGCTCTTGTACATCTCGAGCGTGATGTCGCAGCCGCCGATGAGCTCCCCGTTCACATAGAGCTGGGGAAAGGTCGGCCAGTTCGAGTAGCTCTTGAGCGCCTCCCGCACCTCCGGGTCCTCGAAGATGTTGAAGTGCGCGAACTTCGCCTTGCAGGCCTTGAGCGCGCCCACGGTCTGAGCGGAGAACCCGCACTGCGGGAAATCGGGCGTGCCCTTCATGTACAGCACCACCGGTGCGGCGCTCAGCTGACTCTTGATGCGTTCAATGGCATTCATCGTGACGTTACTCTCCGGGACGGCGCGGTCCCGCGGCCGGGACGATGCGCTCATTGTACGATAAACCTATGCGGACCGGGTCGGCCCCCGCCGGTTGCACCATGGGGCCCGCCCTGCCTAATCTCAAGCCATGAGCACCCCGACCCTGACCCCGCCCGAGGACCTGCCGCAGCTGGTGGAGCGGGCCCTGGCCGAGGACGTGGGAAGCGGGGATCTGACCGCCGCGCTCATTGCTCCCGGCACCCCGGGCCGGGCCGCGATTCAGAGCCGCGAGCGCGCGGTCCTGTGCGGCATTCCGTATGTGGAGGCGACCTTCGCGCGACTCGATCGGGAGACGCGCATCAGCTGGACGCGGCCCGAGGGTGCGCTGCTCGAGGCGGGCGAGGTCTTCTGCCGGCTCGAGGGCCCTGCGCGGGCGCTGCTCACCGGGGAGCGCACGGCGCTCAATTTCTTGCAGCTGCTCTCGGGCACTGCGACCGCCACGCGTGCCTACGTGGAGCGGCTCGCGGGCAGCGCGTGCCGCCTGCTCGATACCCGCAAGACGCTGCCGGGGCTGCGCACCGCGCAGAAATACGCCGTGCGTGTCGGCGGTGGCCGGAACCATCGCATCGGGCTCTACGACGGCATCCTCATCAAGGAGAACCACATCATGGCGGCGGGATCCATTGGCGCAGCGGTCACTGCTGCCCGCGTCGCGGGCGGCAAGGTGTCCGTCGAGGTCGAGGTGGAGAGCCTCGAGGAGCTGCGCGAAGCGCTCGAGGCGCATGCCGACATCGCGCTGCTCGATGAATTCACGCTCGCCGCGCTCGGTGAGGCGGTGGCGCTGAACCGTGCGGCCGCGCAACCGCTGAAGCTCGAGGCCTCGGGCGGGGTCACGCTCGACACCGTCCGGGCGATCGCCGACACGGGCGTCGATTTCATCTCCGTGGGGGCGATCACCAAGCACGTGCGCGCGATCGATCTGTCGATGCGCTTCGAGTGGCCGGTGCAGCGCTGAGCCGCTGAGGCGGTGCAGCGCTGCCGCAAGCGTCGCGAAGGCGCGCACCTCAGTGCGCGACGCTTCGTGGAGTGTTCGCTTCGATCGCGAGCAACAGATCGGTGAGCTCGTGGTATCGCTGACAGTGCATGCCGGTGAGGCCGCGGATTCGCTCGATCCGCGCATAGATCGTATTGGGGTGCACCGCGAGGGAACGCGCGGCGCGCTGCACGTTCATGTCGGCATCGGCGAGCGCACGTACGGTTGCCGTCCAGAGGGCCTTGCTCTTTGGGTCAGCGGTCTCGAGCGCGCGCGCCCAGTCGGGCAGCGCGAGTGGTGCGGCCCCGCCGCTGCGATGGAGCAGCAGCCGGCGCAGCGGCAACGCCGCGTACTGCGACACTCGATCCGTCACGCTCGCGTGATCGAGCGCGATCGAGGCCTCTTGCAGGCCGCGGGGTATGAACGAAGTCGAGGGATAGCCGCGACTCAAGCCGATCAGTACGGCAGGCCCCAGGAGCAGCAGCCGCTGGCGCAGCCGGCCGGCGATATCGTGTTTTTCTGCGGTCCAGCCCGACAGCCGGCGAGTCTCGGAGATCACGCCCGTGATTGCGTTGTTGCGCACGCCGGCGAGCAGGCGAACCGGAAGCGGCGCCAGCACCTCGCTGATCGAGCGGATGATGCGCTGGGCGCGAGCGATATTGTCCATCTCGAGCGGATCAACCGGCTGGGCGAGCACGACACAATACGACTGCCGCTGCTCGAGATAACCCGCGCGCCGCAACAAGGCCGAGACGCGCCCATCCGCCTCGTCGTAGCCGTTCAACAGGATGTTGAGGAGCTCGGTGCGACGGTCGGTATCGGCCTCCGCCAGCAGCCGCGCATGGGCGACGTACTCGGCCGCCGCGATCGTGCTCGTGACATTGGTGTATTCGATGGCAAAGTCGTCGACCGCCGAGATCAGCGCTCGGCTGTCGCACTCGCGGGTGGCCAACGCAGCATCGCGCAACCAGCGAGCCAGCGCGCGATGCGCGCACCGATACGCATGCAGGACGGCCTCGAGCGGGAAGCGCTGAGCGGCACGCAATTGGGCATGGACTCGCACGAATTGGAATCCGGCCCCTGCGGCCCCTGCGCATAACCGCTCTACCTCGCTCATGAGATCCTCGAGGTGGGTGGCGAGTGTCGGAATGACCTCAGGATTGCGCGTGGCGGAGAACGCCGCGACCTCGGCCAGTATCCCGCGCTGCAGCCCGGCCTTCACGGCGGCTCGCTCCGTCGCGAGACCGCGGGCGAGGCGCGGAATCGCGCCGACCGTGCGCAGCGCGGCGAGCGTGCTCTCGAGAGCGCTGTCCCGCGAGCCACCTCGCGCCTGTTTTTGTGAACTCTTCACAATCGGGTCCTCGAAACGATGGTCAAGTTTGCCGATGTCGCCCTGAACGGGTGGGCATAGTCTACAGCCGACCCGCATTGGGTCGTGAGGAGCAAAGAGGATGGCCAAATATCTGTTCGTTTATCACGGTGGGAAGCAAGCCTCCAACGAGGCGGAAGTAAAGAAAGGCATGGATGCCTGGGGAGCGTGGTTCGGCTCGATGGGCGCCGCCGTCATTGACGGCGGAAACCCGGTCGGCAGATCGTGCACGGTGCGCGCCGATGGGTCCGTGGTGCATGACGGCGGCGCGAATCCGGCCAGCGGCTACAGCTTGATCGAGGCCGCATCGCCCGAGGATGCGCAAAAAAAGGCGCGCGGATGCCCGCTCCTCAAGGCGGGCGGCAGCGTGGAGATCGCCGAAGCAATTGACATGTGAGGCGCGGCGCCCTGGGCGCCGGACCGGGGTGCCCGGCGGCGCTCAGGCCGTGTTCGCGGCCTTCAACACCCGCTGCGGCTGGGAGACTCCATAGCCCTGCGCGTAGTCGACGCCCAAGCTGCGCAGCATCTCGATGATCTCGTTGTTCTCGGCGAACTCCGCGATGGTCTGCTTGCCCGTGAGATGCCCGATCTCGTTGATCGAGCGCACCATCTCGCGGTCGATCGGATCGTGCAGGATCTCCTTGACGAAGCTGCCGTCGATCTTCAGGAAATCCACGGGGAAATGCTTGAGGTAGCCGAACGAGGACAGGCCGGTGCCGAAATCATCGAGGGCGAACTTGCAGCCGAGCTCCTTCAGCGCCTGGATGAAGCGGTTCGCCTGCGAGAAGC
>Ga0181531_10000909_pt1 | contig 19289 bp, 12 predicted proteins | sample PEATcosm2014_Bin_38_FD_119743 | JGI IMG/M metagenome (GOLD analysis project Ga0181531, IMG submission 119743) | Peatland microbial communities from MTU Mesocosm Facility, Houghton, MI, USA - PEATcosm2014_Bin11_10_metaG | ecosystem: Environmental > Terrestrial > Soil > Wetlands > Peat | place... | reverse complement strand
GTTAATGCTCTGCGCGAAGGCCGGCGTCGATCTGCGCGCGGCGTTCGACGCGATTGCCGCAAGTTCGGGCAACAGCTTCGTCCACGAAACCGAGAGCAAGGTCATCTTGAACGGCAGCTATGACATCGGCTTTACGATGGATTTGGCATGCAAGGACGCGGGCTTCGCGCTCGAATTCGGGCGCCGATTCGGCGTACCGCTGCGCCTGGCCGGCCTCATGGAGCAGACCTTCATCGAGGGCCGCGCAAAATACGGCGGCGCCGCGTGGTCATCGATGATCGTGAAGTTGCTCGAAGACGCGGTCGGAACGCCGCTACGCGCGCCGGGATTTCCCGCGCGGCTTAGGCAAGAGGACGCCTGATCGTGGCGGCGAGCGCGCTCATCGCGGCTCCGTCGCGCATCGAAGCGCAAGTCAAACGGATCCGCGCGCTCATGGAAGCCCATCGCTTCGCGGATGCGCTCGGCAGCGCGCAGGCGCTTTGCGCCGAAGTCCCCGAGAATCGCGACGTGCTGTATATGATTGCAGTCAGCCAACGCTACTTGGGACGAATCCCTGAAGCACTCGCGACGCTGCAACAGCTGGAGTCGCTGCACCCGCTGTACAGCCGCCTGTTCCAAGAACGCGGACACTGCCACGTCGCGCTGCGCGAGGCAGAGCCCGCGATTGCGGCCTTCTCGCGCGCGGTAAACTTGAACTCCGCGCTGCCCGCCAGCTGGAAGGCCTTGCAGGCGCTGTTTCGAATGATCCAAAGAACCGGCGAGTCCGATCTCGCCGCCACCCAGGTCGATGCGCTTGCAAAGCTGCCGACCGAGATCTTGGCGGCTGCGAGCCTATTCGCCGACGGGGAACTGTACCCGGCCGAAGTCATTGCTCGGCAGTACCTGCGCAAACACGGCACTCATGCCGAAGCGCTGCACTTGCTCGCCAAAATCGCGATGGCGCACGGCGCTCTCGACGATGCGCAGCTGCTGCTCGAAAGCGTGCTCGGCTGCGCGCCCGATCATCACGCGGCTCGCTACGATTTCGTGCGCACGCTGTTGGCGCGCAACACCTATGCGAATGCGCTCGAGGAACTCGACAAGTTGCTCGCGCTCGAGCCCGGCAATCGGCCGTTTCGCACGGCTTATGCAACCGCATTGGTGGGGCTCGGGGAGGTCGAGCGCGGAATCGCGCTCTACCGGGAGCTGCTCGCCGAGACTCCCGCTGCGCCGGAGCTGCATTTGTCGATCGGACATGCGCTCAAGTCGCTCGGTAGAACCCGCGAAGCGATCGATGCCTATCGAGCCGCCGCCGCGCTCCGGCCCGACTACGGCGATGCTTATTGGAGCCTCGCGAACTTGAAAACCTATCGTTTCTCGGACGACGAGCTGCTGCGCATGCGCGGCGCGGAATCGGCCCGGACGACCGCGCCGATCGACCGCATCCCGCTGAGCTTTGCGATCGCCAAGGCGCTCGAAGACCGTGCCGCCTACGCCGAGTCGTTCCAGCATTATGAGCGTGGCAATGCGCTGCAAAGAGTGAATCTGTGCTACCGAGCGGACCTCACCGAGCGTAATGCGCGCCTGCAAGCGGGCGTCTGCACACGGGAGTTCTTCGCGGCGCGGGCTGGCTACGGCTTCGCGAGCGCCGAGCCGATTTTTATCGTGGGCCTGCCCCGCTCCGGATCGACACTGCTCGAGCAGATTCTGAGCAGCCACTCCCAAGTCGAGGGAACCATGGAGCTGCCCGAGGTGCCGCGGATCGTCACCGAACTGCGCGGCCGTGAAGCCGATGATGCGGAGCCGCGTTATCCACCCATACTCGCGGATTTGAGCGAAGAGGATTTGCGCCGCATGGGCGCGCTCTATCTTGCGAATACGCGCGCTTTCCGCGGCGGCAAGTCCGGCGGCGTCCGGCACTTCATCGACAAGATGCCGAATAACTTTGCGCACATCGGATTGATCCATTTGTTGTTTCCGAATGCGAAAATCATCGATGCTCGGCGCGCGGGCCTCGCCTGCTGCTTCAGCAACTTCAAGCAGCTGTTCGCCGCGGGCCAGGAATTCACCTACGCGATCGAGGACATCGCCCGCTATTACTGCAGCTATGTGCAGCTCATGGACCACTGGGACGCCGTGCTGCCCGGCAAGATCTTGCGGGTGCAGTACGAGGATGTGGTCGCGGACCTCGAGGGCCAGGTGCACGCGCTGCTGCGCTTTTGCGGGCTCGAGTTTGAATCCGCGTGCCTCGAGTTCTACAAAACCGAGCGCAATGTGCGCACGGCGAGCTCGGAGCAGGTACGGCGGCCCATTTTCACGGAGGGACTCGACCAGTGGCGTCATTTCGAACCCTGGCTCGGTCCGCTGCGCGCCGCACTCGGGCCGCTCGCCGAGCGCGCCCGCGTTGAGAAACTCTCATGATGCAGTCAATTTGGCGGATGCTAGTATCCGGGCAGACGCTTGTTGAGGGGACTTGAAGCCATGCGAAGCATCCTGGATCTTGACCGCTATCCGATCGACCGCGAGGATTCGCCCGAACTGGCCGAGTTGGCCGCCCGTTGCCAGGCGGACTTGGCCGCGACCGGCATGTTCAACCTCGAGGGCTTTGTCCGGCGCGAGGCGATTGAACGCGCAGCCGCCGAGATTCTACCGCGCAGCGCCGAGGGCGCTTATACCCACGAGCGTAGCCACAACGTCTACTTCGAGAAGCAACTCCCGGGGTTGCCTGCAGAGCACCCTGCACTGCGCCATTTTCATACGATTCACCACACGCTCTGCGATGATCAACTCGGCGGGACGATCGTGCATGCTATTTACGAATGGCCGCCGCTCGCGCTATTCCTCGCGCGCGTATTGCGCAAGCCGGCGCTTTTTTGCATGAGCGATCCGCTCGCGCGCGTCAACGTCATGGAATACCGGCCCGGTGAGGCGCTGAACTGGCACTTCGACCGCTCGCAGTTCACGACGACCTTGCTGATACAGGCCGCCGAACAAGGCGGCGAATTCGAGTATCGCAGCAACTTGCGCAGCGACAGCGATCCGAACTACGACGGCGTCGGACGGCTGTTGCGCGGCGAGGATCAGAACATCCGCGTCAATCCGCTCGCGGGTGGCACCTTGAACGTGTTCGAGGGCAAGAACACCTTGCATCGCGTCTCCGCGGTGCGCGGCAATCGCAACCGGCTGGTCGCGGTGTTCTCGTACTATGAGAAGCCGGGCGTGACGTTCAGCCGCGAGGAGCGCATCGGGTTTTACGGGCGGGTCGCCTGAGCTAAGGCGCCGTGCCGACGAGCATATTGGTCGATCACTGATTAGAACGATGGGGATGGAAAATGTATACACAGTCGAACCTGTCTTGCGCGATTGCGGCAATCTTGGGGACCAGCGCGGCTGGCCTCGCGGGCGCTGCGCTCGCCGCGGACGCCGACAGCTCTGATGCGATTCAAGAAATCACGGTGACTGCTCAGCGGCGCACGGAAAACCTGCAAAACGTGCCGATTTCCATCCAGGCACTGACCGCGGAGACCTTGTCGCAACTGAACGTCACGACGTTCGACGATTACGTCAAGTACCTGCCGAACGTCACCAACGCCAGCTGGGGCCCGGGCCAAAGCTTGATCTTCATGCGTGGCCTCAGTGCCGGGCAGCTGGGCACTCAGGGCACCGGCTCAACCGGCAACTTTCCGAATGTCGCGGTCTATCTCGACGAGCAGTCCTCGCAGCTGCCGAGCCGCAACCTCGACATCTATGCCGCCGATCTCGAGCGCATCGAAGTGCTCGAAGGACCTCAGGGCACGCTGTTCGGCGCAGGCGCCGAAGCCGGAGCTGTGCGCTACATCACCAACAAGCCGAAGCTCGATGTCACCGAGGGCAGCGTCGATGCGGGATACGGCTACACCAGCCACGGCGATCCGAACAGCAGCCTCGAAGCCGTGCTCAACGTACCGCTGATCAGCGACACCTTGGCGGTGCGCGCGGTCATCTACGATGACCATCGCGGTGGTTACATCAATAACGTGGCGAGCTCTTTCACGCGCCAGAACTCGGATCTCGGCATCGGTTATGCGGGCGGCAGCGTGCCGGCCAACAGCACCGTGATCAATAACGCAGCGCTCGTGCAAAATGCGATCAATCCGGTGAGCTACGAAGGCATGCGCCTCTCGGCACTCTGGAAAATCGACGACAACTGGAACGCACTGCTGTCGCAGACCTACCAGAGCATGGACGCCGAAGGCGTGTTCTTCCAAATGCCCGTGGGCTCGGAAGGACAGACGCTGCCGGATCTGTCGGTCACGCAGTTCAATCCCTCCTATTACAAGGACAAATTCGAGAATACGGCACTGACGATCAACGGCACGATCGGCGCGCTCAAGGCGGTTTACGCAGGCGGCTATCTCGTGCGCAACATCGAAAACGTCCAGGACTACACGAACTATGCGCGCGGTCCTTACGCGGATTTCTATCAGTGTACGTCGGGTGCGAGCGCTTCGGGCACGCGCGCAGCCGCGGGCGCAGCGTGCTATTCGCCGAGTGCGACTTGGCAGGACACGGTTCGCAGCACGCACCAGAGCCACGAGATTCGCATCAGCACGCCCGACGACTGGCAGTTGCGCATTCTCGGCGGCGCGTTCTGGGAGCAGTTCGAGATCTACGATCAGACGAATTTCAACTACAAGACGCTGCCGGTGTGTTCGGCGACCGTCACCAGCGGCTGTCTGCCCGATTATGGTCCGCCGCCCGGCGTGTTCGCGAACGACCCGAATTTGCGCAGCGACAACACCGGCTTCTTCGATGATCTCGAGCGCGGCTATCGCCAGTACGCGTTCTTCGGTTCGGTCGACTACGACCTGATACCGAAAACCTTGACCCTGACCGCGGGCACGCGTTACTTCAATTTTCTGAATACCGAGCAAGGAAGCGCGGGCGGCGGTTTCGGCGTCAGCGGCGTCGGCCTCAACGGCGTCGGCACCGAGAGCGCAACTTCATCCGGCTTCAAGAGCCGCGCGAACCTGACCTGGCACGTGACGCCCGACGCGATGGTCTACTACACCTGGTCGCAAGGCTACCGGCCCGGCGGCTTCAACCGCTCGACCGCCGCCCATGTACCGATCAATCAGATGACGGGCAAGCTCGATACGGTCAATGGCGTCGACGAATATCAGACGCCGCTGAGCTATGCGCCCGACACTTTGATCAACAATGAGCTCGGCGTGAAAACCGAGTGGTTCGACCATCGACTGGAATTCAACGGCGCGATTTACCAGGAGGATTGGAAGAACGTCCAGGTCGCATTCTTCGACCCGGCCGGCGGACTCGGCAACCTGACGTTCAACACCAACGGTGCGAATTACCAGGTGCGCGGCCTGGAATCTAGCGTCGTCGCGCGCGTCACGCATGGCTTGACGATTCAAGCCGCGGCGTCGTGGAACCGCACGCAGCAGACGAATTCTCCCTATTTGATCGGCAACATTCCGGGCACTCTGGATTACGGTAAGCCGATCACCGGAATTGCCAATCCCTACGGTACGCTCGGCAGTCCGCTAGCTCAATCCCCGCCGTTTCAAGGCAATATCCGCGCGCGCTACGAATGGGCGATCAATTCCTACCAGGCTTTCGTGCAGTTCGGCGGCCAGCGCCAGGCGCACTCGCTGTCGCTGACCGGCAATTCGCCGTCGATTGCTCCGACCGGCTCGGTCAACCAAGCATTCGATCAACCTGGCTATACGACCTACGACGGGTCCATCGGGGTGTCGAAAGACGCGTGGAACGTGCAAGTTTACGGTCAAAATCTCACCGACACCCGCGCCCTGACGTTCATTTCGTCGTCACAGGCGATCGAAACCGAGACCGTGATGCGCCCGCGCGTGGTCGGATTGAAGTTTGGTTACAAGTTCTAGGCGGCCGTCGTTCTCCCATGGCAGCAGCCGCGGTCAACGCACCACCGCCTCCGATCGAGGAGGCGGTCGAGCAAATTCGCGATCTGCTGAAGCGCCGCGAAGCCGCGCTCGCGCTCGCGGCCGCCGATGTGCTGCTGGTGCGAGCACCCGACGCCCGAGACGCCTGGTACTTGAAGGCCGTCAGCGAACGCTATCTCGGACGCATCGAGCAGGCGCTCGCGAGCCTTGCTCGATTGGAACAGATCCACCCCTCGTATAGCCGGCTCTTCCAGGAGCGCGGTCACTGCCACGCGGCGCGGCGTGCGGTTCAGCCCGCTATCGAGGCGTATTTGCATGCGGTCCATTTGAACCCGGCGCTGCCGCCGAGTTGGATGGCGCTGCAGGCGCTCTACCGGGCCAGCGGCGATGCGGTAAACGCCGAGACCGCCGCACAGCATGTCGCCACGCTTGCGCGCCTGCCGGCCGAAATCCTGACCGCCTCGACGCTGTTCGCCGACGGCGCGAACTTGGAGGCGGAGCGCATCGTGCGCGCATTCTTGATGCAGCACGAAACCCACGTCGAGGGCATGCTGCTGCTCGCGCGCATCGGCCTCAAGCTCGATGTGCTCGATGATGCGGAATTTCTGCTCGAGAGTGTGCTCACGCTCGCGCCCGACTACCATGCGGCGCGCTACGACTACGCTTGCGTGCTGCTGGAGCGCCAGAAGCACCTTCGAGCCCGTGAGGAACTCGAGACACTGCTCGCCATCGAGCCGGAGAATCGCGCGTACCTGACCAGCTATGCGACCGTGAGTGTCGCGCTCGGCGACTATGCGCGCGCGCTGGCACTTTATCGGCAGTTGCTCATCGATCGGCCGCAAGCCGCAGAGATCCACCTGTCGATCGCACACGCGCTGAAAACCGCCGGCTCCCAGCAGGAGGCGATCGACGCTTATCGCGCCGCCGCGGCCGCGAGACCCCAATACGGCGATGCGTACTGGAGTCTCGCGAATCTCAAGACCTACCGCTTTCCGGACGATGAGCTTGCGCGCATGCGCACCGCCGAGGCGATGCCAACGACTTCGCTAGTCGATCGCTATCACCTGTGCTTCGCACTCGGCAAAGCGCTCGAGGATCGCGCTGAGTACGCGGAATCGTTTCGCTGGTATGAGCGCGGCAACGCGCTCAAGCGCAGCGAGAGCCGCTTTTCTGTCGATCCGATCGAGCGCAATGCACGCCTGCAGACCGAAATTTGCACGGCTGGATTCTTCGAGTCGCGCCGCGGCACGGGCTGCGAAAGCTCCGATCCGATTTTCATCGTCGGCTTGCCGAGATCCGGCTCGACACTGCTCGAGCAGATACTCGCCTCACATTCTTCAGTCGAGGGCACGATGGAACTCGGCGACATTGCGCGCCTCGTCAATGCGCTCAACGGCCGCGAGCGCATCGAAGGCGCCCCGCGATATCCGGGCGTTCTCGCGAGTCTGGAGCCGGGCGAGCTGCGCGCTTTGGGTGAAAAATATCTTGCCGACACGCGTGCTTACCGCTCCGGCAAGCCGCTTTTCGTCGACAAGATGCCGAACAACTTCCGCCACATCGGCCTGATTCATTTGATCTTGCCGAACGCTCGGATCATCGATGCGCGCCGCGCGCCCGTGGCCTGCTGTTTCGGTAATTTCAAGCAGTTGTTCGCTACCGGCCAGGAATTCACCTATGGTCTAGAGGACATCGCGCGGTATTACCGCATTTATGTCGAGCTCATGGATCACTGGAACGCGGTGCTCCCCGGCAAGATTCTGCGGGTTCAGCATGAGAACCTCGTCGAGGACCTAGAGGGCAACGTGCGCCGGCTGCTTGATTTCTGCGGTCTCGAGTTCGAACCGGGCTGCCTCGAGTTTTATAAGACCGATCGGAGCGTCCGAACCGCGAGCTCGGAACAGGTGCGCCAGCCGATTTTCAAGCAGGGCTTGGACCAGTGGCGCCACTTCGAACCGTGGCTCGGCCCGCTCAAGCAGGCACTGGGATCGCTGATTTGAGTCGCGCTACGAGCAAGAGCGTAGCGCTCTCAGACCACCCTTTGGGATGACTGCCCGTCACGGCGTTTGTATCCGCCGCGCGGCGTATGCCTCAGCACCGGTGCCGATGTGGATTGCCGCCGATCCTTGCTCGGTGAACAATCGAACAGCGCGCGGTAGAGCCGGCAGAAATACTCCGGAGACGAGAACCCGCACGCGAGGGCGACCTGCGTGACACTCAAGTCGGTTTGCTGCAGCAATTGATGAGCCTTGGTCATTCGGATGAACCGGTATCGCTGCAACACCGAACAGCCGACATGTTGTTTGAAGCGTCGCTCGATTTGGCGTAGCGATAGTCCGGTGCGGCGCGCAATCACGTCGCAGGACAGCGGCTCATCCAAGTGCGTGCGCATGATCGCCTCGGCGTTCGCCACCACGGAATCGTGGCGCCGTTGCCCCTCCGCTGGCGCCAGCCCCTGCTCCATCTCACCGACACGCGTGACGCCGAGCAGCAGGTGCTCGGCGACTTCATCGGCGAGATCCGCATGTCCGTGCCACCCGATCCACGCAATCATCATGTCAAGGATCGCTGAGGCGCCGGCGCAGGTGATCCGATCGCCGCTGCGCGCGAACAGTTGCGCAGCCGGCCGCGTGGCTGGGAACTGCTGCTCGAATCCAAGCAGATTGTCCCAATGCACGGCGACCCTGTGGCCGTTGAGCAATCCGGCTGAGGCGAGTATGAAACTGCCGTTTTCGATGCCCCCGAGTTCGACTCCGAAGCGCGCTATCCGCTTCACCCAGCGCACGACTCGGCGTTCCCGCAACGCTCGATCCGGCTCGAAGCTCGCGAGCACGAAAACCGTCGTGCAGGTCGCCGCCGAGGTCAGATCCCCATCGACCGGGACCACGATGCGGTTGCTGGCGCGCACTGGTTTGCCGTCCACAGAAATTATCTTCCAATCGAAAACCGGACTCTGCGAGAGCCAGTTGGCGACAAACAGCGGCTCGATTGCGGCCGCAAGGCCGAGATGCGAAAACTCCGGCAAGACCAGGAAAGCAACGTGGCGCACCAAAAGACCTCATGTGCGAATTCGACATCATGATGACGATTTTCGATAGGCGAGTCCAGTGAATGAGTCTTAGTTTGGTGTCATGCATACAAAGCAAGCCGAATGGAGCCTCGAGGATCAAGCGGCGGGTCATGCGCTGCCGGCGCGCTTCTTTTTCGACGAAGCGGTTTTCCAGGAAGAGAAGGCCAAGATCTTCTTCAAGTCCTGGCACCTGGTCGCCCACCGCAACGAACTGCGCGAGCCGGCGCATTCGTTACGCACGATGTCTTCGAACAAAGCGTGATCGTGATTGCGGGACGCGATGGCGAAATTCGCGCGTTTCATAATGTGTGTCAGCATCGCGGCAATCGCCTGGTGGACGCGCGGCGCGGAAAATCGCCGGTTCTGACCTGCGGATATCATGCTTGGACCTATGCGCTCGACGGCAGCTTACGCGGCGCTCCCTGCATCCAAGGCGTCGCGGGTTTCAACAAAAGTGAGCACGGATTGAAGCCGGTCCGCGTCGAGATCTTCGCCTCGTTCGTGTTCGTCAATCTCGATTCTGCGGCAAGGTCGATCGCTGAAATGGCATCCGGTGCCGAGTCGCAGATCCGGCAGTACATACCGGATCTGGATCGGCTCACGCTGGTGGAAGAAGTCGACGTGGCGGTTCCGGCAAACTGGAAAGTGATCCAAGAGAACTCGATCGAGGGCTATCACTTTGACCATTCGGGCCCGGCACACAAACAGTTGGTCGACCTGATCGATTTCGCAGGATATACGTTGAAGCCGCAGGGCGACTGGTGGACCTATATCGGGCCGCCCAAGAAAGCCACCACGCAGGCATACGGCGTAGCGCTCGAGGGCGCCACCTGGCAAACGGATTGGTTCTTTAATTTTGGCTTATGGCCCAACGCCACGATTTACGTGTTTCCCTATGCCGACGTGGTTGGTACGTTCATCATGAATCCGAGCGGCCCCGAGAGCTCGATGCTGCGCTTCGGTTATTACGCGGTCGACGGCAGGCCGATGCCGGAGGTGACCAAGGCCTGTATCCGGTGGATGAATGAGGATCTCGGTCCCGAGGACATCAGGCTGAACCAATCGAATCAGAAGGGCCTGCGATCTTTTGGATTCGAACGCGGGGTCTACGTCGTGGGCGAGGAATTCAACAACCGCAGCGAGCATTTGGTTCGCCATTTTCACAGACTCTGCTACGCCGCCATTCGGTCCTGAGCGGTCGCGGTCGATGTCGTCCACCGCCGCGCAACGATATGATTATGTCATCGTCGGCGCAGGCTCGGCCGGCTGCGTTTTGGCCGCGCGCCTCACCGAAGATCCACAGGTTCGCGTGCTGCTGCTCGAGGCGGGGCCTCACGATCGCCATTGGCGCATCTCGATGCCGGCGGCGGTCGGCAGTCTGTTGAACTCGGATCGCTTTAACTGGAACTATGTATCCGACCCGGAACCGCACCTCGACGGCCGCCGCCTCGTGCACCCTCGGGGTCGAGTGCTCGGCGGCTCCTCGTCGATCAACGGCATGGTCTATATCCGCGGCCACGCCCGCGACTACGATGGATGGGCGCAAGCGGGCCTTAAGGGGTGGAGCTATGGCGATGTGCTGCCCTATTTCAAGCGCGCCGAGCAACATGCCCTCGGCGGCGATGCCTACCATGGCGCGTCCGGTCCATTGGCCGTTTCGGCGCCGGATCTGACCAGGAGCCCGCTGGCCGCCGCGTTCGTCCAATCCGCGCTCGAGGCCGGATACACGCGGTCCGCCGATGTGAACGCAGAACGACAGGAAGGCTTCGGCCGCATCGATCGCACCACGACGCTCAAGGGACGGCGCTCGAGTGTGGCGCGCGCCTATCTCGGCACCGCTCGCGGCCGCGCCAATCTGACGGTGCTGACGGGCGCACTCGCGCACCGCATCGTTGTTGACGGCGGCCGCGCCGTCTGCGTCGAGTTTTCGCGGGGATCCAAGCTCTCGCGAGCGCACGCGGATGCCGAAATCATTCTATCGGCGGGTGCGATCAATTCGCCCCAGCTGCTGCAATTGTCCGGCATCGGAAATGCGGAGCATTTGTCCAGCGTGGGAATCGAAGCGCTCTATAATTTGCCCGCCGTGGGGGCCCATCTGAATGATCACCCGGACATCGTTATCCAGCATCGCTGTGCGCTGCCGGTGTCGATCTACCGCGCCAACCGGGGTCTCGGGAAAATCGCCGCCGGCTTGCGCTGGTTTTTAGGTCTGTCGGGCCTCGCCGGCTCCAATCATTTTGAAGCGGGTGGCTTCATCCGCAGCCGCCCCGGAATCGAGTACCCCGACCTGCAGCTGACCTTCATGCCCCTCGCGATCAAGCCAGGAACCGTCGAAGATGTCGGCATGCACTCGTTTCAAGTCCATATCGATTTGATGCGGCCCAAGAGTTCGGGTTGCGTGAACGTTCGCTCGACCGATCCGCGAGCGGCGCCCTCGATCTGCTTCAATTATCTGTCCGACCCGCAAGACCGCGACGATTTGCGTATCTCCGTGAGACTGACGCGGGAGATCTTGGCGCAGCCTGCACTCGCGCGTTATCGCGGCGAGGAACTCAATCCAGGCGAAGCGGTGATCTCGGATGCACAGATTGACGCCTGGGTCAGACGCAGCGTCGAGACCTGCTATCACCCGGTGGGCACCTGCCGCATGGGTCAGAATCCAGCCACGTCCGTGGTCGATGCGCAGTGCCGTGTGCATGGCATCGATGCGCTGCGAGTCGTGGATGCCTCGGTCATGCCGTCGATCGTTAGCGGCAACACCAATGCGCCCACGATTATGATCGCCGAGAAGCTCAGCGATCTGATCAAGGGCAGAGCGCCGCTGCCCCCTGAACCAGCGATCGTCTGGACACATCCCCATTGGGCAACGCTCCAACGCTAAGCACATGAGGCGCCGCCGATGACCGCACCCCGCTCGCTCACCGCCCCATCTCCGGCTCTGGACCATGGCAGCGAAAGGGTCGATCTGGCGGCCGCGTTTCGCTGGTTTGCGCGGCTCGATATGCACGAGTCCGTGGCCAACCATTTGAGCATGGCCGTCTCCGAAGATGGCTCGCAATTCCTGATCAATCCGCGTGGCCGGCATTTTTCTCGGATCTGCAGCGGTGATCTATTACTGCTGGATGCCAACGATCAGAGCACCCTCGATCAGCCGGGTGCGCCGGATCCGACTGCCTGGTATTTGCACGCGCGCCTGCATGCACGGCATGCCGAAGCACGCTGCGTCATGCACCTGCATTCGCGCTACGCAACCGCGTTGGCCTGTCTCGAGGACAGCACCGTCTATCCGATCGATATGAACACGATGCGTTTCTTCGGCCGCGTGACCCTCGATGCGCAATTTGCCGGCATGGCGCTGTCGGACCAGGAGGGCGACCGAGTCGCGAAGCTCATGGGCGGCGGCAAGACGGTGTTGCTGATGGCGAATCACGGCGTGCTCGTGATCGGAGCCAGCGTCGCGGCGGCGTTCGACGAGTTATACTATTTCGAACGCGCGGCGCATACCCTGTTGACGTGCTACGCCACCGGCAAAGCACTGCGTATCGTGCCCGATACAATCGCGAGGCTGACCGAGCGACAATGGCGCGATTACGGACAGCTCGCGATCGATCATTTTGAAAACCTCAAAGCCATTTTGGACTCGGAGGAGCCTTCGTATCGGCGCTAACCCCTCTGGGAATGCTCACGCGCCGATCCGCAGATGGCCGGTGTTGCTGCTCGGAGCCGGTTTGTTGCTGGGCACCATGTCCGCTTCCGCGGAACCGGAGACGTGTCGCACGGTGCGCTTTTCGGATGTGGGCTGGACCGACATCACGGCGACCACGGCCCTCACTTCGCGCCTTCTGGAGGCGCTCGGTTACCAAGCCGTCACGCAGATCCTGTCGATCCCGGTTACTTACGCATCGATCAAGAACCGGCAAATTGATATCTACCTCGGTGATTGGCAGCCGAGCATGGAAGAAGATCGCAAACCGTTCTTGGCGGATGGGTCGGTCGAGGTAGTCCGCGCCAACCTCGAAGGCGCCAAATATACACTCGCGGTTCCCAGCTATGTCGCTTACGCCGGCGTCCGTACCTTCGCCGACCTCGACCGCTACGCCGAGCGCTTCCATCGAAAGCTCTTTGCGATCGAACCGGGGAACAACGGCAACCGATTGATTGGCGCGATGATCGCCGACAACCGCTTCGGCCTCGGCGGTTGGACCATGGTGGAATCCAGCGAGCAGGGCATGTTGAGCGAGGTCGACCGCGCCATTCGCAAGTCCGAATGGATCGTGTTTCTCGGCTGGTCGCCGCACCCGATGAACCTCCACTACCGCATCGAATACCTCGCCGGCGGCGATGACACGTTTGGCGCGAACTATGGTGGTGCGACTATCTATACCGATGTGCGAGCGGGATATCTCGCCGAGTGCCCCAATGTCGGCGCGCTGCTCGCGAATTTGCATTTCACTCCCGAGATCGAGAGTCGGATGATGTCGCTGATTCTCGATGATCACTTGGACGGACGTAGCGCTGCGACCCGGTTCCTGTCGTCGAATCCGGGGCTGCTCGACGGCTGGCTCAAAGGGGTCGTGGCCGTTGACGGCGAGCCCGGATTGACAGCGGTGCGAAAGAACCTTGAAGCTTCCGCGCTGCATCAGCTGACTGATGGGATTGATATCGCCAACCAGTGGGTCGTCGTGCATAAACTGCCGCTCGGCCAATGGATGAACGATTTGGTTCAATTTGCGATGCATCACGCACAGGGCTTTTTCGACCTGATTTCGACGGCATTGAGCCGGATGATCACCGTGCTCACCGGCGCACTGCTGCGGGTTCCGGCGTTGATACTCGTGGCTGTGCTGACGGTGTGCGTCTTTGCGCTGCGCCGTTCCGTCGGCCTCACGGTCTTTGCGTTCGGCGCACTGCTGTTGATCGACAACCTGGGACTCTGGCAATCGACGGTCGAGACGCTGTCCCTGGTCGTATTGTCGACCGTGGTCTGCATGGTATTCGGCGTACCCATCGGGATTGCGGCCGCGCATCGTCCGTGGCTATTTCGAGTGCTGCACCCGATACTGGATTGGATGCAAACGATCCCGACTTTCGTTTACTTGATTCCGACCCTGGTGCTGTTCGGCTTGGGCGTGGTGCCGGGCGTGATTTCGACGGTCATCTTTGCGATTCCGGCACCCATCCGATTGACGCATCTAGGCATTTCGTCCGTGCCCATTCACCTGCGCGAAGTCGCGCTCGCGTTTGGTGCCACCCGGCGGCAGCTGCTGTTCAAAGTCGAGCTCCCCCATGCATTGCCGACGATCATGGCCGGCGTAACCCAATGCATCATGCTGAGCCTGTCGATGGTGGTGATCGCTGCGCTGGTCGGTGCCGATGGGCTTGGCAAGCCGGTGGTCCGCGCGCTCAACTCCGTCAATATTGCCATGGGCTTCGAGGCCGGCTTGGCGATCGTGATACTCGCGGTTATTTTGGATCGGGTTTTCGAGCGTCCGGACAAACCCGAGAGCGGCGGACCATGACTCCGCACTCAATGGCCGGCCGCGCCACGAATCCCGATATTTCGTCACCGGTGGAAACGGAGGTGCTGCGCATCCGGGAATTGATGGAGCAAAAGCAGTTCGCACCGGCATTGGCCGCAGCCGAGGCGCTCGCCGGCGAGCATCCCAAGAACCGCGACGCTCTGTACATGATGGCGGTGTGCCAGCGTTATCTTGGCCGCGTCCCCGACGCGCTCGCGACCCTCGAACGACTCGAGCAGTGGCATCCGAAATTCAGCCGCCTGTTCCAGGAACGCGGCTATTGCCACGTGGCGCGTCGCGAGGCAGCGCCTGCCATCGAGGCGTTCGTGCACGCGGTGAACCTAAACCACGCGCTGGCCGCGAGCTGGAAAGCACTGCAGACGCTGTTTCGCATGACCAACCAGACGCAGAATGCTGCCAATGCCGACAGCCACGTCGCCAAGCTCGCGGAACTGCCTCCGGAAATCGTCACTGCGACCGGAATGTTCGAGGACGGTGAGTTGCTGCCGGCCGAGAAGATCGTCCGCGACTACCTGCTGAAAGCCGGCAATCACGTCGAGGCGATGCGCCTGCTGGCCAAGATCGGCCTGGAACTCGATGTGCTCGACGATGCGGAGCTGCTGCTCGAGAGCGTGCTGCTGCTGGCGCCGGGCTACACGGCGGCGCGATACGACTATGCCTGCGTGCTGCTCGAGCGGCATAAGCACAGCCGCGCCCGCGCCGAGCTCGACAAGCTGTTGCGACTGGAGCCCGGCAACCGGGCGTATCTCACGTCCTATGCGGCTGTATGCGCCGGTCTCGGCGAGCACGAGCACGCCATCATGCTATATCGCAAACTGCTTGCGGAAACCCCGCAGGCGGAGGAATTGCACCTCTCGGTCGGGCATGCGCAAAAAACGCTCGGCCGGATCGGCGAAGCCATCGAATCGTACCGCGCCGCGCGTTGCCGAGCCGATTTCGGCGATGCGTACTGGAGTCTTGCGAACCTCAAGACCTATCGCTTCAGCGATGAGGAGATCGAGCGCATGCGCCGCGCGGAGTCCGCCGAAACGACGCCGCTCGAGGATCGCTTTCATTTCTGTTTCGCGCTTGGCAAGGCGCTCGAGGATCGGGGCGACTATGCCGGATCCTTCGACTATTATCAGCGCGGCAATGCACTGAAAAAATCCGTGAGCCGCTATCGTCCGGAGACCATCGAACGAAATGCGCGGCTGCAGATGCAGGTTTGCACACGGGACTTCTTCGCTGCGCGCGCCGGGGTCGGGTGCCCGAGCGATGCACCGATCTTCATCGTCGGGCTGCCCCGCTCAGGCTCGACGCTACTGGAACAAATCCTAGCCTCGCACAGCCGAGTCGAGGGCACGCTCGAACTACCGGACATCCCGCGTCTGGTCGCGGAACTCGTGGGCCGCGACGGCGATGGTCACGATCCGCGCTATCCGTCCATTCTCGCGAGCCTCGAGCCGCAGGAGTTCCGGCGCCTCGGCGAAGCTTACCTCGCCGATACCCGCCCCTATCGCACCGGCAAGCCGCATTTCATCGATAAGATGCCCAATAACTTCCGGCATATCGGACTCATCCATTTGATCTTGCCGAACGCACGCATCATCGATGCCCGGCGGTCCGCAATCGCCTGCTGCTTCAGTAATTTCAAGCAATTGTTCGCCTCGGGCCAGGAATTTACCTACAGCCTCGAGGATATCGCGCGCTATTACTCGAGCTATGTCGCCCTGATGAATCACTGGGATGCAGCGCTGCCGGGCAAGGTTTTGCGCATCCAGCACGAGGAGCTGGTCGAGGACCTGGCGGGCAATGTAGAACGCCTGCTCGCGTTCTGCGGGCTTGGCTTCGAACCCGCCTGCCTCGAATTCCACAGGACCGATCGCAGCATCCGCACGGCGAGCTCGGAACAGGTGCGCCAGCCCATCAATCGCTTCGGGCTGGACCAATGGCGCCATTTCAAGCCCTGGCTTGGGCCCCTCGAGCAGGCGCTGGGGTCGCTGGCCGACGAGGCGGCAGAGGCGAAATAACGTCGCGGAGTGATAAGAAAGCAGCGCTTTTTTATTGTTTGAGGGGGTATTGCTAGTGGTATTCTCGGAAGCAGGTTTGAAAATTCTAATATTGGGGATGGAAAAATATGAATTTTAATCCGAAGCTGTCGTATGCGATCGCCGCGATCCTGAGCAGCGGTGCCGGCAGTCTGGCCTATGCGGCGACGCCGGCGGACACGGACAGCGAAGACCAGATCCAGGAGATCACGGTCACCGCGCAGCGCCGCTCGGAGAACATGCAAAACGTGCCGGTCACGATCCAGGCGCTGACTTCGGAAACCCTGGCGCAATTGAACGTGCAAACGTTCGATGACTTCATCAAATATCTGCCGAACGTCACGGCCACCAACACCGGTCCCGGCCAAAGTTCCGTGTTCATGCGCGGCCTGTCGACGACTCCGCAAGGCGTGCAAGGATCAGGCAGCGTCGGCGGCTTTCCGAGCGTCGCGATCTACCTCGACGACCAATCCGGTGCGCTGCCGGGCCGCAACCTGGACGTTTATGCCGCGGACTTGGAGCGCATTGAAGTCCTCGAAGGCCCGCAGGGCACGATTTTCGGTGCCGGCGCCGAATCCGGCGTGATGCGCTATATCACCAACAAGCCGAAACTCGACGTCACCGAAGGCAACGTGACGGCGGCCTATGAAACGACGGCAGGTGGAAATCCCAGCTCCAACGTCGAGGCCGTGCTCAATCTGCCGTTGCTCGCGGATACATTGGCGATGCGCGCCGTGATTTACAGCAATAATCAGGGCGGCTACATCAACAATATTCCCGCGACGTTCAGCCGCCAGCCCAGCGACTACAGCATTCAATATTATTACCACGGTGCGGTTCCGAGCGGCCCGGGCTCCGTGACCTCGATCAACAACGCCGCCCTGATCGGCGACGGGATCAATACGGTCCAATACCAGGGCATCCGCGTTGGGCTCGAGTACAAGATCAACGACCAATGGGATGCCTTGCTGACCCAGTCTTACCAGGACATGCACTCGAACGGCGTTTTCTATGAAATGCCGCACAGCTCCAGCGTTGTGCCGAGCCTCCAGCAGCCGCTGCCCGACTTATCGGTGGAGAGCTTCGTCCCGTCCTGGAATCACGATGCCTTTGAAAACACCGCGCTCACCGTCAACGGTCGCGTCGGCGATCTAAAGCTCGTCTATACCGGTGGGTACTTGGTGCGCAAGGTCGAGCAGCAGCAGGACTACACCGGCTATGCGCGCGGCGCAAACGCCGCTTACTACCAGTGCATGCCGTATGGGGTGCCGTCCGCGCAAGCCAGTTGCGGAACTCCCGCGGGCTATTGGCAAGATACCGTCAAGAACACACACGACAGCCAGGAACTGCGCTTGAGCACGCCGGATGATTGGCGCTTGCGCGGCATCGGCGGCATTTTCTGGGAAGACTATTCGATTCATGACAATACCGATTGGTTCTACAAATCGGTACCGTCCTGCTCCGCGAGCATTACGGCCAACTGCCTCACGAATGTCGGTCCGCCCTCGACCGCTCAGGTCAACAATCCGAACGTGCGGCCCGACAACGAATCTTATTTCGATGACATCACGCGCGGCTATAGCCAGAAGGCTCTGTTCGGCTCGATCGACTATGACATCATCCCGAAAACACTGACGGCGACGGTCGGGACCCGCTATTACAAGATCGATACGACCGAAGTCGGCTACTCGGCGAGCAGTTTTGGCTGTAACCCCAGCACGGGTGGGAACGGTGCGCCGCCCCCTTGCTTGGGCGCCTATGACACCGACGAAACCTCTGGTGACTACAACAAGGAGTATTCAGGATTCCGCAGCCGTGCGAACTTGAGCTGGCATATCACCGAGGATCAGCTGCTGTACTACACCTGGTCGCAAGGGTTCCGTGCCGGTGGATTCAATCGCGGCGAGAGTTCGCATACGGTACCGGGCACGACCCAGGTCTTCACGATACCGACCAATTTCGCGCCGGACACGCTGGTCAACAACGAGATCGGCTGGAAGACGCAGTGGGACGATCACCGCTATGAATTCAATGGCGCAGTGTATCGCGAGGACTGGCGCAACATCCAGGTCGAACTGTTCCTGCCGCTGGACTTCAGTAACTTGAGCTTTGTCGTCAATGGCCCGAGCTACAGGGTGCAGGGCTTGGAGCTGCAATTCATTGCCCGGCCCCTCCACGGCCTGACGCTGACCGGGGGCGCATCCTGGAATAGCAGCAACCAGGAGGGGGTCGTCTACCTCAACGACACCCAGGGGCAAGCAATTACCTCGGTCCGCGCGTTCGGCGACCCGGGCGTTCCGCTCGCGCAGTCCCCGCCGCAGCAGTTCAATATGCGCATTCGCTACGAATGGGATGTGAGTGACTACAAGGCGTTCGCGCAGGTCGGCGGCGTACACAATGCCCATTCGCTGTCCTCGATCGCGAGCACGACCACCGCATTTCCCGACCAGCCGGGGTATTCGTACAATCAGCCGGCATGGACCGAGTACGATGCGTCCGCTGGTTTTGGCAAGGATGCTTGGCTGGTGCATTTCTATGGGACCAATCTGAGCAACAACCGCTCGGATTTGTACGAGAATCCGAATCAATTCATCGATGCGAAGACGATCAGCCGGCCGCGTACGCTGGGCGTCAGGATCTCGTACAAGTTCTGATGACGGCATCCGCGTGTGCTTTGACTGATGCCATTAGGATCGGGTCGGTGGAATCCCCCGCTTGACAAATGCTTTATTCACTTCTGGTATCAGAGACTTATTGATTT
>Ga0181531_10000908_pt1 | contig 19293 bp, 18 predicted proteins | sample PEATcosm2014_Bin_38_FD_119743 | JGI IMG/M metagenome (GOLD analysis project Ga0181531, IMG submission 119743) | Peatland microbial communities from MTU Mesocosm Facility, Houghton, MI, USA - PEATcosm2014_Bin11_10_metaG | ecosystem: Environmental > Terrestrial > Soil > Wetlands > Peat | place... | reverse complement strand
TCGATCGTCGCTCGGTCAACCGCCGTCAGCCCGCGTCTCGAATCCGCCATCCCACCACCCTAGACCGTCCGGCCCACCGGGGGTGTTCGCTCCGGAACTTGAATCCGCCCTTCTTTTTTCAAAAAAGAAGGCCTTTCCTTTCTCTTACGCCTGCGTTTCCTGCGCCATCGGTCCAAGCGCCACGCACACCGCCATGACGTCGTCGGAATATTCCCGGCGGGCGTAGCGCGCGCGCAGCGCCGCCAGCGCCTGTGTGCCGAGTTCGGCGGCCTCGCCGAGGCGCCCTTCTGCGGCGAGGCGCACGGGCTGCGCCAGACAGGCGGCGATTTCCTCGTCCGGCACATCGGGGGATAGCGGCCCGCTTTCATAGAGGCCGTCGCTGAACAGGCACAGAATACCCGCCTCCAGCAGCCGGATGTGATTTCTACGGTACACGCCGCCTGGCCGCGCGCCGAGCGGCAGTCCGCGGCCGGCCAGCGTGCGGCAACCCGCGCCCGATACGAACAGCGGCGCCGGGCCACCGGCGCTGCACCAGGCGATGCGATGCGTGGCAGGATCGATCTGTGCATAGATCATCGTCGCGTACTGGCCGCGCGGCAGCAGCGCATGCAGGCGGACATTCAGCAGGTTCAACATACGCGCCGGCGTCCCGCGCGGCAGCGTCTGCTCGGACAGAATCGCATGCAGGCGAAATGTGTTGAGCGCGGCGGAAAGCCCGTGCCCGGTGAAATCCGCCACCGTGAGCGCAAAGCGGCCGCGCCCGGTGGGCCAGGCCCCCCAAAAATCGCCGCCGACCGCATCGCCGGACTGGCAGAACCCGGCCACGCCGACACCGCAGGACTCCCCCAGCGCGGTCAATTCGCCTGGTGTGGGGAGCAGCCCAAGCTGCATGCGGTGCGCGACGGCAATGTGCTCCGCGGACTCGTCGCGGCCGCGATCCATTTGCCCGAGCAGGTCCGCCCGCTGCAACGCATTGCCCACACGCACCACGACGTCGTGCGCATCGAACGGTTTCTGGATCACCTCCGCCGCCATGACACGCCCGACCGCGAGCGGGTCGCGCGATCCGGCCGCGATGAGCCGCACGATCGCGGGTGCCGGCGTGGCGCTGAAATCCGCGATGTGCGCGAGCAGCCGTTGCTCGGCAATGTGCGGCACATGCTCGTCGATCATGAGCAGATCCGTCTTCTGCCGCCCGAGCATGAAGATCGCCTCGTCCGCGGTGCGCGCGTTAATGATGCGCCCCAGGCCGGCCCTGCGCAGCCAGTCGGCGATCTGCCGCGCATCCTCGACATTCGGATCCAGCACGACGATCGCCGCCTAGGACCGATCCATGCGCCGATCAGGCCTCGCACCCTGGGGCGCGCGCGAAGATCACGCGCGCGCAGCGTCCACCGTCGCACAAGTCCAGCCGCGCCACCGCCTGGGTTATGAGCAGGCCGCGGCCAGTGGCGCGCGGAGCCGTGCCCGGCGCCGGATGCGGCAGATCCGCCACGCTGTATCCGGCGCCTTCATCGATCACCGCGGCCATCGCATGGTTCGCGTTCCAGCCGGCCGCGATGGTCACCATCCGAGACGCCGGATGTGGCGCCTCGAGTGCAGCCGCGATCAGTGCCACCCGCTCGTCCAGTGCCTGCCAGCCGAGCGCCGACACGGCCGGCACCCGCAAATTGCCATGAATCGCGGCGTTCACCAGAATCTCATGCAAGGCGACGTCGGAATGCTCCGCCAGGACGCACCCAGCCTGCCTGAGCCAGAGAACCACGGGTGCGGCGAGGTCGCAGCGCAGCAGGGTGGCGGTGCGCATGGAGATCGCGGCGCCATGCAGAGCGTGCATCGGCGCCAGCAAGCGACCCGGCCGGTGCGCCGCCGGCGGCGCACACCCGGCTTCCACCAGCCAAAGGCCGCACCGCAACCGGCCGGCAAGCTCCTCCGCACCAGACTGGCATTCCTCAGGCGAGAGCACGCTACGCACGAATTTCATTGTGCGCCGCGGCTAGAGCGGGATGCGATAATGTTGCATCGGCATTGTGGCGCATCCCGCTCTGGCTCGTTGATTGACGAGCGGATCACACGCGATCGCTGGCCGCGTGTGATCGAGATCCGCTCTAGCGCGGCGGCTCTAGCGCGGCGGCGCATAATGCGTGGTTAAGCCAAGTACCCCTATCGTCGCTGCCATGCAGACCGCGAATGGGCCAGGGTGCGACAGTCCGGTCGCGGGCAAGGCCGCCGACCCCGACCCCATCGCGCTGCTGCGCGACCTGGTGGACCGCTTGCAGCTGGCGCGCCACGGCAGCCCTGAATTGGACCTTCTGGTGACCGCGGCCTACGCCGATCCGGCCGCGGCAGTTCCATCCCGGCGGGATGCGTGCGCCGCGTGCTGTTCGACCGACCTCGACGACGCGCTTGCCTTGCTGCCGCCGGGATTTAATTTCTCCCTCGGGCACCGCGACGGCGTTTTCTGGGCATGGGCCCAGCCGAATGATTCCTGGAACCCGGGCGACGGCGAGTCACGCCACGATCATCCGGGCGGCAGCGGCCTGGTCGTGGCGCGGACGGCGTCCCTCGCGGTTGCCTGCGCCGCGCTCATCCTGCGCGCGCGATGGCTGGAGGTTGCCTGATTGAACGCGAATTAAAATGTACAAAAGTTTTTGCTTCTTTTTTCAAAAAGAAGCGCTTTCTTTTGTTCATTCTAGTCTGAATTCAACCTGGCGCCGCAGTGTCGCGCAACGCTTTACGGCGTAACGGTGAATACCGTACCGTAGCCGTGCGCCCCGCCGTTGTTGGTCGTTCCGTACAGAGTGCCGGCCAGGTTGAGCAGGCCGGCGAAGGGATAGGCGCCGTCGCACGGGTAGCCCTTGAATTCATAAAGGACCGTCTTGGCCCCGGTCGACGGCGCCACCGAGAACACGGTGCCGCAGCCGCTGGAGCAGGTCGTGGTGCCGCCATTATTGGTGGTGCCATACAGCGTGCCGCCGACATCAATCAGGCTGGCTTGCGGATAGGCGCCATCGCTGCCGCCCTTGAAGGAATAGACAACCGTCTCCGCGCCGGTCGCCGGGTTCACCGCGAACACCGTGCCACAGTTGCCGCTGCGGGCGCCGGTGCCGCCGTGGTAGGATGTGCCATAGAACGTGCCGCCGACATTGATTAGGTCGGCGTGCGGAAGCTGGGCGTCGCCTTTGGCCTGGCCAAAGGCGTAGAGCACCTGCTCGCTGCTGGCGCTGGCGGCACTGCTGGTGCCAATCGCCGCGCCGGTGAGCACCGCCAGTGCGGCAATCGTTGCTGCGTTCGTCATCGCTGTCGTTCCCGAACCGATTGGCCGTTATGTCGATAATTAGACGTCTTGGCGGCTTTGGTAAGGATTTTTCTACAACCGCTAAGTCAGTCTTGCATCATTTTTTAGTTGCAGCATCCTAAATTTTAGGCTAATTTCATCCTCGGGTGCCTGGCAGTGTTTGCCCAAGCGGCGTGAATGCAAGCCGGTTCGCGGATCGGAGCGGGAGGGGATTGGTCATGAACACGAGGTTCTTGCGGTCCGTGCCCACGGCACTGATCGCCCTTGCCGGCATGGGTGCCCTCGGGGCGCCGCGCGCCGATGCGGCGGCGATATATGTCTATACCGGCAAGAGTTACACCTACCAATACCCCGCCACCGGTTGCCTGACGCAGAGCATGCATCTCACGATGGAAATCGTTCTGCACGCCAAGCTCGCGGCGAACCTGGCGAACCAGACCATCACCGCCAAATCCTGGGTCATCAGCGACGGTTTGCACAAGTTCAAGGACACTGAAGCCAAGGCCATCGCGCCGTTGCAGGCTGAGTTCTCGACCGACGCCAACGGCCGCATCACCAGTTGGTCGATCAATTCGTACTATTATACGTCCAATGGCATCGATATCTTGTACACCACGCACAGCAACTCGAGCGGCGACTATAGCGCCGACTACAACTGCACGCCGTCGGCCGTAGCGAGCAACTTTGTCACCGGGACGTGGAAACTGAAGTAGCGACGGATCAATTTCCCACTCTCAGATTTCGTAAACCACGATATCGGTGAGTCCGATCCCAAGTTTGCGTCTGTCTCCCGCGGCGCCCAGCAAATATGCCGGGCCGATCACCGGATAGTCGATTTCGATCGTTATGCCGTCACGGAAGGCGAGCACGCCGGCCGGCAGGCGCGCAATCACCCGCGCGTTGCCGGTGACCGATGTCCGCACCAGTTCGGTTCCGTTGACCATCACGCGAAGCCGCCGCGCCGGCATGTAATCCCGGTATGAAACGGAAAATCCCCTGACTTCCAGCCAGTAGTCGGCCGGCCGCAGCGCGCCGGCAGCCACCTCGACGATCGCGACATCCTGCCCGCACCAGGTATGGCCTGGTTCCGGCTTGTGCCATTTGCCACGCAGGCAGGCCAGGCCGTTGCCGCCCGCGCAAAAGCGCAAATGCAGCGCCGCCGGCCCGACCGTTCGTGGGTGGAGTTGGCCGCCGGCGGCGAACGGTGCGTCCCCCTTCCGGCCCGCCTCGATCAGTGCCGCCAGCCCGGCGCGCGCATCCTCGGGATCGACAACGAACGGCGACCGGTGCGGGTCAGGCCCACGCAAATGCGTAGTGGCACCACGGATATCGGCCTGATAGCCGCCGCGCTCTTTCATCACGTACAAGAAATACGCGTCGATCCAGCCGAACGGCGCGAACGACAGCAGCCGCACACCAGGCGGCGCGAAAATCAGGCCGCCGAGATTGGAGCCGAGTTCGCCGGCGACATATGACGATTGAGCAAACAACTGCGCCTGGGCCAGGAAAGTGGTACGGCGCGGATCGATGGCGGCAAAACCTTCGCCGGCCAGCAACCGCGCGATTTCGTCGGCATTGTAAATGGCGCGCATGTCGGCGGGATGCCGCATCACCATCAGGCGGCGATCGTCGTCGGCCGGCACATCAGCAACGATCGCGCGCATCAGGCAGGCCACGTCGTGATGCAGCCCGTATTGCCAGCATCCGGCAATATCGTAGGCGTCGTTGAGTTTGTAGACATGGCCCGGCGGCAGCCTGACCAGGCGGTGCGGCGCAATGCCATAGGCGGCGAGCGATTCGAGCACGGCGGTGCTATAGCTGCGATCCTGTGTAGGGATCGTGATCTCCGCCGGCAGCGCAAAGGAAAACCGGCCGGGGAACGCGGCCTCGGCGGCAACCACCTTCGGTAACATTTCATTCAGCCAATGGCCCCAGACCTCATAACCGAAACGGCCAACCAGCAGCACCGGTGCGTCGATCGTCATGGCATAGGGTTTGCCCTGTTCCAGGGTCAGAATGGCAGCGTCGATATCCTGCGGCCGGTCGTGGATGTGATGCGGCACCTGCTCGAAAATAAGCGTCTCGCCGGCGGCGGCCAGGAAGCTCTGCCGTGTATCGACATAGACCGGGTCGCGGTATTGCCCAACGACGACGGTGTCCTGATGCTCTGGGCCAGCGGCATAGAGCGGCAGAATGTCATGCAGTTCGTCGAGGCGTGTGTGTTTACCTTCGTTTATGTAGACTAGCGGGTTCGGCAGGTTATGGCGTTGCCCGCCGAACAGGACGTGCTGCTGCCCAAGCAGCGTTCGGGAAGATATCGCCCGCATGACTGCTCCACCCCCAACCGCGCGCCCGCGGCGTGGGCGGGCAAGCTTCGACAACGCCTTAAGACAAGGAAGGCCAGGGCTCTGCCCTGGACCCGCTGGGGCCTGAGGCCCCAGACCCCCATTCATAAGGAGTCCCTGCGGAGCGGCGAAGCTAGAAATCCAATTTGTTTGATGGCTTTGGCCAATTGATGAGGAAGAGCCGCGCAGCGCTAAATGGGGTCTGGGGCCTCCGGCCCCAGCGGGGGTCCAGGGGGCAGAGCCCCTGGCCTTGACTATCCTTTACGAGCACTCTGCGCGCAACGGGAACGGAGGCAACCGATGCGATGGCTTGGCGGACTGCTCGTGGTCACGCTGCTGCTGGTCGGCATCGGCCGCGCCGACGACGATGCGGCGCGGTATTTTCCGCGTGACTACGACCAGTCCCGCGCAGCCTTCCGGCACGCCTGCGTCAACACGCCCGGTTGCGCGGCCGGCAGCTACGCCGTCACCTACCCGGCGCCGCCCGGCCAGGATCTCACCATCGACACCGCCTATATTGCCGCCGGCGAAGGTGCCGCCGATAGCCCGCGCAACGAGCGGCTGGTAATCCTGCAGTCCGGCATTCACGGGCCGGAGGCTTTCGGCGGCGCCGCCGTGCAGCGCCTGGTGTTTGAAAAGCACCTGGCGAAACTCCGCCAGGCGGGCTTCGACGTATTGATGATCCACGCGGCAAACCCCTGGGGGTTCAAGAATCTGCGCCGGGTGGACGGCAACAACGTCGACCTGAACCGCAATTTCTCCCCCGGCGACCCGACGCTTCCATATCGCCACGTCAACAAGGACTATCCGGGCCTGGGTTATCTGGCGGAGCAGCAGAGCCCCGTCTACAGCGTGTGGTGGCAGTCTTTCCTGCTCGATATCAGAACGTTCCTGGCCTATGCCGGGCATGGTTTCGATCCCGCCTATATCGGCAACGGCCTGCACGCCGGGCAATACGCGGCACCGGACGGTTTCGAGTTCGGCGGCAGCGCGCCGGCGCAGCAGACGCGTTTCTGGAACGAACGCATCAAGCCGATCATGGCGCGCTACACGGGCGAAATCGTTTTCCTGGACCTGCATACCGGGCTCGGCCCCGCCAACACGCTGACGGTTTTTTCCGGCGACGGCTGGCCGCCGGCGCGTATCGCGGCTCTGCGCGGCTTCGTCGCCGGCATCGGCGATCCCGGCATCCGCGTGCAGTCGCCCGACGAAAGCTCCTATCAATCGAGCGGTGACGTGATCGACTTCGTGCCGACCCTGCGACCGGCAGCAACGGTCACGGCGGTCACGCTGGAATGGGGCACGCTCGGCGAGGGCACGCTCGCCTCGCTCGCCAGCAATACGCGCATGATCCTGGAGCATCAGGCGCATTTCCACGGTTGCGTCTCGCCGGCGGTGTGCGACGAAGTGCATCGCGATTTCGTCGACATGTTCAATCCGGATGACGCAACGTTCCGCGCGAGCCTGTTGCGCGAGGCGGATGCGTTCCTCGAGCACCTCGAAACGACCCCGCCCGATGCATTCCTTGGGGCGGCGGCGGATTAGGCAAGGGCAGGAAGGCCAGGGCTCTGCCCTGGACCCGCTGGGGCCGGAGGCCCCAGACCCCATTCGATAAGAGTCGTCCGGAGCAACGGTGAAGCCAGAAACACCAATCGGTTCAATGATTTAGCTCATAACGCAAGGAAAAGCCGCGCTGCGCTAAATGGGGTCTGGGGCCTCCGGCCCCAGCGGGTCCAGGGCAGAGCCCTGGCCTTTCTTAGGCGCCCTTGCTCCTTACCATTGCGCGGTCCGCTAGCCAGGGCAATCCCGGGCGGGCTACACTCGCCCCGCGGTGCATCCACCGCGCGATGGCGGCACCGGCATGGACGTTTCGGTCAGGGACAAGGGCGTTTACGAGTTCGGGCCATTCCGGCTCGACCCGGTGCGTCGCACGCTGACGCGGGACGGTGCACCGGTCAAGCTCGCATCTCGCCCGTTCGACACATTGTTATATTTGATCGAAGCCCAGGGACGGCTGGTGGAAAAGGACGAACTGCTGGCCGCAGTATGGGCCGGCCGCATTGTCGAGGAGGGTAATCTCTCGCAAACCATATCGATTCTGCGCAAGACGCTGCAGACCGACGGCAACGACGAGGGCTACATCGTGACCGCTGCCGGGCGGGGCTACCGCTTCGCCGCCCCGGTGCACATCAAAAGTGGTGCGCGCGACGGGGCAACGGCGTCCACACCGTCGATGTCCGTGCCAAATTTACCCGCCGCCGCGCCACCGGCGGCGTTGCCTGGGTGGCGCCGGCGCGCGCCACTGCTGTTGGCTGGCGTCGCGATACTCTTGGTCTGCGGCGCGGTCGCATTACAGGTGCTGCGATCGCCCGCTCAGGCACCACCCGCCGCGGCTGCCTTCGCGCCGCCGCCGCACTCGGTCGCAGTGCTCGCCTTCACCAACATGAGCGGCGATCCCGCCGACGATTATTTCGCCGACGGCCTGGCCGAGGAGCTAATCAGCGCGCTCGGCCGTCTGCCGGACGTGCAGGTGGCCGCGCGCGTATCCGCGTTCTCGTTCAAGGGCAAACCGGCCACGATTGCCGACATTGCCAGCCGCCTGAACGTGGGCACGGTGCTGGAAGGAAGCGTGCGGCGCAGTGGCGGCAAGCTCCGCATCGCTGCCCAGCTCGTGGACGCCAAGACCGGCTTCCAGCTCTGGGCGCGCAGCTACGATCGTGACGCGCACGATCTGTTGGCGCTGGAGGGCGAAATCGCGGAGCAGGTTGCGGGCGCGCTGAGCGTTTCCCTGGGCCCGGGCGCGGTGGCGCGTGCGGTTTCCGGCGGCACCAGCAATCCGGCCGCCCTCGACCTGTATTTGCGCGCCATGTTGCTATTGCGCGCGATGCAGGACAACGGATTTAGCCGCGCAACCGCTTTGCTCGACCAGGCGGTGGCACTGGATCCGAATTATGCGCGTGCCTATGCTGCGCGCGCCATTGCGCAGGCAAATCTTGCGCTTTCCTCGTCGGCCGGCACCGCGCCGAAGATCGTCAACGATCTGTGCCAGGCGGCGCTGGCTTCGTCCGACAAGGCCATCGCGTTGGCGCCGGACCTGCCCGCGGCACACGGCGCGCGCGGCTTCATTCTCGATAACTGCATGATGAAGCCGGCCGAGGGCTTCGAGGAAGCGGCGCGCACCCGCGCGCTGGAACCGAGCAATGGCTCCGTCCTGTCGAACTACGCACAGATTGCCATGGATGTCGGCCGGTTCGAGGAAGGCGTGGCCGCGGCGCGGCGTGCCGCGGAGATCGACCCGATGCAGCCGGAGGTGTGGTACATCCTGGGGAATGTGCTGTACATGGCGCGGCACTTCGATGAAGCGCTGCAGGCGGTGCGGCAGGAAAAGACCGTGCGCGGCACGTTGCCGGAAAACTCGATCGACACGCAGGCACGCGCGCAGTTGCTGACCGGCGACGCCGCCGGCGCGGAAAAATCCTGCGCCGGCGTCGGGCCGGATTTCACCGATGAATGTTTCGCCCTCGCCGAGCATGCGCTGGGCAAGCCGGGTGCAGCGCAGGCTCGCCTTGCACATATGCACGCGCAAAGCGGCGACGCGGCGAACTACAACTACGCGCAGGTGGCGGCACAGTGGGGCGACAAGGAAGCCGCGCTGAGCTGGCTCGACAAGGCGGTTGCGACGCACGATTCGAATTTGTCGAATCTGCTGTCCGACCCGCTGCTGGATCCCGTTAGCGGTGAGCCGCGATTCAAGGCGATCGTAAGGCAACTGAATTTTACGCCCTGACGCGGGCGCGGCGTCCGCACAGGCCGGCCACGCGGATGGCCGGCCCTTGTCACGCGGGGCCTATCGGCGATCAGGCCGGCGCCTTGGTGCAATCGACGTCGAACAGGATCGTCGTGCCCGCCGGCGCGCCGCCGGGAATGTTGTACTCGAAGCCCCAGACAACGTAGCCGCTGGCGCCCAGGTCGACGCGCGGCCCATTCACACCGAGGTCAATGCCCTGACTCTGCAGCGTCGGGTCCGGGAAGAACCCGCCGCTGCGTGCAATCAGATTGCTTGGGCAGTTGTACGCAAAAAAGCCATGCTGCAGACCGGTCGGCACCGAGTAGGTGAAGGCGCCCTGCCAGCCCGCCCTGCCGGTGACGGCATACGCGGACGGCGCGGCGCCTAGCGCCATGGCGGTTACACCGACCGCGGCGGCCAGCATGGCCACCCGGCGCGAGGCAATCGTGAAGTTACTCATTGTGTGTCGTCCTTGTGAAACGCCGACGGCCCAATGCAGCCGGCGGCGCGCTGAGTGGCAGCCCTGGCCAAATGCGTCTTTGTGCGGGCGGCTCAAAAACCCTCAAAATCTCTCACAATTCCTGATTGGGGCGCGCCGCGCGCGGGCAGGCTGGCAACAAGGTGCAGCAAAAGGCCAGGGCTCTGCCCTGGACCCGCTGGGGCCTGAGGCCCCAGACCCCCATTCCTAAAGAGTCGGTTGGGGAACGGCGAAGCCAAAAAACCAAGTCATTTACTGGCTGCGCCGAGAAGTAAGGCTAAGCCGCGCAGCGCTAATGGGGGTCTGGGGCCTCAGGCCCCAGCGGGTCCAGGGCAGAGCCCTGGTCTTCCTTGCGTTTCCTTTGCAGGAAGCCCCGTTACCCTAATGATAGGGCAATAATTTCAGCCATTAGCATGTTTTGGCCCACGGCGCAGGTTGCTTTTCGTTCGCCACGTTCGCAGTTGTAATGATGCGCTCCGCGGACACGCCGAGGGCGCGTCATAACATCCAGTCGAGGGGATAACAGCATGTCGGATACAGGCGGCGGCATTCATCGCGGTACGGAAACCCAGATCGGCGGCGGCAAGCACCCGATCGATCATGGCCACAAGCACGGGGACAAGGACCCGAAGAGCACCAGCGAGACCACAAAATCGCCCGCCAAGCCGGACGATGACGGCATACATCGGGGATAACACGCGCGCCGTGCACGGATCGCAGGCACATCGGTCACTATGTGCCTGCGATCGCGCCGGTTGAAGATGTAGAGGCCAAAACCCCGGCGTTGCGTCAGCCGCGGCGCGCCTGGGCCGCCAGCAGCGTGTTTTCCAGCAGGCAGGCGATCGTCATCGGCCCGACGCCGCCCGGCACCGGCGTAATGACACCAGCGTGCGCCGCACACTCCGTGGTTGCGCAATCGCCGACCAGGCGCCCGTCCGCCAGGCGGTTGATCCCAACGTCGATCACCGCGGCACCCTCCGCGATCCAGTCACCCTGCACCATCTCCGGCTGACCGACGCACGCGACCAGCACCTCGGCGCGGCGGCACTCCGCGGCCAGGTCCCGCGTGCGCGAATGCGCGATCGTCACGGTAGCGTTGGCCGCGAGCAACATCGCCGCCACCGGGCGCCCAACAATCTGCGACCGCCCCAGCACCAGCGCGCGTACGCCCGTCAAGGACACATCGGCCGCCGCCAGCAGTTTCATTACGCCACGCTGCGTGCAGGGCGCCAGTTTTGCCCCGCCCTCGGCCAGCCGCCCTACATTGAGCGGATGAAACCCGTCCACATCCTTGGCCGGGTCCACCGCCTCCAGCACCGCGCGTGCGCCCATCTGCGGCGGCAGCGGCAGCTGTACCAGAATGGCGTCAACCTCCGGATCGGCGTTCAGCCCGGCGATCACCCCGAGCAGGTCGAGCTGGCTGGCCGCCGCGGCGAGCCGGATCGTGCGCACGGCGATGCCGGCCAGCTGCGCCGCGCGGTCCTTGTTGCGGACATAGACAGCACTCGCCGGGTCGTCGCCGACCAGCACCACGGCCAGCCCCGGCTGAAACGCGAGTCGCGCCACCCGGGCCGCCACCTCCGCCCGCAATGCGGCGGCAATCGCCTTTCCATCCAGGATGCGCGCGGTCACAGGGCTTCCAACCGGCCCGTCAGCATCGCCGGATCGCCGCTCACTGTCAGAATCTTCTGCCGCGAGGCCGCCCCTTGCAGCACATTCACGGCCGACACCGGCACATCGAGCAGCTCTGCCAACGCTGCGCACACCGCACGATTGGCGGCGCCGTCGACCGGCTTCGCTCGCACCGCGATCTTGAGCCTCGGCCCGGCCTCGGCGTCAACGCGCCCCAGCACACCGGCGCGCCGGGCGCCAGGTTGCACCTTCACCGCGATGCTAACGCACATCGGGCCGGGACCAGGCCGGAAAAACGCCATCAAAGCAGCGATTGCCAGGCGCCGTAGTGAATGCCCGCATAAAAATACGGCAGCACGATCCGGCTGAGTATCTGTAGCAGTACCAGAGCCACCCAGGGGCTCAAATCCAGGCCGTTGAAGGTCGGGATCCGCCGGCGCAGCGGGCGCAGCACGGGGTCGGTGACCCGGGTCAGAAAATCCTGCACGCTCCATACAAAACGATTATGCCGGTCCACCACGTCGAACAGCAGCAGAAGGCTGATTAGCGCCGATAGCAGGATCGACCAGAACACCAGCCCGACGAGGGCATACAGGAGCGTAAACACGACATCGGTGAGCAAGGCTGCCTCCGGCGGATGCCGCGGAACCTAGTGGCGGCACGGCACCGCGGCAATGGCGCCTAATGAACAAAAGTTTTTTGGTTCTTTTTTTCAAAAAAGAACTTCTTTTTGAAAAAAAGAAGCAAAAACTTTTTATTAATTGTAGGGCGAAACGGCGGACCGATGCTCCCATGACAGGCAAACGCGTGCTGGTGACGGGCGGCGCGGGCTTCCTAGGCTCCCATCTGTGCGACCGGCTGGTTGCCGATGGCCATGATGTGCTGTGCGTCGACAACTACTTTACCGGCCCCAAGAGCAACCTCGCCGCGTTACTCGGGCACCAGCGGTTCGAGGCGATGCGCCACGATGTGACGTTCCCGCTCTATGTCGAGGTGGACGAAATCTACAACCTCGCCTGTCCGGCGAGCCCGATCCACTACCAGTTCGATCCCGTGCAGACGACGAAAACCAGCGTCATGGGCGCCATCAACATGCTCGGCCTGGCCAAGCGCACGCGGGCGAAAGTGCTGCAGGCGTCCACCAGCGAGGTCTATGGCGACCCGACGGTCTCGCCGCAGAACGAGGACTACCGCGGCAACGTCAACCCGCTCGGGCCCCGCGCCTGCTACGACGAGGGCAAGCGCTGCGCCGAAACCCTGTTCTTCGACTACCATCGCCAGCATCGCACGCGCATCAAGGTCGCGCGCATCTTCAACACTTACGGCCCGCGCATGTTGCCGAACGACGGCCGCGTGGTCTCCAGCTTCATCGTCCAGGCGCTCACCTGCCAGGACATCACGCTGTTCGGCGACGGCAGCCAGACCCGGGCGTTTTGCTACGTCGACGACATGATCGACGGCCTGGTGCGCCTCATGGCCACTGGCGACGAGGTGACCGGCCCGATCAATATCGGCAATCCGCACGAAATCACCGTGCGCGCGCTCGCCGAGCGCATTGTGGCGCAGACCGGTTCCGCGAGCCGCCTGGTCTACCGCCCGCTGCCGCAAGACGACCCGATGCAGCGCTGCCCGGACATCGCCCTGGCGCGCGCAACCCTGGGGTGGGAACCGAGCGTTGCCCTGGATGACGGCCTGGCGCGGACGATTGCCTATTTCCGCAGCCTGTTGTTCGTGGATTAGGATGCGGCCGGAGCGTTTTGTCGGAGCAGACATGGCCAAGGCCGCATTGGAAACCCTCACCGAGCAGCAGAGGAAATGGTTCACCTCGGTGCGCGACGGGTTGCAGCGGGAAACCGGCAAATCGCTCGCCGAGTGGGTCGCGATCGCGAAAACCTGCCCCGAAACGGCGCATCGGGCGCGGTTGCGTTGGTTTAAGGAAACCCACGGCCTGCTGCAGAACCGCGCCAGCTACGTGCTCGGCGAGGCGTTTCCCTCCACGGGCGGCTGGAGCGAACCGGACGCGCTGCGCGACGCGCTGTGGACCGACACGAAGTCGCGCGCGATCCTGGAAGCGGTGGAAAAGCTGGCACTGGCCTTGCCCGACGTATTGGTAGGCCAGCGCAAGGGGTTTTCTGCCTGGTCGCGCAACTATCAGTTCGCCGCGCTGCGGCCGTTGAAGGGCGGCCACGCGCGGCTTGGGCTTGCGCTCGCGCCGGACGCCGACAAGCGGCTCGAGCCGCCAAAGAACGAGGGCTGGTCCGAGCGGCTGAAGGCAGCCACGGTTCTGAACGCGCCCGGCGAGGCCGATGCGCGGATCGCGGCGCTGTTGAAGGCGGCCTGGGCTTCATCATAGCCGGAATGAGAACGCCGTGATCCAGAACGACCGCGGCCGGTTGCCTATCGGCCGGTAGCCAGGCCGACCCGGACGGCGCTAGACTGCAAGAGCGCCCGTCTCGCATCGCAGCGGTGGCACTTTCATGGATGTCTCGGTCAGGGACAAGGGCATTTACGCATTCGGTCCATTCCGGCTGGACCCGGTGCGCCGCACCCTGATGCGCGACGGCGTCGCGGTGAAGCTGGCCCCGCGATTGTTCGAAACGCTGCTATATCTTGTCGAGAATCCAGGCCGCGTCGTTGAAAAGGACGAATTGCTGGCCGCGGTATGGAGCGGGCGCATCGTCGAGGAAGCCAACCTCAGCCAGACCATATTTGCGTTACGAAAAGTGCTGCAGATCGAGGGCGCGAGCGACAGCTTCATTGCGACCGCACCAGGCCGCGGCTACCGCTTCGCCACTCCTGTCTCGCTGGAAACCGGCGCCGCGGCCACATCGCAAGCCGCGCCGATCGCGCCAGCGGCCGCGGTCGTTTCCCCGGCGCCGCGCCCGCATCGGCAACCGGTTCGGTGGCGCCCCGCCCTGCTGGTAGCCATCGTCGGGCTGATCGCCGCCACCGCCGGCACCGTAATCTGGCGCGTTCTGCCGGCGAGTCGGATCGGCGCTCCTTCCACCGCCCAGTTCGCGCCGCCGCCGCATTCGGTGGCCGTGCTGGCCTTCACCAACATGAGCGGCGATCCGCGGGAGGAGGATTTTTCCGATGGGCTTTCCGAGCAGCTGATCGATTCGCTGAGCCGCGTCGATGCGCTGCGCGTCGCGGCGCGCACTTCGGCCTTCTCGTTCAAGGGTCGGCCGGCGACGATTGCCGACATCGCGCGGCAGCTGAATGTCGGCGCAGTCCTGGAAGGCAGCGTGCGGCGCGACGGCGCGCGGCTGCGGATCACCGCGCAACTGATTGACGCCATCACCGGATATCATTTCTGGTCGCGCAGCTACGACCGCGATGACGGCGACGTCCTCGAGCTGCAAGGGCAAATCGCCGCGTCGGTGACGGACTCGTTGAAAGTGACGCTGCTCGGCAATGATGCGGCGAAACTCACGCTGGGCGGCACCGAAAACCCGAAAGCCTTCGATGCCTATTTGCGCGGCATGAAGCTGCTGCGGTCAGGCGAGGTTCCAGCCTACCACGCTGCACTGGCCGCGTTCGACGAGGCGGTTGCGCTCGACCCGGCATACGCAATGGCGCAGGCACAACGCGCCCGCGCCTTCGTTCACATCGCATCTTTCGACCCGGCCGGCACCCATGCCGACGAAACATTTTTTTTCCAGTCGGCGCGGGACGCCGCTGACAAGGCCGTGCAACTGGCACCGCAACTCGGCGTGGCGCATGCGGCGCGCGCCGACGTACTCGAGTCCGGGTTTCAGGATTTCATTGGCGCGCAAGCCGAGCTGTCGCGCGCGGTGGAGCTGGCGCGGGGCGACGCCTGGGTACAGATGTATTTTGCCGCATTCGAAATTGAAATCGGCCACGTCGCGGCCGGCATTGAGGCGGCGAAGCATGCCGTCGCACTCGATCCGCTGACCGCGAACACCTATGCCGAACTGGGTGCCAATCTGTATTACGCCAAGCATTACGATGAAGCCTTGGCAGCGGTACGCCATGCCGAGGCGCTCGAATCCGTGGTGCCCACGCGCGACCTGGATCTGCGCGGCCTAGCCGAGGTGATGAGCGGCGATTTCGCGGCGGCCCGCCAGACCTGCGCGGGCGCGCGCGACTGGAGCCAAAACGAATGTCTTGCCATCGCCTACCATGGACTCGGTCAGCCTAGCTTGTCCGACGCACAATTTGCCAAGATGCGCGCGGCCCTTGGCAGCGATAACGGTGTGGCGATCGCCGAGGTCGACGCGCAACTAGGCCGGACAGAAGCCGCTTTGCTTGCGCTGCGGCAAGACTACGAAGCGCACGGCTCCGACCTCGATGCGCTGCGGGAGGATCCGATGCTGGATCCGATCCGCGACACATCGGAATTCAAGGACATCGAGCGGCGGCTGAATTTTCCGCCTTGACCATGCGCCGCGGCGGTTGCGGTAACCCACTCCACTGGAGGCATCGGCAGCGCAAGAGATGATGCTGAAACCAAGTATTTGGCCGGCGTCGGCCGAACCTGGCGCATTGCGGGCAATTCTATTTTTCTGAGACGCTTTGCAAAGGAATGTTTAGTAAAATTGAGGGTTTTAAACGCCCGCGCTGAAAGACAGCCGCGTCGTTGCCTCCCTAGCGTCCGTGCGTCGACGGCACAGGGCCGCCGGCAATTCAAACGGAGTATTCGCCGTGAAAAACATCATGAGAGTAGCGCAGAAGACCGCAACCGCCGGCATGTTGGCCGGCATGTTGGCGGTAGGCGCCGGGTGGGCTTCGCCGGCGCTGGCCGCCGCCGGCTGGCAGGGGATCGCTTCATTCACCTTTCCGACCGGCGTGGTTAGTCAGCAAATCGGCTACACCTGCCCGTCTGCGTTCTCGATCGCCCACAGCGGCTCATTCGCCATGAACGCCGCCGGTCAGGTTTCAAACGTGTTCCTGACCTACAACGGGACGCGCATCGACATACCGAGCTTCGGCCAATGGGCATGGCATTTTTACTTCCCCGCCGGTGCGCCCGCCGGCGTCACGGTGCTGTATGACGTTTACTGCGCCAAGAAGTAGCTCGTGCGCAGCAACGTCAAAACCCGACTGCCCTAGCCAGTGTCGACCGCACCCGGGCACGGTGTGATTGGCTGGATGTTGGGTGCGGTATGGGAGCCGGCCGACCATTTGGGCCGGCTTGCCGCACCCGTAAGATTCAGAGCTTTTCAGACCTATTCACATGCTCTCGCCGCCCGCCCGGACTAGCATCTTGGCCAAACAACAAAACACTGAGGATTGCCATGACCGTCGCACTTAGCCCACGCGCCGTTACGGCCCTGGCATCGCTGCTGGCGCCCAGCCTTGCCGGCGCCGCCTCGCTCAAGCCGGTTTATCAATTCGCGGCGAATGCCGCCGGTGCCTACCCGAGCGGCGCCGGGCCCTCCGCCGAGGTGATCGAGGCGCCGGACGGCAGCTATTTCACCACCACTCAGTATGGTGGCAGCACGGCCTGTTTTAGCGGCTACAATGGATGCGGCACCGTAGTGCACCTGGTTGGCAACCACGCCAGCGTGATCTTCACCTTCCCGTACAACAGTGGCAGCAACCCTGCTGCGCCCGACGGCGCCCTCCCCGTGGCCGGCCTGGTGCAGGGCCCGGACGGCGCGCTCTATGGCGCGACGGCGACCGGCGGCAGCGGAGAATACGGCACGCTGTTCAAACTCATACCGGGCGCCGGCAGCAGCTGGACCATCCAGGTGATGCACGCTTTCACCGCCGGAAACGGATGCAACGCCCCGGTCGACGGCGCCAATCCCGAGGGCCGTCTCGCCTTCGGCCCGGACGGAATGTTGTACGGCACCACTACCAATGGCGGCTGCGTCATCGACGGCACCGGCGGCGACCGCGGCCCCTACAACAACCAGGGCACCCTGTTCCGCGTCGCCACGGACGGCACCGGCTACGCAAACCTGTACAATTTCAACGGCTCGTGGGATTACACCCAGGGGATCACGCCGGATGCGGCTAATCCCGCGGCGGGCCTCACACTGGCACCGAACGGGCTGTTCTACGGCACCTCGCAATATGGCGGCACGGCGGACTGGGGCACGGTATTCCAATACGATCCCGTCGCCAACGTCGTCACCGTGCTGCACAGTTTTTCCGGCGCCAGCCCGGACGGCGGCTTTCCGTTCGGCAGCCTGACCCTCGATACGCTGGGCAATTTCTGGAGCACCACCTACGCCGCGGACAACGGCGACGATCCCACCGCCGGCGGCACGGTGTTCCGCATGGCGCCTTCCTCGCCAAACACCGTCACCTCCTATCCGTTCTCGTCGCTGGCATCACAACCTTATACGTTGCCGAAAGCCGGCGTGATCGAGGCCGCAAATGGCAAGTTCTACGGCACCGCGGGCAGCGGCAGTTTTTACGAGATCACCAAGGCAGGGACATTCACGGAACTCGGGATTTTTCCAAGCACGTTGACCACCACGGCGCCGATCGCCTCGCCGCTGCAATCGAGCAACGGCAGCATTTACGTCACGGCCTCCGACGGTGGGCCGGTCAACGCGGAGGACTATACCGATCGCGGCGGGGTCTTTCGTTACAGCGTCGGACACACCGGGCCAAAGCCGCTGCTGACCTGGTTCCTGCCGACGAACGCGGCTGTCGGCGCCAGCGTGGTGCTGGGTGGCGCGAACTTCGTCGGCGCCAGCCGCGTGGTTTTCCACGGCACCAGCGCGAGCAGCGCTTTTGCGGTGAATGCCAGCGGATTTATTACCGCCACGGTGCCGGCTGGCGCTACCACGGGCCCTGTGGCGGTGACTACGCCCGCAGGGACGGTGACGAGCGCGGTTTCGTTCGTGGTGCCTTGATGGGAAGGAAGGCCAGGGCTCTGCCCTGGACCCGCTGGGGCCGTCACGCCTTGGCGTGCTACGCACGACGGCCCCAGACCCCATTCCCAAAGAGTCGTTGGGGGAACGGCGAAGCCAGAAAATTCATGACGTTTACTGGCTTCGCCCAGAAGGCAAGGAAAAGCCGCGCAGCGCTAAATGGGGTCTGGGGCCGTCGTGCGCAGCACGCGGTCGCGTGACGGCCCCAGCGGGTCCAGGGCAGAGCCCTGGCCTTACTTGACACGCCGATTGGTATTACTCCGTAAGCGTAATACTCGTCTGCCCGCCAAGCAGCGAGGAAATCGTCGCCGGGTCAGTAACGGCCACGTAGTTGCCGGCGGAGTCCCTCAGGTAAATCTCAACCGCGTTGTACGTTCCAGCGGCAAATTTCTTGCAGTCGCATACTGTAAGGAATGGCACCGTCGCCGCCGTCACCACCGGACTCGTCAATGTTCCTCCCACGACAAAGCTCGTGTCCCTTCCGCTGCCGCCGTTGCTGAACGTAATAGTCGCATCGGTCACGCCCGAGACGTCGTCCTGCACGGTCAAGCTGGCCTCAAATATCGAGTGCTTCGATATGGCGACGGTTGGGGTCAGGATTGCACCGCCGGAAACGGTCGGCGGCGTGGTATCAGACTTGGGGTTGACCACCAGCAGGTTGAGCGACGGAAACAGGCCGGCCAGCGTGCTGCCCGAATACTCGCTACAACCCTTGTAACCGCACACTTCGACAAAGGTCAGCGTCCAGGTGCCGGCCTGAGTGTACGGCCCGAACGTCGATGTAATTCCCTGCGACGCCTGGAACACATATTTCCCGCTCGGTATCGATGTAAAGAACGTCTGGTCCCAGGTATTCCCGCTTGGCGGCTGCCAGTAGAAAAAGACGGATTGCGCGTCACCAT
>Ga0181531_10000907_pt1 | contig 19298 bp, 26 predicted proteins | sample PEATcosm2014_Bin_38_FD_119743 | JGI IMG/M metagenome (GOLD analysis project Ga0181531, IMG submission 119743) | Peatland microbial communities from MTU Mesocosm Facility, Houghton, MI, USA - PEATcosm2014_Bin11_10_metaG | ecosystem: Environmental > Terrestrial > Soil > Wetlands > Peat | place... | reverse complement strand
TGATCGACGTGTTTTGAAATTATATAAACTCTATCTTCGCCAGTCCAAACACTCTTTAAATTAAGAACATCAAATACATTCAGAAAGTTTCTAGCGTACCGTTCTACGGCGAATTCTGTTTCTGCCTGATGATAGTCTATCATGCCTATGGCAGACTGAGAATAAAATTTTATTCTATAAGCTTTCAAGCCTTACTTCCCTCAGCGGCTTCTTTCTTGCCGCAATTACAATCACTACAATATCCTACAGGAGAAGTAGAGCAATTGTCAAGCGCCGGTTTCGGCTGGCTGATTACGGCATATTTAATCTCGCTTTCAGAGTCCATGCCAATCACAAACACCTGATTATTTGGGAATTTTTGCTTAAATTGATCTCTGAAACTATTGAGTATCTCAGGCTCTATATAATCGTTCTTGATAGTAATCATCAAGGTATCGCCTTCTTGGAGATCGATTTTTTGCACTTCGATCTCTGTAAGTTCATAATCTCGCTTGATTTGTTCGGACTGTTGTTGTTCCGAGCCATCATATTTCGGCTTGGAAGGATAGCGCATAGCGCACATCTCGGAGCAAAATGAGCCCCAAAGAGTGTCCTGGTATACATTTTCACATGTTGCGCACTTAAAGTTATTCATTCGATTCTTCCTCCTGAACCACGGGCATTCTCACTTGTTTATCAAAATTCTCTCTTTCCCTGGCCGCTTTCATTTTAGCAACAGCATCTTTGAAAGCATCATCGTATAATACAAATCGGCCATTTTTATAGCCAGTTGTTATTTTTTGTCCAACTGCTTCGTTAAATCGGCTTTTGTGAATCCACCATTCGGTTACGAGATCTTCTCTGTTTGCTACCATTTCTAGAGCACAGGTACATACATTTAAAATTACCTTACGTCCTTCAATTCTAGTTTTAAAAGGTATTTTATTTTCTGCATCCGGCTGGGCAACCTGGGCCAAAACTACTATCGGAGCGGGATAAACATTTTTATATCTATCCAATTTATTAGCCAAAGCAGATTGAACTTCCCATTCGTTCATGGAGGGGAATTTACGAGATTCCTGGACTTTTTGATAATAATCTAAAATGACAACATCATAATATTCTTTATGCTCCAAAAGATTCTCAAATACCTGGCAAATTCCCTCCAAGGTAGTTGTGGTTCCTCCAGCCTTATTATAGCTATCGTCTATGACTGTAAGCATTCCAGTTGAAGACAAAAGTTTAATATATTCATTAAATATTTGAATCTGTTCATCGGTAAACTGATCATGATTGACATAATTCCATCCCTTAATAAGACATGTAACTCTATTAAAAATATCCTCTGATTTTTCTTCATTGGTTAGCACTAGTATTCTACGCTTTTTGCCTGTTATAGGATCGACTCTTTTCAGGGTTTCCCTGATTATATTCGCTACTGTAGTACTTTTTCCTTCGCCAGTTTTTCCTCCAATTAATATTAAATTTTTTCTAAAAAATGGGATGGCTTTATCAAAGCGCTCATTGATAAAACACATTTTGTTGCGAGCCGCGCGCATATACTCGGTATTTTCTTTTTGTTTATATTCAATTTCCTCATCAGTCATTTTTCCATAATCAGTGATTTTGGCTAATTCGGCATCTCGATCCCTCTCGGCCATTTTTTCCAATTCATTATCTAGGCGACGCTCTTTTACCTTTAGTTCTTTCTGTTGAACTTCATTTTTCTTTTTTTCCAATTGAGCCTGCTTCCCTATATGCTCATGGATAGGATCTATAGATTTGGAATCGCTGCTCATACTAGCTTGTTGCCCTTTTTGGAATTTTCTTTTTTTGTCAAAATTTGTAAGTTCCAGGGAACATGTAAGCCGGAAACATTTTTGCCTTTTAGAGGAATTATGTGGTCTACACTTCTTTTTTCGCCATCTCCTTTTTCGAGTTCTTTTGCTTTAATATAAAACGATTCTATTTCCCTTTTCTGTTCTTTGGAAAGCCATTTTGGCATTGCTTGCATTTTGCGGATTTGATAATTTCTGGTATAAGCCCTTCTTTTGCCTGGATTTGCTTTATCCCAGTTAGCATTCATTTTCAGCTTTTTACCTGGATCGTTTTCATATCTTATCGATTGTTTTTTGAGAATAATATCCCTGTTATTGGCATAATAGATAGACTCTTTAATTTTAATTTGTTCTGCATTATTCGCTCTGTAGATGACAGAATTTTCTTTAACTCGTTCCGGATTAGCTTTCTGCCACGCCCTGTTTTGCCGTAAGCGCTTTTTTTTATTTTTTCTATATCTCTTTTTACTATTTTTGCAGTGTTTTTCTGAGTTTCTCGAATACCAGGCAGCATTCGTGGCATCTATCTTTTCTTTATTATTTATATAATCATTTGCCGCGATAATTTTTCTGCAATCCTTACATACAGAATATCGACCATATTTGCCCTGTTTACTTTTATGGAACGAATCTAAAGATTTGAATACACCGCATTTTGTGCATTGTTTAGTCATTCTCATATCCCAGCAATTTCGCCATTTCCGGATCTATTGCATCCTCTCTCGGGGCAGTATTGTCTTTAATTGAAGAAGGATCAAATTCTTTTTCAAATGTAGGCTGCGATACGGGTTCAGATTCTGTTTGCTCTCCCACAATTTCCTTATGTGTTTCTTTGGCTTCTTTTTCTGATTCAGATTCTTCTTCCCCTAATTCTCTGGTTCTACCATTTTTTTTGTAATAATCAGATTCTGTGCCATACACCTCTATTATAGCTCTGTCTAGATCTTTGAGAGTACACTGGGTCATGTTAGCGTGTTTTTTGCTCCCAACACGATGTTTGGGGGGCCAAATTTGTCCAATTAGAGTATCTTTGAATAGACTAGTTTTAAAAAATCCCTTATCGGCCCCTAATTCTTTTAGAGTATTTAAAAGCACTATTAGTAATCTAATTCTTTCTCCGTTTTTATAATTAATTCTATAGTGCAATCCGCCCGCGTCGCTCAAAGTTTTGGTTCCGTATTGTTCTGACCAAACAATGATCTCTTCTTTGATATCAAATGTGGCTGGCATTTTTACTCTAGCTCCCTGAGAAGTTGCCTAGCCATCTTTATCTCTTCTCTAAAGTTCGTTTTGCTTTTGTTGTTCTCAATGAAGTTCTTGATAATGTTGACTTTTTCTTCAGAAGCGGAGTTATAGAATTCTTCCTTTTTCTTTTCCCACTTATCTTCATCTTCGATTCTAAAATACAATTCTTCAGGGTTCATGTTATGTATGCTATCACGGGGACTCATGTTAGCACCATCGAAATCGTCTATGGTCAGCGCTTTCTTTTCAATGGGGACTGCGACGTAGTAGTTGTTTCCGAAGAAAAAATTAGAATCGTCGAAGATCCCCGCTTTTTTCTTAATGGACTTGTAAATCGAAGAATCTAACTTTCTAAATCCCAATCGCTCGTAGTTCTTGATTAATTCCCTTAAACGTTTGGGTAGTTTGGGACCACAATAATAAAAGAACCCTTCTGTTGGAATTCCCTTGATATTTCGAGCCTTTTGACGGCAAATGCGAATCAAATCTTCCATTCTTTGTTTTAAGAAAAGAGTAAAGCTTGACTGATTTTTGTTTAGGACATCTTCTTTCTTAGGCTTACAATCTTCGTATTTTTGAAATACTTTGACAAATTCCCCGTACTTATCAGGCATTTTTTCTAGAGAAAAGAGGCCAAGGAAGCTGACTAGGTGAACATTGGCTATGTTGATTACATCCTCTTTCTCCAGGCCAACTAGGAGCAGCAGGGGGCGATAGGCGAAGAATGTTTTGGTAGCCAGAAGCTCTGCGATACGGAGATAGGGCTTCATATCTTTTTCGGTGGGATTATAGTTAACTCTGCGAAAGTACTGATGTCTTAGGTAACATAGTTCAAAAGAATCTCTACAATTTATCTTCTTCTCGTCTGCTTCTGGACGCTCTACTCGTTTTCTCATGTTGTCCTTGTTTCCGAAAATATTTTGGCGGGTCGGATTGGATACCGACTAAGGGCCAGGGTGGACTCGAACCACCGACTAGAGGTGTCTCATCTTCTTCCAACTGAAGTACCGGCCCTTGAACATGACACCCTGTGATGCGTCCATCCCGCATCGCCGCCAAATCGTAAAAGCTTTTGGTAGGTCAGGCTTGCCAGCCCAACTCTGAATGGTCAATAGTCAACCCCATATCCGATATTGCTAATCGGCCCCGTATACTGAGCCTCGGATTGTTTAGCCTATTATTCTTCAGTATCCCAATGGTTATCGTGCCTACCACGCCGCTACCAAAATCGTAAAAGCTTAAAAAAATCTTTGTACCAAGGTAGTTTGGCGATGCTGGAATTTCCGCCACTTTCGCTACGACCTACGGTGTAGCTATAATCACCAGCAGTAGAATAGTAATCTGTAATCGTCAATCGTGGTTGCGCGTTTTGTTCCTTGCTGACGGTCTTTCGTCGATCGGATTTGCCTTTCGTCCTAGTTTTGGTCGCTGTTGTTTTCTTTGCGAGTTTCTTCTTTGCCATGACTATTCCTTGCCGTCCAATTTGTGAACTTCTTCCAGGATGGATTTGGCTAAGGCCGGGTTATCTCTAATCGCAGTTGCGCATTCCTTTTTGCCAATCCATTTCTCTTTCCCAAAAGAATAGGTGCGTCCTTCTAATTTAATGACGCCTACGCCCTTGGCCAAGAAGAACAGCTCCTCGTGTTGGTTCACGATCCCTTTCTCGTAATCTAAGGTGAAAACCCCAGCCCTACCAGCAGGTCCGATCGAGGATTCTTCCATCTTAACGAAAATTTTATGAGCGTTCAAGAGCTTATTTCCCCTGGCGTCTGTAGCGTCATCCTCAAAGGTCTTTCCTTCGAGATCAACCTTGTCTTCTGCCGCACCGGCTTTCTTGAGTGACACGAAGTACTCAAACGCGTGACGGACGGCGAACGAAGCTTGCATCTTGGTTTTAGGGCCATATTGGCCAGCATCGAAATTTGCTCGCATCTGTGCGGTCCCAATAAGAAGAATCTTGTTCCTCTTGCAAAAAGGGACCAACTTAGAGAGTCCGGCCTGCAATGTTAAAGCAGAATCGCCCATAAGATGATTCGCGACGGAATCGGCGTCTTTCCTCTTGTTGCCCTGCACGTTGGTGATGGAATCGATGATGATCATCCTGAGCGGCATTCCGTCCTGGACTAAGGCGCGGATATCGTTCTCAACTCGATCGAAGATCTCGACTGGGTCTGAAGTGTCGTAAATAACGAGCCTATCTTTATCGATTCCACTGAAGACTGGGCTAAAGGAGCCCCGGATCTCGGTGTTAAAGTAGATAGCGATACCTTCGGGGTCTCTTTTGTGCATCTCCCCTATGATGCTATAGCAACTCAAAGACTTACCAGCTTTTGGTTCGCTGAAAAATAAAACGGAAGCATTCTTCGGAATCCCGTGACTGGGATTGGAAAAAATCCAATTAAAATACGGACTTGGTGTGTATAAACAATTTTCCGCTGCGAATGGATTATATTGAAAATCTACTGCATCATCGTACGCCTTTAACTGTTTGGTCCATTTGTTCATAGTTTTCTCCCGCTAGTAACATATAGATTTGAGTCCGCGAGCCCGCTTTTCGATATCAAATAGATCTTTTGCCGCATGTATTTGCATACGTTCTCGAATACTTTGATTTTTCCCTGCAAGTTACTTTCCAATGCAGTCAGTTGCGCCACGCGATCGTAGGCTGCAGAATAGGCCTCATCCTTTACAAAAAAAGCATCTCTCAGATTCGAATTATTGTGATACTTTGGCTTATCTTTTAAGAACTCGGCATAGGAACCCAAGATGACATCGGCCTTTGCCTCTTCTAGTGCCTTATTCGCCATGGCCAGTTGGTATCCCAACGTGGAGACGTGTCTTTTTAGATCTCTGTATGCTTCATTATAGACGTGCTCGAGTTCACTGTAAGTGCTTGGATTTACGGTCTTCGCCTCGATTATACGACGCTCTGCTGTGCGAATATTTTCCATCTCAAGCCGCATAGCGGGTGCCTTCCCGAAGGAAGGCACCTCTATAACGTGATTATCAGGAATTGAAAGGCTACTCTCGTCCATCTTATAGGCCTAAGTTGCGCAGAAACTCTTCGTCAGTGAGCTCAGAGACGGTCTGGGCCGTAGTTTTGGGCGTAGTGGACGTCGTAGGTGTAGTTGCTGGAGCTGTCCCGCCGCCTGCGCCGTAAGTAGGCGGAAACGTTTGTTGCTGTAAAGTCTGAGTAACCTGAGCAGGGGTGTAAGTTGCGCCAGGCCCCCCTTGTTGATAGGTCCCAGTTCCGCCAGCAGTTGCGGGCTGAGTTGCTGCAGTAGCGGGAGAAGTCGTGACGGGCGCAGGCGTCGTTGCCGTAATAGTCGTAGTACCTGCAATCGGCGTCTCGTCATCTTCTAAGCCACTATCATCCGTGTCCGCCGTCTCAGTTTTGGCGTCGAGGATCTCGTCGACCGCTTTTTCGCCTTCCCGGACGATCCGCTCAACTTCAGCAGAGGTCGGTTTGGCAAACAGTGAATCTAAACGACCAGCTTCGCGGTAGAAGAAAGAGCCATCTTTGTTTTGAGTGATGCAACGGCGAGCTAGCTCATCATCGATCGTATGGACTACGTCTTGCTCCACTTCTCCATAGTTTTCGATCCGAATCTTCTTCTTGTACACAGAAACGGAATAGACCGTATCCATGCCCATGCCGGAGCGGTGAAAGGTGAAGAACCGACCAGTCTCAGGATCTAGGGGTTCGACTCCAGCATCGCGAAGCTTCTTGATCTCGGCGTCCAGAGCGAGCTTGCAACGGTGGCGAATCTTTAGGATTCCCACGTTTCCTTGGGTATCCACCACGTTCATGTAATGGTTGTTGTCCAAATTGTAACGGGATTTTTTTCCGCCGACTAGTTCCAAGAGCTTGGCAACAACTTCTTGGTTACCAGCCTTCTTAGCCTCATCAAGTTTTACTTTGAGTTGGGTAATGCGATCCAGCGCCGCATCCGGAGATTCGATCATCTTGGTCTTGCGGTTCTTAAGAAGAGGGCTCTGGAAAGTTCGCATCTTTCCTTCCGAATTCTTGTATCCATAATGGATGGAGTAGAAAACGCTCCACCGGCCATCATCGGCCAGATTTCCCATCGGGGGAAGGATTCGATAGGGGCCATTCGATCCATCTTTCAGTTTAAACCAGGTACGACCTTTTCCGCCAAATTTGGCTTTTCCGAACACATTGCTCATTTATATCTCCTTAGATATATTTAATCAGTTTTTTAAATTTATACAAGTTATTTTTTAAGAAAGCCGCTGATAGTCTTCAAAGTCTTTTTTACTTCTTCCTTCGTGGGCTCTGCAACAACGAAGATCTCGTCAGGATTCTTAAACTTAGTTTGCACTTCGCCTGCAGCCACAACGAATACTCTGGTGCTGATCCTTTCCAAATCATTGGCCACTCGAATGGCAAACTTCTCATCGCTGGAAGACAAGATGATTGGCGTAAACTTAGCAGAGTTTTCTTTCTCGATCGCTTCTTTGGTAAGACTGTAAGTCGCCTGAATTCCAACGATCTCACCGCCCATTTGTTCCGTGACTGCTTGTTTCACAAGCCCCAAAAAGTCTTCTTGATTGCGAATCGTACGTTGGTATTCTTGCTTAAATATAAGTTGAGGATAGCCAACGATGCCTAGCTCGTAAGCTTTCTCTTCGATGTGGCGTCCCAGGACATCAAACAAGTTGGAGACGCTTTCTTTTCCAAGGTACAAATTTCGAGGCATTCGGTTGACCAGATCCACGAAGTACGCTTCAGGATCTGCCGAGAAGCACTTGAAACTGTTTACGGCGAGATTAGAGAATTCTTCTCGTTTATCTCCGACGACCACGATGAAAGCTGCAGTCCGCATGAGCTCACTCGTGTAAGCTCGGCGCAATCGCGTGAGTTGCTCGATTGATTGAGCCTTGCGTCCCCGTCTAGCATTGAGAGTTTCGGGGTGTCCGGTATCTACGTTTTCATCGGCCAAGGGCTGCACTTCTTTGATTTTATTTAACAATTCGCCTAGTGTCATCTTTACTCCATCTTAAAATGAGCTTTCAGCTCTTCGATCGTTTTATATGTTTCTTCAAACTTCGTAGCTTCCATCCTACCCAGATAAGTATCTTGGAAGCTTTTATGTACTACTAGTTTACCATCTTTGGAGGAAAACTCAACAAAAATTCGCTCCGAGGCATCATTTTTTGAAACCTTGAGATTTAGATCCTTGTCTAACTTCTTCTTTTTTAACACTTTGACGTCTAGTAGTCCCATCATTTACCTACGCATTTGTTTTTAGTTTCTGAAACCATCTTGCCCGTACTGATAGCGGTCGCCTGTGAGGTGCCGCTCTTTACGAGTCCGTATCCGGGCACATCTTCGCCAAGCTCCCATCTGTTCACTATACTACCAAAATTTGAAAACCACAACTTTAAACCTTTCTTACTTAAGGCGCCCACTACCGTTATTCTTCTGTCGTACTTCGCAGGATAATAGTTTGAACCAGGCAAATCCAGGTTGTTGTCATCATTCCCAGCGGCAACCACAAGATGGCCTCCATGGTTTAGATAGCGTTCAACAGCCTCTTTTTCTTTGGGATAAGGACCATCTCCACCGCTGCTGTAATTTATGAAATCTGCTTTTATCTTGTCGGCATAGTTGAATGAATTTATAGTAGAAAGCACGTTGTTATGAGAATGCTTGCCAGAATAATACTTGATGATTATGATGCAGTAATCGACGTTGGTTTTCTTTGCGTACGATTCGATCACTCCCACTACGTTAGTACCGTGCCCTTCTTTGTCAAGCGGAACTGGAACTTTTGTCATCCCTGGCATCGTGTATTCTATTTCCCCTGAGAAATTTTTGTGCCCCGTTTTGCAAAGCTTGGCTTCTTGCCCACGCCCCTCATAGCCAAAACCAGTGTCGACCACTGCAATCCGGATCGGCTGAATGCTACATTTTGGGTACGCGTTCGATTCCAAAAGGAATGTGATCAAGATGAACCAAAACAATTTGCTCATTGCTGACTTTCCACCACTATTTCGGTAATTGACATGTCTTTTCTTCCGGCTCGCTTTCTGAAGAACACGGTGCAGATGGCACCTTTTTTGCACTCCGGAGGGTAGATCAAGGTGCCGCTATCGAAATCCGGCCATAGAACTTTTTCGCTGATAGTAAATCCATCTGCATCCACGACAACTTTTAAAGCGCGTTTAGTAGGGTTCTTTTTTGGATACGCGAATTCCTTCGCCTTGATAACATAACAAGTAGCAGCAACATACACATCTTTCTGTACCAGTTCGCCTTCCATATCATCTAAACGTTTCAGTCTTTCGCCGTTGATAAGCATCGTATCGTATCCACGCGAATTAGTTACGATCGCTCTATAGGGGTCAGGTTTCAATATCTTCGAGTACCTCTTGCCCAAACCATTCAGATCGATGGGGAGCGACGGCAAAACTGATTTGCGCATCGCAGCGTCTCTCATGGGATGCAAGTTCACGTATTCCTCTGGTATAACGCCTTCCTTTTGCTGAGTCGCTCTAACTTTTTTACCGGACTCTTCCGCTTTCTTTATCTTATCATGAAATTTCTTACTCTCAACCGCGTTTTGATAAAGCTTTAATTTCTCAAATAAATTTGTCTTAGGGGGGAATAGGCTGTCTAGGACGCCTACGTGGATCAATTTATGAGCTAAAGAGGGACCGCAAACTTCTTTATTTACGAAGTCTTGTACATCTTTGTAAGGACGATTGGCCACGATAGGACCTGTGGTGGCCTCATCTATTCCGTGTATTACCCCTAATTTGGAGCGAATTTTCTCGTTGGCGTAGTCCACGACCATAGTATCACTGGATAGGTTAATATCAGGAGGCGAAACCATATCTTTGACATAAGGCCAGAATTTTCCGGTGATCTCTTGCTGGGTGGCATTCGTAAGGATCGCAGCCCAGTACTCCAGAGGATAATGGTATTTAAGGAACATACAAGCGTAAGTTATCAATCCGTAGCTGTAACCGTGAGATTTGTTGAAAGAGTACCGCGAACTGGTCTCCATCATGTCCCAGATCTTGTTTGCTTTCTCTTCTCCGATCTTTGGTATGGCCGTCTTCATGAAGACGGGTTTCATGTTACCAGCTTCTTTCTTTAATTTTTTAGAAAATAATCGACGTAATTTTTCTGCATCAGCAGGACTCATGCCGCCCAATTCTTTGGCTATCTTAGTGGACTGTTCTTGATATACAATTAGACCGTAAGTCTCTGGAATGATTTCTAAAAGTTCCGGTATGTCTCCTTGACTTTCGCCTTTTCTCCTAGCAATATACTCTTCAGCAGCGCTTCGGCCTGTGTTTTCGAAGATGTAATCCATGGTACCGGGACGAACCAGTGCTATAACGACGGCCAGATCTTCTTTAGTCTGAGGGAGCATCTCTTGGACGAATGGAGTCATGGCTTTCGTGTTAATCTGAAATATGGCCTCAGTATCTCCACCCCATACACTTTTAAAAACATCCAAGTCTTCCGGTAAATCCCAAATATAGAGTTTCTTCCCTTCATGTGTAAAATAACCTATGGTGTTATCTTCGTTGTTTTTTTTGTTTATGAGTTTTAGGCAAGTTTCGATATCCAGTACGTTAGATACTACGAGAAAGTCATATTTTAAGAGCTTAGCTTTTTCTACTGCCTTTGCTTCATACTGCGTGATGTGACCATCTTTGATAGGCATAACATCGGAAACAGGAATGTCAGAGATGACGAAAGCTGAGGCGTGTTGCGAGAAGGCGCGCGTGATTCCTAGAGACTTTTTTACGATATCCCACTCTTTGGGTTTTTTCTCTATGTACTTTTGCAAAGCTTCATCATTCTCTATCAAACCTTCGTGCTTAACACCTTCATCGTCTTCGTAGCCAAAAATAAAATCTGCGTCTGGAACGCCTTGAGGGGGATCAGGGAGGGCTTTGGAAAAGGCTTCGATTTCATTCTCCACTTTTCCATTTAGATAGCGATTGACGTCTTTGACCGCACTCTTGAGACGGATCGTATGACGCGTCGAGATCTGCGCAGCTTTGTTTCCCCAATGTCCGTAGAGGTATCCGGATTTACCATCCTCTCCTACTAACAAGGATCTCGAGCCGAAATCGGAGTCAACATCAGCATAGTCACCATTTTTAATACGATCTAAAGAAAGAAATCGTGGAAAGGAAAGATCTACCTTTACGCTATCAACTTGGGTTATACCCAAGAGATAACAAAGCAAACTTCCAGCCGAACTCCCACGTCCTGGCCCTACTAATTTATTATTTTCTCTATAATGATTCATCACGTCGCAGATAGGCAGAAAATAACCCATCAAATTTTGGGTACCATTTTTGACAATAACTTCAAGCTCTTCCTTGAGCCTAGCGACGTAGATGGGATTGTCCCACTTCATGCGACCATTCTTCTTGATGATCTCCATCGCTTGCCTAAGTGGATCGCCGCCAGAATCAGGTAAACGCCATTCATATTTAAGTTCCAGGCCATCGAATCTCTTGGCCCAAACGTTGAGATTCTCGAAACAGGTCCGAATAAAGGCCTCGTCGGCCCCCAGGGCGTTTCTTAGGTAGTTTTTGACCTCTTCCTCAGATTTCATGTAGAAGTTCGGCTGTAGCTTATTTGTGCCCTCCAGTTTCATATCTTGCACGGCCTTGTCGCCTGGGAGGGCATAATAGGCGTAATCGCTAGGAATAACCGGCACGACGTATTTAGCAGATAGGGCCTTCAGAAACTTATTGACTTGCAATAAGGCATCCACGCCGAGCGGGAGAAACCCTTTGTGAATCTTGGCACTCTTGATCTCTTGGTTCACCTCTTTAGATATTAGGCCGGAAGAGACTGATTTTAAAATCTTGTGTCCGTAACGTTCTACGAGGTCTATGGCCCTGATTCGTCTGGCTCTATCGGTGGTCACGGTATCATTAGCTAAACAGGAGACCTTGGAACCATCCGTAAGCTCGACCTCCACCACTGAATTCCACTTCTTGCTCCAGGTCTCACATACCATCGATGCATATAGCCTATCCCCAAATATTTCTTTCAACTTAACAAAAACTGATTCTCCCAGATCGGGTCGTTTTGCCAGGAGAAGTTTTCCCACCATGCAGTGAACGCCGCCCAGGACCAAAACTGTATTAAACTTAGACAGATGCTCGAGCTCTTTCCAGCTCCACAAGGCTTGGGCTTCATCGTAAATCTTAGTAGTAGGCATATCTGTACGACTGACTACTCTGCATAGTTCTTGATATGCATCTTGATCCTGACAGTAGATAGTAGCGGAAAAATAACGACAACGATTTGCTTCTGTACCGCTAACGATGGGACAGCTTGAGTCTTTAAAATAGAATTCGAGACCGGGGATAAACTTGAGTCCCTTTTTCTTGGACTCGGTGTAGGTTTTGAGACAGGAAGAGAGGTGACCATGGTCAGCGTAGGCAATATGGGTGCGACCGAGTTCTACGGCGCGATCTATCATAGCGGCGATAGTGCTGCCCGTGAGCGGCGACTCGAAGTGGGTATGAGGGGAACAATTCATTTCTTCATTCCGCAAACTTTGCAGAAAATATCTTTTGTTTCCAATCCTTGGTACTCAACCCATTCATGATTGCATGAATATTCCATCTCATCCAGGACATACTCGTTGGGTTCCGGTTCCGTGTCGATTAAAAACCCATTTACATTGATATCTATGCCAACCTTTGTATCGACGCACTTCGCAACAGAAGAATTGGGATGAAGATAGAATCTGTTATCTCTCAACGAGTAATTATATGAGCGAACGTCAACATTCAAAAGAACTTCATTCTTTTCGTTGTCTTTTATAATGAGAGTATACTTAGGTTTCATTCGACGCCTCCATTATCTAGGTGGGCTTTTATTCGAAACTCAAAATCATCTGGAGATTCCGCCTCCAGTCTTTTTATCCCGTATAGCGCTGCCAAGTCGTCCGCATTTCCTCCTGCAGCCATTACCTCTCTAGTGTTCGCTAACCATTCTTCGATGGTTAAGAGCTCTGTATCGGCAGCAGAATATGGATCTCGTTTAACATCATAGCCTTGCGCTATTTTATCTAAATCTTCTTCTGTGGCTGTCTTGACTGAAGGAAACAGTGCTTCCATAGCATCTGTTAAGGCTTTAGCCCATTCTTCTTCGGTTAAAACGCCACCATCTCCGTCGTCATAGTATGTTTGACCGTCCTCTTTTTTGTGTCCAGTGCCTTCGATTTTACCACAGTTGGAGTTGGTACAATCCCAGCCTTTTTCGAAAAGGCCGTGGTACTCACGCATTGGTTCGTTGCATTTTGGACAATTCATTTTCTTCCTATCTCACCGCAAATCTTTGCATCCCATCCGTTTATCAAACAGTCCCTGTAAATGTGACCGAATTCGCAACCCAATCTCTGGCCGCCATTTTCGGGCGTGTTTTCGCATGCACTAACCGCATCGCGCCGAATGGCGTCGGAAAGAGAAAGGGTAGAACATCCGGAGAGAAACATGATTAGGATTAAAAGTAAGGTTTTCATTCTGCCTCCAGCAGGGCGATGAGATCTTGAGCTGAACCGCCTTCTTTCTTGCTTTTCATCAATTCCAAAACTTTCTTATCGACTTCGATGGTTGTTAAGACGTCGTTTCGAGCCTCATGCATACTTCTTTTGGGCAACCCTAAAAAATCGCTGACGGTTGAGAGGGTTCCAAGATCGGCGGGAAACCACCCTACGCGTTTGAGAAAATCCACTTCCTGCATCACATCCACGGCCTTGTAATGAAGAAAATTTCGCCACTCTTCTTCTGGTAGAAGATACTCCTGCACCCATCCTATGTCAAATCCTAAGATATTATATCCATAGGCCCTTAAGTTATTGAATCTACCCGTCTTTTTGTGATATTTTTTTAACAATTGCACTAACCTAACGCGTCCCTCCGCGTAAGTGATAGTGGCGGGATCTTCGATATGTTTTTGAATGTTGATTCCGTTGACTTTCAAAGCACCAGCCTCAGCAACGGGCAAGCCTTCGTTTGGTTTAAGTTTTAGGTCCAATTCTTCTAGAATGTTAAGATTTTCATCTAGGATGGCGAAGTACGCCGTGAGAAGATCCCCTGACTTTGGTGACAAGGAACCAGTTTCTGTATCAAAGGCTAAATACATCTGTTTTCTCCGTTACAGTATTCTTCTCCAGATCTATCTCTTTAATTTTACCCTTATGATGGACATAAAGCAAAACATTTTTTGAATAAACCATGAAATCGGGTTCTAGAGCTATGCTTGGGACCTTGGGAGGTTCTAATTGTGTTTTAAAACTGCTACTTAACCTGGCTGCATTAGCTAAAGCATCGCATCTCTCATTGTGTTCATTTCCGCTATGGCCAGCCACCCATCGCGTTTGGACATTCATTAGTTTTACAAACATTTGGAGTTCTTTATATTTCTCAATCTTGTCTTCTTGTCGAAATCTATATTTGCCGCTAATCCAGCCAAGCACTAATTGCGAGTCGGACACTAAAGTAACGTCGTTATTTGGCGCAGATTCTTCAAAAATACCGGGCATGTATTCATTGGGAGGATTGTTGATTAAACAATGCGCAGCTTTGAGACCTTCTATACCTGCTTGAAGCTCCATGTCGTTGTTTGTTGCGTTTTCTGCGTATCCATAGCCTTCCGAATGTTTCTTGCCATCCAAAATCAGCACCCACCCGTAGCCACCTGGCTTATCAGAAGTAGTTGCGCTTCCGTCGCTGTAAACCTCTATATTCATTTGACTTTCTTTAAAGGTTTAAGAAATGGATTCGTACCCAGGAAATGCCGCAGACCATCCGCCAAGTAGGTCGCTTCTTCCCGTGTTAAATTGACGTAAGATCCATTCACCAACAGAACTAGAGCAATGTCGTCATGTTCTACCTTTGATATCTGGATATCGTTGTACTTGGCGTTGAGTTTTAGTTTCCTAGTCTTCACTAATCCTCCATATCCTTCCGGAGTAACTCAACCGCTTCCGCGTACAACTCTTTGACCTTTTCTTCCGTGACCATCAAAAACCTAGCGATAATGCTATCTTCCGCCCCTTCAGGATTTCGTGAAAGAAACTTACTTATGGAGTTGCTGCACTTTGGGCATCGGATATAATCCTCTTCTTCTAAAATTCTTTTCTGGATCTCATTTTTTTCCATCACTTCTCCTAAAACTCAATACGTTGTTCTCACCCTCTTTCGCTATCTTCTTGTATTCTGTTTGGGCAGTTTTCAAAAATTCCCTAGCGTCCTTGGAAGCTTTATTGTAGTATTCTCGATCATTCCTAAGACCAACTAAACGTAGTTTAGTACGCTTCAGCTCATCTTTGGCCCTTCTAAACTCCTGCGCCACGGCCACCACTTGCGTGGTTCTTAAGATCTTTACGTTTTCAATAAGTACATCTTCCAGAACAGCGATCTTCTTAATCTCTGAATCGAGAGCTTCCATGTTAGACAACAGCGTTTTGATACGAGTTTCTGTATCTTTGATGATGCGATCTATTTTTTCGAGTTCGTCTGTCCTACCCATAAATTGGGACCTATAAAGAGATGAGTTCTCCTTCGATGAGACAGGTGCCTTTTACGATGGGAACGGGAGTGACGTATACGATACCGGTTTTAGGATCTAAATACCCAATCCCGAAGCCCAAACTCCACTCTTTCGCAGCCTTAACTTGGTGTAAATAGTTTATCTCTTTTACATCGCCAAGCCAGCCGAGTTGAGCTCCCACGTGACGATTTCCCTGGGCATCTCCTTCAATGGCGTATCCGATACGATGGGTATGTCCAATAATGATATTGTGTTGAAAAGTGTCCAGGGCTTTATAGTGCGCAAATCGTCCAGCGTTTCCCGCATCATGCGTTACGTTAAGTTTACCAATTTTATAAGCTTGTTTATAGGGGACATACTTGAAACCTTTTTCTTTCAACTCCAGAATTTTAGGAATCGACAAAAAATTAAAAAGCTCGGGGGCTTTGTCACATAAATACCGACTCAGTCTATCCTCGTGATTTCCTTCGACAAATACGTTGTTGGCTGCGCCGATTTCTAGTACCTTATCCAGGCCTTCTTTGACAGCTTCCATTTCTTCCTTCAATTTCAGCGCCCTGTTAGGATCTTTGGAATGGGAGGATACTCCAAAAAAATCTCCAAAATCGCCAAGGATAATGGTGTGTTGCGGCTTGAATGCCTTGCCTGCTTTCAACATCAAAGCAAAGGCATTCTTGTCTTCGTATGGAATATGGCAATCAGGTATAAACAGGATCTTTTCCAATTTTGATTTTTTAGACATTATTATTTTACTCCTACTAATTCTCGTATAGCTTTTATTTGAGCACGATTGTCGTGCCTAACAGAGCCGGCCAAGGAACAATTGGCCGAATTAGTTAGCCACTCCACGTTATCCAATGAATAACCGCCCGAAGAATTTATTCTATTCACCGTTGGGACTAATTTTCTATCATTGCCAGAAGAAACCCATCTCTTAAAGAGCTTTAAGAAGTCCGGATGATTCTTAGCCCATTCATAGAAGACTTCCCTTGGCATGATAGATTTTCCTTTATACAGATATCTATATTTTGGATTACCCTTTCCAGTCACTCGAATCAACATCTGGCTGTATAGATCAGTTAAAAACCCATTGATAGTGGTTTTTCTACGTTTTTGTTTCGCTATCTTGTTATTTGCTCCGTACAATCTATGATGTTCTCTATAATAATGGGTTTTACAGTATTTTTTATAGCAAACGCGGCCAGTTTTTTCATTGACATACCAAATGTCAGCAGTTTTCTTGCAGCCCCTGTATGTGCAACGCTTAGTCATAATAACTAGTTGCTGGCCGGCGCTTCTGCTTGCGGAGCTCCGGGAGGCGTAACATCAACCGGAGTATCCGTGGGAGCTTCGGGTTCAGGAGGTTGTTGGAGTTTGTAGGCTTCCAAAATTTCCAAGATCACGCCTGGTCGAATCTCCACCCGATCTCCGACTTTGGTATTGAAGAACTTCGCCTGTAATGCCAAGCTTTCCAAGGCTTTTACGGCAAATTGCACTCTAGGATCGGTTACATCCCCATTGTTGTCCAGCTGTCTACAAACCAAAAAGGGGTTATCTCCGACCTGTTCTTCGGCGACTAAAAAGCCACCTTGCACAAGACCTGCCACTTTAGCAGTCAAATCTTCGACGTTGTTTTCGATCATGATTCGATTGAGCACTTCATCGCTTGGCACTTCGCCGGAAAGAGTCGCCTTGGCCATAGCATCAACCTTATTATTCAGCAATTGAAGCGTCTTTTTGAGGACGCTCAAGTCTTTGGTAGTCAATTCACTCAACTGGTGCAGGGCGGCTATTCCCTGTTCCAGCAAGCCCAATCGTTCAGAAGCGCTAGGCTGTTTCGGGGGTTGGGGATTCGTATTAGTTTCATTATTCGACATTTTATCTCCTTGTTCCAATTATGGAATCAAATTATTCTCCAGATTCTAAAAGTTTTGATGCGGGCATCTTCATGGCCAATTCCACCAATTTATTAACCTTGGGCACTGAAGTTTCAATCATGGACGCTTGCTGCTCCGCGCTTGGCATCGGAATGGCCTGATTTGATTTTACTTGATTGCCACGCCTTTGCGCAACCATTTTATTTCTTTCTTCAAGTTCGTAAGCATTTAACTCACTAATCGGCTTATTAAGTAGTTGATTATGCTCTTCAAATTCGCGTCTTAGCCCGGCCTTGATAGTCTCCTTAGAAACTTGGGGATCGGCTAACTGGGCAGCTATATTGTCGATGATAGTATCCATGCTAGAACGAGCTGCCTGGGCAGTAGGTCTAGGAACGGGTTTCTTTGGAGTCTTGGCAAGTGGGCGCGGCTTAGGGGCCGACGTACCAATGGCGTTCAGAGTGTTTTGCTTGGGCTTAGTAAATTCTTCCGTAATCTTGGAGACACTGGGAACATAATTGTCGGAGTGCTCTGTAGCCCCCTTGGTAGCCGTGTGTGCCAATTTCTTAAGGATATCGACTTCCAAAGCATTGAATGGAAATTCAATCTCCAAGCGTTCGATTTTGGTAGTCTCTTGACGCATGCCGAGCATAGCTTCCATCTGCTCCCTGGCGAATTTTCGGATGGCCTTCTGTACGTTTTTAACCGCCTTGGGATCGGCATCTACGCCATCAAAAAGTTCGTGCTTCATGATCATCTTATAAAGACTTCCCTGTTCGAGACGCAAATTGGCGTCGGATAGAACCTCAGAATCGTCTTCATCTTCCGCACTTTCTGAGCCCACTTCCTCTTGAACAAAATCCTCGTATTGCGGTTCGGGAATATGCCGTTGTTGCGGCGGCCTGGGGCCGGGGGGAGGAATAACAGGAGGGGCGTACTGGTGCTGCGCTGCTGCAGGAGTAGAAGCTACAGGCAAGCCATTGCTTCCGGTTTGAGCGGCCTCCGGCCTATCATCAAAAATCTCATCTTCTCCCCACATATTATCGTTGCTCATTCTTAATCCTCCGTAAGTGGTATGCGAATCCCAAGAGAAGCGCGTCGGCTAAATCCTCGTTTTTCTTACGCAAAGGCGCATCGAAAAACTTACCAAACACTTCGTTGGCTCTGCGAATGTTAACGTGCTTTCTTGTGAGTCTTCCCACTCTTTTTCCCTGTTCATCGTAGGCGATCTTGGTTTTATTCTTGGCTTTATATTCTCGCACTTTTTTATTGTGCTTACTTTCTTCCTTGCTCATCTTGCAGCCAACTTCGCGACGCCATTGTTCCGACATTATATATACAGCTTTTATTTTAGTCTCTTTAATAAATTTTGCAAGAAGAAAATGAATCCATTCTAATATTTTCTGCGTGTAGATTGCCTTGCTGCCAGCGGAAGTCTCCTCGATCACCAATACTGAGGGCGCGTGAAGATCTATTAATTCCACAACCTTAGCGTAGCATTCATATGCCCAATCTATGAAGGCTTCAGGGTAAGAACCTTCTGGCTGATGGATCTGAGATATTTGCCCATGAGCTTCCGGATGAAGGCCATTATCATCGCTAACTAGAAGAGCGTATCCCGTTTTTGTGCTCATGTCCAAGCTGAGGATTCTTTCTGGATTCATTTAAATATTAAATTCCCGTCGCTATCAAAAGTGATCGTCTTGGAAGAGGTCACATCTTCGAGTACAGTAATCCGTTCGTTGTCTTTGCCAAAATCGCAACCAAGACAGCGACCAATATTTGATATGT
>Ga0181531_10000906_pt1 | contig 19308 bp, 18 predicted proteins | sample PEATcosm2014_Bin_38_FD_119743 | JGI IMG/M metagenome (GOLD analysis project Ga0181531, IMG submission 119743) | Peatland microbial communities from MTU Mesocosm Facility, Houghton, MI, USA - PEATcosm2014_Bin11_10_metaG | ecosystem: Environmental > Terrestrial > Soil > Wetlands > Peat | place... | reverse complement strand
GACGGCCCCAGCGGGTCCAGGGCAGAGCCCTGGCCTTACTTCAGCGTTGGCTCTCGGGGAGCCGGACCACCAGACCGTCCAATGCGTCAGTCACCTTGACCTGGCAGGCCAGCCTGCTGTTGGGCAGCACGTTTTCGGCGAATTCTATCGTTGCGTTCTCGATTGGATTCCGCCCGCCGACGATCGCCTGCCAATCGGGGTCGACATAGATGTGACAGGTGCCGCACGAGCACCCGCCGCCGCAATCCGCATCGATGCCGTCGATCAGATTGTGCCGCGCGCCTTCCATGACGGAGAGGCCGGGCGCCACGTCCACGACGTGCTCGGTGCCACCGAATTCGATGTAAGTAATCTTCACCATGAAATCCTGTGTCCAGAGCGGCTAGAGCGGGACGCGATTACGTTGATTCGGCATTGCAGCGCATCCCGCTCTAGTCCTTTGTTTTGACGAGCGGATTGAACGCGATGGCTGATCGCATGTGATCGCGATCCGCTCTAGACGCGCTCGCCGGTGACCGCCGCCTTGCCGAACATACCTAGCTTGGCGTGGCCCGTCATGCTGTTGCCCTGCACCTTCACGTCAAAACTGACCTTGATGGCAACCGGCTTTTTCACCGCCATGGTCCAGCTCAGCGCATCGCCCGAGATCGCGCCGTTGGTGATGACTTCCGATCCCATCGGGCTGTCGATACGGCCGGTGAAAGCCGCGCCGTTCCGCACGACCTGCATGACCATTTCCTGCGGTCCCATCGGCGTCTTCAAAACCATCTTCCAGCTCTCCGCGCCGGCGATGACCGGTGCCGCATCGGGCTCGGAAGCGGCCGCGGGCGGCGCGGGCCGGCGGGCCTTTGGTGTGTAGGCCGGCAACGTTTCCCAGCCGCGCACGGTGGAGGTGGAGGACAGGTGCGCGTTCGCCAGGTCGACATCCCACTCGGGGAAGCGGGTCAGGATCTCGTCCAGCGCAATGCGGCCTTCGACACGCGCGAGCGCGTTGCCGAGGCAGGCATGGAAGCCGTAGCCGAACGTGAGGTGGGGCACGCGCTCCCGGTTGATGTTGAAACTTTCGCCGTTGACGAACTTGCTTTCGTCGCGGTTCGCGGCACCCACCAGGGCGAGAATGGTGCTGCCGGCGGGGATCTTGGTGCCCTGGAATTCCGTATCCTTGGCGACGTAGCGGCCGACCGAGGGGCCGGGCGGCTCGAAGCGCAGGATTTCTTCGATGGCCTGCGGAATGAGCGCGCGGTTTTGGTAAATCTGGCGCCGCTGATCGGGGTGCTCGGCGAGCACCTTGCCGGTCCAGCCGATCAGGCGGTTGGTGGTTTCGTTGCCGGCGCCGGAAATGATGTTGATGAAGATCAGCACTTCCTCGCGATGCAGGCGGCGCGTGGTGCCGGTTTCGTCGACGAACTCGGCGTTCAGCAGCTCGGTCATCAGGTCGTCGGACGGGTTCTTGGCGCGCCAGTCGATGTAGTCCTCAAAACCCTCGCCGGCGAAGTTGTGCTGCGAGTAGTCCATCGGTTTGCCGGCTTCGGTGCGCAGCGCGTCGTTGGCGCGGTCGCGCACGGACGCGAGGTCCTCTTCCGGAATGCCGAGCAACATGCCGATGACGCGCATCGGCATTTCGGCGCCGAGATCGGCGATGAAATCGAACACGCCGCCTTCAACCAGCGGATCGAGCGCCTTGGCACAGAAGGCGCGGATCTGCGGCTCGAGCGCCGCCATTTTCTTCGGCGTGAAGATGCGGGTGAGGATGCCGCGGTGGATGGTGTGGATCGGCGGATCCTCGAAGATGAAGACGCCGGGGGGGATTGGCACGTTCTGCTTGATGATTTCGAGCACGCCGCCGCGGCCGGAGATGAAGGTGTCGCGGTCGCCGAGGCCGCGCTCGACGTCCTCGTAGCGGCTCACCGCAAAGAAATCGTATTGCTCGTTGTAATAGAGCGGGGCCTGCTCGCGGAGCCGCCGGAACGCCGGGTAGGGGTTGGCAAAGTATTTGGGATCGTAGGGGTCCCAGTGGACCGGGGCGTCGGCGACAGCGTCCATGTTGCGTTCCTTAGCGAGCGGCCTATGATACAGTGTGTATCATTACTCGGCGGCCCGGCCCCAGTCAAGACTTTCGTGCAGGGGCTCGGCGGGTGCGGGGCGGACGAGAACCAAATGAACAAAAGTTTTTGCTTCTTTTTTCAAAAAGAAGTTCTTTTTTGAAAAAAAGAACCAAAAAACTTTTGTTCATAAGGGCGGTGGCGGCTGGGGGTTTTGATACACAGTAAATCATATATAAGCGACGCCGGAGGCAACGCCGCGCCATGCAGATGACCGGAGAGCAGCTTATCGGCGCGCCGCGCCAGGCCGTTTGGCAGGCGCTGAACGACGCGGATACACTGCGGCGGTGCATTCCCGGGTGCCAGTCGCTGGAGCGCGAGGCGGATGGGCGGCTGCGGGCGGTGGTTGAGGTCAAGATCGGGCCGATCGGCGCGCGGTTTAATGGAGTGGTTACGCTCAGCGACCTCGATCCGCCGAACGGCTACACGCTGACCGGCGAGGGACAGGGCGGGACGGTGGGCTTCGCCAAGGGGGCCGCGCGCGTGCGGCTGACCGAGGAGAGTGGCGGCACGCGGCTGGCGTACAAGGTGGATGCGCAAATCGGCGGGCGCCTGGCACAGCTTGGCGGGCCGATCATCGATGCCACCGCGCGCCAGCTGGCCGGCAAGTTTTTCGCGCAGTTCGCGGCGAGCCTTGGGGCGCCGCCGGAGGTTGTGCCGGCAGTGGGCACGGTGGCCGCATCCGCGATGGCGGGGCGCGGGCTTCCGGTCGCCTGGATCCTCGGGCTGGCGTTGGCGGCCTTGCTCGGGTTCCTGGTGGGACGGGGGCAGGGCGCGGCGGCGGGGTCCGACTGGGTGGGGATCTCGGTCGGGTTGCTGGTGGTGGTGGCCGCGGCGGCCGGGTTTCTGGCCGGGCGACGGGCGGCCTCGCCGGCGGTGACGCTGGATGAAGCGCTGCTGGCGCGGCTTGCCGAAATCGGCAAGCGGTGAAGCCTGCGCCGTTCGATTACGTCGCGCCGGCGACGATCGAGGAGGCGTGCCGGCTATTGGCCGAGGCCGGCGGCGGCGCCACGGTGCTGGCGGGCGGACAGACGCTGCTACCGCTGCTGGCGCTGCGCATGAGCCAGCCTTTTGTGATTGTGGATATCAATCGGATCGAGGCACTGGGCGGGGTTTCGCGCGGGGATGGGTTTACCCGCGTGGGGCCGATGGTGCGGCAGAACGACATCATTGCCGATGCGACGCTGGCGCGCGTGCTGCCGGGGCTGGTGACGGCGACGCGGCATGTGGGGCATCATCAGACGCGAAACAGAGGGACGATTGGCGGATCTGTGGCGCTGGGGGAGCCGGCGGCGGAGTTGCCGGCGGCCGCGGTGGCGCTGGGCGCGTTGCTGGAGGTTCGGTCGGTGCGGGGGGTTCGGCGCATTGCGGCGCAGGATTTTTATCTGGGGCCGTACATGACCGCGCTGGAGCCGGATGAGCTGGTAACGGCGATTCAATTTCCCGATTTGGCGGTCGACTCGATCACCTTGTTCCGGGAGGTGGCGCGGCGGCCGGGGGATTTTGCGCTGGTCGGGCTGATCGGGGCGCTGACGGTGGCGGGCGGGCGGATTGAACGCGCCGGGATTGCGTGGTTCGGCATGGGACCGACGCCGATGAAGGCGCGGCAGGCGGAAGCGGCGCTGATCGGGCAGGCCTGCGACGGGCTTGATGTGCGCGGCATCGCGGAGCTTGCGATTGCCGATACGGCGCCGTTTGATGATCATCACGCAACCGCGGATTATCGGCGGACGGTCGGTAGGCGGATTTTCGCCCGCGCCCTGGGTGAGGGTTTGAACCTGAGGCAGGCGGCATGAGCGAGCATTCGGTGCGCATTACGATCAATGGGCAGCGGCACCATGCGCGTATTGAGGGGCGGCAGGTGCTCGGCGATTTCTTGCGTGTGACAGCCGGCTATACGGGCGTGCATCTCGGGTGCGAGCATGGGGTTTGCGGCGCCTGCACGGTGATTGTCGATGGCCGCGCGGTGCGGTCTTGCCTGATGCTGGCGGTGCAGGCGGATGGCGCCGACATCGTAACGGTGGAGGGACTGGCATCGGCGGATGGCACGTTGCACGAGGTGCAGCAGGCGTTGCGTGACGAGCATGGTTTGCAATGCGGGTTTTGCACGCCGGGGATTGTCATGACGCTTGCGGCGCTGACACAGGGTTCTGTGCGGCCGAGCGCTGAGACTTTGCTTGCGGCGTTGTCGGGGCATATTTGCCGCTGCACCGGGTATCAGGGGATCCGGCGGGCGGCGCGTCGGCTGGCGAGGGAAACGGTCGGAGATGCGCCTTGAACGCGCCGGCGATCGCGGCCGGGCGTTTTATTGGCCAGCGCATGGCGCGGAAAGAGGATTCGCGGCTGCTGACCGGCCGCGGCATTTTTGTCGATGATATTGTGCTGCCTGGCATGTTGCATGTGGCGTTTGTGCGAAGCCCGGTCGCGCGCGGCACGATCCGGTCGATCGATGTGTCCGCGGCCCGCGATTTAGCGGGGGTGCACGCCATTCTGACCGCGGCGGATTTGTCGCGATTCAAGATTGATATGCTTAGCTTTTTTCTCACCGCGCCGGAGATCGCGATACTGCCGCTGGCGGCGGAGCGGGTGGCTTATGTGGGCGATCCCGTTGTTATGGTTCTGGCGGTGGACCGGTATGTGGCGGAGGATGCCGCCGGGCTGGTTGTGATCGAGTACGACGAGGAAGATGCTGTCGTTACCATAGCGGACGCCAAGAGCGGCGCGCTGGTGCATCCCGGTACCGAGTCGAACGAAGCCGCGATGATCGGTGATGCGGAGGATGACGAGCTTGAGGACATACTGGCACGCGCGCCGCATCTGGTGACGGGCACCGTGACGCACCAGCGCGTTGCGCAGTCGCCGATGGAGACCCGCGGCGTTGTCGTTTCCAGGCAGGGCGACGAGGAGCTGACCGTCTATCTCGGGTGCCAGAGTCCGCAGCTGGCGGCACGCTATCTGGCGCAGGCTTTTGGCCTTCCGCACACGAATATCAGGGTGATTGCCAAGGACGTCGGCGGTTCGTTCGGGTTAAAAGTGCAGCCTTGGCGCGAGGAAATCGCGGTGATCGCGGCCGCCATGATCGTTGGCCGGCCGCTCAAATGGATCGAGGATCGTTTCGAGAATCTGGTTGCCGCCAACCAGGCGCGCGAGCAGGAAATGACGTTGCGCATCGCGTTCGACGCGGACGGCAGGCTGCTCGCCTCGCATGCGGACTATGGCCTCAATAATGGCGCCTACCCGCACGGCGCGGACGCCAACATCGCGGTGATGATGTTCTTGTGGGCCGCCCATAAGATGCCGCGGTCCGGGTTTTTCGGGCGCGGCTGGTACACCAACACGGTGGGGCTTGCCGCCTATCGCGGGCCGTGGGCGATGGAAACGCTGGCGCGGGAAACCATGCTCGATATCGCGGCGCGGCAGATCGGCATCGATCCGATCGAGCTGAGGCGGCGCAATTTGATCGGCAAGGCGGATCAGCCTTGCACAACAGGGCTTGGCATCGAACTTGAGGATATTACGCCTGTCGAATGCCTGGATAAACTGTTGCGGGTGCTCGACGTGAAGGCGTTTCGCGCCGAGCAGGCAGCGGCGCGCGCGCAAGGCCGGTATCTGGGCCTCGGCATCGCCACCTACGTCGAGCCGACGGCGGGCAGCACCGGCATTGCTGTCTTGGCGAGTGACGTGGCGCAGATACGTATCGAACCGACCGGCCGCGTGACGGCGGTGCTCAGCACCCATTCGCAGGGGCATGGCACACAGACCACGATGGCGCAGGTGATCGCCGAGACGCTCGGGGTGCCTTACGATGACGTTTCGGTATTCGAGGATGACAGTTCGCGCGGCGGGTTTGGCGCGGGCGCTTCCGGCAGCCGCCAGGCGGTGGCCGGCGGGGGTGCCTCGATCGGGGCGGCTTCGTTGCTGGTCGACAAGGTGAAGCGTGTCGCGGCGCATCTGCTCAACGCCAATCCCGAGGATGTGCGGATCGAGGACGGCATGGTGCGGGTTGCCGGTGTCGAGGAAATGACGCGCAGCCTGCGCGAAATCGCCGAGGTGGCCTATGGCGAGCCGGACCGGCTGCCGCCTGGCATGGAACCCGGACTGGAGGCGCAGTACCGCTACCGGCCGCCGCCGATCACGTTTACCAGTGCCGCGCATGCCTGCATTGTCGAGGTCGATGCGGAGACCGGTTTTGTTACGATAAAGCGGTGGATTTCCAGTGAGGATTGCGGCGTGATGATCAATCCCGCGGTGGTCGAAGGCCAGATCGCCGGCGGACTGGCGCAGGCGATCGGCACCGTGCTGCTGGAGGAAATCCACTACGATGCGCGGGGCAACCCGACTTCTGTTACATATAAGGACTATCTTCTGCCGGCGATATCGGATGTGCCGGATTTCGAATTTGTGCATGCCTCGACAGCATCGAGGGCCGAGGGCGGGTTCCGGGGCGTTGGTGAGGGGGGCGCGATCATTGGGCCGCCGACGCTGGTCAATGCGATCGCCGATGCGCTGTCGCCGTTTGGCGCACGGTGCCTCGATTTGCCGCTGACGCCATCGAAGATTCTCGATCTGATCGAGGGGCGCATGCCGGCGAAGAAGTCGCCCGTTCCGGTTGCGGAGAAAGTTGTTGCGGCCGCGCCGGCCACACTCGCGGCACCGAGCGGGCCGGCGCGTGGCGCACCGGCACGGGGCCCGGTGGATGGTCGTTGGAAAATGGTGCTGGCCACGCCGATGGGGGCACAGGAAATGACGGGGCGTTTCGAAACCCAGGGCGACGTGCTGCGTGGCACGCTGGAAAGTTCGGTCGGCTCGCAGGATTTCGAGGGCAAGATCGCCGGCAACACGCTCAAATGGGACATGAAGGTGACGAAGCCGGTCTCCCTTACGCTCAAATACGACCTGCAGGTCGACGGCGATAAAATGACCGGCAAGGTGAAGATGGGGTTCTTTGGCACGGCCAGGGTGACCGGCGAGCGCATGGACCGGGCGGCCGCGAAATCGTTGCCATAAGCTAATGAACAAAAGTTTTTGCTTCTTTTTTCAAAAAGAAGCGCTTTTTCTTGTTTTTTACCCACTGTGCTGCCCTGCATGGACAGTCAAACCGGTTGCGATGCCGGCGTGCGGCGCTTATAAGGCGCGCCGCCGCGCGCGCTGGAGAGGTGCCGGAGCGGTCGATCGGGGCGGTCTCGAAAACCGTTGTACGTGTGAGCGTACCGTGGGTTCGAATCCCACCCTCTCCGCCAGTTCCTGTGAATTCGCGTGTGGCTGGCCGAGCGCCGGGGCTGCGGCGACGGTCGCGGGAGAATCGCCAGGGCGATTGTGATCACATTTGAGCGTGATTGGAGCAAAATATCAATTTCTGGAATTTATAGTTAGATTTTGTGGATTGTGAGCGAAGTCACGCTTTTGTTACAACACTTTTGTTGACGGCGTCGCTGTGTAAGGATGATTTTAACCCACGATTTGAGCCCGACTAGCCGACAAGGGAAGTGTATATGTCTATGACGTTGCAAGACGCTCCAACCGCACCTTACGCCGACCCGGCCAACATTCAGGCCATGTCCGCGGCTTTGCGTGCGAGGTTGGCCAAGCGTGCTCCCTCAGCGCCCAAGCAGGAGCTGGATCAACTGCTGAACCTCATTGGGGCGCTGGATTCGGCCGGCAAGCCCCGCGTGCGGCAGCCCCCCGTGCAGGAGCATCAGGCTCCGGCCCGCGAGCAGCCCGTGCGTGAGAGCTATTTACGCACCTACCTTTACGCGCGTGCCGCCTACGCACCTGCACCGGTGTTCCGCGGCGCCCGCGCCCTGGGCCACGCCCTGCGTTTCCTAGGAATCTAACTTTTTATTAGATGGGGTCTGGGGCCGTCACGCGTTAGCGTGCTGCGCACGACGGCCCCAGTGAAGGTCCAGGGGGCAAAGCCCCCTGGCCTTCTTTTTATCTTACCGGTGCCGCCGAACAAATCCCGTGCCGCCGAGGCTAAACAACGTACTCGTAACGTTATACTCCGTCACCCCATAAAGCATGCCGCTGCTATTAAACGCCATTCCGAACTCGGGATCGGCGATGCTTGATGCACCCGTGAAGCTGTAAAGCATCGTCTCCGTCCACACCCCGCTGGCGTAAGTCAGCTTGAACGCCGACCCGCAATAATAGCTCAGCCCGCACCCGGTATCGGCGCTGGTATTATAAGCATTCACCCCATACAGCCCGCCCGCGGTGTCGCGTAGCAGCGCGGAGGGTGCGGCGCCGTCGGTGCCCTTGAAGTTGACGATGGTCTGCTTGGTCCAGGTCGTGCCGCTGGCCGGCTTCACCAGCTCGAACACCTGTCCGCAGCCGGAATAGCCGAAATTGAGGCACAGCCCGGTATCGGTGCCGCCCTGCAACGTGGTGCCATAGAGATTGCCGCTGCTGTCCAGCACCACGCCGCCGGAGGGAACGCTGCCGTCGGTCAGGTCGGTAAAGAAATGCAGGACCGATTCCGTGTAGCTGGTGCCGCTCAGGCTCAGCTTGAACACCGTGCCGCAGCCGCCATCAGGGGTGCCGCTCAGCGTCGTGCATTTCACCGTGCCGCCGAACACCGTCGCGCCGTACAGGTTGCCGGCGGAATCCAGCGCCAGCGGACCGGCCGGATAGGCGCCATCCGCGGTGCCGCCCTTGAAACTGTACAACCTGGCGTAGGTCCAGGTGGAGCCCGCGGCGGGCGGCGTCAGCTTGAACACCGTGCCGCAGCCGTAGCCATAGGTCAGCGTCGGCGTGCATCCGCCCCACTCGGTGACGCCATAGAGCACGCCGGTCGAACTGACGATCAGATTGCCCTGCGGACCGATGCCGTCGGTGCCGCCGGTGAAGCTATAGAGCGTGGTTTTCGTCCAGGTGCTGCCGCTGGTGGGCTTGGTCAGCTTGTAGATCAGGCCGCAGCCGCCAAAACCCGTGTTCTTGCAAATCGTGCTGCTGCTGCCGCCGCCAAATGCCGCGCCATACAGATTGCCGCTGGAATCCGCGACCAGCCCGCCGACGGGATAGCCGCCCGCGCTGCCGCCGGAAAAGCTGGTGATCGTCGTTTTGGTCCAGGTGGTGCCGGACGTCGGCGGGGTCAGCGCATACACGCTGCCGGTGGCCGACGAGGGGTAGCCCATCACGCCATAGACCGTGCTGCCGACCACGACGGGACGGCCTTCGACATAACCTGTGCTGCCGTTCCAGCTTGTGATGCTGGTCAATGTCGCGGCCTGGGCGGAGCTGGCTGAAAGCGCGGCAGCAACGGCTAGTGAAAGTATGCGCATTTTAAGACTCTACGTTTCATCCAGTGGGCATGTTGTTCTAAAAAGACATGCAATGCGCGTCAATTGTGACACAATGCCCTGGCTGTCAACGTATTAAATGCGTTTTCGGCGTGCTGGGACAAAAAAGGCCGGGGCTCTGCCCCTGGACCCCGCTGGGGCCGGAGGCCCCAAACCCCATTTCTTAAGAAAGTCAATCGGTTGGAGCGGCGTGCCGTGCTTCGGTTCGGGTAAGCGTAGTTGCGTTTCTACAATCAAGCTGTGTCCTAATATACGACTAACAAAAATAAATATAGACTGTATTGTCGCAAATATTATACCAATCGTAAATCAACGGCACTGACGTTGCCACAACGACGGATCCCCAACGCCTTGAACGCCATGCCTACAAAAACAGCCACCGCGGCTCCGATCGACGTGGACAGCGCCGTAGCGCTTCGCCCTGCCAGCCCGGTGCCACGCGGCGACAATGCCGCGCTGCGCGAAGCGCCACCCCGCATTAGGGTCGGTGGCGACCATTTGAGCCTGCTCGCCGACGTGCAATCCGCCGACATTCCCACCGAAAAGCTCGTCGTCCTCACGATGACCGCCTGGAAGCAGCATACCGAATCCGCCGCCATGCTGACCGCCAGCATCAAGGCCCTGCGCGGCCGCCTCGCCGCCGAGGAATACCGCGCGCTGCTCGGCCAAATGCCTGGCTTCGCGATCTAGGCAGGAAGGCCAGGGCTCTGCCCCATAAGCGCTAGGACAAGAGAGAAAGTAAGCAAGGGAAGGCCAGGGCAGAGCCCTGGCCTTTCCCGCCTTAACTTAGCGCCTATGCGGCAGAGCCCCATGCCGTACCTGAAGGGTCGATCTCGACGGACTTTGGTGTAACTTGGCGATACGTCCACGAAATCCCTCCAAGAGCCAACCGCCGCACCAGCGCAACAAAAAGCGAGCTGTTACCATGCAAACCGCCTCCCTGATCTACACCCTGATCGGTGTCGCCATCACCGCCCTCGTGCTGCTCATCAACCGCCACCTGTTCCGCCAAGGCGGCGTCACGATCCTCGAGGCGGTCTACTATCTGACCGCCCTCGTCGGCCTGGTGGTCGGCTGGTATTTCAACCTGCAATACCTCGCCGAATTCGGTGCCCAGGCAGGGTGGGCCCACTGGACCGGCCTGCTGTTCGTCAACCCGGCCTCCGCCTCCGCGGCGCAGGACCTGATCCTGGGAAACGTGGTCGTGCTGCCCATCTGGACCATCGTCGAGGCCCGCCGCGCCCGGATGCGCGCCGGCTGGCTGTATTTCCCGATGAGCGTGCTCACCAGCTACGCTTTTGCTCTCGCCCTCTTCCTCGCCCTGCGTGAGCGCCAGCTTCGCGCCAACGGGCTGGCGCTCTGATGCGGCCGATGCCGATCAGGCGCCCGGACAGCCGCTCGAAGACGGCCTGGCCCGCGGGCACCGCCCCGGGCCTTCCCTTGCGTCAATAATTGTCTATCGTCATCGCCGCCGGGGGTTCGGCCAGCATGGGGCGAGGCGCGCATGTCACTCATTCTGAATATCATCTGGCTGGTCTGCGGCGGCCTGCTGATGGGCCTGGCCTGGTGCCTGGCCGGCGTGCTGATCGCGCTCACGATCGTCGGGCTGCCTTGGGCCGGCGCCTGCTTCCGCATCGCCGGCTTCACGCTGATGCCGTTCGGCCGCGAGGCAGTCAGCCGCGAATTGCTGACCGGACGCGAGGACCTCGGCACCGGGCCGCTCGGCGCGGTGTTGAACATCCTCTGGCTGGTGTTCCTCGGCCTGCCGCTGGCGGTCGGCCACCTGCTGCACGCCCTGGTGCTGGCCTGCACCATCATCGGCATTCCGTTCGCCTGGCAACATGTGAAACTGGCGGGCCTCAGCCTGTGGCCGGTCGGCACGGAGGTGGTGGACGCATCGGTGGCCGAGGCGGCCCGCCGCCGGGCGGCGTTCCCGTAGGGCTCGCGCGGCCCGGTCAATTGCCCCCCCGCGGCCAGCGTGCTAAGGCCAGCCTCCCCGCTGCTGGGGGATAGTTTAGCGGTAGAACTCCCGGCTCTGACCCGGGCAGCCTTGGTTCGAATCCAGGTCCCCCAGCCAGTTCCTCTGGCATGCAACCGGTGAGCCGCGCGGAGCACGCATGATTACGCCCGCGCGGGACGAGGCGGCGGAAACGTTCGGGTTTCTGCTGGTACCTAAATTCTCCATGATGGCGTTCGTCTCGGCGCTGGAACCGCTGCGCGTCGCCAACCGGCTGGCGCAACGCGCGCTCTACCGGTGGGAAATCCTGTCGCGGGACGGCGGCCCGGTTGCCGCCAGCAACAACCTGACGCTGCTGGCCGATGGCGCGACCGGTGCGGCCGGGCCCTATGACAAACTGGTCGTGGTGGCATCGTTCGCGCCGGAAGCCGCGTACGATCGAGCGGTCGCACAATGGCTGCGGCGGCTTGATCACGCGGGCGTGGCGCTCGGGTCGATCGATACCGGAAGTTTCTTGCTCGCCTGGGCCGGCCTGCTGGACGGCCACCGCGCCACCACGCATTGGGAAAGCCTCGACAGTTTCGCCGAGCAATTCCCAAAGATCGATGTCGGATCTGGCCTGTTTATCATCGACCGGTCGCGCTTCACGTGCGCCGGCGGCACCGCGGCGCTCGACATGATGCTGCATCTGATCCGCCTGCGCCACGGCCAGCAACTCGCCGGCGCCGTTTCCGACCAGTTCATCCACGCCAAGATCCGCGACCCGCAGGAACGCCAGCGTATGGAGCCGGAGGCACGCGAGGGCATATTTCGTCGCGGCTTCGCGCAGGCGATCGAATTGATGGAAACGCACCTGGAGGAAGTGCTCGGCATCGACGCCCTGTGCGAGGCCGCCGGTGTTTCCCGTCGCCAGCTGGAGCGGCTGTTCCAGCAGCATTTCCGCCTCTCGCCGCAACGTTATTATCTCGATTTGCGGCTGCAACGGGCGCGCGCGCTGTTGCAATATACCGATATGTCGGTGGTGGAGGTTTCCGTGGCGTGCGGCTTTGGCGCGGCGGCGCATTTCTCGCGAGCCTACCGGGCCTGGGCGGGGCGGCCGCCTAGCGCGGAACGGGCGGCAAGGGCAAAGGAGATTGTGCCTTCGCTGAGGTAAGGAAGGCCAGGGCTCTGCCCCTGGACCCCGCTGGGGCCGGAGGCCCCAGACCCCATTTCCTTTGGCGTGTTTTGTCATGGCGGTGGCGTGATCGGACATGACACTGCGCGCTGCTGCAGGCAGTGTCATGGCGCGGCCGGGACGGGAATAGTAGCGCAGCGCCATGAATACCGAAGTTATCATTACCTGCGCCGTGACCGGCGCCGGCGACACGGCCGGCAAACATCCCGCCATACCGGTCACCCCCGCGCAAATCGCCGACGCGGCACTGGAGGCCGCCGGTGCCGGCGCCGCAGTGGCCCACATCCACGTGCGCAACCCGGAAACCGGCAAATTCAGCCGTGACCCGGCACTGTACGCCGATGTGGTGGAGCGCATCCGTGCCAGCAATACGGACGTGATCATCAACCTGACGGCCGGCATGGGCGGCGATTTCGAGCTTGGGGAAACCGACCCGCGGGTTCCGGGCCCGAACACCGACCTGGTGGGGCCGCTGGAGCGCCTGATCCATGTCGAGGCATTGCGCCCGGAAATTTGCACGCTGGATTGCGGCACGCTGAATTTCGGCGACGGCAACATGATTTATATCAGCACGCCGGATTATTTGCGTGCCGGTGCCGCCCGCATTCAGCAGATCGGCGTAAGACCGGAGCTGGAGATATTCGATACCGGGCATCTTTGGTTCGCCAAACAAATGTTGGCCGAGGGCCTGCTCGATGCGCCGCCTTTGTTCCAGTTTTGCCTGGGTATTCCGTGGGGCGCGCCGGCCGACACCGTTTCGATGAAGGCGATGGCGGACAATCTGCCGCCGGGCGCCATCTGGGCCGGTTTCGGCATTGGCCGCGCGCAAATGCCCATGGTGGCACAGGCGGTGTTGCTGGGCGGCCATGTGCGTGTAGGGCTGGAGGATAATCTCTATCTCGATCGCGGCGTGTTCGCGAGCAACGGCTCGCTGGTGGAACGTGCCAGGCGGATTGTCGAACTGATGGGCGCCCGCGTGCTGACACCTGCCGAGGCGCGGCGTAAGCTCGGTTTGCGTGCAAGGAACTAGAACTTGAATGAAATTGGGGTCTGGGGCCTACGGCCCCAGCGGGTCCAGGGCAGAGCCCTGGCCTTCCTTCTATGAGCGTTGCCATCATAGGCACCGGCGTAATCGGCGCCGGCTGGGCTGCGCGTTGCCTTGCGCACGGCTACGATGTGCTGGCGTGGGACCCGGCGGTTGGCGCGGAACGGAGTTTGCGCGCCAAGGTGGCGAATGCCTGGCCGGCGCTGACGCGCCAGGGATTGGCTGACGGTGCTGACATGTCGCGGCTACGTTTCGTTGCCGATCTGGAAGACGCGGTTGGCGACGCGGATTTCATTCAGGAGAGTGCGCCGGAAGTCGAGGATTTGAAGCGCGGCCTGCTGGCGCGGATCGATGCGGCGGCGCGGCCGGACGTGGTGATTGCCTCCAGCTCGTCCGGCTTGTTGCCGACGCGATTTCAGGCCGATTGCCGGCATCCGGAGCGCGTGCTGGTGGGCCATCCGTTCAACCCGGTTTATTTGCTGCCGCTGGTGGAAGTGCTGGGCGGGGCCGCTACGGATGCGGCGTATTTGGACTCCGCCACCTCGTTTTATCGCGGTATCGGCATGCGGCCGCTGCGTGTGCGCACTGAGATTCCCGGCTATATCAGCGACCGGCTGCAGGAGGCGTTGTGGCGCGAAATTCTGCACATGGTGGCGGAGGGCGTTGCGACAACGGACGAGTTGGATGACGCCATTCGATTCGGCCCTGGCCTGCGCTGGTCGTTCATGGGCACCTGCCTGATTTTCCACATGGCGGGTGGCGATGCCGGCATGCGGCACATGCTGGAGCAATTCGGCCCGGCGTTGAAACTGCCCTGGACGAAGCTCGAGGCGCCCGAACTGACCGACGAACTGATCGACCGCATGGTGGAAGGTACGATGGCGCAGGCGGGTGGCCGCAGCGTGGCGGACCTCGAGCGTTATCGCGACGATGCGTTGATTAGCGTTATGGAGACGCTGGCCGCGGTGAAGGCGCGGCACGGTATGGCGCCCGATGCATGACGGTGCCGCCCACGAGGACGCCGTTTTGTGGTTGCACCGCGCGGTGGTGCGACCGGAATGGGTCGACTATAACGGCCATATGAACGAGGCTTACTACGTTCTGATTTTTGGTGATGCTACCGACGCTTTATACGACCATATCGGCCTGGACGATGCCGCCCATCGCCGCGACAATGTTTCGCTCTATACCGTCGAGGCGCACATCCGCTATCTGATCGAGGCGCACGACGGCGAGCAGTTGCGCATCGGTTCGCGTGTGCTGGCCCATGATGAGAAACGGCTGCGCCTGCACCACACCATGGTACGCGAGCGTGACGGTGAGATTTTGGCCGTGATCGAACTGATGGCGCTGCATGTGGATAAACGCGTGGTGCGCGCGTGCCCATTCCTGCCGGACGCGGCTGCCAGGATCGCGGCTGTGGCGCGCGCACAAGCGGCGTTGCCGCCGCCGGTTGCCGCCGAGAGCCGGCATTGGGCGCCGCGCGTATCAGAGACCTGATCGGGGGAACGGCGCGTGGATTTTGGGCTGTCACACGAGCAGCAAATGGTGGTGGAGACGGTCCGCGGCTTCGTCGAGACCGAGCTTTATCCGCTGGAGGCCGAGGTGGAACGCACCGGCGTGGTGCCGCTTGCGCTTGGTCATGAAATAAGGCGAAAAGTGCTGGCGCTTGGGTTCTATGCTCCCAACATTCCGGCCGAGCATGGCGGCGGCGGGCTTGATCACGTGACGTTCACACTGCTGGAACGCGAACTTGGCCGCGCCAGCATGGCGCTTGGCGTGTGGTGGGGCCGGCCTTCCAATATTCTTTGCGCCGCCAACGAAGATCAGCGGGAGCGGTATTTGTATCCCGCCGTGCGGGGCGAGAAAATGGACGCGCTGGCGATGACCGAGCCGGACGCGGGATCGGACGTGCGCGGCATGAAATGCGCGGCGCGACGGGTGGGTGGCGACTGGGTGCTGAACGGCACCAAACATTTCATCAGCCATGCGGACATCGCGGATTTTCTGATTGTTTTCGTGACGACCGGACCTGGGCGCATCACCGCATTTTTGGTCGATCGCGGCACACCGGGATTTTCGATCCAGCCTGGCTACCGATCTGTTTCCCACCGTGGCTACCAGAATTGCGTTTTGGTTTTTGAGGATTGCCGGTTGCCGGACGCGCAGATTCTTGGGGTGGAGGGCGAGGGTTTTGCGGTGGCTAACACCTGGCTGCACGCGACGCGGCTTTCGGTGGCGGCACTGTGTGTGGGGCGGGCGCGGCGCGCGTTTGACCTGGCGCTGCATTATGCCGCGCAGCGCCGGCAATTCGGCCAGATAATCGGCAAATTCCAGGGCGTTTCCTTTAAGCTCGCCGACATGATCACCGAAATTGACGCCGCGGATTATTTGACGCTGGCGGCGGCCTGGTGCCTGGATCAGGGATTGTCGGGGAACCGCGAGATCTCCCAGGCAAAGCTTTTTGCGTCGGAAATGCTTGCTCGTGTTACGGACCAGGCATTGCAGGTGCATGGCGGCATGGGACTGATGGAGGATCTGCCGCTGGAACGGCTGTGGCGTGACGCGCGGGTGGAGCGGATCTGGGACGGCACCAGCGAGATTCAGCGTCATATTATTTCGCGCGAACTCCTCCGCCCGCTCGGCGCATGACCGCGATGCCGCCCCGCCCGGAGGCCGGCGCGCGTTTGGCCCGGCTGCTCAGGCCGGCAACGATCGCGGTGATCGGCGGCCATGCGGCGGCGGAGGTGGTGCGCCAGTGCGACAAAATCGGCTTTTCCGGCGAGGTTTGGCCGGTGCATCCGCGCGCCGCGGAAATTGCCGGCCGGCGCGCGTACCGCACGCTGGCTGAACTGCCCGCCCCGCCCGATGCAGCTTTTGTCGGGGTCAATCGCCATGCCAGCATCGATCTGATGGCCGAACTCAGTGCCGCCGGTGCGGGTGGTGCGGTGGCGTTTGCGTCGGGTTTCGCTGAGGCTGGGGACGTGGGCCGCGAACTCCAGGTGCGCCTGGTCGGTGCGGCGGCCGGCATGCCGTTTCTTGGCCCCAACTGCTACGGTTTTATCAATTACTTCGATCGGGCTCTGGTCTGGCCGGACCAGCATGGCGGCGTTCCGGTGCAGCGCGGTGTCGCCATCATTACGCAATCCGGCAACATCGGGCTGAACCTGACGATGCAGAAGCGGGCGCTGCCGATCGGCTATCTGATCACGCTCGGCAACGGTGCCTCCGTCAGCCACGCCGCGGCGATGCACGCCGTGCTCGACGACCTGCGCGTGACCGCGATCGGGCTCCATTTGGAAGGGTTGGGCGACCCATATGCGTTGGCCGCCGCCGTTGCCCGCGCCCGCGCGCAGGGCGTGCCGGTCATCGCCCTGAAAACCGGTCGGTCCGAGGCCGGCGCCCAAATCGCATTGAGCCACACCGCGGCACTTGGCAGCGTGGATGCGGTGGTGGATGCGTTCTTCCGCCGCATCGGTATCGCGCGCGTGGATACAATTCCGACGCTGCTGGAGGCGTTAAAGCTGTTGCACGTGCAAGGTCCGTTGCCCGGCCGCGCGATCGCCAGCCTCAGTTGTTCGGGTGGCGAGGCGGCGCTGATCGCCGATGCCGCGAGTACCGCCGGTTTGCGGTTCGCGCCGCTTACGCCTGGAGCGCTTGCCGATATCTCCGCCACCCTGCCGGAACTGGTCAGCGTGGCAAACCCGCTCGATTACCACACGTTTGGCTGGCGCAATCGCCCCGCGCTGGCGGCGACATTTGGCGCCATGATGCGTGCCGGCGCGGATCTCAATTTGCTGATTCTCGATTTCCCGAGACCGGACAAGTGCGACACCGCGGATTGGGACATCGCGGCCGCGGCGATGGCCGACGCGGCGGAGGCTACCGGCCGTCGCGCGGCGATTTTGGCCACGCTGCCAGAGGCGTTGCCCGAAGCCAACGCATGCGCAATGACCGAGCGCGGCATTGTGCCGTTGTTCGGCATGGTGGAAGCGCTGCAGGCGATTGCGGCCGCCGCGGAGGCCGGGGATTTCGCTGATGCCGCCAGTACAAGCATGAATCCACTGCCATCGGCGCCACCGCCACACGCGGCTGCTACGCTATCGGAATGGGATGGCAAACGCCGCCTGGCCGCGTTCGGGGTTGCTGTGCCGGAAGGGGCTGTTGCCGGCAGCTTTGATGCGGCTGGCGCCGCCGCGCAGGCGATCGGCTTCCCGGTGGCGATGAAGGCGGTGGGCGCGGCAATCGCACACAAAACCGAGAGCGGCGCGGTAAAGCTTTACATTCACACCGAGGCGGCGGCCCGCGCGGCGGCGGAACAGCTGCTCAAGCTGACCGGCGAGGTTCTGGTGGAGCGTATGGTTAGCGGAACGATTGCCGAACTCATCGTCGGCATTGCGCGCGACGCTGTGCTGGGACCCTATTTGATGCTGGGGTCCGGCGGTGTATTGGCCGAGCTGGTCGGCGACACCGCAACCATGCTGCTGCCAGCTCCCCGTGCGGAAATTGCCGCCGCATTGGCAAATCTCCGCGTCGCCGGTCTGTTGCGCGGCTACCGCGGTGCGCCGCCCGGCGACGTCGAAGCCGCCATCGACGCCATTCTTGCCATCCAGGATTTCGCCATGGCGCATCTGCACACTCTGCTCGAACTGGACGTGAACCCGCTGATGGTGCGCGGCATCGGCCAAGGTGCCGTTGCGGCCGATGTGTTGATGCGCCTTGCACCGGAGCCCGCCGATGGCTGAATCGCCCCTGCACATCAAAAAAGACGGCCCCATTCTGGAAGTGGTGCTGGACGTTCCGAAAGCGAATGCGATCTCGGCGGCCACCAGCCGTGTAATGGGAGAAACCTTCGCCAGGTTTCGCGATGACCCCTCATTGCGCGTGGCAATCGTTACCGCCGCCGGCGACCGTTTTTTCTCCGCCGGCTGGGACCTTAAGGGTGCCGCCGCCGGCGAGCCGCCCGATGCCGATTACGGCGTCGGCGGATTCGCCGGCCTGCAAGAACTGCCTGGCCTGAATAAGCCGGTCATCGCCGCGGTGAACGGCATGGCGGTCGGCGGCGGCTTCGAACTGGCCCTGTCCGCCGACATGATCCTGGCCGCCGAGCACGCCCGCTTCTCGTTGCCGGAAATCAACGCCGGCACGTTGGCCGATGCGGCCACGCTGAAACTGCCGCGCCGCATGCCGTACCACATCGCCATGGAGCTGTTGCTGACCGGCCGCTGGATGGACGCCGCCGAGGCCGCGCGCTGGGGTTTGGTGAATGAGATCCTGCCCGCCGCGGAGCTGCTGCCGCGCGCGCGGGCGCTGGCGCGCACCCTCGCCGACGGCCCGCCGCTGGTGTTCGCCGCCATCAAGGAAGTCGTGCGCGAGGCTGAAACACTGTCGTTTCACGAGGCTATTGCGCGGGTCATGCGGCGCGGGTTTCCGACCGTGGCCAGGCTGTATGCCAGCGAGGATCAGTTGGAGGGGGCTCGGGCGTTTGCCGAGAAACGCAAGCCGGTTTGGAAGGGAAAGTAAGAAGGCCGGGGCTCTGCCCCTGGACCCCGTTGGGGCCGTAGGCCCCAAACCCCGTTACTTAAGAATCGGGGTCTGGGGCCTACGGCCCCAGCGGGTCCAGGGCAGAGCCCTGGCCTTCCTTCTTCCCTGCCTTGACGCTAAAGCCCGCGAGGAAGCCAAGCTGATACGATGACGGTCATTCCCCCGCCACAGCCGGCGCAGTCCGGCAT
>Ga0181531_10000905_pt1 | contig 19315 bp, 17 predicted proteins | sample PEATcosm2014_Bin_38_FD_119743 | JGI IMG/M metagenome (GOLD analysis project Ga0181531, IMG submission 119743) | Peatland microbial communities from MTU Mesocosm Facility, Houghton, MI, USA - PEATcosm2014_Bin11_10_metaG | ecosystem: Environmental > Terrestrial > Soil > Wetlands > Peat | place... | reverse complement strand
CCGAGCACGCGGTCGACTTCCTCGAGATTCTCCGTCTCGAGCTCGGCAACGATGTCCCAGCGGCCGTTGGTGGTGTGCAGGGCGCAGACCGCCGGGTCGCCGCGCAGCGCCCGTAGCACCTCATCGGTGCGGTTGCCCTCGACGGCGACGGTCATCAGGGCGCGGACGCTGCGCTCCTCGGCAGTGGGCTTGAGTCGCACGGTGTAGCCCAAGATCACGCCCTCGCGGGCGAGGCGGTCCAGGCGGTTCTGCACGGTGCCGCGCGAGACGCCCAACGACTTCGCAAGCGCCGCCACGGGCAAGCGCGCGTCGTGGCGCAGGAGCGATAAGAGCTTGCGGTCGGTGCCGTCCATGCCGCCTCCTGGAAAGATTTCCCGAGCCAGGGCATGGATTGGCAGAATGCCATAATCGCATAGCGTTTTGCACAATCTATTGCGCGAATTGACCGCTTCTCTGGCTATTCTTTGGCGCCCGCACGCCCGAAACTGGTGCACATCGATTCGAACCCCCGGCACGAGGCGGAATACCATGGTGAGCTATATCGGAACGGAGCGTCTGCGGACGCTGGTGGCGGCGCGCGGTCCCGCGGACTTCCTGCGCGGGCTCGCGCAGGAGATTGCTGCGGACTATCGGCGCTGGGATGCATTCGAGAAGACCCCGCGACTTGCGAGTCATTCATCGGTCGGTGTCATCGAGCTCATGCCGGCGAGCGATGGGCGGCTCTACTCCTTCAAGTACGTGAACGGCCATCCGAAGAACACCGCCCGAGGCCGATTGACCGTCACCGCCTTCGGCATGCTCGCCGATGTCGCAACCGGCTATCCACAGCTGCTCGCCGAGATGACCTTCGTCACGGCGCTGCGCACCGCGGCGATCTCCGCGCTCGCCGCGCAGCATCTGGCGCGGCCGGACTCGCGCAGCATGGCCCTGGTCGGCAACGGTGCGCAGAGCGAATTTCAGGCGCTCGCGTTTCACGCGCTCCTCGGGGTGCGCGAGCTGCGCCTGTTCGACACCGATGCGCGTGCCACAGCCAAACTCATCGCCAACTTGGAGCGCCTCGCACTCGATGGGCTCGAGGTTCGCCGCTGCTCGAGCACGGCCGAGGCGGTGCGCGGCGCGGATATCGTCACGACCGTGACCGCGGACAAGCGCAATGCACTCATCCTCACCGCAGACCTGGTCGAGCCCGGCATGCACCTGAACGCGGTGGGCGGCGACTGCCCGGGAAAGACCGAGCTCGAGATCGCGATCTTGACGCGCGCCGATGCGCGCATCGTGGTCGAGTTCGAGCCGCAAGCCCGCATCGAGGGCGAGATCCAGCAGCTTGCACCGGACTCCCCCGTCGTCGAACTCACGCAGGTCCTTACCGGGGCACAGGCGGGGCGCAACAGCGCGCGCGGCGTGACGATCTTTGATTCGGTCGGATTTGCGCTCAACGACTTCTCCTCGCTCCGCTATCTGGAGCGGCTCAATCGCGAGATTCCGGGTGGCGAGGTCATCGATCTGATCCCCGCGCTCGAGGATCCGAAGGATCTGTGGGGCGGACTCGAGCCCTCCCACAGCACCGGCCGCGTGCGCGCGCGCCGTGCGGCGGTCGCATGAGCGGCGCGGCGGCGAAGCGTACAGCGAGCCTCCTCGGGGCGCCGACCGACGTCGGGGCGAGCGATCGCGGCTCCTCGATGGGTCCGGAGGCGCTGCGCGTCGCGGGCATCAGCGCGGCGCTCACGCGCTGCGGACTGGCCGTGCTCGATGGCGGAAACCTGAGCGGTCCTGCGAATCCGGGCGCGGTACCCGTCACGGGCTACCGCCACCTCGCCGAGGTGGCCGCCTGGAACCGCGCCGTCTATACCGCGACCTACCGCGAGCTTGGGCAGGGCCGTCTGCCGGTGCTGCTCGGCGGCGATCATTCCTTGAGCATCGGATCGATCGCCGCGGTCGCGCGTCACTGCCGCGAGGAGCATCGGCCGCTGCGCGTGATCTGGCTCGATGCACATGCCGACTTCAACACGCCCGAGTTGAGCCCGAGCGGCAGCCTGCACGGCATGCCGGTCGCCTGCCTGTGCGGCTTTGGGCCTGCCGAGCTGCAGATGGATGAGGCGCGCGCGCCGATCCGCCCGCAGTGGGTGCGGCAGATCGGCATCCGCAGCGTCGATGCCGGCGAGCGCCGCTTCGTTCATGAGCAGGAGCTCATGGTCTTCGACATGCGCACCATCGATGAACAGGGCATGCGCGCGACGCTCGAGCTCGCACTCGCGGACCTCGAGCCCGATACGCACCTGCACGTGAGCTTCGATGTCGACTGTCTCGACCCCGAGATCGCCCCGGGTGTGGGTACCACCGTGGCCGGCGGGATGTCGTATCGCGAGGCGCAGCTCTGCATGGAGATGCTGGCCGATACCCATCAGGTAGGCTCGCTCGACATCATGGAGCTGAATCCGGCACTCGATGTGCGCAACAAGACCGCGAAGCTCGCCGTCGAGCTGGTCGAGTCGCTGTTCGGCAAGAGCACGCTCATGCGCAAGCCGGCGGCGCGACCCGCACCGCTGCGCGCCGCGGCCGGCGGCGTGCGTCCCCTTGTTGGACTGCGGTAAAGTGACCGCACCCCCAGGCAAGGCGCGATGAGGCGGGGCGTGACGAGGGAAGCGTGACGAGGACTTGAGCGTGGCGGTGAGCATGAACGAATCCCCGGCGTCGGCGGCCGATCCGCTGCGGCAGTCGCTGCGCGAGCACACGCTATGGTCGGAGGAGGCGGCGATCGATCGGTTGCTCGCGCGCCAGGAGCTCACGGGCGGTGCGCGCCACCGTGCCGTGGCACTCGCCATGGCGCTCGTCGAGGGCGCGCGCGCACGCCGCGACGAGCGCCCCTTCCTCGATGCGTTCCTGCAGGAGTTCGGTCTCTCCAATCAGGAGGGGATTGCACTCATGTGCATCGCGGAGGCGCTGCTGCGCATCCCGGACGATGCCACCGCTGATCGGTTGATCGCCGAGCAGCTGGCCTCCGGCAACTGGGCCTCGCACTCGGGTCGCTCCGAGTCGCTGTTCGTCAATGCATCGACCTGGGGGCTCATGCTGACCGGCGGCATTCTCGAGCTCGATCCGAGCATTCGCTCCGACGCGTCCGGCTGGCTGCGCCGGCTCACGCGCAAGGCGGGCGAGCCCGTGGTGCGCCTCGCCGTGCGCCGTGCCATGCGCATCATCGGCGGGGAGTTCGTGGTGGGACGCACGATCGAGGAGGCGCTCGAACGCAGCGCGCGCGAGGCCGAGGTCGCCCTGTGCTCCTTCGACATGCTCGGCGAGGGCGCACGCACGCTCGCCGATGCCGACCGCTACCTCGCTTCCTACGAGCACGCGATCGACACCATCGGTCGCAGCGGTGTGGGGCGTGCGCCGCACGAGCGCTCGAGCATCTCGATCAAGCTCTCCGCGCTCGAGCCGCGCTATTCACCGCTGCAGCGTGAGCGCGTGCACGAGCGGCTGGTGCCGCGGCTGCTCGCGCTCGCGCGGCGCGCCGCGGCGGCCGGGATGGAGCTCACGGTGGATGCCGAGGAGGCTGATCGGCTCGATCTCTCGCTCGAGGTCATCGAGGCGCTCGCGCACGATCCGGCCACCCGCGACTGGCCCGGGCTCGGCCTCGCGGTGCAGGCCTATTCGAAGCGTGCGCTCGACGTCATCGACTGGACCGCCGCGCTTGCGCGCGCGAGCGGCCGGCGCATGACCGCACGGCTCGTGAAGGGCGCTTACTGGGACAGCGAGATCAAGCGATCACAGGAGCGCGGCCTCGCGGGCTATCCCGTCTACACGCGCAAGGTCACGACCGACGTCTCCTATCTCGCCTGCGCGGCGAGCCTGCTCGCGAATCTCGATGTCATCCGCCCGCAGTTCGCGACGCATAACGCGCACACGATCGCGGCGGTGCGCGAGCTTGCACCCGCGGGGGCGGGGTACGAATTTCAACGGTTGCACGGCATGGGGCGGCTGCTCTACGCCGAAGCGGCGCGGCAGATCGACGCCTTTCCCCCGGTACGGGTCTACGCGCCGGTGGGTGAGCACAAGGATCTGCTCGCCTATCTGGTGCGGCGCTTGCTCGAGAACGGCGCCAACACCTCCTTCGTCAACCGCTTCATGGATGACGAGGTGCCGGTGGCGGAGATCGTGCGCGACCCCATCAGCGAACTCGAGCGGCTCGATTCCCGCCCGCACCCGCACTTGCCCGTGCCTCGCGACCTTTACCCGGATCGCGGTAACTCGACCGGCCTCGATCTGGGCAACCCGCTCGAGCTCGATCCCGTGCTCGCGTCGCTCGCGCAGCGCACCGCCGCCGCGCAGCGCACCGCCGCGCAGCCCGCCGCATCCGCCGCGCACGTCGCCGGCCCCATCATCGACGGCGCGCTGATCAGCGGGCAGCGCAGCCCGGTCGTGAATCCGGCGGATACCAGTGACACGGTGGGGCTTTCGCGCGATGCGACGGCCGACGAGATCACGGCCGCGTTCGATTCGGCGCAGTGCGCGCAACATGCCTGGAACGCCGCGGGCGGCGTGCACCGGGCGGATCTCCTGGAGCGCGCGGCGGCGGCGCTCGAGAGCCGGCGGCTGGAGTTCTACGAGCTCTTGATCCGCGAGGCCGGCAAGACCTTGGCCGATGCCGTCGCGGAGGTGCGCGAGGCCGCGGATTTCTGCCGCTATTACGCGCTGCACGCGCGCGCGGAATTTGGCGCACCCACCCGGCTCGTGGGTCCCACCGGCGAGTTGAACGAGCTCTCGCTGCACGGTCGCGGCGTGTTTGCCTGCATCAGCCCGTGGAACTTCCCGCTCGCGATCTTCGCCGGACAGGTGACGGCGGCGCTCGCCGCGGGCAATTCGGTGGTGGCAAAGCCGGCCGAACCGACGCCGCTCATCGCGGCTCGCTTCGTGAGACTGTTGCACGAGGTGGGCGTTCCCGCGGATGCATTACAGCTCACGCCGGCGCCCGGGCGCCGATTCGGAGAGGTGGCCTTCGCGCATCCGGCGCTCGCGGGCGTTGCGATGACGGGATCGACGGCCACGGCGCTCACCATCAACCGGTCGCTGGCGGCGCGCAGCGGGGCGATCGTCCCGCTGATTGCCGAGACCGGCGGTCTCAACGCCATGCTGGTCGATTCGACCGCGCTGCCGGAGCAGGTGGTCGACGATGTCGTCTCCTCCGCCTTCATGAGCGCGGGCCAGCGTTGCTCGGCGTTGCGGCTGCTGTTCCTGCAGGCGGACATTGCGGACACCGTGATCGAGATGCTTGCCGGGGCGATGGACGAGCTCATCGTCGGCAATCCGGCACGCCCCGAGACCGATGTGGGTCCGGTGATCTCGCGCGTCGCGCTCGAGGGTCTAAATCGCCATGTCGAGCGCATGCGCCGCGAGGCGCGCATTCTCAAGGTGGCGCGCCTTGGGCCCGAGACGAGCCGGGGCACGTTCTTGGCTCCCCACTTGATCGAGCTCGAGCACGCCGCACAGCTCGAGCGCGAGGAGTTTGGGCCCATCCTGCACGTCGTGCGCTATCGGGCCGATCGGCTCGGCGAGGTACTCGCAGCGATCCGCGCGACGCACTACGGCCTCACGCTCGGGGTGCAGACCCGGCTCGAGTCTTTCTGGCGCGAGGTGTTCGAGTCCACCGCCATCGGCAACACCTACGTCAACCGCAACATGATCGGGGCGGTGGTCGGTGTGCAGCCTTTCGGTGGGAGCGGCCTCTCCGGCACGGGACCGAAGGCCGGCGGCCCGCACTACCTGCCGCGCTTCGCCATCGAGCGCACGCTCACCGTGAACACGACCGCGACCGGCGGCAACGCGGCGCTGCTCAACCTCGGCTCGTAGGGTCTGTCAACGGGCCCTGCGAGGCGCTCGGGGGATCTCAAGGCTGCTCGGGAGCACTCACGGCTGCAGCGCCGTCCTGTCGGCCTTGGCACCGGCCTTGGCAGCCTCGTAATCCGCATCTGCCTGATCTTTGCACTGCACCTGATCGTGCCCCGACAGCGCGTCGCAGTGCTGGATCGCGATCTTGTGCACGCCGTCGGCCTTGGCGAGCTCGACCTTGTAGGTATCCTTGGCGATATCGCGCTCGGCGTCGGCCTCGGCATGCGTCACCTCGCGCTGCGCGGACCGATCCGCCGCCGCGATATCCCGTGCCGCTGTTTCGGGGGATTTGGCGCGGTTGCAGGCACCCGTTCCGACCGCGGTGATCACGAGCAGCAGCGCGAGAGCGCCCGCGCGCAGCAGCGCAGCAGCGCCCACGCGCCCTGCGGAGTCGAGGATGTAGGGCCTTCGAGTGCTCATGTGAGTGCTCCCAGCGGATGCTCCGCGGCCGCGCGGCGCTCGCCGAGCAAGCCCGGCTCGTTGCGGGCGATGAGGGCGATCGCGGCGGGCATTTCGCAAAGCTCATCGAGCGGCGTGCGCAGCGCCTTCTCGCCGAGAGGCTCCTCGCCGAAGGAGAAGCACCATTCGCGGATGTCGTCCTTCACCACCTCGGTGGACAGACCGTAGCTCGCCTGCAGGCACTCGACCAGCCGCTCGTAGCTGCCGTCGATGCTGTCGAGCTGCCCATCGGTGAGCGCGAGCCAGTGACGTTTTGCCTTCGGCTTGAAGTATTCCCAGTCGATCGCTATCGATTGCCACCTCATCGCGATACTCCTGTTCTACGTGTTGTCGGAGAGCCTGCCGCGCATTTCACAGTTCCCGCAGGAACCAGCGTCCTCGCCGGATCCACAGTCCTCGCCGGATGCGCGCGGCATTCAGGACGTTGGCTCACGCTGCGCCGCAATCCCAGCCGCAGCGACCTGATTCCCCTGTAGGTCGTCGCTGACCCGCGCCGAGTCGCTGCGCTCGGGGGCGATGATTCCGATGCCGCGCTCGGCTGCCGCGGCGCCCTGGGCGCTGCTGCCCGGCAGCTGCACGGGCTCACCGGCTTCCATGAGCGCCTTCAGCCGCGCGAGGTCGGGTCGCATCGGCAGGATCGACGGGGCGCCGCTGACGGCGCTGAGCAGATGCTCCAGCACCCCTGCGCGCCCTGCCTCGCGGATCACGGCAGTGACGCGCGTGCCGGTGGAGGCATCCTCGAACTCGACCCGCCCCGTGTGGTGCGCCGGCGTGCGGCCCGATGTGGTCCACGCGATCAGCCGGTCCCGCTCATCATCGGTGACCATGACTTCCCACTCGGTCGCCTGACCGTCGGCATCGAGCACGCTCCAGAGCGAGCTCAATGCATCGACCTCCGTGACGCTCTTCACGCGGTCCACGAACCGAGGCAGGTTCGTGAAGTCGCGCCAGAATGCGTACAGCTCAGGGCGCGAGCGCTGGATCACGATCGTGCCGATCGTTTCGCGCCCCCCGCCTTCACCCGGCTCCGTTTCGTCGCGTTCCAGGGACTCCTCACTCCGCTCCGTCTGTTTGCTCTGCTCCATGCGCTTGGCTCCGCTACGCCCGCTCAATCGAGGGCTGCTCCAAGGATAAACCTGCAGCGCCGCAAAGAATGTCGCCACCGCGCGGGCATTGCGCGTCGGAAATCGCGCAAGGCACGGCGGGAATGAGCGCCTAGGCCGATTCTCGCACGGGGCTGAGTCGGCGCGCCCCCTGGAAGCGCCCGTGACCACGGGACTTGCCCTCGAGCGCGGAGCCGCGACCCGGCCGCATGGGCCCGCCGGGGGTGCGGTTTTGCGAGTGGAACTTGGGTCGCTGCGCAGGAGTCCCTTGAACACTCAAGCCCCCACGGAGACTGTCATGCAGGCCATTCGAATCCACGAGTTCGGCGCTCCGGAGGTGCTCACGCTCGAGGAGGTCGCCACGCCTCGTCCCGGCCCTGGGCAAGTGCTGCTGCGGAATCATGCGGCGGGCGTCAATCCGGTCGACTACAAGATCCGGCAGGGCAAATATCCGCGCATCAGGGCCGAACAGCTGCCGATGATCCTCGGGCGCGATGCCGCAGGCGTCGTCGAGCGGAGCGAGGATCGGCGGCATCCGCCCGGACAGGAGGTGTTCGCGCTTCTCGATTGGACGCTGGGCGGGTACGCCGAGTACGTGGTGCTCGACGGCGCGGCCTGTGTGGAGAAGCCTCGCTCGCTCTCGCAGCGCGAAGCGGGTGCGGTGCCACTCGCCGCGCTCACGGCGTGGCAGGGACTCTTCGATCAAGGCGCACTGCGCGCAGGGCAGCGCGTGTTGATTCACGCTGGCGCAGGCGGCGTCGGTCACTTCGCGGTGCAGTTCGCGCGGGCACGGGGCGCCGAGGTGTACACGACCGTCTCGGGTGCGCATTGCGCCCTCGTGCGCGACCTCGGTGCCGCGGTCGCCATCGACTACCGGACGCAGCGTTTCGAGGACATCGTGCGGGATGCGGACCTCGTGTTCGATCTGGTGGGCGGTGAGACGCGCGAGCGCTCCTTTGGGGTCCTGAAGCGCGGCGGCATGCTCGTCTCGACGCTCGGTCAGCCCGATGAGAAGCTCGCCGCGCAGTACGGTGTGCGGGTGGCCGGTTACATGGCCGAACCCAACCCGGGGGAGCTCGCCGAGATCGGGCGACTGCTCGAAGCCGGCCAGGTCCGTGTGCTGCTGTCGCAGGCCTTTCCGCTGGCACGCGCGGCCGACGCGCACCGTTGCCTGGAGGAGCGCCATCCGCCCGGCAAGGTGGTGTTGGCGGTCGCAGATTGAAGATAGCATCTGCACCGATACCCCTCGCCGGCCATCCGTGTAATATTCATTAGCCCAAGCACCTGAGGTTTCATAACGAAGGTACTCGACATGGGCGACTCCACCGTCTCCGGGCCGCTGAGCCGCACGGGCACCGCCGCGCCCGGCGCCTCATCGGCATCATCGCAAGGCGCCGTCGACTTTCAGACCCTGGCGCGTGCGGAAGAGCTTCTGCGGCGGCTGTTTCGCCACGTTCCGGTTCCGGTCCTGGTGCGTCTGTGGAGCGGACCTGCTTTCAATGTGGCGGCGCCGGCAACCGACTCCGCGCCGGCCTCCTTCGTATTCGTCTTCCGCCATCCACGCGCGCTCTCGAGCCTCATCTTTGGGAACGATCCGCTGCTGCTCGCGGAAGGCTACTTTCGCGGCAACATCGACATCGAGGGCGACCTGTTCGCCGCGCTCTCAATCAAGGATCATCTGGAGGCGCTGCGCCTGCCGCTCGGCGGCCGCCTGCGCGCACTCATCGACGCGGCGCGGCTGAATGCGGCGGCGGATCGCTCCGCGGCCGTCGCCGAGCACGCCGCCGGCGGCGCGGGCGGCGCGGGCGGGGCGCCTGCGCACGATCGCTCCGTCTCGCACGTGCGCGCCGTGAAGGCGCACTCGCGCGACGAGAATCGCGAGTCGATCCAGTTCCACTACGACGTCTCGAACGAGTTCTACCAGCAGTGGCTCGATCGTGCGATGGTGTACTCGTGCGGTTATTTCGAGCGCGAGGACGCGACGCTCGATGAGGCGCAGCAGGCGAAGCTCGAGCACATCTGTCGCAAGCTCCTGCTCGCGCCGGGCGAGCGCTTCCTCGACATCGGCTGCGGCTGGGGCGCGCTCGTCATGCACGCCGCGCGTCATCATGGTGTGATTGCACACGGCATCACGCTCAGTGAGCGTCAGCTCACCCTGGCGCGCGCGCGCATTGCCGCGGAAGGCCTCGGGGATCGGGTGACGGTGGAGCTGCGCGACTACCGCGACCTCAAGGACGAGGCGGCGTTCGACAAGGTGGCGAGCGTCGGGATGTTCGAGCACGTCGGCCTCAAGAATCTGCCGCTGTATTTTGCCGCGGTCCGCCGCGTCCTCAAGCCCGCCGGGCTGTTCTTGAATCACGGCATCACGCATGCGGAGGCGGGCTGGGATCGCAAGCACCCGCACACGCAATTCATCAATCGCTACGTGTTTCCCGACGGTGAGCTCGACAGCGTGAGCAGCATCCAGCGCGTGATGGAGCAGCAGCAGTTCGAGATCACGGACGTGGAGGGGCTGCGGCCGCATTATGCGAAGACGTTGCGGGCGTGGGTCGAGCGTCTCGAGCGGCGGCACGCCCGCGTTCTCGAGTATGTGAGCGAAGCCACCTACCGCGTCTGGCGGCTGTACATGGCCGGGTGCGCGCTCGAGTTCGAAGGCGGTAATCTCGGCATCTATCAGATCCTCGCGGCCAAGCGGGGCGTCAATGCGCCGCTGCCGCTGACGCGCCGGCACCTGTACCTCGAGGAGGCCTCGCCCGGCCCCGGGGCATCGCTTGGCCACTAAGACCGCCAAACCGCCGAACTTCGACCCGTTGCGGTTCAGTCCGCCGCCGAAACCGCCCGTCGTGGAGCCTTCGTCCGCGGAGCGCCATGCGCGCATCGCACGAGCGGCGTACTTGCGGGCCGAGCGTCGCGAGTTCGCACCCGGTCACGAGGTCGAGGACTGGCTCGCGGCGGAAAGCGAGGTGGACGGGCAACTCGCCGAAGCGAGGCGAGGCGGGCGGCCTGAGGAAGGGTAGGAGCTCCCGGGCGCTCCGACAGTCCTTCGCGTATTGCGCCTACAGCCTGCGCAAGGCTGCTCGGGAGACCATCGGGACGAATCCGCCAGAGGTCCCCTCCATGAGCCGCTACACCGCCGCGTTCACCATGTTCGTCTTTTTGAAGGGACGGCCGGTGCTCGAGTATTACTTCGGCCTTCAGGACGCTTTTTGGGCTGCGAACGACAGTGGCTCGCCGGCGGGGGCGGAGATCGTGTCGTTACACCGTGCGTCGTCGTCCCGGGGGACAGCGCCCCCGCCGCGGCCGGCGGCCTCCAGCAGCAGCAGCCGGCTCAGGCGTCGCACAGATCCGTGATGAGCGAGTCGATCTGACTGGCCTCGAAAGGCTTGACGATGGTACGCACCTTCGGCCCCAGAGTCTCGACGGGGGTGAGCGCATACCCCGAGGCGATGATGATCGAGGCGGTCGGGTTGAGCGTGAGGATGCTGCGCGCCAGGTCGATGCCGGACATCACGGGCAGGCTCACGTCCGTGATCACGACGTCGTAGCGGCGCTCCTTGAACTCGTGCAGGGCCTCCTCGGCCGTGGCGAGAGCAACCACCTCGCGCTGTGACTGCGCCAGCAGCTCCGAGGTCACTTCCCGAACGATCGGGTTGTCCTCGACATAGAGGATTCGCAGCATGGCCGAAACCTTGGCGGACGTCGCTTCCATGAACGGGGGCTCGTGAGGGGAATCCAACCCGAATTGTGCACCCGCTCCTCGACACCGAGTGTCCGCACCCAGCGCAATGACGGGTCCGGCCCAATCTTACGTGCAGTTACTCAAAAGGGCCAACCGGGGGGGTCAATGCACTTTTTGAATGAGCCAGAGCCCCGGCTTGCCGCGCGGGCTCAATCCCAGGCTGAGGAGCGCATTCTTGTTCTGCCAGAGCCGCGCCAGCGGCACGCCTTCCCGATGCACTTTGAGCGCAAGCGCCTCGATGCGGCTGGGCTCCGGCCGCGGCATGTCGGGTCCGAGCGCGGGCAGCTCCTCGCGATAGTCGGGATCCCTGAGGTCGATGGCGCCGGGCCGCTGCGTGGGGCGCGCCGCGCGGCTCGGCCAGTCGTCCGGCACCGACAGATCGAGGGAGCGGGCCTCGACGCCCGCACGGCTCGCCGCGCCCGCGGACGGTGGTGGGGATCGCGGGGTTGACCGGGCGGCGAGACCGCTCGCCGCGTGGCCCGGGCCGGACTCAGCCAGGGCGCCGCGCGCGAGGGCGACGGGCACGTGATTCAGGGGCGCCCGAGCCGCTGCCGCTCCGGGCGGGGCCGCCCACGCGGCGCCCGCGGCCAGGGTGGTCATCAGCCCGCAAAGGGCGGTTACCGCCGGAAAGGTGCGCAGCTCCTGGACCACCCGAGTCATGAGGCCATTCCATCATGACGAACCGAGCCATCGCCATTCGCTGCACTCCAACACTTCGGGTCGGAGGGCTCCGAAGCCGTGTCACTCGGGATCGGAGTAGTGCATCACCGCGAGGCCGACAGCGAAGCCCAGCAGAGCTGCCACGCCGAGCGCCTGCCACGGGTAGCTGCGCACATAGCCGTCGGTGGCGTGCGCCGCGGCCCGGGCGCGCTGACGCACGTGGGTCGCCCCATCCTGCGCCGCGCTCTGCGCGGCGATGAGTGCCATGCGCACCTTGGCGCGCATCTTCTGGATCTCCGGGCTGTCGACGTCGGCGACTCGCTTGATCAAATCCTCGACACCATCGAATAGATTATCGAAGGGGGCGTGCTCGGACGCGGCGCTGGAATCGATCGGTGCGGACTTGAGCGGTGCATTCATGGCGGCCTCTTACGGGTGACTGCTGAGCCCCATGCTCGGTGCGTCGCGGCCTCATGTCCGTCGGAATGTGCCTGCGGGGCGCGTAGGCGTCCGCGTACAGGCCTCAGCCGCGCGGCGGCAGAGCCGCAATGAGCAGCGTCAGTGCGCGATTCAGGTCGGCCTCGCCCGGTTTCTCGCCCCGGAAGTGACCGAGCCGCACGACGACCAGATCGTGGGCCGGATCGATCAGCGTCGTCTGCCCACCCGCCCCCGACATGTAGTACGCCTCTGCCGGGGCGGCGAAGGCGTGATCGGCATTCAGCCAGAAGAAGCCGCCGTAGATGGGGCGCCCATCCGCCACCCAGGCCGGCGCCGGCGTGCGCACGAAGCGCACGAAATCCTTCGGCAGTATGCGCTCGCCGTTCCAAACGCCATCGGCGAGGTACAGGTTGCCGAGGCGCGCCCAGTCGCGCGCGGCGGCGAGATCGTAGCCCTGCAGCAGGTAGTTGCCGAAAGGATCGGTCTCGATGACGAAGGAGCGCATGCCGAGCCGGTCGAACAAGGCACGGCGCGGAAAGGCGAGGTAGTCCTCGTGCCGCCGCTCGACGGCGAGCCGGATCAGATAGTTCACGAGCACGGGATCGGTATTGCGGTAGCGGCCCACGGTGTTGGGCGGCCACTCGAGCGGGCGCGTCGCGGCGTAGTGAAAGGCGTTGACGCCCCCGGTGTAGAGATACAGATGATCCGGATAGGGCCCGTGCGGATCGTAGCCGGGATCGAAGGGCGCGCGAATTCGAAGGCCGCTCGACATGTGCAACAGGTCGGCGATCCGGATCGCGGCGCGCGGATCCTTGCTTCCTTGCCACTCGGGAATCGGTGCAGGCTGCATGAGCGTGTAGTCGCCGCGCGCCAGCAGCACCCCCATCAGCGTGGCGGTGACGCTCTTGCCCATCGACCAGCTCTCGAGCGGCGTGCGCCGATCGATCCCCGGCGCATAGCGCTCCGCGATGATGCGGCCATGCCAGGTGGCGATGAACGCGGCCGTCATGCTCGCGGGCGTTGCAAAGGCGGCGTCGACGGCTTGCTCGACGCGCTGCGCGTCGAGCCCGGGCGGCAGCCCGGCCGGGGTACGATCCCCCATCGGCCAGTCCATCTGGTTGGGATCGCCGAGCCGCGATGGCACGGATTCGGGCGTGAAATGCAAGCCATTCTCGCCCGCTGCACGGGTCACGCAACCCTGGTCGCCTAAGTACTGCGCAACGCGCGTGCGGCCCCCCGGCACGGCGACGCTCACGGTGCGCGCCACACGATCGATGACCGGTGCCCCGAGCTTGCCGCGCTCCTCGTAGGGCGCGGTGAAGAAGCCGACGTTCTCGGCGGCGAAGGCCGCATCGAGATGCGTGATGAACACCGCGGAGCACATGATCTGCGCGAAGCCGGCGGCATGATGCTCGAGTGCATTGCCGGGCGGCGGCTCGTAGGGCGTCGGCAGCTCCAGGGTACGGGCGCGCGCGAGCAGCGCTTCGGTGCCGGGCGCGTCCGCGTCCGCCTGCGTGTGCGCGAATGTGAGCGCGATGCCGAGAGCCCATGCGCCCGCAGCTGCGCGCCGTCGCGGACCTCTAATGATGACCCACCACCTTGCTCGCGGCCCCGAGCGCATCGAACAGGCTCTCCTCCGGGTGCTGCGCGCATTCCGCTCTGAGCGTGTTCTCGAAGCCCTCGACCTGGCTCGCATCGAACAGATGGCTCCCCGAGCGGCCCACGGTGAAACCGAACAGCCACATCATGATGGTGGTCGCGCTGTCGGGGTCGCTCTTCTGCGATTCGGCGTGACGGGACTCGAAGGCCGAGCAGCTGAGGTTATTGAGATCCATCGGCTTCTCGCGCTTGGGGCTCACCTGCGTGAGTGCGTCGAGCACGCTCATGCTCGGCTGATTCTTGCACTGTACGTCGAGTGCGAAGCCGAAGGAGGTGAGCGCATCGCCGTACATCACGTGGTCCCCGGCCTTGGCGACCGCATAGCCGAACAGCCACATGACGGTGTTGATGCCGTCCGCGCTCTTTGCCGTGCCGGAGGAATCGCTGCCGGCGGCGGGCAGGATCTCGTTCTCGTACTTGTTGCAGCTCAAGGTCGCGAGATTGAGAGGCGCGGCGTGCGCCGGGGTAGAAAGCATCGGCAGCCCCAGGGCCGAGGCGAGCAGCGCGAGTGCGCCCGAGCGTGCGAGACGGGCCCCCCGCTTCATGGACCGGGAGCCTGGCGCGAGGGCAGGAGCTGCGCGACGTGGCTGCTGAAGCGTCCCGACCTGACCCAGCGCTGTGCGGCCTCGATGTCGGGCGCCATGTAGCGGTCGGCCGCGTAATGCGCGACCTCGGCGCGAATCTCTGCATGCACCTGCTCGAGGAGCGGTGCGGAGCGCGCGGGGCGGTGAAAGTCGATCCCCTGGGCGGCGATCAGCAACTCGATGCCGACGACACCCGCGGCGTTGTCACAGAGCGCGCCGAGGCGCCGGGCGGCGTGCGTCGCCATGCTGACGTGGTCTTCCTGATTGGCCGAGGTTGGAATGGAATCGACGCTCGCCGGGGCGGCGAGCACCTTGTTCTCGGCCACCAGGGCCGCGGCGGTCACTTGCGCGATCATGAAACCTGAGTTCACTCCACTGTTCTCGACCAGAAACGGCGGCAGACCGCTCATCTTCGGATCGATGAGCACCGCCACGCGCCGCTCCGCGAGACTGCCGATCTCCGCAATCGCGAGCGCCAGAGTGTCCGCGGCGAAGGCCACGGGCTCGGCGTGGAAGTTACCCCCGGAGAGCACGTCGCGCTCGGCGACGAACAGCAAAGGATTGTCGGTGACGGCATTCGCCTCGATCCCGAGCGTGATGCTGACATGGCGGATGAGATCCAGACAAGCGCCCATCACCTGCGGCTGGCAGCGGAAGGAGTACGGGTCCTGCACGCGGGAGCAGTCGCGATGCGAGGCACGAATCGCGCTGCCGGCGAGCAGGCGCCGATACGCCTCCGCGACCTCGATCTGCCCCTGCTGGCCGCGCGCCGCATGGATGCGCGGATCGAAGGGTGCATCGCTTCCCTTCAGCGCATCGACGGACATTGCGCCCGAGATGACGGCCGTGCCGAACAGGTCCTCGGCAGCAAACAGCCCGCGCAGCGCGAGCGCGGTCGAGACCTGGGTGCCGTTGATCAGCGCGAGTCCCTCTTTGGGGCGCAGGGTGAGGGGCTTCAGGCCCGCGCGCTCGAGTCCGTGCTCGGCCGGCAGCACCTCGCCGCCGATGCGCACCTGGCCGAAGCCGAGGAGCACCGCCCCCAAGTGTGCGAGCGGCGCGAGATCACCCGAGGCGCCGACCGAGCCCTGCGCCGGGATCACCGGGAAGACCTCGTGCTCGAGGAGTGCGAGCAGCGCATCCACCAGGGCCTGCGAGACACCCGAGTGACCGCGGGCGAGCCCGTTGACCTTGAGGGCGAGGATGAGCCGCACCACTCCGTCCGAGAGCGCCTCGCCGACACCTGCTGCATGCGAGAGCAGCAGATTCCGCTGCAGCAGCTCGAGCTGATCGGCGGCGATGCGTGTTTGCGCCAGCAGGCCGAAGCCGGTGTTGATGCCGTAGGCGGCGTCCCCGCGTGCCACGATCTGATCGACGAGGGCGCTTGCCGCCGCAATGCGCCCCCGGTCCTCTGCGCCGAGCTCGAGAGTCGTCGGCCGCTCATGGATCTGGCGCAGCAGGGCGAGCGGGAGCTGCCCGGCTCGCATCCGCACCGTCGTGCTCGCCGCGCTCACCGTGCTCACCGCGGGGAGCGTTGCGTCGAGTCGATCATCGGCAAATCGAGCCCTTGCTCGCGGGCGCAGTCCACGGCGATCGCGTAGCCCGCATCGGCATGGCGCATGACGCCGGTGCCGGGATCGTTCCACAGGACCCGGCGAATGCGCCGGCCGGCCGCTTCGCTCCCGTCGCACACGATCACGACGCCGGCATGCTGTGAGTACCCCATGCCGACGCCGCCGCCGTGATGGATCGACACCCAGGTCGCGCCTGATGCCGTGTTGAGCAGCGCATTCAGGAGCGGCCAGTCGGACACCGCGTCCGAGCCATCCCGCATGGCCTCGGTCTCGCGGTTCGGGCTCGCGACCGATCCCGAGTCGAGGTGGTCGCGGCCAATGACGATCGGCGCCTCGAGCTCGCCCTTCGCCACCATCTCGTTGAAGGCCAACCCCAGGCGGTGGCGCTGGCCCAGGCCGACCCAGCAGATGCGCGCGGGCAGGCCCTGAAAGTGGATGCGCGATTGCGCCATGTCGAGCCAGCGGTGCAGGTGCGGATCGTCCGGGATCAGCTCCTTCACCTTCGCATCGGTCTTGCGAATGTCCTCGGGATTTCCCGACAGGGCGACCCAGCGGAACGGACCCACGCCGCGGCAGAACAGCGGGCGGATGTACTCGGGCACGAAGCCGGGAATGTCGAAGGCGCGGGCGATGCCCTCATCGCGCGCCATCTGCCGCAGGTTGTTGCCGTAGTCGAACACCGGCAGCCCCCGATCCTTGAACTTGAGCAGCAGCTCGACGTGCCGCGCCATGGAGCGCTTGGCCGCCGCCGCCGTGCCCTTGGGATCGCTCACCCGGCGATCGTCCCACTGCTCGATGCTCCAACCCTGCGGCAGATAGCCGTTGACCGGATCGTGGGCGGAGGTCTGGTCGGTGAGGGCATCGGGACGGATGCCTTGTCGCTCGAGCGTCTCGAGCACATCGACGATGTTGCCCAAGAGTGCCACCGAGACCGGACGCCCGCTGCGGCCCGCCTCATCGAGACGCTTCAGGGCCTCCTCGAGCGAGCGCGCCTCCACATCGACGTAGCCCGTCTCGAGACGCTTCGCGATGCGGCTCGGGCGGCACTCGACCGCCAGCATCGACAGTCCCGCCATCGTCGCGGCGAGCGGCTGAGCGCCGCCCATCCCGCCCAAGCCCGCGGTCAGCACCCAGCGCCCCGCGCTCTCGCCGCCGAAGTGCTTGCGGCTCATCTCGGCAAAGGTTTCGTAGGTGCCCTGCACGATGCCCTGGCTGCCGATGTAGATCCAGGAGCCCGCGGTCATCTGCCCGTACATCATGAGGCCCTTGCGGTCCAGCTCGTGAAAGTGCTCCCAGGTGGCCCAGTGCGGCACCAGGTTCGAGTTGGCGATGAGCACGCGCGGGGCGTCTGCGTGGGTCGGAAACACGCCCACCGGCTTGCCCGACTGCACCAGGAGCGTTTCCTCCTCCGTGAGCCGCGTGAGCGTTTCGACGATGCGATCGAACGAGTTCCAGTCGCGCGCCGCGCGTCCGATGCCGCCGTACACCACCAGCTCGGCCGGATTCTCCGCCACCCTGGGATCCAAGTTGTTCATGAGCATGCGCAGCGGCGCCTCGGTCATCCAGGAGCGCGCCGTGCGGGTCGTGCCGCGCGCGGCGCGAATGATGCGGGGTTTGACGGTGTCAAGCATGGAGGCGTCCTCTCGTGGTTCAGGCGCTGGGAGCTAAGGCCGAAAGCGGCCCGACAGTTCGTAGCGGGATCCGGGGTATTGAAGATGCGCGACCGAGGCGATCTGCGACATCGCCCAGGTGCGACGGATGATCAGCAGGCAAGGCTCGTGGCGCTTCATGTCCAAGAGTCCCCGCGCCTGTTCATCCGGCGTCACCGCGCGCAGCACGTGCTCGGCTTCCTGGAGCGGGGCCACCCGGGCCAGGTAGTCGTAGGGTGTCGTGCGCGTGAAATCCATCGACAGATACGCCGGGGCGAGCTGCGGCGCGACGTGGCGCCGCTCGAGCTGCACCGCACGACCATTCTCCGCGTGCACGATCTCGGAGTAAAAGAGCGTCGCGCCGGGCGCGATCCCGAAGTCCGCCGCGAGCCGCTCATCGGCACGCACCTGCTCGAGAGCGATGACCTCCGCGCGGTGCTCGTGACCGCGCTCGCGGATCTCCTCGGCGATGCTGCGGATGGCGAGCGGATGCGCGCGCGCGGGCCGGTCCGCCACGAAGCTGCCGACGCCCGCGATGCGCACCAGCACGCCCTCATCGCTCAACTCCTTCAGCGCGCGATTGGCCGTCATGCGCGACACGCCGAAGGCCTTGACGATCTCGTTCTCGGACGGCACGCGCTGCGCCGCGCCCCACTTGCCCGAGCCGATGTTATCGAGGATGTGCCGCTTCACCTTGAGGTAGAGCGGCTGCGCGACACGGGGGGTGAGGGTGGGAGCAGGGAGCGCCATGACGGGGCCAAGGATAGGCTGTATAGACAGGTACAGTCAAGCTGCACCCCGGGGGTCCCGGGCCGTGCCTCGCGGCGGGCTCAGCACTCGGCGGCCGCACGGGCCGGCTGTCCCTCGCCGGGAAAGCGGCCCCTCGTCATTGACCCGCGGGGATGCGTTCGATAAATTCGAGCTGCGCCGATTTGAGTTTTCAGCTTGCGGGCGCGTAAGAAATTCGGCTAAAGCGAATACGGGTCCGAAGGACCCATCGCCCAGGCGGGACTCTTTACGCGGTGCTCGCCGACCCCTCCCCAAGCGATCGACCCGGCGCGTGTGTTCAACGCTGCGCAGGTGCCGTCCATGTCGCCGATCGCCGATGATGAGATTCTCACCCCGCCGCTGAGCGAGCAGTCGCGGCCGGCTTCGCCCGCCGTCTCCTTCGAGTTCTTCCCGCCCACCGACCCGGCGATGGAGGTCACGCTGCGGCAATCGGTGCAGCGCCTCGGGCCGCTGCGACCCCGGTTCGTTTCCGTCACCTGCGGTGCGGACGGCTCCACGCGCGGCCGCACGGCCGAGGTCGTCAGCCGGCTCCTGACCGAGACCGGGCTCACCGTCGCCCCGCACGTGACGTCCATCGGCACCTCGCGCGAGGAGCTCTGCGCGCTCGCCCGCAGCTACTGGTCGAGCGGCATCCGGCACCTGGTGGCGCTGCGCGGCGATTGCCCGAGCGCGCCCGCCGGTGCGCCCGCTCAAGCGCCCGCCGGCGCATTCCCCGCCGCGAGTCTCGCGGGCGTCGAGGTGGTCGAGACCCTGCGTGGCGTCGCGGACTTCGATATCTCGG
>Ga0181531_10000904_pt1 | contig 19334 bp, 17 predicted proteins | sample PEATcosm2014_Bin_38_FD_119743 | JGI IMG/M metagenome (GOLD analysis project Ga0181531, IMG submission 119743) | Peatland microbial communities from MTU Mesocosm Facility, Houghton, MI, USA - PEATcosm2014_Bin11_10_metaG | ecosystem: Environmental > Terrestrial > Soil > Wetlands > Peat | place... | reverse complement strand
GCTCGAGGAGCTGCAAAGCGATGGGGTGAGCGTGGAGCTCATCGACCTCGCCACCTTGAGCCCGCTCGATACCGAGAGCATCCTCGCCTCGGTGCAAAAGACCGGCCGGCTCGTGATCGTGCACGAGGCCGCGCGCAACGTGGGCCTGGGCGCGGAGATCGCGGCGCTCGTTGCCGAGCACGCGCTCTACGATCTGCTCGCCCCGGTGCAGCGCGTGACCGGCTTCGACACGGTCGTGCCGCTGCATCGGCTCGAATACGACTACATTCCGAGCGCCGCGCGCATCGTCGACGCGGTGCGGCTCACACTCGAGGCATAGGGAGCGATGGCAACCTTCAGGCTACCGGATCTGGGCGAGGGGCTGGCGGAGGCGGAAATCCTCGCCTGGCACATCAAGCCGGGTGACACGGTCAAAGCGGATCAGCCGATGGTGTCGGTGGAGACGGCGAAGGCCGTCGTGGAAGTGCCCGTGCCGTTCGATGGCACCGTGCGGGCACTGCTCGGAGCCATCGGCGACATCCTCGCGACCGGCGCGCCGCTCGTCGAATTCGACTCCGGCACCGTCGTCGGCACCATGCCGCCCACGCGCAGCGCACCGCTGCCGCGCGGTGGCGCTGTGGGCGGCGCCGGCGCGGGCGCTGGCGCGGGCGGCGGCGGCGGCGGCGGCGCGGGCGGGGCCGCCTCGGGCCGGGGTGACGGCGCACGCGCGGCGGCGGCGGAGGCGCGCGCCATGCGGCCGAGCCCGAGCACCGCGGTTCACCCGCGCGCGCTGCCCCTCGCGCGCGGCGTCGCCCGCCACCTCGGCCTCGATCTGGACCGCATCGCGGGCAGCGGTCCCGAGGGTGCGGTGGTGCTCGCCGATGTGCTCGGCGCGCGCGGCACGGCGCCCTCCCCGAGCCTCGCCCTCGCGAGCTTGCCGGCCGGAGCGCGCGTCGAGCCGCTGCGCGGCGCACGCCGGGCCATGGCACACAACATGACGCTCGCGCGCGATGCGATCCCGATGAGCACGGTGTGCGACGATGCAGACATTCACGATTGGCCCGCGCGCAGCGATTTCACGCTGCGCCTGCTGCGCGCCGTGCGCAGCGCCGCCCAGGCCGAGCCGGCGCTCAATGCATGGTACGATGCCGCGCGCCAGACTCGGATTCTGCTCGCTCATATCGACGTCGCACTCGCTGTCGACACTCCTGCCGGGCTCATCGTTCCCGTCGTGCGTCACGTCGAGAGCCGCTCGCCCGAGGAGCTGCGTGCCGAGATCGCGCGGCAAAAACAGGCCGCCCACGCACGCAGCGCCCTGCCGGCGGATCTGCGGGGATTCACCTTCATGCTGTCGAACTTTGGAACACTTGCCGGCCGCTACGGCACGCCGCTCGTGGTGCCGCCGGCGGTCGCGCTGCTCGGGGCCGGCCGCGTGCGCGAGGAGGCGGTCGCCATCGCGGGCTCCATCGTCGCGCGCCGGCGCATGCCGCTGTCGCTGAGCTTCGACCATCGCTGCGTCACCGGCGGTGAGGCCTGCCGCTTCCTCGCGGCGGTCATCGCCGATCTCGGGCACGCCGACTGAAAGAGACGCATTTCCAGGATGCCATCATGCTGAAGGCCACGACGGGTCGGTATCGCAAGAGCTCAACGCCCATGGTGGCGGCTGCACCGCGTGCACCGCGGGCGTCGCGCACATCGCAGTCACCGCAGTCACCGCAGTCACCGCGGGCATCGCGGGCATCGCGGGCATCGCGCGCACCGCACGCGACGGGCAGCCTGCATCGCCCGTACCTCGACACCTACTACGCCAACGTCGATGCCGAGGATCTCAAGGGGCGTGCGCCCGCGGATCTCGCGGCCGCTGCGAGCTCGCAGCTCAAGTTCGCGAGCCGGCGCCGCGGCCGCGCTCTGGTGCGGGTCTTCAACCCCTCGATGCGCGAGCACGGCTACACCTCGCCCCATACGGTGATCGAGGTCGTCACCGACGACATGCCGTTCCTGGTGGACTCGATCGGTCTCATCCTTGCGCAGCGCGCGCTGACCCTGCACTTCCTGGCACATCCGATCTTCGCCGTGAAGCGCGATGCGAGCGGCACGCTGCGCTCGATCGAGGGGCGCGGTGCAAGCAATGAGGCGCGGCGTCTCGAATCCTTCCAGCACATCGAGGTCGACCGCGTCGTCAATCCGGCGGCGCTCGACGCGCTGCGTACGCAGATCGAGCGCAGCCTTTCGGACGTGCGCGTCGCCTGTGCGGACTGGTCGAAGATGGTCGCCGCGGCGCGCGACGCGGCGGACGAGTTCAACTCCTTGAGCACGCGCTTCGACTCGCGCGATGTGAGCGAGGCGCAGGCGCTGCTCGCCTGGATGGAGAACCGCCACTTCACCTTCATCGGATACAAGGAGTACCGGCTGCGGGCGCGGCGCGGCCAGGACAGCCTCGAGCCGGTCGATGCAACCGGCCTCGGCATCCTGCGCGCGGGGCACAAGCGTCCGGCGAGCTCGAGCCGCACGCTCCCGGGCGACATTCGAAAGCAGAGCCGCTCCCGCGACCTGGTCCTCGTCACCAAGGCGAATCTGCAATCGACCGTGCATCGCGCGGGCTTTCTCGACTACGTCGGCATCAAGCACTTCGACGCCGAAGGGCGCCTGGTCGGCGAGAAGCGTTTCCTCGGCCTCTGGACCTCGGCCGCCTACAACACGACCCCCCGGGAGATCCCGCTGGTGCGGCACAAGGTCGCGCAGGTCATCCTGCACTTCGCGCTCGCGCCCGACAGTCACGACGGCAAGGCCCTGCAGCACATCGTCGAGTCCTTCCCGCGCGACGAGCTGTTCCAGGCGAGCGTGCCGGAGCTCGTGCGCACCGTCACCGGCATCTTCGGACTGCAGGAGCGGCCGCGGGTGCGCCTGCTGGTGCGCCGAGATCCGTTCCACCGCTTCTATTCGTGCCTGGTGTTCGTGCCGCGCGAGAAGTACAACACCCAGGTCCGCCAGCGCATCGAGCGGGTGATCGGCGAGTCGCTCTCGGCCCAGAGCATGGAGTCGCAGGTACAGATCGCCGAATCGAATCTCGCGCGCATTCACATCGTCGCGCGTACCAAGCCCGAGGAGTCGGCGCGCCTCGACCTCGAGGAGCTCGAGCAGCGCGTCGCGATCGCGGTGCGCTCCTGGGCGGACGATTTCAAGGCCGCGCTCCTCGCCCGCTTCGACGAGGCGTACGCGCTCGAGCTGTTCGAGACCTACGCGCAGGCCTTCCCGGCCGCCTACACGGAGGACTTCAACGGCGAGGCGGCCTCGCTCGACGTCGCGTTCCTCGAGGCGGCTTTCGCGGACCACGCGCGCCTGCATCTCGACATCTACCGTCCCGAGCCGCGGCGCCGCGACAAGTTCTTCCTCAAGCTGTTCCGCGTCCAGGACGCCATTCCGATCTCCGACCTCCTGCCGATGCTCGAGAACATGGGCCTCAAGGTTATCGCCGAGCGGCCCTACGGGCTCGAGTTCGCGGGCGGCCGGCGCGCCTGGATCCAGGATCTGGAGCTCCTCGTGCAGGGTTCGGCCGAGAGCAGCTTCGAGGTGCTCGAGGCCGAAGTGAAGAGCGCCTTCACGGCGGTGTGGACCGGCCGCATGGACAACGACGGCTTCAACCGCCTGACGCTGGGCGCCGCGATGCCGTGGCGCCTGATCACGGTGCTGCGCGCCTACTGCCGCTACCTGCTGCAGACCGGCCTGCCCTTCAGCCTGGGGTACATCGCGCAGGTGCTCGTCAATCATGCCGGGCTCGCGCATGCACTCACGGAGCTGTTCGTGACGCGATTCGACCCGCAGCTCGCCGATGGCGCACGCCGCGGCGCGCTCGCGCGCATCGAGCGCGACATCCTGCGACGCCTCGAGCGGGTCACGCGCTCGGATGAGGACCGCATCCTGCGTGCACTGTACAACGCACTCGGCGCCACCGTGCGCACCAACGCCTACCAGCGCAACGCGGCCGGCGAGCCGAAGGACTATCTGTCCTTCAAGATCGAGAGCCAGAAGATGCGCGAGCTGCCGCTGCCCAAGCCGCTGTTCGAGGTGTTCGTATTCTCCACCCGGATGGAGGGGGTGCACCTGCGGATGGGTTACGTCGCGCGCGGCGGCATTCGCTGGTCCGATCGGCGCGAGGATTTCCGCACCGAGATCCTGGGGCTCATGAAGGCGCAGCAGGTCAAGAACACCGTGATCGTGCCGGTGGGCGCCAAGGGCGGTTTCGTCGTCAAGCGCGCGAGCACGGGGGATCGCGAGGCACAGCAGGCCGAGGTCGTCGCCTGCTATCAGACCCTGATTCGCGGACTTCTGGATCTCACCGACAACATCGTCGATGAGCGCATCGTGCCGCCCGCGCGCGTCGTGCGCCACGATGGGGACGATGCCTACCTCGTGGTCGCGGCGGACAAGGGCACGGCCAGCTTCTCCGATATCGCCAATGCGATCTCCGCGGAATACGGCTTCTGGCTGGGCGATGCGTTCGCGAGCGGCGGCTCGGCCGGGTACGACCACAAGAAGATGGCGATCACCGCGCGCGGCGCCTGGGAGTGCGTCAAGCGGCACTTCCGCGAGCTCGGCATCGACATCCAGGCGCGGGATTTCTCCGTGGCCGGCATCGGCGATATGTCGGGCGATGTGTTCGGCAACGGCATGCTGCAATCACGGCACATCCGCCTGATCGCCGCCTTCAACCATCAGCACATCTTCATCGACCCCGATCCGGACGCGGCGCGCTCCTTCCGCGAGCGCGAGCGGCTGTTCAAGCTGCCGCGCTCGAGCTGGGAGGATTACGCGCAGGCGGCGATCTCCAAGGGCGGCGGTATCTACCTGCGCAGCGCCAAGAGTCTTGCGCTCTCGCGCGAAGTCCAGGCGCTCCTCGAGCTGCCGGCGCACGCGACGCCCAACGAGGTGATCAAGGCCATCCTGAGATCGCATGTCGACCTGCTCTGGAACGGGGGCATCGGCACCTATGTCAAGGCGGCCACCGAGAGCAACGCCGACGTCGGCGACCGCAGCAACGATGCCGTGCGCATCGACGCGCACGAGCTCAACTGCAAGGTCGTGGGCGAGGGCGGCAATCTCGGCCTCTCGCAACTCGGGCGCATCGAGTATGCGCGCCGCGGCGGGCGGCTCAACACGGATTTCATCGACAACTCCGCCGGAGTGAACTGCTCGGACGTCGAGGTCAACATCAAGATCCTGCTGAACGGTGCGATGCGCGCCGGTGAGATCACGCGCGCCGCGCGCGATCGGCTGCTCGTGCAGATGACCGACGAGGTCGCCGCGCTCGTGCTGCGCAACAACTACCTGCAGGGGCAGGCGATCAGCACCAGCCAGTTCCAGGCGCGCGAGCGCCTGAGCGAGAGCGCCTTCGTCATCCGCGTGCTGGAACGCGCGGGCGATCTGAACCGCGCTCTCGAGTTCCTGCCCTCGGAGGAGGAAATTGCCGAGCGGCGCAAGGCCGGCGAGGGCCTCACCCGTCCCGAGCTCGCGATCACCTTGAGCTACGGCAAGATCTGGCTCTACGGCGCGCTCATCCGCTCCGATGTGCCGGAGGACAAGTATCTGTCCGCCGAGCTGGTGCGCTACTTTCCCGCCCCGTTGCCCGAGCGCTTCGCCGCGCGTCTGAAGCGCCATCGTCTGAGGCGCGAGATCATCGCCACCGCCATCACCAACAGCCTCATCAATCGCATGGGGCCGGTGTTCCCGGTGCGCGCCCAGGATGACACCGGGGCAGATCCCGCCGCCATCGCCCGCGCCTACACGATCGCCCGCGAGGTGTTCGCCGTGCGCGGGGTCTGGGCGCAGATCGAGGCGCTCGACAATCGCATCCCCGCGGCCGTGCAATATGCCGCCATGGCGCGCACCACCACGCTTCTGCGGCACATGAGCTACTGGCTGCTCGAGCACCGTCGTGATGAGCTCGACATCGAGCGCGCGGTGGGCCGCTACGCGGCGCCCGTCGCCGAGCTCGCGCACGAGCTGCACGAGACGCTGTCCGCCGCCGCGCGCGCACGCATGAGCGCCGAGCGCTCGCGCCTCATCGAGCAGCGCGTGCCAGAGCAGCTGGCGACGCGAATCGTGTCTCTCGAGACCATGGAATGCGCGCTCGATCTCGCCGATGTGGCGCGCGCGGCCCGGGTCAAGATCGGCTACGCGGCGCGTGCCTACTTCGATGTCGGCGAGCGCATCGGCCTTGCCTGGATCAAGGAGCAGATCGAGGACCTGCCGGTGGAGGGCCACTGGCAGGCGGTGGCGCGCAGCACGCTGCGCGACAACCTGTACGCTCTACAGCGCCAGATCACCGGTGATGTGCTGGGAGGGCGCGGCCGCGAGGCGGGCGCGCGGGTCGAGCGCTGGGCGGCGGCCCACGCCGCCGAGGTGGAGGCGCTGAAACGCATCGTGGTCGACCTGCGCACGGGCGCGGCGCCGGACTTCGCGACGCTGTCCGTCGCACTGCAGGCGGTGCGCCGCCTGACGAAGGCTTGACGATGATCGAGGTCCATCATCGCGATCCCGCCCACGGTCCGGCCTGGCTCAAGCACATGCTCGAGCGCGAGATTCCGCTGGCACGCCACCTCGCCGTGGAGGTCGAGACGGCGGACGATGCGATGGTGCGGCTGTGCGCACCGCTCGCACCGAACCGCAATCATCGGGGCACCGCCTTTGGCGGGAGCCTGTTCTCGCTGGCGGTCCTCACAGGCTGGGCGTGGACCACGCGCTATCTAGCGATCCATCATTTTGCGGCGGACGCGCTCATCCAGGAGTCGAGCATCCGCTACCTCGCACCGGCGCGCGGCCCGCTCGAGGCGGTGCTCGAGTCTCCCGCGACGACGCTCGTGGACAAGTTTCGCCGCATGCTCGAGCGCGCCGGGCGCGGTCGCATCCGCCTCGGTGTGGAGGTGCACGTGGCACGCACCGCCGTCGCGCGCTTCGAGGGACTGTTCGTCGCCACTCTGCGCTAGGCCTGTCAACAGGGCCTCGGCTGACTTCTCTTTTAAGGGGGACACCTTGCCCGGCCAACTGATTCTGGTCCGCCACGGACAGAGCACCTGGAACCTCGAGAACCTCTTCACCGGCTGGCACGATGTCGATCTCACCGAGCTTGGGCGCGAGGAGGCGGCGCGCGCCGGACGCGAGCTGCTCGCGGCGGGACTCGAGCCGCGGATCGCCTTCACATCGGTGCTGAAGCGCGCGATCCGCACGCTCTGGCTGATCCTCGATACCACCGATCGCATGTGGATCCCGGTGGAGCGCAGCTGGCGGCTGAACGAGCGGCACTACGGCGCTTTGCAGGGCCTGAACAAGACCCAGACCGTCGCGCAGCACGGCGAGGCGCAGGTGAAGATCTGGCGGCGCAGCTACGACATCCCGCCGCCAGCGCTCGCCGCCGACGATCCGCGCCATCCGCGCTTCGATATGCGCTATGCGGATCTCGATCCGAAGCTCCTGCCGGCGACCGAATCGCTCAAGGACACGCTGGCGCGCGTGCTGCCCTGCTGGGAAAGCCGCATCGCCCCGGAGCTGCGCGCCGGCGGCGACGTGCTCGTCGTTGCGCACGGCAACTCACTGCGTGCCCTCGTCAAGATGCTGGAGGGCATGTCGGAGCGCGACATCGTGGAATTCAACATTCCGACCGGCATACCGATGCTCTACGAGCTCGATGCGTCGCTCGCTGCGCGGCAGCGGCGCTTTCTCGGCGATCCTGCGGCGATCGCGGCGGCCCAGGAAGCCGTGCGCCGGCAGTCGGAGAAGAAGTGATCGACGAGGTGTCCGGCGAGATTGCCCAGGTGTCGCGCGAGATCCCTCAGGTGTCGGGCGCGGTCGCCTAAGTGTCCGGCGCGATCGTCACCTTGATGCCGCTCAGCGCCTCGGTGAAATCGACCTGGCAGGACAGGCGCGAATTGGCGGCGCGATAATCGGACAGCTCGTGCAGGAGCTCCTGCTCATCGCTCTGCGGCTTCGGCAAGCGCGCCGTCCAGGCATCGTCGACGTAGATGTGGCAGGTCGCACACGAGCACAGGCCGCCGCAAATGGCCGCCACGCCGTAGTCGAGCTCGCGCAGCACTTCCATGATCTTGAGGCCGGTCTTCGCCTCGATGTCATGCTCCTTCCCATCCCGATCCACCACGATCATCCGCGCCATTCGCACCTTCTCCGCGTAAAGACCGGCTAGTTTGCCTAAGTTTCACGCACCGAACCACCCGCCCCGGTCAGCACCCTCCACAGCAGGCAAAGGTACTCGTAAAACCAGCGCAGGATCGCGAGGCGAAGCTCGGCCTCGGCGGGCGGCGGCGCCCCGAGGTAAGCCTCGAGGAGCTGACGATCCTCCGCCTGCGCCAGATCATTGTTCGACGACCACCCGGCCAGATCCCAGAGCGGATCGGCGAGATGCGCATATTCCCAGTCGATCAGCACGAGGCCACCCGGCCCATCGATCAGGTTGTCGCGATGCAGGTCCCCATGGCAGAGCACAGCCTGCGCCGGCGGCAGGCGGGCAAGCGCAGCGCGCCGCGCATCGAGGTTGCGCGCTTGCGCACTCACGAGCGGATGCCGTCGCACCGGCTCACCCGCCGCATCGAGCCTTTCAGCGTAGTGCAGGATCCAGTCATCGGGGCTCATGCGCGGCGCCGGCATGGGGAGCGGGCACGCCTGGATCCGACGCACCAGATGGGCGATGCGTTCGAGGTGCGCAAGACCACGCGGCTCCTCGGGCGTGAAGCGCACGCCCTGCGCCCAGCGCATCACCAGCACGCCGGTCTGGGGCGCGCAGCACCCGAGCGCCGGCGCGAGCCCCGCGGCGGCAACCGCCTCCAGCACCCTGCACTCCCAGTGCCGATCGAGACCGAGATCCGGCGCGGCGGGCGTGGCGAGGCGCAGCGCGTAATCGATCCCGGCGCGCGCGACACGCCAGGTCTCGTTGACCTCACCGGCGCTGATGAGCTCGAGCGCAACCGGGCCGGATCCGGGCACGTAGAGCATGGCCGCCGTGAGCGCATCAGGACGCATGCGCGGAATCAGGACGCATGCGCGGAATCCGGCAGGCTGCCGCGCCACTCGCGCTCGCCGACGACGATGAGCACCAGATAGAGCGCGAACAGCAGAGCGGTGAAATAGAGGTGGCGCCACACATAGAGCCCGAGACTCACCGCGTCTATGACGAACCACCAATGCCAGTTCTCGTAGACCTTGCGCGCCACGAGGTAGGTGGCGAAGACGCTCGACCAGGTGACCATCGAGTCGAGGAAGGGTGACGGAGAGGGTGTGTAGCGGCGCAAGAAGTACCAGCTCAACGCCGCGAGCGCGAGAATCGCGGTGAGCGCGGCGCCGTGGCGCACCGGCGGCCAGCGATGGACCCGGAGAGGCGCACGCTCGGGTTGCGCCTGCCATTGACGGAATCCATAGACCGCCATCGCGGCGTAAAAGCCGTTGAGCGCCGACTCCATGTAGAGCCGGGCACCGAACATCACGTAGACGTACAGGCACGAGCTCACGAAGGCGGCCGCCCAGCACAGGATCGATTGCCGGATCGCGAGCAGCAGATACGCCACCGCAAGGACCGCGCCCAGTATTTCGACGCGGCCGGTCTCACGCCAGGCGGCGGCGAGTTGCGTTGCGAGCGCTTCGACTGAACTCACGAGCGAGTGTAGCGTGTGGGCGCGCCGGCGTGCAAAACTCCGCCGGGGCATGCCGCGGGGCTCCAGCAGAAGGCGCCGATGCGAATCTTCCAGGTCGATGCATTCACGCAAACGAGGTTTGCCGGCAATCCGGCCACCGTCGTGCTCGACGCCGATGGCCTCTCCGTCGACACGCTCGAGGCCATCGCGCGCGAGTTTGCACACGCCGAGACCGCCTTCGTGAGCGCAGCGAGCGCGCCCGATCACGACGTGCGACTGCGCTTCTTCAATGCCCGCAAGGAGGCGCCCTTCGTGGGCCACGCCACCCTTGCGGCGCATGCCGTGCTGCTCGCACTCGGGCGCCGGACCTTCGGGGTGATGCGCCAGCATTCGGGGACGGGCATCATCGAGGTGCGTGCCGAGGAGCGCCGCGGCGCGCGCGGCAACGAGGTGCTGCTCGAGTTTCGCCAGTCGACACCCGAGCTCGCCGCGCCTCTGCCGCTCGAGAGCACGCTGCGGGTCGCCGAGGCACTGCACTTGCCGGCCCGAGAGCTGCATCCGAACCTGCCCGCCTGCATCGCCCGCAGGGGCGCCACACGACTTCTGCTGCCTATCTCCGCGGCAAGCGCGCTCGATGGCCTCGAGCCGAACCTCGATTCCCTCCTCTCGCTCGGTCGGGAGCTCGGCGCGGACGGCTTTTTCGTGTTTGCCTGGACGAGCGCGGACGCGCAGCGCTCGACGAGCGCGCGCATGTTCTGTCCCGCGCTCGGCATCCCGGAGGATCCCGTGAGCGGCAATGCACACGCCATGCTCGCGAGCTACCTGTTTGACCGCGGCGAGCTCGGAGCCGAGCGCGGCCTCGACTTCACGGGCCACCAGGGCGCACAGATGCGCCGACCCGGCCTCGTCAGCGTGCGCCTGGAGCTCGAGCGCGAGCGGCTTGCGGCCGTGCACATCGGCGGCTCGGCGGTGATCGTGAGCGAAGGCACCCTTTGCCCCTGATGCTTGCCCGCATCGCGCCTCTGAGCGCGCCCCTGCTCGTCTAAGGCGGCGCCGGGCGCGCCGACCGGGGCATGCCGGGCGGGGACGCCTGCAGCGTGATCTCGAGTCGCGGCGCGAGATCTTCGAGACGCTGCTTCACCTGCCGTGCCGCGGTCACGGCTTCATCGAGGTTGCCGTTGCCGAACGCGCCTTGCGCCTTCGACCAGAGGCTCTCGCTCGCCTCGAGGTCGGCGTGTGCGGCGGCCAGGTCGAATCGCGCAGCCCGCTTGCGCTGTGCTTTCTCATCGAGGAATTCGAGCCGATGCTGCAGCATCGCCAGATCGCCGCTCACCGCGCCCGAGAGCGCCGTCCACTGCTCACCGAGCTTTTGCTGCACCTCGGCCTTCTTCGCCGCGGCGGCGCTCGCGAGGCCCTGCGCCTCGGTGAGCACGGCGGGCGCATCCCTGACGACCGTCGCGTAGTCGTGCCGCTCGAACGCGGCGTGCAAGGCGCCGATCTTGGTCTCGACGTCGGTGACCTGATCGGGAACATATTTGACCGCATCCGGTCCGGCCCCGAGCGTGGCCACGTCGACATCGGTCAGGATCCGCTCCGCGGGCTCGCGCGACTCGTGGCACGCGCCGAGCGCGAGGAGCGTCGCGCACGAGATGAGGTGCGCGGGTTTCACTCGAGCTCGCGCCGTGCCTGATCGAGCCATTGCGCCTGCACACGCCGATAATGCGGCGGCCCGAGGCGGGCGGCGTCCAGAAGATCGGTGAGCTCGCGGCGTGCCGCCTCGGATTTGCCGCGACGCTTGAGCAGAAGTGCGTAGCGCAGGCGTGCCTCCGCGCCCGGGAACGCCGGTGCCACCGCCGCGTATTGTTTCTCGGCCGCATCGAGCGCGTCGAGTGCCTCGAGCGTGCGTGCATACAGCAGCCGCGCCTCGGGCGAGGTGAAGTCCGGATTGTGGCTCGCGAGATCCTCGAGGACCGTGCGCGCAGCCGGGTAATCCTTCTGCGCGAACAGCGCGCGAGCCAGTCCCAGGAGCAGCGTCGGGTCGTGCTCGAAGACCCCCTTCAAGCCGCCGCGATAGACCTCGACGGCCTGGGCGAGCTGACCCCGCTCGTAGAGCTCATCGGCGAGCCGGCGGCGCGCATCGACGTTGCCCGAGATCTCGACCTCGGTGCTCGCACGCTTGAGGTCGCGATCCGGATCGATCACGCGCTGCATGAGGCGCGAGGCGCGGCGCGCGCTGCGGCCGCCGAATAGCTCAGGCAGCAGCTCCACCGCGACGTACACGAGCGGACCCAGGGGCGGCAGCAGCAACGCGATCACCCAGATCCACATCATGTTGCGGCCCGTCTTGATGACGTGCACGATCAATCCAGCCTGCACGGCCAGGATGAGGATGGCCAACAGTCCCAATCCCGCGCTCCATACCAGCACCCCGACGGGGCACAAGCCGCTATTGTAGGCGCTGCGATGAGCCGCCGCTGCGCACGCGGTCAAGCCCGGAGCGGGCCGGGTCGCTCAGCGCTCGGCGATACGGATCTTGCGCTCGACGTCGCGGCAGCTCGCCCAGCCGATGTTCGACAGCGAGTAGCCGAGCACGTGCTCCGAGCGCGCATCGACCGTGACTTCCATCTCGCAGCCGTGAAAGCCGGTCGGGGCGCCGGCGGGCTTCTGCTCGATGAACCACACGTACACTTCCTTGGTCGGGGTGGCGTCGACCTTGCGAGGTTGGCCGAACGCTTCCTTGAGGCGGCCCACCGGCTTGCCGACGCTGTCGGCAGCGATGCGCGGGATCGGCCGCACTGCGAAGGTGTGGTGACACCCGCAGGCGAGCAACGCGAAGGCCAGGATGGCGATCAGCGAGGGGACGCGACACTGAGGCGACATATTATCGAACGCTCGCAACCGATGCGGGGCTCAAGTCTCGCGCGCGGCTGCGCCCCTGCCGCAGACTCAGTTCGCAGAATGCAGATCGTTCACGTGCGCGCGCTGGCGCTCGAGACGCAGTGCATGGGTGATCCCCCCCGGCAGATCCTCAGGGTGGTGCACGGCCATGATCACCGTCACACCCGAGCGCATCAGCCGCTCGAGCAAGCGCTTCATGCGGGCGCGCTGCGGGGCATCGAGCCCCGTCAACGGCTCATCGAGGAGCAGCAGGCGCGCACCCGCGCACAGCGCCCGCGCCATGAGCGCGCGGCGCAGCTGCCCGTAGGAGAGCTCGCGCGGCCGGCGCAGCGACCATCGCGTGAGGCCGAAGAACGCGAGCCAGCGGCGCGCCCTGGTTCGATCGGCCGCATCGAGCGCATCGACGAGCCCGATGCTTGCATGTGAGCCGCTCGCCACGAGCTCGAGCAGGCTCACTTCGATGCGGTAGTCGCTCTGCAGCTGCGGTGACACGTAGCCCACCCGCCGCTTCCAGGCATCGATGGGCGTGCCGGGCGGTTGACCCTGGCGCATCAGGCAGCCGCCGAATGCCGGCGCGATATCACCGTACAGCACGCGCAGCAGCGTGCTCTTGCCGGCGCCGTTCGCACCGAGAATCGCCCAGTGCTCGCCCGCATGCACGGTCCAGTCGAGATCGCGCAGCACCCGGCGCCCACCGACGTAGATGTCGGCTCGGCACAGCTGCAGCAGCACCTGCGGCGCCCCCCGGCGCCGGCCGGGATCGCGCCGCACCCCCCGGCGTGCCGCCAGACGGCCGCGGCGCGAGGGCGCGGCCGCAGCCTCGCCGGCCACCCGCCGCAACGAGGCAAGCGTCGCGCGCGCGAGCGGGCGCGGCGCGCGAAGCCGGCCCGCCTCGATCTCGAGCAGGCCGCGGGTTCCTTTCGGAATATCGGCGGCGCGATGTGCGGCGACGATCCAGGAAAGGCTGCGCGCACCTGCCCCGAGCAGTCGATCGAAGCGGGCGCGGATCTGTGCATCCAGTCCGTTGTATGGCTCATCGAGCAGCAGCCAATCATGGTCCGGTGCGAGCGCGCGAGCCAGCAGCGCGAGACGTTGCTCGCCGTACGAGAGCGTGGTGAAGCGGCGGCCTGCAAGTCGCTCGAGGCCACAGCGCGCGATGAGCATGCGCACGCGCCGGCGCTCGGCGCGCGATACCGGCGCGAGCTTGAGCTCGGTCCGGTGTAGTCCGGTCGCGATGAGATCCTCGAGCGGCAAATCCCAGCCGTAGCGAAGATACTTGTCCTGCAGCTCCGCGCCGACGTAGCCGATGCGCTCCTTCGCCTCGTCGAGGGCGAGCGTCTCTCCTGCGAGCGTGTAGGTTCTCTGCTCGCGTCCGGTCGGCGTGGGCCAGACATCGCCGGCGATGAGCTTGAGCAGCTGCGTTTTCCCGGCACCGTTATGGCCGAGTAATGCCCAGCGCTCCCCCGGCCGCAGCTCGAGCGTGATGTCGGCGAGAACCCAGCGGCCGCCCCGGCGCACGCCGACCGAGCGCAGCGACACGCCGAGGCGCGCACGCATCGAGCGCCGGCGCGCCTGGGAGTCTAGATCGATTGCCAGCGCTCGCCCGCGCGGACGGCCCGATGCTCGCGCTCGAGCTTGATCAGATGGGCTTCGAGCGTGAGCTTGGCCCAGGGGTGCCGCTCCACGGGTACATCGTCGTACACGCGGGCGGTGAGCTCATCGAGGCTTTGCGCCTGCGGCGCGAGCGCGGCGAGCACCTTCGATTCGCGCGCCAGCCGATGGGCGCGCAGCGCATCCAGCACGCGCTTGCCGGCGGACAGCACCCCGCCGTGCCCTGGTGCGATGCGCTCGAAGTCGAATGAGCCGAGCTTCTCCAGGGAGGCGAGATACGCACTCATGTCGCCGTCCGGATGCAGGATCACGGGCGACACCCCGCCCAGCACGTGATCACCCGTGAACAGCAACCGCTCGCGCGCGAGCAGATAGCACACGCAGTTGGAGGCATGCCCCGGTGTGTGAATCGCCGTGAGCACCGTCTCGCCGAGCTCGAGACGCGCACCATCGCGAGGCACATCGTCCGGACGGAACTGCTCGTCCTGCCGCCCGTCGGCGGGCGGCAGCCGCCCGATCACGCGTGCGCCGGTCGCGCGCGCCAGCGCCGCCGCGAGCGGCGAGTGATCGCGATGTGTGTGGGTCACGAGGATCCAGCGGATCGGACCGCCCGCGCTTTCACGAATCCGCTCGAGGTGCCGGGCATCGTCGGGACCCGGATCGAGCACGGCAATCTCGCGCTCGCCGAGCAGATAGGTGTTTGTCCCGCGGCCGGTCATGAGGCCGGGGTTGTTGGCCACGAGACACCGGACGCCCGGCGCGATGATCTCATCCGCGGGCGGCACGGTCAGAGCGCGCATGGCCGCTGCCCTGATTTTTTTGCGACGTACACCATCGACTGCTGACCCGCCTCCAAGACCTTCGCGCGCAGAGAGCGTGTCGGTGATCTCCATCCCATTCTGACACAGTTGCGATGGGCCGCAGAGCCGCTACACTGGGAGGGTATGTCGAACTCTCCGAATGCGAGGCGAGTGGGCGGTCCGAAATCCTGGGCCGAGTTATCGAGACCCGATGCGGAGCAGAGCCAGCGATTCCTCGCAGAGGCCTTGGCACTGCTGCTCGCCGATCTGCTGAGGTCCGTGCTTTCCGATGCGAGTCCGGCGCTGCCGGCCGATGAGCTCGCCGTCGAGCGATATCGCCATCTCGCCGACTCGCTTGCCGATGGCGAGACGCGGCGGCGCACCAGCCTCGGCATCACGCGGGCCGGCCTCGCCAAGCGCTGCGTGACCTGGCTCAAGCTCCTGCTCGCGCCGGCGCCGAACATGCAGCCGAGCGCGCCCATGCGCGAGTTCGTGGATGCGCTCGGATTGTTTCCCGCCCTGTTCGACAGCGAGCCCTCGGCGCGTTCGCGCCGCGCCCGGCTCACCTGGCTGCTCACGCACGACCGGCGCCTCGACGCCAGCACCCGCGAGGCCGCCACCGCTCTGATCGAGGCCTGTGAGCACCTGGGTGTGCTGCTCTGGCCGGATGCCGAGACCGCCTGAGAACTCCCCCGGAGTCGCTCGCGCGACTTTCTCAGTGTGTCAGGTGCGCTGCGTGATGCCGCAGATGATCGGCCACGAAGCTCTGGATGAAGTAGTAACCATGGTCGTAGCCCGGCTGCATGCGCAGCTCGAACGCCTGTCCCGACTTCTGCGCGGCCGTCGAGAAGCGATCCGGTAACAGCTGCTCGGTGAGAAACTGATCGGCACTTCCCTGGTCGATCAGAATCTTGCCCGGAAAGGGCTTGCGCGCAACCAGCTCGCTCGCATCGTATTCGGCCCAGGTGCTGCGATCATTGCCGAGATAATTCGTGAACGCCTTCACGCCCCAGGGGCATTGCGAGGGAGCGGCGATCGGCGCGAAGGCCGAGACCGAGCGGTACTGCGCTGGATTGCGCAAGGCGCACACCAGCGCACCGTGTCCGCCCATGGAATGACCGAAGATGCTCGCCATGCCCGCGAGCGCCGGCAACTCGCTCTGGATCAGCTCGGGCAGCTCGCGCGTCACGTAACTGTACATGCGGTAGTTGCTCGACCACGGCGCCCGGGTGGCGTCGACGTAGAATCCCGCCGCCTGACCGAAGGCCCAGCTGTCGGCATCGCCCGGCAGTCGTGGCTCACGCGGGCTCGTATCGGGCGCCACGAGCATGAGGCCGAGCTCGGCAGCGAGCTTTTGTGCGTGAGCCTTGATCGCGAAGGTCTCCTCGGTGCAGGTGAGGCCCGACAGGTAATAGAGCACCGGCACCTTCGCGTGGCGCGCCCTGGGAGGCAGGAACGCCGCGAACTTCATCGGCCCGCGCGTCTCGCGCGAGTCGTGCTTGTAGAAGCGTTGCACGCCGGCGAAACACCCGTGCTCGGAGAGCAGTTGCAAACTCATGACTCGCGCCTCGATGCGGCAGCAGCTGGGGGTTCAGGGGGCACTCGCGCCCCCGTGCGGCAGCGCGGCCTGTTTGGCAATACTGTCACGCTCCATCACCCACCGGTCGAACGCGTCGATGTCCTGCGGGCGCACGCCGCGCGCGTCGGCGCGGTGATCCTTGAGCCACTGCTGCATGGCACTCATGAGCTGCTCCGCCAGCGGCGGGGCGTGATAATACAGATCCATGTAGGCAATCTTCGCATCGTCCAGGCGGTCGATCGCGATGTAGGCCTCGGCGCGGTGCTCTTCCGCGGACAGGAGTCCGGGCTTGAACTTGAGAGCGTGGTTGTAGTCATCCACGGCCTCGCGATACGCCCCGAGCTTCAGATGCACGTATCCGACGTCGTCCCAGGCATCGACGAGCTCGCTGTTGTTGGCGAGCGCCTCGGTGAACTGGTCGAGCGCCCTGTTGTAGGTGTCGCTCAGCTTCTCCTCGAGCTTGGCGCGCTTGTCGGGATTGGCGCTCGCGGCCGCGGCGGCGGACTCGAGCTCCTTGGCCTTCTCGAGCGACTTGATCCCCGCCGCCAGCGCCTTGGCGGCCGCCTTGTCGGGTTTCACCTCCGCTGCATGCGGCGGCTCCTCGTCCGCTCCCATCGTTGGACCCCCGGGACCGCCACCCGGACCGCCGGGGCGCCCCCCGGGCATGATCTGCGCCGCAGCGAGCTGGCAGCCCAGAATGCCGATGGCGAGAGCACTCCAACGGCAAGACGCGGTCCATCGATGCATCGTCATCCTCCCCGGGGCCCTCGAGCGGGCTCAGTCACGAATCGGCGCTCGATTTTAGGGGCTCCGGCGCCCGCACGCTGCTCTTTCTTCACTCGCTCTGCCGGGCCGCCTCCTGAAGGCCGATTTGCAGGGTCGCGGTCGCGATGCGCACCTCGATGAGAAAGGCGAGCAGCGCCACGACGAAGGCGAGCATCGACAGGATGAACATGCAGGCGATGAACGCCGATAGATCCCAGCGCAAGAACGCATTGGCGAACAGCATCATGACCACGAGCGCGATGAACAGCGCCGAGAGCGTGGTGAGCGCGATCGCCGCATTCATCCAGCGTGCGCGCTGCGCGAGCACGCCGAGCTGATGGTGCAGTTTCGCGGCTTCGACCGCCGCCGCGCCCTTGATGAGCTGCTCCTCCATCGCCCGCGCCCGGTCGACGATCCGGGCGAGCCGGCTGGTGAGGACGTTCAAGGTGACGCCGAGTGCGGATATCAGAAAGACGGGCGTCAGCGCCACCTGGATGAGGTGGGCGACGTCGACGGAGTGCACTGAGGGGCCCATCAGCGGATCGTTGCATTGCCGAGGCGCATATTTTGTTGCATTCTTTCTCGCGGGAGGACGGGGATCTGCGTGAGTCGTATCGACTGGTCATCGTCGGTGCGGGCCCGGCTGGCCTGAGCGCAGCCGCGCGCGCGGCGCAGCTCGATCGCACACAAAAACGCACCTCTCCGTCCTACATTCTCCTCGAAGGCTCTGCCGCCCACGCCAAGACGATCCAGCGCTACCAGAAGGGCAAGCACGTCATGGCCGAGCCCGGGTTTCTCGACCTGCGCAGCGACCTTCGATTCAACGCCGGCAAGCGTGAAGAGATTTTGGGAGCCTGGCAGGAAGATTACCAGCGTCTCACGGTGAACGTGCGCTTCAACGCCGAGGTGCGCAAGATCACCGGGCAGCGCGGCGCCTTCCTCATCGAATCGGCGGCCGGGGAATTTGCCGCCGAGCACGTCGTGCTCGGCATCGGGCTCGAGGGCAACCCGCGCAAGGTGGGCGTCGCGGGCGAGGACGGCGGCGGTGTGCAATACCAGCTCGACGACCCGAAGGAGTACCGCGACGAGACCATCCTCGTGGTCGGCGCGGGCGATGCCGCGATCGAGAATGCGCTCGCGCTGGCCGAGCAAAACGACGTCTGGATCATCAATCGCGGCAAGGAGTTCAGCCGCGCCAAGGATAAGAACCTCGCCGATGTGCTGGCCGCGATCAACAGCGACGCCGTGCGCCTCGATTGTCTTTACGAGGCCAAGATCAAGCAGCTGACGCATCGACCGGGCTCGCCCCCGCTCGCCGTGGTGCTCGATACCGCCTCCGGCGAGCGCTCCTTCGAATGCCACCGCATCATCGCCCGCCTGGGCGCCGATCCGCCGCGCCGTTTCGTCGAATCGATCGGCATCCGCTTTCCAAACGCCCGTCCCGATGCCATTCCGGAGCTCACCGCCCGCTACGAGAGCAACGTGCCGGGCGTCTACATCATCGGTTCGCTCGCCGGCTATCCGCTGATCAAGCAGGCCATGAACCAGGGCTACGACGTCGTCGAGTTCATCGCGGGCAACGACTTGAAGCCCGCCGACTATCCGCTCCTCGAGTCGCAGCTGTGCGGGTTGCCCTTCGAGCTCGACGCGGACGCGCTGCTCGCGCGGCTCAAGGAGAAAATTCCGATGTTTCGCGCCCTCAATGCGCTCGCCTTTCGCGAGCTCGTGATCGAGAGCGCGGTGCATGTGGCTTACGCGAGCGACGGCGAGGCGCGCGAGGCGCGTACCAAGGTCGAGCGCCTGGCGAAGAAACATGCGGCGGCGGGCAAGCGGCCGCGCACCACCCACGTCATGCGCGAGGGCGAGATCATCTATTCGCCGGGCGAGTTCGGCACCTCGTTCTTCACGATCCTGAGCGGCGAGGTGCGGCTCGAGCCCGAGCCGGGGTTCGGCGCACCCGCCGTGCTGCATCAAGGTGAATTCTTCGGCGAGATGAGCCTGCTGTCGGGCCGGCCGCGCACTGAGCGGGCGATCGCAGGCGCCGCCTGCATCCTGGTCGAGACGCCG
>Ga0181531_10000902_pt1 | contig 19342 bp, 31 predicted proteins | sample PEATcosm2014_Bin_38_FD_119743 | JGI IMG/M metagenome (GOLD analysis project Ga0181531, IMG submission 119743) | Peatland microbial communities from MTU Mesocosm Facility, Houghton, MI, USA - PEATcosm2014_Bin11_10_metaG | ecosystem: Environmental > Terrestrial > Soil > Wetlands > Peat | place... | reverse complement strand
GAGGCCCCTACCTCGCGACTATGCTGCACTGCGGTCAAAGTTCAGGCACGTTACAATCATGAGCGCCACCGATCGGCTCGCCCGCGGCCCCGCCTCGACCACGAAACGGACGTATCGTGGTCCAGCTGGGCTGCTGCCTGGCTGGCTTGCCATATGCTGGTCTGACATAATGCGCGTGGTCCAGGCCGAGCGGCCGGCCGCCTCGTGTAGAACCTCAAAACCCCTATTGGTCCGGGCAGTCACAGTAACGCCGCCGTCGCCGGAGCCCGGCTCCAAAGTGTTTAGTTCCCCCAGTCGGTTGACAGTGGGGGTTTTAAATGGGACGATGTGGTGAGGAGGTACGTCATATGAGGAAAGGTAAAAAGTCGCCCGAGAACCTGAAGTCGGGAACGGTCGAGTACGCGCGCTGGTGGAAGGCCAACAACCGTGAACGCCATCTAAGCCACAAGCGCAAATACAACGCCGAGACATGGAAGCGGACGACGGCTATACGGAAGGAGGCGCAAGCAGCCCGAGCAGCGGCCGCCCGGCAAAGGACTGAACATTTAGTTGGATTGATCCGTTTCGGGATCGAGAACGGTATGTCATTCCCGGCCATCGCACGCGCTCTCGGACGGTCTCTCACCGCGATTTCCAATGCAGCGAATCGCGCCGGATTACGCGGCATCGGACGCGGACCGGTGAAGAGATACCCAAGCAATCACAAGAGATTTTTCAAACTAGCTATGGCGACACCTAAATGGGTGGATCAAACTGCGGTACTGGAGATTTACCGCGAAGCGCGAGATCGGCGCGCAGCCGGCGAGTCTGTCGTTGTCGATCACATCGTACCAATAGCCGGCGCGAACGTCTGCGGACTGCACGTCCCCTGGAACCTTCAGATCTTAGATCGAACAGCTAACATGTTGAAAGGTAACACAACAGATAACTTAGATCTGATCGGGTAGCTATCGTCACCACCGTCACCAAGTGCAAAATCCGAAATTTTGCCCTAACAAGGTTGGAGAAGATCTAGAAAAAAGGAAATTTTTCCGCAACGCAGCAATCGAGGTGAGCCTGATGGCGAGTGAAACGAGCACGGTTACCCCGACCCCAGCGCAGGGAACACCCGCGCCAAGAAACGTGAACCTGCCGCTGGGCGGGGCCGCGGCGATGTACACGCGCGAGAACCTGACCGTCCTCTTCAAGTGTAGTCACGGCGAGCTGGGCCGCCTCCTCGCGCGGCGGATGGCGCCGCTCCCGGTCCGCATCGACGGCCAGATCCTCTGGTACATCGACGAGGTGCAGAACGCGCAGGCCCAGGTCATGCGGACCCTCGAACGATGGAAGAGCCGCCGATGAGCAACAACGTGAAGACCCGCACCCTCTGGCGCTGCTCTGACGCCAGCTGGATCGACACCGAGAAGGACTGCGACTGCATGGCGCTCACGATGCAGTCGGGCGGCGAGGTGTTCGCGGTCGTCGTCTCGGGCCCCAAGGGCATGAAGTCGGACAGCTTCGTCCCGGCGGTGCAGGCCGCGGCGGCGGCGCTGGTCGCCGCGTGCGGTGGCGACCCGTCGGTGGTCGGCGCGTGCACGGCGGACCAGCTAGATATGTTCGACACCGGGGACCAACGTGCGAACTGAGGCCGCGCAGGCGAAGACTAAGTGGTGCGCGTACGGCCTGCCCGGCTACGACACTGTGACCGGCAAGCCGTACACGGTGAAGGACGCGTGCCAGAACCCGGCGCGGCCCGGACACATCTGCTGCGACCCGTGCCGGATCAAGGCCGGCGGGATGCCGCGGTGACGGGCCGGCTGAGCGAGCCGCAGTTCCAGCACTACTGGCGCTGCGCGCACCACCCGATCGCGATCAAGAATTTTTTCGAGGGCCGCACGGAGTGCGAGTGGGAGTGCCACCTCACCGAGCTGAAGTGGTACCACTCCGGCGTCCACCCGACCCCGAAGAGCTGGGGCACACCGCGCTTTGAGATTGATTTTTTTAAATTTGGCGTGTAGCTCAGCGGCAGAGCGGCGCCCTGTTAAGGCGTTGGTCGGTGGTTCGATCCCATCCACGCCAGCCAAGTTTGGTGAGTCCTAAATTTTTTTACCCTTGTGTACGTTACCGTACAGACGGTGAGGGCGAAATAGTTTAAGGACACCCACATGACACTCAGCACATACGCTGCCGGCGTCCAGAATCTCTCTGGCGTCGCGGGCGATAACCTCATGATCACCGGCTCGGCGACGACCACGGTACGCGTCAAGCGGATCTCGATCAGCTCCTCCGCGAACGCGGCGCAGACGATCAACTGCCTGATCATCAAGCGGAGCACGCTCGACACGGGCGGCACCAGCGCCACCCTGAGCGCGGTACCGTACGACAGCCTGGACCCGGCCCCGGGCGCGGTGGTGAAGTACTTCACGGTCGCCCCGACCCCGGGCACCCAGGTGGGGAGCCTCGTGCGCTCCGCGCAGATCTTCATCAACACGGCCGGCGGGACCCCCGGGATCACGGAGTTCACGTTCGGGGACGACATCGCGCAGTGCGCGATCCTCCGCGGCGCGAGCGACTGCCTGTGCCTGAACCTGGGCAGCGCCCCAACGAACACACCGAACATCGGGATCGATGTCGAGTGGACAGAGTCACCCCCCATCGGGATGTGACGACCGGGTGGTGAGAGACCCGCGTGACGATAATTGCAGAGGTATCTCACAGATGTCGATTGGAAACCTTGGCGCCGCCCCCGGCGCGCAGCCCGCGGCCGGCCCGACCGGCGCCCCCATCTGGCTCGACACCGGCCCCGCGGCCGGCTCCGCCCCCGTCGGGCAGGCCGGTAACCCGGCACCGTACGGTGGGGTCACCTACTTTAACTCAAGCTTCGAGTCGGTGATGGCGGCGGTCTCGCGCGGCGAGGTATCGCTCAACCAGGTGATCGGTGCGGGCGGCTACTTCGGCGGCAACAACACCGCCGCGCTCCAGGGGAACCCGACCCTGATGCAGGCGATCTCGCAGGGCTCACCACAGAACGGCACGAACGGGCTCAACGGGAACGCGGCCGGTGGCGGGACCGTGAACTCAAGCTACGGGAGCGCGAACCTCGCGCCGGGCACCTTCGGGCAGTCCTCGCAGACGAACATCGTGAACCCGAAGCTGCCGATGTCCGACGTCGGGGTCACGGGCGCGCTCGTCTCCCCCGCGCAGTACGGGGGCAACTGAGATGACGCAGTATCCCAATCAGGGCGTAGTTGTCGGGCAGCCGATGTCGCCGTTCTTCGGCGCGCAGCAAGGCGTTGGCCCGACCCCCGTCATCCAGCAGCCGACCACGGCCCCGACGGCCGGCGGGATGCAGGCGACCGGCGTCCAGATGTCGCTCATCGAGGCGTGCTCGCGTGGGCTCATCCCGCGAAACTGCTACATCGCGAGCGTCGCAGGCGTCGCGCCGTGCGTCGGCATCTCGAACACGAACGGGGACGCGCTCTCGGTTGACGAGGCGCTGAGCGACGGGAACGGCGCGCAGGCGTGCGGCGGGGTCGCGGTGAACCCGAACGCGAGCACCCCGGTAGCGGTCACCACGGGCGCCGTCAACAACCAGGTCTTTGTCGAGGGTATCGCGAACGCGAACGGCGCGCTCTCGACGGGCCCGGTACCGACCAACACCGAGTCGGTGACCAGCGCCCCCACCCCCGGCTCGATGACGACCGCGAGCGTCGGGCTCGTCTCGAACAGCTTCGCAGGGTAACCCATGACCATATTCGGCACGCCGTACGGCACCCCACTCAACAGCACCGGCTTCCAGGGCACCCAGCCGGGGAACCCTGTTCAAGCTACCGTATCCCTGGTTAATGTTGGTGTCGGTTTGTTCCCACCGAACTCTGACAACCGCAGCGGCGACACGATCACGGCGAGCGTATCGCGCGGCACCTGCCCCGCGAACGTTGATATCACGAACGCCGGCACCCGCGACTCGCGCCCGGGCCGGACCGTGCATGAGTCGATGTCGGACGCGAACGCGACCGGGACCAGCGCCGCGATACAGACCGTATTCGGCGGCTCAGCGAACATGGGCCCCGCGGGCGGGGGCGGCCCCGGCGCGGGCGGCTTCAACCAGACCAACAGCCCCAGCTCGGGCGTCGGCCACATTCTGCCCGCTAACGCGGACGTGAAGGTGCCGGCAATCGCCGCGACTCCGCAGTACCAGGGGTAAGCCATGACGAACTTTTACGGTACAGCGAACCCCACCGAAGTCAACGACGGCTACCCTGGCGCAGCTCCTGTGCCAGGTGCCGGCGCGCAGATGCAGGGGAACCCGAGCGGCGAGCCGAGCGGTGTCACGTACTCGTTGCCTGGCAACCAGAACGCTCCGCAGCAGCTCACCGGCACGCAGCAGTCGAGCGGCAACATCGTCAACAGCTCGGTCCCGACGAACGTCACCACGGCGCCCGGCACCGACTCTCTGCTTGCGCAGATGTCGCGCGGCCAGGTGATCCTGGCGGACTCGACCTACGGTCAGTCACAGTTCGTGCCCGCGAACGGCGGCGCTGGGCAGCCCCCTGGCGTCGCTGGGGCGGTGCCAGTGACGGCGCGCGTCGCGTCGACGCTCACGTACCCGGCCGCGGGCAGCGCGCAGAACTACACGGGTAACTGATGACGACCCCGACCGGGCCCGGGATCACGTCCCCGCAGGCGACGACGTACTTGGGGAACGTCCGCCAGCAGAACCCGGTCGGGCAGAACCTGTCGGCGAACCCGAACGTGTACGCGCCCGCCACCTACTACGGTGACAAGTGGGGCGCGAACGGCGGGGACCAGAACCCGGTCGGTGGTGGGGCGACCGACCAGACCGGGTACCTGAAGCCCGCCGCGATCACGCCGTCAAGCTGCGAGACCGCGACGAACTTCCAGGACCAGCTCCCGCTGGGGACCACGAACCGCCCGACGCCCGCCACGCGGCTCGGGCAACAGAACAATGACGCGCTCTCGGGGCAGACCCAGGAGCCGCTCACCAGCACCGGCAACAACGCCGGCTGATTTAGATTTTTCATGCAGGTCGTAGCCACACTACGGTCTGCTGCTTACCCGCCAAAGGCGGCGACGATGTTGATGCAGAGGAAAATTTCATGACAGCATTAGGCGTCTTCCGAGACGATTACTACAACGCGGTCTCCGTGTTGCCGCAGACCCAGTACACCGCGACCGCGCAGGCGTCTGGTACGCTGGCGTCGACCGCTATCGCAGGCGCAGGCGACTGCATTGTCCTGTCCAGCGGCGCGACCGCGCTGACGACCGACACCGCGCTCAACATCATCGCGCAGGTGCAGAACGCGGTCGCTACCGCGTACAAGCAGGGCCTTGGCTCGTTCGCGGCCGGCGTCAACCCGCCGACCGGCGTCCCGAACCTGTTCAACGTGACCTGGACGTTGACGATTGTGAACACGAACGCGGGCACGCTCACGTTGACGGCAGGCACGGGCGTGACGATTACCGGCACCGCCACAGTTCTCGCGGGCGCAGAGGTTCAGTACCTGGTCACGGTCACGTCCCCGACGACGGTCACGATCCAGAGAATGTTCTCCAGCGTCACCGCTACGTTCACGGCTTAATTTTTAATTTCAACAGAGGAATGTTTCACATGGGCAAGATGGAAAAAGCAAACATGAAGGGCGAGGAGTACTTGAAGGGCCGCCGGAGCGGCGTCGAGGAGACCTACGGCGAGTCGCGTGGCAAGCGCGGCGCCGAGAAGACGATCCTCCCGCACTCCGACGTCAACGACGGCGGCGGCCAGAGCGAGCTGTCGCGCGCCGCGCGCAGCATCTACCAGGACGCGGTCAAGAACCGCGGCGACAAGGACGGGGACAAGGCCCTGACCGAGCGATGAGCCTCCTAGCCATCGGGCTCGTGGTGGCCCTAGCGGTGGCGGCCTACGCCGTCTACCAGCTGGTCAAGGCGAAGAAGGCGGTGACCGTCGGGAACGTCGTCTCGGCGGTGAAGGCTGACGCTGAGACCGTCAAGAGCGACGCCAAGAAGTCGTAAGTGCCAAGCAAGTCTCCAGCGCAAGCGAAGCTGATGCGCGCCGTCGCCCACGGGTGGTCTAAGCCCGGGGGCGGCGGCCCATCAGTCTCTGTAGCGAAGGAGTTCATGCACGCCGACGAACGGAAGAAGGCGCACAGGACCCGAGAGGGTCGAGCTGACCGAAAACGCGACCTCGACAAGTGGGCGCACGGGCAACGTAACACATACGCGGCCCCGGAGACCTAGGTGGGAATTTTTAAAAAGAAAAACAGCGAGGGCCGCAGCGTCAAGCACGTCGATGGTCCACGATCCAGCCACGGTGGCGGGGACACCGAGAACGCGAAGGTCGCCAAAAAGGCGCACCGCACCGGCCCGCGCCCGGGCACCAACGCCACCGACAAACAGAAACCGCACAAGCAGCGGGAGTCCAAAGAGCTGAAGCACGTCGACCAGGGCGACATCCTGGACGAGTGGTGCTCTGGCAAACGCAAATGCTACAAGTAGGAGCACCCTGATGGGGGTCGATACAACTTTTCAGCCGAAGACTCCCACCTACGCGGTGGACAGCTCGGCCGCGGTCGTCATTGACGGGCGCCAGGACGGCGTCACGTCGTGGCGCATCCGATCCGTGCTCGCGACCCCGGTCGCCGGCACGTCGAGCTACATCAAGTGGGCGCAAGGCAACGCTGCCGCCCCGTCCGCTGCGGCCGCCCCCGCGCTCGGGACCCCGGTCCCGAACGAGATCGGCGTCAACTGCGGGCAGACCGTGTACCTAGAAGGTATAGGTGCGTGGCTGCAGTTCATCGGCAGCGGCGTGTACGCCACATCCTCCTTCGAGGTAACCGGCGGCCAGGGCGGCTGCGGTGGCTAAGCTGAAGGCGGCGGCCAGGAACAAGATCGCCGGCAAGAACTTCGCTGGGCCTGACCGCTCGTACCCCATCGAGGACGCGAGCCACGCCCGCAACGCGCTGGCCCGTGCCAGCGGGAAGCCGGTCGAGGCGCGCGTGCGCGCGGCCGTACACCGGAAGTACCCCAACATCGGCAAGTCTCACGGTGAGCGCGCCGACAACTACATGCGGACAGGGAAATAAGATGGCAGAGATTGCCCCCATGCTCGGTGCCATCCTCGGCATCAGCAAGACCCCGAAGGGTCAAGACAAGAAGCGCGCGAAGAAGAAGTCAAAGGGCGAGAAGTCCGTGACCGAACCCGAGCAACAGCACGGCGAGTTGGCCTCGTACAAGGCGCCCCCACCCCCGTCAGACAAGAAGCTCCTGCGCGAGAGCGCGAAGCACACGGCCCGGCGCGCCACCGAGGACTGGGTCTCCGGCCACATCTCGACGAAGGAGTGCCACGCCGCTCACGCTCGCGCGAAGCACGTCCTCGCCGGTAAGCCGGTCCGCGAGTTCAAGGGCATGAGCGGCGAGCGCAAGATGAAGGGTCTCCGATGATCATCCTGACCAACATCCGGCTCGGGGTCTGCTACTGCGGCATCCGGCTTGACCGCTCCTGGCGGTAACGTATGGTCATAGGTAATCGGTACCTGCAAGGCTCTCCGATCCTACCGTACGCCAACGTCAAGGCGTACCCGAACACCGACATCTTCATGGACCTGCAGTTCGTGGACCACACGAACACGCCCGTCGTCCCGACCTCGATCAGCATCGAGATCGACGATATCACGAACAGCGTTGTCCTGCCGAACTGCGGGCCGGTGTCGTTAGTGTCGACCGGGGCGGTCGGTACCGCCGGCTCGCCGTTCACGTACCCAGCGTTCGCGGCGTCGATGTACTTGCAGGTGCTCGCGTCCGCGTGGCAGATGACGTTCCCGTACATCGGCTCGCAGCTCTGCCAGGTGGGTATGCAGTTCACCGCCGTAGACTCCGTGACCGGGCAACCGTTCACGTCGACCTCGGTGGTTGCGATCATTGAGCTGTGCGCGCTCGCGACGGTTAGCGGTTTGACGTATTAAAAATTGGTCGGTCCGCGCCGTCGCCGCGACGCCCTATGACTCGTGCGCACCGAGGACGTGGTTAGGGAAGATGGGCGGAGAAAAATTTAAAATCGTATGTGAGGTACGTATGTCGAAGATAGATTTCAGCCAGCGATTGCTGGATGATCTGATAGCGGTGGCGCTCCTGGATAAGGCTGAGGGAGTTATCAAGCTCCCGGACTGGCAGCGGACCCTCCGCGGCGAGGTAGTCGCGGTCGGGCCCGGGCGGATGCTCCCGCTCGGCGAGCGCGCCCCGATGGAGTGCCGCGTCGGCGACGTCGTCTCGTTCGCGGCCACGGCCGGCATGGACTCAGACTACGGCGTCGGGAAGAAGATCAGGCTGATGCGGGACACTGACGTCGACGCAGTCGTCGCGCCAGAGTCTACCTTTACTGAGAAGGAGTATTACCGCATAGTCCGCCTGCAGACTGAGCTGGAACCGCTATGATACTCACGCCGGAACTTGAAGAGGTCGCCAACAGCGTGCGCGTCCTCCGTGACCGCGTGCTCGTGAAGATCCTCCCGTACGTGCACCCGACGCTGGCGACGCCTGGCATCGAGATCAACAAGGGCGTTGTGATCGCTGTCGGCTACGGCCGGCGCCAGCGGCGCAAAGTCGCGTTCAGGCAGGAGATCAGCGACGGGCCGCCCGTGCTCGGCCCCGGCGGCCGCGTGATGAAGTTCGCGCCGAGCAAGCTCTCGGGCAAGACGCTGTGGTTCGAGGACGGGCCCGAGACCGGCGAGATCATCCCGATGCAGGTTAGCCCGGGCGACGTCGTCGAGTTCAGTTTCCGCAACATCACGCTGGTCGACTTCGACCGGCTCGGGTTCCCGGGGATCGGCGACCTCGCGTTCGTCTGGCAGAAGGCGATCTACTCGGTAGACCCTGACGAGTCGCTGAACGAGTGCCTGCTCTGGCAGCAGAGCGCCGGCTACGACCGGAACGGGAATTTTATGAGCGGAAGCGAGGATTGGCATCGCGCATGAGCGCAGGGTACGGGAACCTGGGGAAGCTAGACGAGCACCCACCGGGAACGCCAAAGAACCCGTGGGGGAAGTGGCCTAAGATAAAGCCGGAGACGGTCGCGCCGCTGCGCGACGGGCGCCCCGACCTATACAACTATACGCCTACGCGCTTCGTTTCCAAGGCTGAGGCGGAGGCGCGCGACTGGAAACTTTTCTGGACGGGCGAGTTATGCGTCACCGGGCACCGCGCCGCGCGCTACGTCTCGAACCCCAGCGTCTGCACCGACTGCCAGCGCATCGAGCGCGGCAAGCTGCCGGTCTACGGTAAGGGCGTACCCGAGCTGGAGGCGGCCCGCAAGCGTAACTACACGCAGAAGAACACCTCCCCGGCCGGTCCGCCCGTCCCGAGCACCGCGGAGAAGAGATTCTTGGAAAAATACGCGGAGTTGAAAGACTTCGCGGAGGCCGCGGAGGCGCTGGGGCGCACCGAGGCCGAGTTTGTGGCGATACTGAGCTGGAATCAGGTGTTCCGTGACGCTGTAAACCGGCTCGAAGAGAGCATGGGCATCGCCAGGACGCTTAAGGTGACGGACGAGTTCGACTGGGACGACGACAAGCGCAAGTCTTTCCTCTACACGTACGCCAACACAGGCGACATGAAGCAGGCGATGCGCTCGGTTGGCGTCACCAACGTGCAATTTCAGCGCGAAATTAGCGAAAACGAAGAGTTTCGCCAAGCGTATGACGAAGCGCACGAGATGGCGAAGTCAGTTTTCGATCACGCAGCCTCGGCGGTCGCTATCCGGGGCGATTCTAAGTTGCTCGGGCGCGTGGCCGCGAACCTTTTCCCCGAAAAGTTCGGTGAGAGCCTGAAAATGGACCTCAACGTGAAGGGGACTATGACGGTGGAGCAACAGAATGCGGAACTATCCACGCTCCTATCGGGACTTGCTCGACAGGGTGTACTCACCGCTCGCGATCCCGAGCGAATTGCTGGACCCGAAGTCATCGACGCAGACTATTCAGTCGTTGAACGCGAAAGCGAAGAGCAAACTGATCGAGATCTTGCGCCAGCGGCAGCAGACGCTGTCGCAGACCCAAATAGTGACCTGGTTTCAGGATCCTAGCGACCACCCAGCGCTGAGGAACTGCCCGCTGGGCAGGAAGCACTACCCGAAGCAGATGAAATTCTTCGCTTTGGAGCTGGTGGACGACGAGATCGCGCTCTTCGGCGGAAACAGAACAGGTAAAACGCACTGCGGGTGCTTCGCGGACACGCTCCACCTGACGGGACTCTACCCTGACTGGTGGCCGGGCCGAAGATTCGACCGACCGATCAACATGTGGGTCGCGACGGACACCGCGAAGAACACTCGCGACATTTTGCAGGAAAAATTCTGTGGCCCCATCGGCCAGGAGCACGCGCTCGGCACCGGGATGATCCCCGGCGACCTGATAGTGCGCAAGACGGTGAAGCACGGCCTAGCCGACGCGTTCGAGACGGTCTTCGTGCGGCACGTGTCCGGCGGGACATCGACGCTGCAGTTTAAGTCGTACGACCAGGGCCGCGAGGCGTTCCAGGGCACGCGCCAGGACCGGATCCACCTCGACGAAGAGCCAAAACTAGAGATTTACTCTGAGTGTAGCATGCGACTCATGAGCACGGTCCCCGGCGAGAAGAACGGGACCCTGGTGCTGACGGAGACGCCGCTCCTCGGTGTCTCTGACCTGATGATCAGCTTCATGCCGGACCTGGCCCCCGAGCCGGACGCTACGCCGACCGAGTCGTGGGACCTTGAGGAAGAGGAGGTCGTCGTAGATGAGCCGGTCTAGCGTGTTCTTGGATATGGACGACGTGCCGCACCTAACTGAGGCTGAGAAGAAGAAAGTTCTGTCAGGTATCCGCCCCTGGGAGCTGCAGGCGCGTAAGTCGGGTATACCCGGCCACGGCGTCGGGGCGGTCTACCCGATCCCCGAGGACGTGATGCTGATCGAGCCGTTCGATATCCCGTCTCACTGGCCGCGCTCGTACGGGATGGACCCGGGCTGGAACTGCACCGCGGTGATCTGGCTCGCGTGGGACATCGACAACGGCTTCAACGACTCCGCCGGCAACAGATGCTACCCGGCGGTGGCGTACGACGAATACTACAGGGGGCAAGCGGACCCCGCCGTGCACGTCGCGGCAATCAACCGCCGCGGTTCGTGGATTCACGGTGTCATCGACCCCGCCGCGCAGAAGGCCCGTGGCACGGACGGGGAGCTGCTGATCGACACGTACTGCAACCTCGGGCTCAAGGTGAGCAAGGCCGACAACACGGTCGTGACCGGTCTCGTCAAGACCTGGGACATGCTCTCGACGCAGCAGCTGCGTATCTTCACGACGCTGCAGAACTGGCGCAAGGAAGTGCGCCTCTACCGTCGAGATGAGAAGGGGAACATTATCAAGAAGAACGATCACCTGATGGACGCCACCCGCTACAACGTGATGAGCGGCTTCGAGGTGGCGAAGGCGCCGCCCGCGAGTGAGGGCGGGCTACCGTGGTTCAGCTGGTCTCCGGAGATGGCGACGCACGGTGGCGTGTGGAGTGGGTGAAGCCTATCGACCAGGTGGAGCGCGAGCTTCGTGAGCACGGTGTGTTCACTCTGGTTGATGCGCGAGCAAAGACACTTCGGTTCTATGGTTGGACGCGCGACCAGGCGACGCTCAATCGATTGACTGACACGGTCAAGGGCCGAGTGGAAGAGATGACGAGCTATCTGATAGCGCAACCGCGCAAAGGTGAGAACGCATGAGTGTTACGCTGAAACTTACACACGAGGATGGGGTCCGCCTGCGACAGCAGGCCGCCCACAAGATCGAGCACAAGGACGGCGTCGCCGTCGAGTGGCGCTTCGTCAAGCGACCCGCGTCGGACGGCGCGATCACTGAGGAGTGCCAGCAGGATGAGGACCCGCGGCGCGTTGACGCGAACGGGCGCAAGGCGAAGCTCGGGACGTACACCCTCCACATCACCGCCGGCATGAACAACCTGGTGATCGAGCGGAAGGGTAAGGTCACCCCGTACAGCTTCAAGAACCCTGCCATCCGTAACCAGGTACGCATCCAGCACCAGAAGCTGGTGGACAGCGGCCGAAAGACGAAGGACGGTAAGCCAGTGCACGAGTGGAAGAACGACGGCGCGGCCCGGTACGTGCCCGCTAACACGTTCGATGGCGTCTACGTCGGCGACGGCCAGCGCGCTATCCTGGACGAGATGCCGACGTAAATGAGCGGCAACGCAGGCGACAACTGGGATCTTATAGGGGACGTGCCGGGACAGCGCGGCACGCTCCCTGACTCGCCTGGCTTCCAGATCAAGGATAACGAGGCCCTGCTCTCGCGTATCCGCAACTTCTATGACGAGGGTGTCGGCGCGTGGGAAGAGAACCGGCGCATGCACTCGGAAGACCTGAACTTCATCTATAACGCAGAGGCGATGGGGCAGTGGGACCCCGTCGTGTTGCAAAACCGCCGCGGTAAACCGTGCTACACCTTCAACCGGTGCCTGCAGCCGGTCAACATGGTGGTCGCCGACATGCGACAGACGCGCCCCGCCGGCAAGGTCCGGCCCGCGTCTGACGGCGCGTCTGAGGCCACCGCGGAAGTGTTCGCGGGCCTCTGCCGCTCGATCGAGCAATGTAGTCGAGCGGACCAGATCTACAAGGAGCAGTTCAAGTTCGCGGTGGCCGGCGGCTTCGGCGCGTGGCGCATCATGCCGACCTACATGCAGGACGACGGCGAGGGTGCGTTCGACCAGGTGCTCCGGGTCCTGAACATCTCGAACCCGCAGACGGTGGTGTGGGACCCGCAGTGCGCCGACGCGTGCGCGGGCGACGCCAACCGCTGCATCGTCGCGGAGCGCATCTCCGACGAGATCTACGAGTCGCTGTACCCGAACGGCAACATGAACAGCTTCAACGTCTCGCGAGACAGCTACGGCTGGTTCACGGACAAGGAGGTACGCATCGCCGAGTACTTCGAGCGCGTCCCGCGCGAGAAGTGGATCGCGAAGATGACCGACGGCAGCGTGCGGGAGTACGACGCCGACCTGAAGGCGACCGAGGCGCACCTCGACGATCACGGGCTGACGTTCGAGAAGAGCGGCGTCACCCGCATCGCCAAGAACAAGAAGACTGGCGACAAGATGATCCGTAAGACCACGAAGTGGCAGGTCATGTGGGCGAAGATCGACGGGTCTACCATCCTCGAAGGGCCGTACTACTACGACTGGAAGCGCATCCCTGTCGTCCGGTGCCCAGGCCGATACATCAACATCGAGGGCCGCAAGAAGTTCCAGTCGCTGATCCGCCACTCGAAGGACGCGCAGCGCAGCTACAACTCCCGGGCCTCGGACATGATCGAGCGGAGCGCGCTCCTGCCGAAGGCGCCGTACCTCGTCACCGAGGCGATGATCAAGGGCTACGAGAACGAGTGGAACCAGGCGAACGTCGCCTCCCGCCCGTACCTGCCCTACAACGTTGACAAGAACGCTGAGGGCGGGATGCCCTTCCGCACGCAGCCGCTCGACCTGCCGCAGGGCGCTATGGCGCTCGCGCAGATGTCGATCCAGGACATCCAGGCCACCATCGGGTACTTTGACCCGGCGCTCGGTAACGCGGAGGACATGAACCGCGTCTCGGGTAAGGCGCTCGTGCAGCACACGAAGCGCTCCGACCTGGGCAGCTTCGAGTTCATCGACGGCTTCAGCTCCGCGCTGCAGCTCACCTGGGAGATGATGGTCGACATGATCCCGTCCGTCATGGACTCGGAGCGCGTCGAGCGCATCATCGGTAACGACGGCGTCGAGAAGATGGTCGAGCTGAACAAGGAGAACGAGTTCACTGGCGACATCATGCACGACCTCTCGAAGGGGTCCTACGACGTTGAGGTTGTCATCGGCCCGAGCTTCCAGTCCGCGCGGCAGGAAGCGCTCGACACGCTGATCTCGTTCGCTGAGGCGATGCCGTCGGCGGCGCCCGTGATCCAGGACCTGATAGCGAAGAACATCGACTCACCGGACGCGCAGGAGATGGCGAACCGTCTGCGGATCCCGCTGATCCAGCAGGGCATCGTGCAGCCGACCGAGAAAGAGAAGCAGCAGGGCATCGGCTCGAAGAAGAGCCAGCAGCAGCAGATGCAGGAGCAGCAGCAGCAGCTGGAGATGCAACTGCTGCAGGGTAAGGCGCAGAAGATGGGCGCCGACGCCGCCATCGCGCAGTCACGCGCCAAGATGAGCCCGGTGGAGCAGCAGAAGATCCAGTTCGAGACCGCCGGCAAGCACCTGGCGAACATCAAGCTGGCGCATGAGATCGGCGGCGACGCGCAGGATCGGCAGAGCGATCAGCAGTCCGCGCAGATGGATCTCGCCGCCAAGCACGTCGGGAACCTGCAGGACCTGGCGCATCAGCAGCAGCAGCACCAGGCCGACCAGCAGCGCCAGATAGCGGAGAGCCACAACAGCCAGCGCCTCGCGTTCGCGAACGAGCAGGCGGAGGCGGTGCGCGAGCAGCAGAAGCACGAGGCCGAGCTGCAGCGTCAGGCCCGCGCGCACGAGCTTGAGATGCGGCGCATGCACGAGAAGCACGCGCTGACGATGAAGCACCAATCGGAGTTGAACGAGCAGAGGGTCGCCGCCGCCAAGGCGATGGCCGCTGCTAAACCCAAGAAGCCGAAAAAGGCTGCTTGATTTTTGTCGATGTCTGGTGAGACCGCCTCGCGCAAGCGTATTGCGTGTAACAGGAGACAATCATGCCTTTTTCCCGCGCTGATCTGGAGAACTATGAGAAGCAACCGCAGAAGCAGGTCGACGACAAGTTGAACCCCTTCCGCGGCGCCACCCCCGCCCGTGTCGCTGACGCAGCCGCAGTCGCTGCTGTCGCCGCGGGCCAAGTTGATGCCACGCCTGGCGGCAGCGCTGCACGAGCAGCCCAGGACCCGTTGGTCGACGAAGAGGCCCCCATCGTTGACGAAGACGGAACACTCGGCGACCCGACCGATTCGGGTGAGGGGACTTCGGACGAAGACGCGGACCCGTCCACCGCAGACGTCGACCCCAGCGATGAAACGGATCCCAATAAGGACTTGACCGGCGAGGCAGATGACGAAGAGGCGTCACCAGCCCGGCCGGCTCCTAAGAAAGGATCTGCTGAGGAACGCATAGTAGAGCTGAACGATCTGCTCGAAGGCACGAAGATATTTGGTAAGCACATGCAGACCCAGCTTAAGGACGCGCTGGCGGAGCTGGAGCGGTTGAAGGGCGGTGGTAAGCCCACTGTCGAGCAGACCGCAGCTGCAGGTGCTCCTCCTGTTGTGGAAGACGAGCCGATGCCCGACCTGTCGGACCCGGACATCGCCTTCGACAATGACAAGTATCGAGCCAAGATGAAGAAGTGGACGAAGGATCAGGCCGCCATCGCGGCGCGCGAGATCATTCGTACTGTGAACGGCCAGGATGAGGCGGTTAAGCGCCGCGCGGTAGTCGAGAAGCGAATCGAAGAGTTTGCGAAAACGCACAAAGACTACACGGCCGTAGTCACGAATAACCCGGTACTGGCGCAGAATCAGCTCTGCCCGGACGCCGGTATCGCTGTCGCTCAGTCCGAGCACGTCGCTCGACTGCTGTACGAGTTTGGGAAGGACACCCCGCTGGCTATCCGCACAGCGAAGATGTCCCCGGCCCAGCAGTGCATCCAGGTCGGGAAGATGATCGCGAAGATTGAGGCAGAGCAGTCCGCTTCAGGATCAAAGCAGAACGGCTCTAGGCCCGATGCGCAACCAGGGCAAAAGAAGTCCATCACCAAGGCGCCTCCTCCCCCCACCCCGACGAAGGGTGGCGGACGGCCGGCCGAGCGGGATATCGTCGACCCTAACATGTCGATGGAAGAGTTCGCTCGACGGCACAGAGGAAGCAAACAGTCAGCCCGCGAGACAGCTAGGAAGATGCGCGGTCTGAACTAAATAAAATCGGAAAGGAATAATGGCTAACTCACTCATCACCGCTCAATGGGTTGCTCGCAAGGCTCTCGTCCTGCTGCACGCCAAGAGCAACTTCACGGGTCGCACGAACCGTGACTATCAGAGCTTACTGCCCGGACCCATCAACGGCGTCATCCTCGGTCAGCAGCTCTCGATCCGTCTCCCGTTCCAGTACACCCTCCGTACTGGTCCGCAGATGAACGCACAGAACTCGGTACAGCGCTTCGCAACCCTGCTGGTCAACCAGCAGCTCGGTGTCGATATCAACTTCACCTCGGTGGAGCGCGCTATGTTGCTGAACAACTTCGAGGAGCAAGTGCTCGAACCCGCTATGGCGCGTCTCGCGGCCGGCATCGAGAACTTCACCACGGGCCAGGTCAACAACGTCCCGAAGTTCACGGGCGCCTTCAACACCACGGCGACCTACGACCAGCTGCTCCAGAACGAGCAGTACCTGACGGAAGCGTTGGCCCCTGAAGACGACCGGCGTACGTTTACGGCAACCCCGCAAACCTCGCGCTACTTCGTTCGCGACAACAAGGGCCTCTTCAACCCCGAGAGCACGGTCTCTGACCAGTGGCTTGAGGGTGTGATTGCGGACAAGGCCGCGGGCTACGTCTGCTTCCGTAACACGAAGCTCCCGACGCACGTCATCGGCTCCTTCAGCACCACGGCGGCCCCGGTCGTCAACGGCGCTGGTCAGTCCAACCCTGGCGCGGGCAACGCGTTCGTTTCCACCTTCACGCTGAACACCAACGGCTGGGCGTCGGGTCTCACGACCCTGAACGCTGGCGACGTGATCAGCATCGCTGGCGTGAACGAGGTTGACCCTGAGACGAAGGCGTCGCTCGGTCGCCCCAAGCAGTTCGTCGTGACCGCGACCATCAGCGACACCGCTGGTGCGATTGCGATCCCGATCGCCCCCGGCATCATCACCGGCGGCGCGTACCAGAACGTTGACAACGTGCCGGCGGCCGGCGCGGTCATCAGCGTGTTCGGTCAGAGCGGCGCTGCCGCGATCTCCGCCCTCAACGGCGCGCTGATCAAGCAGTCCCTCGGCTGGTACCGTGACGCGATTGTGTTTGCGAACCCCCCGATGCTCGACCTCAGCCCCCTCGTCAAGATGACGGCTGCGGAGGCGTTCGAAGGGTACAACATCCGCTTCGCGCAACAGTGGGATCCGTCTAACGACGTGCTCCCGGCTCGTCTCGACTCGATCGTCGGCGCCGTGCTCGCTTACCCCGAGCTGGCTGTGCGGAACATCGAAGTCGCGTCAGCTGCCTAACCCATAGGAATATAGAAAATGAGCAACATTCAAGTTGGTTATGGGCACGGCGACGTGGTTGGCGTTCCGTTTGACTTTTACGCGGGTGCAACCCTAGTAACTGGTTCGACGATCACGATGCAGACTGGAGTTTTGGTGCTGGTCCCGACCACCGCCATCTCGTTGACGATCAACCTTCCGCTGAACCCAGTGGACGGCGCGCAAGCGCAGATCAGCAACGGCTCCGGCAGCATCATCACGCTGACCGCCGTTAACGCTAACACGGGCGACTCGTTCGTGGCTGGCGCAACCGCACCGACTGCTCTGCAGGTTCCGGGCGCGGCTGGCGAGGCTACCTCGACCGTGCGTTACGTCTACACTCTGAACGGCTTCCAGCCGGCCAGCGGTGCAGCCGTGAACCCGCGTACCTGGGTCCGCGTGCAATAAGAAGAAATTGCTCCGCCGCCCTCACCCGGTAGGAGCTTAAGGTGAAAGCCCACCTGTTTAAGTAGGCTTGACGAGGCACGGAGAGACGTCCCACTAATTTTTAAAGGGGCGCTGTGACAGCTACCAACCAGCAGATCATCACCGAAGCTTTCCAGAAGCTAGGCGTCGTACGCGAGGGCCGTCAGCCGACGGCTACGCAGTCCGCCAACGGGATGACGATCCTCAACGACAACCTTCTGACGCAGATGCGCGACGGTTGGGGGAACATTGGCTGGTACCCGCAGACAACTGCGCAGCTGAACAGCAACGCGCCCCTCAAGGACGAAGATATCGGCGACGTGAAGTGGGCCCTCGCCGGCTGGCTCTCCGTGCACTACGGCATCACGATCCCACCCTCGCCGGACCCGGTCAACGGCTTCGATCTCGGCGCCCTGATCTACCAGGCGATGCGGCGCCTCACGAAGCGGTACCTCAAGTACACTGAGTGCGACCTCGGAGAACTCTCGCGACCGCAGGGCGGCCCGTGGGGCGGCCCGAACTGGCTCTAAGAGATGGGCATCGCGCAGCCGCAGGTCATCCCGCTCCCGCTCGCCTCCTACCAGCTCGCCGACCTGCGCGCTGGCTCGAAGCGCCTGATCGGGTGCTACCCGGAGCCGGCCCCGCAGACGCAGCCAGACGACATGCGGGACCAGCAGCCGGCCTCGCTCCGGCGGTGGCCCGGGCTCTCGACCTTCACACCGAGCGGCCTGACGAACCCGCTCCGCGGGATTTGGGAGATGGCCGGCGTGGTCTACGCCGTCATCGGGTTCGACCTCTACACGGTATCGAGCGCGGGCGCTATCACGCTGGTGCCCGGCTCGTCGAGCGGCATCATCGGGAACGGGTTCGTGCGGATGACCGACAACGGCGCCTGTCTCGTGGTGCTCGTGCCGGGGACCGACGTCTGCTACACGTACACCCCCTTCTCGGGCGGTGGCGGCGTGCAGCAGCTGACGAGCACCTTCTTCTTGAACCTGGGCGGCGCGCTCGACTGCTGGTTCGTCGACAGCTACATCGTGTTCCTCGCGAACAACAATAACGGTAACGGGTCGTACACGTTCTTCAACGACGACGGGCGGCAGGTGTCCGGCAACGCGCAGATCACCTTCACCACCGCCGCCTCGTTCAACCGCCAGTTCGGCACGGACCCGTTCTACGCGATGTGCGTCGACCACCGCGAGATCCTGATGTTCGGGTCCCGCTCCTCTGAGGGCTTCGTGAACACCGGGAACCCGACCGGGACACCCTTCAGCTCGGCGTCCGACACCTACATGACGTACGGGGTGAGCCCGCTCTGCCCCTACAGTGTCGCGCTCCAGGACAACTCCGTGATATGGGTCTGCAATGACCTGACGGTCCGGCGCCGTAACGGGCAGACCCCGACACGGATCTCGACCGCGGGGGTTGAGGCGGTGCTCTCGAACGCAGCGAAGAATAACCTCCTCACCGGCACCTACGCGCTGACGTCGCCGGCCGGGGGCCCGACCTGGAACGGGCACCCGTTCTACGTGCTGACGATACCGCTCGCCGAGCGGACGCTGGTCTACGACTGCGTGACGCAGCAGTGGTTCGATCTGGTGTCGGTGCTCGACGGGCAGGAGATACAGTACCGCGGCCTCTCCTACT
>Ga0181531_10000901_pt1 | contig 19348 bp, 16 predicted proteins | sample PEATcosm2014_Bin_38_FD_119743 | JGI IMG/M metagenome (GOLD analysis project Ga0181531, IMG submission 119743) | Peatland microbial communities from MTU Mesocosm Facility, Houghton, MI, USA - PEATcosm2014_Bin11_10_metaG | ecosystem: Environmental > Terrestrial > Soil > Wetlands > Peat | place... | reverse complement strand
GCATCGCGCATCGCGGCCAGATCCACGACTGCCGGGACGCCAGTAAAGTCCTGCAACAGAACCCGGCTAGGCGTAAAGGCAATCTCCTTTTCCGGCTTGGAATTTTTGTTCCACGCGGCGAGAGCACGGATTTCCTCCTTCGTCACGTTGCGTCCATCTTCGGTGCGCAGCAGGTTCTCCAGGAGAATGCGCAGAGAAAACGGCAGGTGGCGCGTCGAGCTTCCCTGCTTATCCAGTGCATCCAGCCGATAGATCTCGTATTCCTTGTTGCCGACTTTGAACATTGCGCGAGCGCCGAAGCTATTCGATGACATAATCGCCTTCCTTCACTCACCGACACGGGCCGGAATCCATCACGAATCTGAACCTAATAGTGTAATTGGTTTTGAAGATCGATTTTGTAAATTGACATTCGTGAGGGCAGGGTAGATTTAAAGAGGACAAACCATGGTCCGCCAGAGGGCGTGGCGGAAGAGCTAGAATTACAAACTGGCCGAGTTGGGCCTCGTGAAGTTTCCTATCGGACGCCCGTCCAGATCTGGTAGACCACGACGCCGACCATGAAGATGAGATAGATTCTCAGGGCCCAGAACACCACCTTCTCCCGGCCCGTTAAGTCTCGGCGTGGGCAATGGTGGTGCTCTTTCGCTGAAACGATCTGATCAGGCTCGAGGGCGGTCATCACCGAAGTGAACTCTTCGCGGCTGACACCGTCGCCTGCAGCAGAATCGGAGATCTCTGCCATTACTTGCCTCCGATCAGGGCTAGTGCATTGGGGGCAACTACGCTGATTCCAAACAAAAGTCCAGCAGCAATCAGCACGGTTACGACGCCCAGGGCAAGCACGTTTGCCCAAAGAGGGCTTACGAGCTCGCCCATGATTTCGCGGTCGTTCACGAGCATGTAGAGGAAAAGGAGTGCCGGCGGCATCGCCAGCACAGCGATCACATTGACCACGAGCACAATGTAGACAAGCGGAATGCCCGGGATCAGAACCAGACTCGCTGCCGCGACGGCCTCGATCAACAGCACAAGGTAGAACGATTGTCCTTGGCGGAACGGCAGATTCAAGCTGTGCGGTCGGCGTGCGACTTCTCCAAAGGCATACGCCGATGAAGTTGAAATCGTGATGGCCGCGACCATGCCCGCTTCGAACATGCCAAGAGCGAATAATGCCGCTCCCCAATAACCAATAAACGGGCGCAGAGCCTGCGCGAATTCCGCCGCTTCGAAGTTCGCCGCTGCCATGTGGTGCAAGAACAAGGGAGCCGTGGCGAGCATCGTCGCCACCGCAGCTACTGCAGCCAGGAACGCCCCGAGTACGGTATCAACGCGCCCCATGCGAATATCGTGGGTCGTCAGGCCTTTATCCGCAATTGCGCTTTGTTGAAAGAAGAGCATCCAGGGCGTGACAGTCGCTCCAATATTGGCGAGCAGGATCAGAACCGTGTCCTGGGTCAGGCCGCCGGGCAACGGTTTCCACGTTAAAACCGCGCGCCCCACTGCACTCCAATCGGGGTGCGCGAGTAGTGCTACCGGCACGAACACCAGATTGAACATGGCAGCACTTAAAATGATTCGCTCCCAGGTCCAGTAACGATGGGTCATCAGGGCCACCGCAAGCACCAGCAAAGCGCTCGATACCGCGACGACAGGCCGTACGCCAAAAAATCCGAGTCCGGCTCGAATGGCAATGAATTCGGTAACGAGGGTGAGAAAGTTGCCCACCATGAGGTCGATCATCGAGAACCAACCCCAGAACGGGCCGAATCGATCAAAAATCAACTCGGCATGCCCGCGATGCGTGGCGGCTCCCAACCGCACTGTCATTTCCTGCACCACACATGCCATCAAAAATGTGAGTATCACGAACGGAATAAAAAAACCGATGCCGAACCGCGCGCCTGTCGCGGCATACGACAGCATGCTGGGGCCATCATTCTCTCCCAGCATCACCAGGATGCCGGGGCCAATCAGCAACCAGAACAAACGCAATCTCGGACGCAGTCCGCGGCGGGCTCGACTGGCTGAAACTTGCTCGCGATCGTGCGCCCGGTCAATATCTTCATGAGTGATGACGACGGCATCATTCTCACGGGACAACAGGTTGGATTCGAGTGCGGATCCTCCTCGCAAATCCGCTGCTGTCTTTGGCTCTTTCATGGACTTGACAAGAAATGTAAGAAAGAAAATGCCCCCACACACAAAATTAGCTCAAGTATATAACAGGGAATAAACCACGGTTAATTACTTTCGTGAACAAGAAGACGCGAAAAAGGAAAGCAGGATGTAGCCTGCTTGCGGCCAGGCACCCACCCGAGGAATCAGGATCGCGGCTCTGATTTCCCATCCGCTGACTTGACCCAAACCCGATCGGCGGCCGAAACCCCCAAAGACACGCGACCTGCCTCAGTCGTCAGGGTCAGAGTCTGATCATAATTGCGATGGGCTACATGGACTTTTGATCCCGGACGAATCCCGCGATGTTCGAGAAATTCGAGCAACTGGCGATCTCTTTCGTAGATACCACTCACCTGGAAGTTTTTTCCCGGCTCGGCTTGCGAAAGCAAGAGAAGTCCGCGACGACGGCGGCTTTCCGGGCTCTCCAGTTCAGTCAGGTTGCCGTGCGGACACGCGACGCCGCTTCCGAGTTTGGCCAGCAGGCGAGCCTCGAAGTCGGGAGAGACGGCATGTTCAAGGCGCTCCGCCTCGTCATGCACCTTGTACCATTCCATCCCGAAGATTTCAGCGAGCATTCGCTCGATCAGATGGTGGCGCACCGTCAACTTGCGCGCGATCTTCTTGCCGGCAGCGGTGAGTCGAACGCATCCGTCGGCATTGACACGCACCAAACCGTCTTTATTTAAGCGACGCATCGCCATAGTTACTGCTGGAGGCGAAACCTTCAGCCAATGAGCGAGCGTAGCGGAAATAACAGTCTCCCCTTCGCTCTGGGCTTCAAGAATCGCCTTGAGGTAGTCTTCTTTGGAAACGGTGATCACGCTGGGCCCCATTATACGGCGAACGCTTAAGCACGGTTAATTGCGTATTCGCCATGTAAGCACGCCCGAGACGAACTGAGTCTTAAGGCGCTCCCCGTCGCGCGAATGGCGCGTCGCGGTTTGACATCGCCTTCTTCCGCCCCTACCCTTGAATGTTTAAACATGAAGATTCTGGTCATCGGTGGTGGCGGACGCGAGCACGCCCTCGTGTGGAAGCTGCGACAATCGCCGCGCCTCACAAACATCTATTGCGCCCCTGGCAACGGCGGCATCGCCGGAGAAGCAGAATGCCTGCCGGTGGACATGAAAAGCCTGGAGTCCATGGTTGCCGTCGCACAGCAAATTCAGCCAGACCTTACGGTGGTAGGACCCGAATTGCCATTGATGCTGGGCGTGGTCGATGAATTCACTCGGCGCGACTGGCGGACCTTTGGCCCGACTCGCGTCGCTTCGCAACTGGAGACGAGCAAGAGTTTTGCCAAGGAATTCCTGCAGCGTCACCGTATTCCGACGGCACACTACGCGATTTGCGATTCATCGGAGCAAGTTCGCGATGCGTTGCCGCACTTCCACACTCCGATTGTGGTGAAGGCTGATGGATTGGCTGCGGGCAAGGGGGTAGTGATCGCAAAAACGAAAGACGAAGCCGCCATGGTCGCGAATGACATGATCAGCGGCCGGATGCTGGGCGAAGCAGGATCGCGCGTAGTGCTGGAGGAGTTTCTCCAAGGCGACGAACTTTCGTTCCTGGTGGTAAGCGACGGGGAACGCGTGGCTCCGCTGGTTGCCGCACAGGACCACAAGCGCGTGGGCGATGACGATACGGGCCCGAATACCGGAGGGATGGGGGCCTATACAACACCGATGATTATCGACGACCAAATGCGTGACTGGCTGGTCGCACACATCGCGCGCCCGGTTGTTGCCGGGATGAAAGCCGAGGGCGCTGAATACAAAGGCGTGCTGTACTGCGGACTCATGATGACCGCCCGGGGGCCGATGGTGCTGGAATTCAACTGCCGTTTTGGCGACCCGGAAACGCAACCGATTCTTATGCGGATGGAGAGTGACCTGGTCGAGGCGATGGAGGCCTCCATCGATGGCCGCACGAGTGATGGCGATTTTAAATGGTCGGATGACGCAGCCATGTGTGTGGTGATGGCTTCCGGTGGTTACCCCGGAGCGTTTGAAGCGGGGAAGAAGATCGGCGGCCTCGAAGAAGCTGGAAAGGTCGATGGGGTGAAGATATTTCACGCCGGCACTTCACTGCGCGACAGTTCCTATTACACTGCTGGAGGCAGGGTACTCGGCGTCACAGCGCGCGCCGCGGACTTGCAAACCGCAGTTGACCGTTCCTACCGGGCGTGCGAAAAGATTAGTTTTGAAGGCGCCCATTACCGGAAAGACATCGCCGCGCGGGCATTGCAAAAGAGTTAGAAATTCATCGTTCCATAGAAAGCGAATGCGATCATGAGCAAAACGCAGGTTTCAATCGTGATGGGGAGTGATTCTGACTTGGAGATTATGCGGGAAGCCGGAAAAGCTCTCGAAGAATTCGGCATCGGGTATGAGATCGACGTAACGTCGGCTCACCGCTCTCCTGATCGAACGGCTGACTATGCGCGCAAAGCGGCATCGCGCGGCATCGGCGTGATCATCGCTGGCGCGGGCGGAGCGGCGCATTTAGCAGGAGTCATTGCGGCCCATACGACGCTGCCAGTGATCGGCGTGCCTATCCCTTCAACCTCGTTGCAAGGAATGGACTCGCTGCTGGCAACCGTACAAATGCCGGCGGGGATTCCAGTAGCGACGGTGGCCATTGGCAAACCCGGAGCAACGAACGCGGGCATACTCGCTGCGCAGATCCTCGGGCTCGGCGACGTGACGATTGGGAAGAAGCTCGAAGCGCACAAGGAAAAACTCGCCAAAGGCGTTGAGGAGAAGTCGAAAAAGTTGAGGGCTGCCGCTCGCGAATAAGCGACGGGATAAACAGCTAGAATTTCAGGTTCTTCAGATATTCGCGGAACTCGCCGCCGAGGTCCGGGCGTTTCAAGGCGAATTCGACCGTTGCCTTGAGAAAGCCGAGTTTATCGCCAGTGTCGTGCCGGCGACCATCATAGACATAGGCGTACATCTTTTCACGCTGCAACAGCCCTCGCAGGCCATCCGTAAGCTGTAACTCCCCACCGGCACCCGGTTTGATCTCAGAAAGCGTTTCGAAAACTGCTGGGGTCAAAATATAACGTCCGATGACTGCAAGGTTCGAAGGAGCATCCGCGAGTCTCGGTTTTTCGACCAGATCGAGAACTTCATAAAGCCTTCCTCCCGAACCAGAAACTTCCTTCGCCTTGAGGACGCCATAAGACGAAATCGCCGGACCATCGACCACTTGCGTCGCGATCACGGAACACTGCTTCTCATTGAAGATATCCATGAGCTGCTTGAGAGCGGGCACCGGTGCGTCAATCACATCGTCGGCGAGAAGAACCGCGAACGGCTCCTCGCCAACAAGCTCACGCGCAGTCAGGATCGCATGGCCGAGGCCAAGTGCTTCTTTCTGGCGTACGTACGCGACGAAAATCATGTCGGAGATCTGTCGGACGATCTTCAAGAGATCGAGCTTGCCTTTTTCCTCGAGCATTTTCTCGAGTTCATAGCTGGTGTCAAAATGATCTTCGATGGCGCTTTTGCCGCGTCCGGTAATGATGATGATCTGGTCACAACCGGCAGCGACGGCCTCTTCCACGCCGTATTGAATAATGGGCTTGTCAACCAGAGGCAACATTTCCTTGGGCTGGGCCTTTGTGGCGGGTAGAAACCGCGTTCCGAGACCTGCAGCCGGGAAAACGGCTTTCCGCACGACTCGAATGCGGCGGCGATCCTTGGCAACGCGTCGGTCGTGCTCGGGAATCATGTGGATCAATTGTAACTGCTGCAATTGCACGATGGCGACCCAGCCACAGTTGCGGTCTAGATTCTTACTGCGGACGTTTCTTGCCCTTCGAGTTCCTCCAACAGATCGCGCAGGGTTTGCAGAATGCCCTCGGCGCTTGCGATCTTGATCGAAAACTTCAAGATTCCTTCTGGAGTGAACTGAGTACCACGCTGCGACGCAACAAATCGCGCCAGCTTCCCCGGATCGATCGTGGCCGTCTGACTGAACTTGATGTTCACGAATTCGCGCTTGCGTTCGATGGCGATGGCGCCCACGTGCATGGCCTGCAGTTTGAGCGCGGCATATGCCAAAAGATTGCGGACCGCGTTGGGCGGCTCTCCGTAGCGGTCGATCAACTCGGAACGCACGTCGTGAAGTTGCGACTCGGTTTCTACGCCGGCAACGCGCTTGTACATGCGCAAGCGCTGGTTTTCTTCTTTTATATAGTCGGAAGGGATTCGGATATTCAGCCCGAGATTCAGCTGGATCTCGGTAGCCTCGACACCAGACTCGCCTTTCATTTCGCGGACGGCGCGCTCGAGCATCTGAGTGTACAACTCGAACCCCACCGCCTCGATGTGACCGCTCTGCTCTCCCCCGAGAAGATTGCCCGCGCCGCGCAGTTCCAAATCTAGCGCGGCAATCTTGAAACCGGCACCCAAGTCGGAGAATTCCTTCAACGCGGCCAGACGCCGACGGGCGATCGGCGTCAATTCGATTTCAGCCGGCAGCAGCAGATACGCATAGGCTCGACGGTTGGAGCGACCAACACGCCCGCGCAGCTGGTACAACTCTGACAGTCCAAGCCGGTCCGCGCGGTTTATGAGAATCGTGTTGCAAAGGGGGATGTCAAGTCCATTTTCGATGATTGTGGTCGAAACCAGAATGTCAGCCTCGTGATGCATGAACTTCAGCATCACTTTCTCTAACTCGCCCTCTCCCATTTGCCCGTGGCCAACGGCGATGCGCGCGCTTGGCACCATCGCCTGAATTTTGGCCGCAATCTCCCTGATGGTATCGATACGGTTGTGGACAAAGTAAACCTGACCCCCGCGGTCGAGCTCCTGTTCGATGGCCGACTGGATGAGCTTTTCATCCCAGTTGGCTACCACAGTCTGGATGGCCATGCGGTCTTTCGGGGGTGTCTCGATCACACTCATGTCGCGCAATCCAACGAGGGACATGTGGAGGGTACGTGGAATCGGCGTAGCCGACATCGTGAGCACATCCACCTCCGTTCGCAGCTGCTTAATACGCTCTTTGTGACGCACGCCGAAGCGCTGCTCCTCGTCGACCACCAGCAAGCCCAGATCCGCGAACTTCACGTCTTTCGAAAGCAGACGGTGAGTACCGATTAGGACATCAACCTTTCCGGCTTCAACACGCTGCAAAATCTCCTTGACCTGTTTTGGTGTTCTGAAGCGGCTGATCATTTCCACCGTGAGCGGGAATGGAGCGAACCTTTGCTTGAATGTTTCATAATGCTGGAAGGCGAGAACCGTGGTGGGCGCCAGCACAGCGACCTGCTTGTTGTCGCTGAGAGCCTTGAAGGCCGCGCGCATTGCGACTTCAGTCTTGCCGTAACCGACGTCTCCGCACAACAATCGATCCATGGGAAGTTGCGACTCCATGTCGCGTTTCACATCGGCGATGGCCTGTGCTTGATCTTCCGTCTCGCTGAACTCGAACGAATCTTCGAACTCCTTCATCCACTCGGTATCGGCTGGGAATGAATGCCCACGCGCCGACTGCCGCTGCGCGTAAAGCTTGACCAGTTCGTCGGTCATGTCCTTCATCGCCTTGCGCACGCGTGCCTTGGTCTTGCCCCACGCCTGCGTACCGAGGTGATTCAGGACGGGCTTTGCGCCCTCTGCCGAACGGTACTTCTGGACGAGATCGAGGCGCGTCAGTGGAACATAGAGCCGCGCAGCGTCCGCATACTCGAGGACCATGAACTCCGAGGCGCCGTCGCCCTGGTTGATTTCTTTGAGGCCCTGGTATTGACCAATGCCGTGCTCCACATGGACTACATAGTCTCCAACTTGAAGATCGCGGAAATCGGAAAGAAAAGCGGAGACCTTGGATTTTTGCCGTTGTGGACGCGCGGCCACCAGTTCGGATTCGTCGAATAGATCGCGGGCCCCAAAAATCGCGAGGTGAGCTTCCGGTAAGACGAAACCGTCGGGCAAATACGCCTTCAAGAGCGTAGTCGTAAGGACATCGCCAGAAAAATAGGAGGTTTCGTCAGCGTAGCTCTCGCCGCTCCGGGTACGGCTCCCTAGTCGGTAGGAGGTGTTGTATTCGGTGAACATATCGGCGAGGCGCTCCACCTCGCCCGTGTTGGGCACAGCGAGCACGACCTGCGTGCCAGCGCGAACCATCGTCTGGACCTCTTCGATCATCGCGGGAACTGCACCATGGAAGCGCGTCACCGGTTGCGACAGAAAGGCAGCTTCAGCGCTGTCTTCGCGGGCGACGGCCAGATACTCGAAATCGGCTCCGGGCAGAGCTGCAGTCCTTTGCCGCCAGTGTTCCGGCGTCCAGTAGAGGTCGTCAGGACGAACCAGATTACCGACCCCACTGCGCTCGTGGGCTTCTTCAATGCGGGCCCAGACCTTGTCGAGTTCAAGGGCCAGCGACGCGGGTTCATCGAGAATGACCAAAGCCTCCGGGAGCAATCCGAACACACTGCGGTCAGCGCCTGCGACTGGAGCGTAAAACTCCCATCCTGGAAAAACCCCAGCGCCAGAGTCACGCATCGCCTGCTCGACGACCTCCGGCGATCCGGCGACGCGCTTTCCGGAAAGCCTGGCATTGATCGACCCGAGCAGATCTTCGGTGACCGGCGTTTCGGTCAGGGGCAGCAGTAAGGCTTCGTCGACGGGATTCGAAGATCGCTGGCTAGCCGGATCGAACTTGCGCATCGATTCAATTTCGTCGCCAAAGAATTCCACACGTACCGGACGATCGGCTTCCGGGGAATAGACGTCGAGAATGCCGCCGCGAGCGGCGTATTGTCCCGGCATCTCCACCACATCGGTGGCGATGTAGCCCACCGTGTTCAGATGTTGCAACAGCTTTTCAAGGTCGAAAGTTTCACCACGGCGCAAGACTCGCGCCAGATCGGCATAGTACTCGGCGGGACGCAGGAGGATGGTGGTCGAGGTTACAGGGGCGACGACGATCGAAGCCCTGCCGGTGGCGATCTTCCAGAGCGCGGTTGCACGTTCTTCCTGAATTTCGGGGTGCGGCGATAGATTCTGGAAAGGCAGCACGTCGCGTGCCGGAAGATTTACAACTGCGTCAGGGTCAACCGATCCGGTCAGGTCGCAGAAAGCGCGCAATATGGGCAAGAGGTCCTCGGCTGCGCGATTGTCGGAAACGACGAGCACAAACGGCCGCTCGACTGCGCTGCGCAAAAGCACGAGGATCAATGCTTTCGCCGAAGACGAGAGCCCAGTGACACTGATCCGCCCCGCGCGCTCCCGAAGATGGGAGGCCGCACGCGTAAACCCGGGAAGTTGTTCCACCTCCGCGAAGATTTCGCGGACGAAGGGTAAAAGCATTCCATATTGATTCTATCAAGCCTCAAGGAGCGTTAGGAATTGGCCCTCGTTGGGCGAGGGGGTCGACTATTCGCCGCGCAACAGCGGCCGCGTCAGGCAGGTTGGGCCGCCTCCACCGTTGATGCAAAGCTCCGACCCGGGAAAGGTGTGTACGTCGAATCCTGCGGCTTGCAAACGCTGATTTGTTTTGATGTTTTCTTCGATCGCGAGCAGGCCGTCGCGCCCGAGCGCGAGCACATTGCACGCCATCGTGTCGCGTTCGGAATATTCGATTTCGATCAATCGAAAACCACGCGCTTTCAGCAACACCACCGTTTCAACTGCCAGCCACGGAAGGTCCACCAGAATTGTCTTGTCATCCAAAACGCTCATCACCGACATCAGATGCAGGCACGTTGACGGGCCACCACCGTAAGGTAGCGGCGCTGACAGGACTTCGATGCCGTGCGGAGCAAGTAACACGCGAATCTGATCGATGCCCGCGCGGTTCGTCCGATGACCGTGACCGACAAGAAGCGAGCGCGGGTCAAGCCATACGATGTCGCCTGCTTCCGAAGTTCCCGGGGGGACAACTTCCCCGAAGACCGGAATTTGCAACGCTGCGCAGACGTCAGCGTGCGCCGGAGCCTCAGGAACTCGATTCCTTTTCCCAAGATTCATCAATAGCAAACCCCGGTCGGTCGCGAGCGATGCATCGTGCGTATACACAGCATCGAGAGTCAACGACTCTACAGCCGGTAGAAGAATCACTTCTGCCCCCGACTTTCTGAGTTGGCTGCAAAAGACCTCGTGCTGTTGCTCTGCCTTCGAACTATCGGGCGAGTGCTGAAACCCAAGTTGGCGCCATTCAGCCGCTTTCCGTACATCGCCCCAACCTGCATTCCGAGGCGGGCACACTAAGACCCGTAAGAGCCGGCCCGTCATCGAATGTCCGTTGAATTTTTCAACACTCATGGGAACCGTTAATTTCGCGAAACGACAACCTTAAAGGCTCGACCGTAGTGTCAGCAAGTCCTGAAACAATATTTCAAGCGCTGTGGTCAAGAGACGACCGCTGCAAATTGCAGTGCGAGAACAAACTCATCGGGTGGCACACAAAAACAAGCGCGCCATGTCGTTTTTCGGAATTGGTAATCTAGCTTATCGCTTGCCTTAAACCCCTTCTTGATGTACATATCCATCGGTATACCGTCCTAACCACGTGCTCGCATTCCAAATAGAACGTCATAACTCGGGCACCCTGACCTTGCTTTTCGCCGGGATGCGGAAGTCTCCAGGAGCCATCATGAAAACCGCGTTACGTCTTTTCTGTCTAGCGGTAGTGTGTCTATTCATCCGTCAATTCGCCTCTGCTCAAGCAGCCGCTACCGGCGACCTGCACGTTACGGTACGAGATCCGAAAGGCGGTGCCGTTACTAATGCCACGGTCACAGCGCGCGATGTTGCTAAAGGCCTCGAGCGCTCGGGCAGCAGCGATGGTCAGGGCGGCTACAGCGTGCGCCAATTGTCCCCCGGCATTTACACAGTCACCGTTGACGCCCCAGGTTTCGCGAAAGCCGAAGACAGTGGTGTCGCCATTACAGTCGGAGGCATCGCGGAGCTGCCAATTACGGTATCGATTTCCGGAGGCAAGGAAGTCGTCGAGGTCAGTTCACAGGCTGAGATGGTTGAGACGTCGCGCAGCTCCACTACCGACACTATCGGGCAGCGGCGCATTGATAATCTGCCGATCAACGGGCGCAACTATATTCAGTTCACACTGACCGACTCGCAGGTTTTGCGCGACAACGCGCCGAACACGGGCGCCGCTCCGACCTCCGGACTCAACATGAGCGGCCAGCGCGCCCGTTCAAACCTGGTCAACGTCGACGGCGCCGATGCAACCGACAATTCTGTCAATGGCGTGCGCTCGACGGTTTCCCAGGAGGCGGTACAGGAATTTCAAATCATCACCAACAGTTATGCGGCCGAATATGGGCGAGCCTCAGGCGGCGTGGTGAATATCATCACCCGGTCGGGTGCCAACGATTTCCATGGCGACCTCTACGGATATCTCCGCAATCGAAACTTCCAAGCGGTAAATCCGTTCAGCACCACTCCGAATCCAGCTTACACACGTGTGCAGGCGGGGTTGGCATTCGGCGGTCCCATCAAGAAAGATAAAACGTATTATTACTTCTCGTACGAAGTCACTCGTCGCCATGAGACGGGCTTTTCCAGTATTGGGCAAGGGAACTTCGGGCTTACGGGCGTCGATGTTTCGCCGCTGTTTGGAGTTCCGAGCGGAACTTTCCCGGACATCGAGGCAACGCCGGAGCAGGCGGCGTTCCTCAGCAATCCTCCGGCCGGAATCCCGCTACCGACCTTACAGACCTACGCATTCATGGTTGGTGCTTCCTCGGGCATCGCGGTGAATGGTAGTTATCCAGCGTGGTTCGCAAATCTTCCGGCAGCCTTCGTTCCCGCAGGACTGCAGCAGTTTCCTTCCTCGTGCAACCCTGCTTTCGCTTCCGTGGCCGGATTTGCGCCGTATTGCACAGGATTGCCCACATCGTTTCAGACTCTCGCTTCGCAAGAAGGCAATTTTCCCGTCTTCGAAGGCACGAGTTTGTATTCTCTTCGCATCGATCACAACGTCTCCAGCAATAATCGCCTGACCTTGCGCGCCAATGTCAGTCCCAGCACGGTCAACGGAATCGAAGTAAGCGGGCAGGACCAGCCCTTCGGTCAGAACGCTTACTCGCGAACTTCTCAGCAAACCTATCGCGATGTCGCCGGCGTTGCTCAAGATACGTGGACTATCGGCAATAACAAGGTCAACGAATTCCGCTTTCAGTTCGCGCGCCGTGGACTCTCTTATTTTTACAATACGCAGATTCCCGGCGGCTCCGACCCGGCAATCAATATTCCGGGATACGCCTATTTCGGACGTGAACCATATTCCTATATCCAGCGCGTGGAAAAGCGCTATCAGTTCACCGACAACTTCTCATGGACTCTTGGACGCCACGACACCAAATTCGGAGTTGACTTCAACTACCTTCCGCTCAAGGCCACATTCACGGTGAACTATGGCGGCGTCTATGATTTTGGCAGTCAGACGCTGTTTCCGGCCGGTTTCCCGTCTTTCAGTCCCGTACAGGCCTACGGCCTGGGAATGCCAGGTGATTTCATCCAAGGCCTCGGCAGTCCCAGCGATACATTTTCAAACAAGCCATTGGGAGTGTTTTGGCAAGATTCGTTCCGTATCCGACATAATCTGACGTTGAATTATGGCGTGCGCTATGACGTAGAGTTTCCACCCAAATTTGCACCTCCCCAAGGACTCGCACTCTCCGCGTACAACGCTCTAGGACTGCAGAAGGGAATTCAGACCGATACGAACAATATTCAGCCCCGCTTCGGTCTGGCGTGGGATCCGAAAGGCGACGGCAAAACCGTTGTTCGAGCTTCGTATGGGATCTTCTATGACCACCCGTTGCTGGGCTTGTATTTTTTGGGCGACGCTTCGGACGGTTCGACCAGCGGTCAGTTGGCGTTTGCCGGGACTGGGTTCTGTTCGGCCGCGGGCAATCCAGCAAACCTGAACGCCATTCCGATTTTTCAAGGCAACCTGATTAATTCCGCATCGCCGCAGTGTGCCCCGTCTCCGTTCCCGCAAGCGAATACAAATCTTTTCTATCTTCCGAACCAGCAACAGTTTCAGGCTCTAAACACACCTAACTCTGTTTTCCTGAACCAAAATTATCTGAACCTGAGCCAGGGAACATTTCTTCCTCTGGGTTTTCAGCCCTTCGGCTACCCGCAAGCCAAGAACTTTGTATACGCATACTCGCAGCAAATTAACCTGACTCTCGAGCGCGACCTCGGAAGTGGTTTTGCCTTCAGCATGGCCTATAACCTGAACCTTGGTCGTCACCTGAATCGTCCGATCAACGCAAACACGATTCGCGGCGATTTGATGACGGCAAATTACTTCGCTGCCGTGGGGGCGGGCCAAAACGCGAGCAGTCCGTTTACCGTCAGCGGATGCGGTCCCGGCTATGTCGATCCATCACTCGTGAACTTCTTCCGCCCCGGAGGGCTGAATCCATCGATCGCCGCGGCCTTCTACCTGAATGGGCAAGGCGCTTGCGTCACACAAGCACTGGCTCTTCTTTCGCAAATTCCGGGATTCAACACGAAATGCAACCCAGCGCCACCCACGTTTGATTACACCAACTGTGTTCCCTTCGGCGACATGGATGCCAATTACTCCAACGGTACATCGAATTACAACGGACTAACCGCCAATCTGCGAAAGCGTTTCAGCAGCCACTACGAGTTCCTGGCTTCATACACATGGTCGCACGCCATCGACGATTCTACGGACCTCCAATCGACTCTCACGCCCCAAGATAGCTATTTTCCCAGCGCGGATCGCTCAACATCAACGTTCGATCAGCGCCAGCGCTTCGTGTTTAGTGGCGTATATCAGTCCGGCAAACTCGGGGGCTCCGGCTTTGCGAGAAAGTTCTTCAGCGACTGGACGCTCGCGCCTCTGATCGAATTCGGCACGGGGCGTCCATTTAACATCATCACCGGAAGCGGCGACAACCTTCAATTATCGTCTCTCACCGGACGCCCGAACACTTTCGTGAATCCCGCGTGCACTGCAATCGGTTACACGCCAGTGAGCTCGAAATATTCTCCTACCGGAGTCTTCCAGGAACCTTGTCTTCTGAACTTCAATGGCACTCTGGTTTCTCTCGACGGCAATCTGGGACGCAATGCGGGGGTGACGCCAAGGACGGTATTCAATGACATGCGCGTCGCCAAGAGGGTTTACTTTGGTGAACGCTTTAACATGGATCTAATCGCGGACATGTTCAATATTGCTAACGTCTACAATGTAGCGGCTGTCAGCCCGCTGTTCACCAATGCCGGCCAGGCCACCGCTGCATATGATCCGCGGCAGTTTCAGTTTGCGCTCAAGCTAAACTGGTAGAATCGATTTGGGGAGTTAGGCGCGCTTGCACAATAAGGAACGGAAAGGCCGCGTCCCGCAGGCGGCGACGCATGCAGGATCACATAATTTCAGAGCCTCGCTGGAATTGATGATAGCTACGATCGTACTTTTTCTCTCCACAAGCGCGTTCCCAGAAATCGTCCCCGATACTTATAAGGCACATTGTCACGCCTGTCACGGCTCCAACGGCGCCGGCGACACGATGATCGGGAAAAACCTGAAGCTTCGACCGCTTGGCTCACACGACGTTCAACAGCAATCGGATGAAGAACTCTTTGCGGTTATCAGCAAAGGCCGCGACCGCATGCCGGCATTCGATCGGAAACTGACAAAAGATCAAATCTGGGATCTCGTGAAATACATTCGCACACTTCGGAAATAATCCAGATCGATTCAAGAGAAAAAGAAAAAGCCGCGACGAGCGTGCGGCTGTCTCTTCCCCTTTGTTCGACTCAAGATTTACTGGTGTTTGTCTTTGTAGATGCTCTTGCTGATGCGGTTCTGCTGACGATTGATCCCGCGCTGCTCCGCCTTGGTGAGGTGGCCGTTGTTCTTGGCCATATCAGCCTTTTCGCGATTCTGCACATTCGCCTCGCGCTTTTCGAGGTTCGACGTCTGCTGTGCGCTCAATTTACCGCTGCTGACGCCGTTCGCGATGCGCTGCTGCTGGTTCTCTTCGCGTCCGTTGACTTCATTCACACGCGGATGGCCAGGATCGACAACGCCAGGACCCGCGCCTGAGGTGGTTGAAGTTTGAGCAGACGCGGAACCGGCGATCATCAGTCCCCCGACTGCCAGGGTTAACAGCGACTTGGTGAATGTGTTGTTCATGTAGGTAGAAACCCCCACCCATAAGATTAGTTGTGTAGTGTCCTCAGCATGTAGTTACCTAAGTTCTTGTCCCAGAGTTATAAATGAGTTACAGGCGATCCCTTCGATTGGGTAGCTGGGCCGCTTTGTATGGCGACCGCCTTCTCGAGGTGGCGTGTACATTGCGAAGACCTACCCGCAGCATTTTGCACACCGATCAGAGGTCGGGATCGATTGCGAACCAGTCGCTAGCTCCCCTTGAACTCGTGTCGTAGTACACTGGCAGCCTTCGCGACCTCGCACGGAGTTGGAAATTGACGAGTTCACGAACAATTATGCCCTTGGAGGGTCGCATCATGAGAAATCGCAAATTTGCTGCACTCCTATTAATCATGAGTTTGGGACCTTTTCTCTTTTCCCGGGGTGCCGGCGCGCAAGAGAGTCAAAACCATCTACCCAAGCGGGTTGTGGCCGACTACACCGCAGGCAGCAAATATCTGAATCCGCCTTACGACGTGGCACAGATTCCGTTCCGGAAACTGACGCACATCATCCATGCAGGCGTGCCGTGGAATTCAGATGGAAGTCTGGCCGTCCCAACAGGGTTCGTCGAACCTGAACTCATCGAGCGTGCCCATCGTAGTGGCGTCAAGGTCATGCTGCTCACCGGCGGCGATTTTGGAGCGATCGAGAATAGTCAGCCGGTCTTCGACACTGTGCTCGCCAACCTGCGGACCTTTGTGGCCGAAAACGGGTACGACGGCATCGATATCGATTGGGAGTTTCCTTCCGACGCGACCGATCGCATGTTCTTTGTGACTTTGATGACTGGGCTTCGCGAAACCTTCCCAAGTCCACGTTACACTCTATCCGCAGATCTCGCTCCCTGGAACATTGACTATTACTACCTCGATCGTTTGAAGGAGCCAACCGACTTCTTCAACCTGATGGTCTACGATTGCGCCGGTCCGTGGACCAGCATCGGCCAGCTCAATTCTCCAATCTTCTGGGATACACACGATCCTCGCCCGCAGGAATGCCAGCCTGGAGCCAGCGCACAGCAGGCGGCCGCGCTATACCTCAAGCACGTGCCCGCCCAGCAACTCAACATGGGGACTCCGTTTTACGGCTACGACTACACCAATGTCGATCGCCTCTTCGGAGTCTGTCCCAATGACGACACCACTCCGGATGGAGATTGCGACAACACCGTCGTGACTATGAACTATGGTCCGAACATCAAAGCTCTCATAAACAAACAAGGGTGGGTTCGGTATTACGATCCAGTGGCATTGGTCCCTTATCTGCTGCGGGAAGACGGCTCTCCGGGGTACATCACATATGACGACGAGTTTTCCACCTACACCCGCGTCTATTATTCAGATTGGGTCTTGGACTTGGGCGGCACTTTCATGTGGTCGCTCGACGCGGACTATGATGGCCACTCGCAGGATCTTCTGAATGCGATGTACGAGGCGACAATGGCTGGCCCATCCTCGCGGTAACCCCGGTGTTTGGTCATCACTCGTTTCTTTGTGCAGCGTGAAGCAGGCCGTCGCATCCAATAGAGGAATGGAGGTCAACATGTACGTCATTCTCGGAGCAAGCGGACACACTGGACAGATCGTGGCGAAGAATCTTCTGGCTGGAGGGCAGAAGATCCGCGTCGTAGGAAGAAATGCAGCTCACTTGCAATCGCTGGCCGCACACGGTGCGGAGATCTTTGTCGGCGACGTTGGCGATGCAAGTTCGCTGATCAAGGCCTTTCACCAGGCCGACTCAGCCTATGTCATGATTCCTCCGAACCCCACCAGCAACGATGTTCGCGGATTTCAGGAACGCGTCAGCGACGCGATTGCTTCAGCTGCAAAAACATCGGGGGTGAAGAACATTGTCTCACTCAGCAGTTTCGGAGCCGACAAGGCGAGCGGCACCGGTCCGGTCGTAGGTCTTCACAACCTCGAGCAGAAGCTGAACCAGATTCCGGGCGCAAATATTCTTCACCTGCGCGCTGGCTATTTCATGGAGAACACGTTGCCTCAAGTTGGCGCGATTCGCATGCTGGGCACTTCGGCGGGGCCGCTTCGTCCCAACCTGAAGGTACCGATGATCGCGACCAAAGACATAGGAGCGGTCGCCGCGCACGCACTGCTGGGCCTCGCGTTTCGTGGAAAACAGACGCAAGAACTCCACGGGCAGCGCGACCTCACCTATACCGAGGTTGCCCACATCATCGGCGGTGCCATCGGCAAACCGGATCTCGGATACATTCTGCCACCCGACGGTCAGATTAAAGCCGCTCTGATGCAAACGGGAATGTCCGACAATATGGCCGCTCTGATTCTCGAAATGGCCGCGGCCCTCAACAGCGGGCACATGCGCGCGCTCGAACCGCGGACCCCAAGCACGACCACTCCCACGAAGTTCGAGACTTTTGTGGACGAGACGTTTGTTCCCGCTTACCAGCAGCAGGAAGCAGCGTAACAGAGCAACAATCAATAAGAAGCAGGGCCATGCGGATCTACGCATGGCCCTTTCTGTCGTTCGTTAGTCGAAGTCGATTTGCTCGAATCCCAAACCTTGCAGCAAACCGCGAATCGTCGAAACCGCATTTTGTTGCGCTGTCCGAAGAACGCCGTCAGCTAGGGCCGCTTCCTGTAACTGGCGTTCCGCCTCCTGCCGCACCTGCGTTTCAAGATTTGGATCCGTGGGAACCAGCAGGCCGGTCTGCCGCGAGTACACGCGCGTCTTTGCGCTGTCGAGGCGCGTGCTGAATACTTGTGCCGCAGGGAGATGCAGGTGGACTCGCCTGGCGTCGACTTTCACGTCGCCCGGCTTCAAGTTCGAGAAATCAATGCCGGCCACAACCTCGCCATGCACCAGCAGCAGGATGCGGTCTCCGGCAAGAAAATCTGGAAGAAGCGGATTCTCTTTCTCACCGGTCACGACCTTGTCCATGGTGTACACGACAGTCTCCAACCGCTGCAAGCGTTGAATCCGATCGACCACGGTCGGCTGGCTGACGTCTAAGCTGAGGGTCCGTCCGGTGACTGCTGAGAACAGGCGACTCAGGGCTGCCCGTCCGGAATCGCGCGAAAGCAGTGACCACCCTGCCGAACCTGCGAGGAGCGCTCCAAGGATGACCCCGATCAGAAGAGCGGTGCCTCGTGAGCGGTAATTTTGGCGAATGGGAGTGCCGTGATCGACCTCGTTCGGCATAGACCAAGGTTATCATCGCGGGTCCGCGCCAGCGGAAAGCGAAACCTTATCTCTTGTTCTCAACTTGAGGCGCCTTGCGGGCGTGAGCGAAGCGGGAGCCCGCAGCCGAAATCCCGAGCGTTCTGTGCGAGGGATCTCTACATGGCGCGAAACGATGCTGCGTTTTTCTTTGCATATTCCTCTAGCGCCGACCAGACGGTTTCATCGCCGCAGACTTCGTCCCCCAATGCGAAAAACTCATTATGTTCGTCGAGCGACTCCATAAACTTGAGTCTCTTCTCATGATGGACCTCAGGGTTCTCGAAGAGAAAATAGAAACGGCTTTATCCAGCCGTTCGGCAGCATGGGCCGCGCCGATTCGTCGATAAGCATCGGAGACCGTCATGTACGGCAGCAGATAGGGGAGGTCATTTTCGAACAGGTACTGGAATCCTCCGTTGTCGATAATTGCTTGGATCGAATACAGAATGGCGACCGTACGCTGCGGAACATCAAGTTTAGACGGATCGTTGCCAAGGCGTTCAAGTTCCTGGTAGGTGTATTCGGCGGCGCGATCAAGAAATGATTTCCCGGACACTTAGGCCTCCAGTCTTGGCAGAGAAGGATAATCGAAGTAATGCCCCTGATCAAAACCCTAGTTCAAACGGAAAAGGCCACGCTCATTTCTGAACGTGGCCTTTATTTAATGCCGGCAACTACCTACTCTCCCACACACTTTCGCGTGCAGTACCATCGGCCCAGCGGGGCTTAACTTCCGTGTTCGGGATGGGAACGGGTGGAACCCCCGCGGTAAGATCACCGACAACTT
>Ga0181531_10000900_pt1 | contig 19358 bp, 14 predicted proteins | sample PEATcosm2014_Bin_38_FD_119743 | JGI IMG/M metagenome (GOLD analysis project Ga0181531, IMG submission 119743) | Peatland microbial communities from MTU Mesocosm Facility, Houghton, MI, USA - PEATcosm2014_Bin11_10_metaG | ecosystem: Environmental > Terrestrial > Soil > Wetlands > Peat | place... | reverse complement strand
TGGCGGATGGACCGGGTATTACGGCAAGCCCGGACCCGTCGTCATGCTCAACGGCTTGCTACAACTCAAAGCAATGCTGAAGGTAACGAAACTGTATCGAGATGTGTGAATCTAGTAGGGACCAAGCTGGGGCCGTCGCGCCTGGGCGTGCTGCGCACGACGGCCCCAGCCCCGTCTAACAAGATTTTCCGCAGGTAAGGGAGAAGCCTGGATATCCATGTCACCACTGGCTTCGTCAGGATGACACGGAAAAGCCGTGCAGCGCTAAATGGGGTCTGGGGACTAGTCCCCAGCGGGTCCAGGGCAGAGCCCTGGCCTTCCTGGGTAGGTCATTCTCTACGCGGGTTGGTTTAACTAGATGCCATGCCTGGGTCTGGGGGGGTATGAGGATGCCAAGCCGTGGGGGCCGTTCGGCTGGTGACCAGTATTTCCGGCTAATCGTCGAAGCCGCCCCGAACGCTATTGTAATGATCGACCAGACCGGCACGATTGTCATGCTCAATACGCCGGCCGAGCGGGTGTTTGGTTACTCGCGCGCCGAGCTGGTGGGGCAGCCGGTAGAGACGATCGTGCCCGCGCGGTTCCGTAGTCGTCACCCGGAGTTGCGCAATGCGTTTCTTGCCGATCCAAAAACGCGGCCGATGGGGGCCGGGCGCGACCTTTACGGTCTGCGGAAGGATGGCAGCGAGTTCCCGGTCGAGATCGGCTTGAGTCCGATCGAGACCGACGAGGCAACGATGGTGCTGTCCCTGGTCGTCGATATCACCGCGCGCAAGGCAGCTGAACTGGCGCTGCGCGAAAGCGAGCAGCGCTTCCGGCTGGTCGTCGAGGCTGCACCAAACGCCATGGTCATGATCGACCAGGAAGGCAAGATTGTCATGGTCAATTGTCAAGGCGAGCGGGTTTTTGGTTACTCGCGGGCCGAGCTTCTGGGGCAGAAAATAGAGATAATCGTGCCGGAACGATTCCGTGGCAATCATCCGCGGCTTCGGAGCACATTTCTCGCCGATCCGCGAACACGGCCGATGGGCGCCGGGCGCGATCTTTTCGGCCTCAGGAAGGATGGCAGCGAGTTCCCGGTCGAGATCGGCTTGAACCCGATCGAGACCGACGAAGGAACCATGGTGCTGTCCGCGATCGTCGATATCACTGCCCGCAAATCGGCCGAACTGGCACTGCGCGATAGCGAGCGGCGCTATGGCGTGCTGGTCGACGGCGTCACCGACTACGCCATCTACATGATCGATTCGAATGGCATTGTTACCAACTGGAACCGCGGCGCGCAGCGCATCAAGGGCTACCGGACCGAGGAGATCGTCGGCCAGCACTTCTCCTGCTTCTACACTGAGGAGGACCGCGCCGCGAATTTGCCGCGGCAAGCGCTCGAAATCGCCGCCCGCGATAACCGGTATGAGGCCGAAGCCTGGCGTGTACGCAAGGACGGTAGCCGCTTCTTTGCCAACGTGGTGATCGACGCACTCCGCGATGACGACGGCCGGTTGATCGGCTTCGCCAAGATCACGCGCGATATTACTGAGCGCGTTCAGGCGGCGCGCGAGCTGGAGGAGGCGCGCATCCGCCTGGTGCGGTCGGGCGCGGAAGAGGCACGGCGTCGCGCACAGGCCGAGCTCGCCCGCATTGCCCGCGTAACGACCCTGGGCGAGCTGACCGCCTCGATTGCCCATGAAGTGAACCAGCCGATCACCGCGGTGGTGACCAACGCACAAGCTTCATTACGATTGCTCGCGGCACGGACGCCAGATCTCGAAGAGGTGCGACAAGCGCTCGCAGCCATCGTCGACGCAGGCGTTCGGGCCGGCGCAATCACCAGCCGTATCCGGGATCTGGTCAGAAAGGCACCACCCCAGGTGGGCCGGTTGGACATCAATGACGCAACCCGCGAGGTCATCGAGCTCACGCACGCCGAAGCGGTAAAGAACGACGTTTCGGTACACACGGAATTTGCCGACGGCCTGCCGCCCGTCCGTGGGGATCGGGTTCAACTGCAACAGGTCGTGCTTAATCTGATCATCAACGCCGTGGAGGCGATGGGCTGCGTTGCCGCGGAGCAGCGGGAATTGCGGGTGACTACCGCGCGCGCCGCGACCGGCGTGCTGGTCACGCTGGGGGATTGGGGGCCTGGGCTGGATGCAGCCGATCTGGAGCTGATCTTCGAACCGTTCCACACCACCAAACCTGCCGGTCTGGGGATGGGACTGTCGATCTCCCGATCCATCATAGAAGCCCATGGCGGCCGATTGTGGGCAAGCGTGAACCTGCCCCGTGGTGCTATCTTTCAATTCACCGTGCCCACCGACGTGGACGGCACAGCTTGATCGGTTCTTTCAGGAAGGCCAGGGCAGAGCCCTGGCATTCCTATGACCTTCCCCAAGGTCGCGGCACCAGCGCCGGCACCTCGGCGCGATAGGCATCGTACGCCGCGCCGAATTCGGCCTGCATGAATGCCTCCTCGGTGCGCAGCTTCCGCAGGAACGACAGCGTCACGATCGCGAATGCCGCCACGGCGCCCCATGTGTCGATGGCGATCGCGGTGCCGAGCAGGGCCGTCAGCAGGCCCGTGTAGATCGGGTGGCGCGCCAGCGCGTAGGGCCCGCCGCGGATCAGCTCGTGGTCGCGCTTCACCGTGACCGTGCCGCTCCAGTTGCGGCCGAGCACGAGGCGCGCCCAACCGGCGAACAGCAGGCCGAGCACCGTCACGGCCGCCCCGGTAGGTGCCATCCAGGCGGCACGCGGCAGCACATCGTGCGCCAGCAGGGCGCCGCTGCGGTGGCCGGCGATCAGCAGCAGGATCGCCACCCCCAGCGGCGCCAGGTGCAGCAGGCGCGAGCGGCGGCTTTCGTGCCGCACGGTAGGCTTTACGGCACGCGACAGCGCAACCCAGGCGGCGGCCCAGGCCAGCCAGGCCAGCAGGATGAAATGCAGGAACGCCGCCTCGAAGCTACCCATCGGCCGGCCCCGGAATGGCGAGATAGGCGAGCCGCTTCATCTCGCGGCGGCCGCGCGCGACGCTATCCAGGATCAGGCCGCAGGCGACGGCCAGGAACGACAGGATCACCAGGCTGGCGGCGACCAGGGCGGTCGGCAGGCGCGGCACCAGGCTGGTGTGCAGGAATTCCAGCACCACCGGGATGCCAAGCGCCAGGCCAGCGGCGAATAGGGCAACCGCGAGCGAGGAGAAGAACGGCACCGGCCGCTCGTCCTTCACCAGCAGGAAAATCAGCCGCAGGATGCGCGCGCCGTCGCGGTAGGTGCGCAGCTTGCTCGCGGAGCCGGCCGGGCGCGCATGGTAGCGCGTCGGCAGCTCGCCGATCGGCATGGCGAGCTGCAGCGCGTGCACGCAAAATTCGGTTTCGGTTTCGAAGCCGCCGGCCAGTGCCGGGAACGATTTCACGAAGCGGCGCGAGAACACGCGGTAGCCCGACAACATGTCGCCCAGCCTGGCGCCGAACAGGCGGCCGACCAGCCCGGTCAGCAGCGCGTTGCCCATGACGTGGCCGGGGCGGTAGGCATCGTCGCCCTCATGCACGCGCACGCCGGTCACCATATCGAGCCGCTCGGCGACCAGCTTTTCCAGCATCGCCGGCGCCGAAGCGGGATCGTAGGTGCCGTCGCCGTCGACGAGGACGAAGAAATCGGCGTCGATGTCGGCGAACATGCGGCGCACCACGTGGCCCTTGCCTTGCCTGGTTTCACGCGCCACGCGCGCGCCGGCGGTGGCGGCAACGGAGGCGGTGCCGTCGGTCGAGTTGTTGTCATACACATGGATCGTGGCGTCCGGCAGTGCCGCGCGGAAGCCGGCGATCACGCCGGGCAGTGCGATCGCCTCGTTAAAACACGGGATCAGCACCGCGACGCGCGGCATCAGCGAAAGACCAAGCGCCGCGACAGGAAAAAATTGACGAACATGCCGGCGGCGGCGCCGCATGCGATCGCCAATATCAGGTGGTGGCGGAACAATGGCTGGGTGGCGATCAGCGCGAAATAGGTGCCGCGGTTGAGCACGAAACCCACCGCGTTGGTGATCAGAAAGCGCACCAGTTGGCGGTGCATGGCGTCGTGGCCCAGGCCGCGATAGGTCCAGAACCGGTTGGCCAGCCAGTTGATCGTGCCGACAATGACAAAACTGATCACGCCGGCGACATAGGGCCCCACCAACGGCGCGGTGGCGTAGACGATGGCGGTGTCCCACACGAAGCCGAAAGCCCCGATCACCGCGAACTGGCCGAACTGACGCAACAGCAGGAACTGCGCCGGTGACAATAGGCGTGCGGCGAGGGCGGCTGGGTCGGATGGCATCGGGGGCGGGGCATACAGGCAGCCGGGCCTGAAAGCCAGCCTTGCGGCGGTGCAGCATTTTGCGGGGTGTATCCGCAGGCCCATTGCCTATATGGCGGGGGGCGATGGCAAGGAGATCACCCGGGATATGAGCAACCAGTCTGGTTCCACGGGGTGCCCGGAACCCGCGGATACCGGCCGCCAGGTAGTTTTTGTCCTGCAAGGCGGCGGCGCGCTCGGGTCTTACCAGGCTGGCGCGTTCGAGGCGCTGGCCGAGGGCGGGCTGATGCCCGACTGGGTGGCCGGCGTTTCGATCGGCGCCATCAACGCCGCGATCATTGCAGGCAACCCACCCGAGCGCCGGGTAGAGCGCTTGCGCGCCTTCTGGGAGACGGTGACCAGCTCGACGGCTTCGTTCCCGTCGCTGCGGCTGCCGCTGTGGGAGACGCTCGAGCAGAAGGTGGGGGCGGCCGGCGCGATGCTGTTCGGCCAGCCGGGGTTTTTCCGTCCGCGCAACCCGCTGGCCTGGTTCGGCGGCGAGGGGCCGGTGAGCTACTACGACACCAGCGACCTGCGCCGCACGCTCGAGGATCTGGTCGACTTCGATCGTATCAATGCGCGCACCACACGCCTGTCGGTGGGCTCGGTCGAGGTCGAGACCGGCAACATGGTTTATTTCGACAGCGCGCAAATGCGGCTCACGCCGGACCACGTGATGGCCAGCGGCGCGCTGCCGCCGGGGTTCCCGCCGGTGGAGATCGACGGCAAGCAGTACTGGGACGGCGGCCTGGTGAGCAACACGCCGTTGCAATATGTGATGGAGGAAAAGCCGCGGGTGCATAGCCTGATATTCCAGGTGGATCTGTTTCCCGCGCGCGGCCCGCAGCCGAAAAGCCTGGACGAAGTTGCCGAGCGCGAAATGGACATCCGCTATTCCAGCCGCACCCGCACCGGCACCTACGACGCCGGCGACAAACAGAATATGCGCCGCCAGGTGCGGCTTTTTCTCGATCAGTTGCCGGCCGAGCTGCGCGACAATCCGGTGGCACAGGAAATGCGCGACTTTGCGTGTGGCGCGGAGATCGACGTGGTGCACCTGATTTATCGCCCGGCGGTACCGCAGGGGTCGCAAAAGGACTACCAGTTCGACCGCGCGACGATGGGCCGAAGGTGGGCCGAAGGCCGCGAAAACGCGCGCCGTACGCTGCATGCCGCACCCTGGAACAAGCCGATCCCGCCCGATGTGGGTTTCCGTACGTTCGACGTGACCAACCCACGTAAACAGCACCATTGACCGGAGGCAGAGTCCATGGATGAAGCGACCATTCGTAAATCGTTTGCCATGCCGGCGACCAGCCCGGCCTTTCCGATGGGGCCTTACCGGTTCGTCAATCGCGAATACATGATCATCACCTACCGCACCGATCGCGCGGCGCTGGAAAAAGTGGTGCCGGCGCCGCTGCAAATCGCCGACGATATCGTGAAATACGAATTCATCCGCATGCCGGATTCCACGGGATTTGGCGATTATACCGAAACCGGACAGGTGATCCCGGTGACGTTCAACGGCATGCATGGCGGCTACACACATGCGATGTTCTTGAACGACGAAGGGCCGATCGCCGGCGGGCGCGAATTGTGGGGTTTTCCGAAGAAGCTGGCCAATCCGTCGCTGCAGGTGCAGGTGGACACGCTGGTCGGCACGCTCGATTACGGCCCGGTGCGCGTGGTGACCGCCACCATGGGCTACAAACACCGCTGCCTGCCGCACGACCCGGTGCTGGCATCGCTGCGTGAGCCGACTTTTTTGCTGAAAATCATCCCGCACGTCGACGGCACCCCGCGGATTTGCGAACTGGTGCGGTATTATCTGGAGGACATCACGCTAAAGGGCGTGTGGACCGGGCCGGGGGCGCTGGGCTTGTATCCGCACGCGCTGGCGCCGGTGGCGGACTTGCCGGTGCGCGAGGTGATTTCCGCCACGCACATTTTGGCCGATCTGACGCTGGGGTTGGGCGAGGTAGTGCACGATTATTTGGCTACTTGATGGGGGGAAGGTGAGGAAGGAAGGCCAGGGCTCTGCCCTGGACCCGTCACGCCAGAGGCGTGCTGCGCACGACGGGGCCGGAGGCCCCAGACCCCATTTAGCGCTGCGCGGCTTTTCCTTGTGTGCTGGGCGAAGCCATTAGATGGATTTGTTTTCTGGCTTCGCCGTTTCGCCCGACGACTCTCATTGAATGGGGTCTGGGGCCTGCGGCCCCAGCGGGTCCAGGGCAGAGCCCTGGCCTTTTTCGATGCGTCCATGTCCGCTCCGGGCGGGGTTTTCCGTTTTTAGTGTCAGGACCCGCGTTGGGGCGTGGTCCATCACTGCGGAAACAGGAAGGTTGCATTATGAAATTAACATCGGCGGCGCTCGCCGCACTCTGCTTGCTCGGCTCACAGTCGGCCCGGGCAGCCAACTACTTGTTCCACGATTACGGCACCGGCCTTGACGGGCTCGGTGTGGTGCCCACCCCCGGGGAAGGCTACTCGCCATACTGGGGCGGCAACCTCACGACCTGGGGCGGCGGCTTCTTCGGCCCGCGTGGCACCACTGACCTGTTCGCCGACGGTGTGGTGCATGCCGAGGTATTGACGCTCGAAAACGATGTCGACCTCAACCCCACCGGCTATCAGAGCAGCGGGCTCATGGCATTCGGGCAGAACGATGACGCCACGTATTCGGTGGCCGGCTTCGTCAGCGGCACTTGCTCCAGATCCTGCGCCAGCGGGCCGTTGCACGCGGCGTATTGGGTCTTTTCCGGCACTTCCCAGAGCTGGGTGTTCACCGACCTGCATCCCGCGGCCTATGCCGCTTCGCTCGCGCAGGGCACCAACGGCGTGGTGCAGGTCGGCTGGGGTCAGGACGGTGCGAGCGTCTACCATCCGCTGGTATGGCAGGGCACGGCCGCAAGCGCCGCGCTGCTGCCGTTGCCGGGTGCGCTGACGCAGGGCGCGGCCGCCGCGGTCGCCTCGAACAGATCCGCGCTGGCCGTCGGCTGGGGCAATGGCGCCGACAATGTGGTGCATCCGCTCGCCTGGACGCCTTCGGGCGGCACTTACACCGCCACCGACCTGCTACCGACCGGCGCCACCTTTGGCGACGCCGTCGCCACCGACAACAATTATATCGGCGGTTCGGTGATTACGCCAAGCAGCGCTGGACAGTTTCATGCGGCCTATTGGGTTGGCGCCGCCGCGAGCACGTTCGTGGACATTAACCCGGCGCCGCATGGCAACCTCACCTACCTGGCCTCGTCGGTCTATTCGGTAACCGCGAAGTTCAGCACTCACGCGGTTTATATGGCCGGGCTCGCCGTGGTGGACAACCGGTCCCGGAGCGGGCACGCCATGCTCTGGGTGGGGCCGAAGTTCAAGCCGATCGACCTGCAGAAGGTGATCGGGTCGGGGTTTGTCGAATCCGTAGCGACAGGCGTCGATCTCGGCGGCAACGTCAGCGGTTCCGCGCTCGATACGAGTGGGGTTTGGCACAAAGTGTATTGGAGCTTTAACGGGCCCTGAGGCACGCCGTTTCGGCACTGATCGGCGGCGCTTGCGCCGCCGCCATGGGCCGCCGGCGCGGCCGCTTCGCAGATCGGGGCGGCGCGCCGGCCGTCAAGGGCAGGTTGGCGGAGGACACGCTTTCGCTCGCCAAGTATTATTTTTGTTGCCGAAGGTGAGCGACGCGTCGCCGCTCTTGATTAACCGGGGCACGTTTTTGTTCCATTGCATGCCGCTGGCCGCAAACAGGAGCAGGCGTGTGGCTTGCTTGCGTTGGCATGCTGGAGCACGCGCGACCCTTGCTGTCACTCCGCTTTTCGTGTTCGCGATGCGCGGTTGCCGTGCGCCGAAGCGCGGCCGCGAGCTCGGTCGAGGCGGCGAAGTTTGCGTCCGCGCTCAGCGTCCGGGTAGGCGCGCGGTAACCTCCTGAATTACCCAGCCGTTGCCATCTGGATCATTGAACGAAACAAAAGAAAAATAGCTTTGATGCTCGGGGTGCGGCCCGCTGACGCGCGTGTCGACGCCCGGAAATCTGCAGCCGGTGCCGTTCGCGCAGTGATATATTTCGGTCGCGTTGACCCCTTTCGCGACGAGGTGCTGCCGCGCGGCCTCGATGTTGGAGACGATGAGGAGCGCCGCCTGGTTCGAACCCGGCGTCGCCGGCGTGAGGCCAATGCCAAATTGAATTGAGCAGGCGGAGCCGGGCGGGGTGAATTGGACCAGGCGAAATGCCTCGCCGACGGTGCGGTCCGCGTCGAGCCGCCAGCCGAGGTTGGCGTAGAAATCCTTTGCACGATCGACATCGGAGACGGGGATGACGATCACCTCAAGCTTCATATCGCCAGAAATGGCGCGGGCACTCGCTGTCGAAGCGATATCATTTGCCTCCTGCGGACTCATTGCTACCTCGATGTTTGTGGGAGAACACCAACCCAATATTATTCCAAAGCGCGGCGCCTTTCATCAACGCCCCATCCTGTGGCGGTCTCGCCCGCAAGCCAGACGCGGGCTGGCGTCAAACTGTCAGCACCGTAGCCCGGGTTGCACCCCATAGGCGCTAAGATAAGGTCAGAAAGGCCAGGGCTCTGCCCTGGACCCGCTGGGGCCGTAGGCCCCAGACCCCGATTCCTAAAGAGTCGCCGGGGGAACGGCGAAGCCAAAAAATTCCTGTCATTTATTGGCTTCGCCAAGAAGTAAGGAAAAGCCGCGCAGCGCTAAATGGGGTCTGGGGCCTCCGGCCCCAGCGGGCCCAGGGCAGAGCCCTGGCCTTCCTTGCCTTACTGCAACCGCTCCACAGCGACCGCCGTAGCCTCCCCACCGCCGATGCACAGCGCGGCGATACCACGCTTCATATCCCGCGCTTTTAACGCGGCCAGCAGCGTGACCAGGATACGCGCCCCTGAAGCACCGATCGGGTGCCCCAACGCGCAGGCGCCGCCGTTTACGTTGACCTTGTCGTGCGGCAGATCGAGCTCGCGCATGGCGGCCATTGTGACAACCGCGAAAGCTTCGTTGATTTCGTAAAGATCGACCTCGGAGGGCGCCCAGCCGACTTTCTCATACAATTTTGCAATGGCACCGATCGGCGCCGTGGTGAACCAGGCGGGCAGTTGCGCGTGGCTGGTGTGGCCGGCGATGGCGGCCAAGGGTGTCAGACTGCGGCGTTCGGCTTCCGACAGCCGCATCAGCACCAGGGCGGCAGCGCCGTCGGAGATCGAAGAGGAGTTGGCGGCGGTGACGGTGCCGTCCTCGCGGAAGGCTGGTTTTAGCAACGGGATTTTTTCGGGGCGGGCGCGGGCGGGGGTTTCGTCGTCGACGACGTCGGCCTTGCCGCTGACCAGGGCGATTTCGGAGCGGAACGAACCGTCCTCCGTCGCGCGGCGGGCGCGGGTCAGGCTTTCGAGCGCGAAGGCGTCCTGGTCCTCCCGCGTGAATTGCAGCTTTTCGGCGGTGTCATCGGCAAAACTGCCCATCAGGCGGCCGCGTTCGTAGGCGTCCTCGAGGCCGTCCATGAACATGCTGTCGACGACGCGGCCGTGGCCGAGGCGATAGCCGGCGCGGGCCTTTTCGACCAGGTAGGGCGCGTTCGTCATGCTCTCCATGCCCCCTGCGATGACGATGTCGGCGCTGCCGGCGCGGATCTGGTCGAAGCCGAGCATGACGGCTTTCATGCCGGAGCCGCACATCTTGTTGACGGTGGTGCAGGGGACCTCGCGGGCGATGCCGGCGCCGAGCGAGGCCTGGCGGGCGGGCGCCTGGCCCTGCCCGGCGGGCAGCACGCAGCCCATCAGCACCTCGGAAATCTCATAGGGCTGTAAACCCGACTGGCCAAGGGCGCTGGCAATGGCGCGGGCGCCGAGGGCCGGCGCGGTGTGTTCGGCGAGGGCGCCCTGGAAGGCGCCCATCGGCGTGCGGCGGGCGCCGACGATGACTACGGGGTCGTGCTCCATGGGGTGGATCCTTTTCAGGCCAGGACGCCGGCCTGTCTCAGTGTAGCGATATGATGCGCATCATAGCCGATGCCGGACAGGATTGCTTGCGTATCGGCGCCATTGTCGCCGGTGGACATATGGGGTGTCCCAGGCTGCGTGGCGGAGTAGCGGGGGGCCGGGGCGGGCTGGGTGACACCGCCGGTTTCGACAAACGTGCCCCGCGCGGCGTTGTGCGGGTAGTGCGGGGCTTCCGCCATCGAAAGGATGGGCGAGACGCAGGCGTCGGTGCCCTCGAAGATGGTGGTCCACTCGTCGCGGGTGCGTTGCGCGAACGTTGCGGCGAGTTTTTGTTTCAGCCGGGGCCACTCGGAGAAGTCTAGTTGCGCGTCGAGGTCGCGGTCCTCGGCGAGGCCGGCGAGGCGGCGCATTTCGGCATAGAATTGCGGCTCGATGGCGCCGACGGCGAGGTATTTGCCGTCCGCGGTTGCGTAGGTTTCGTAGAAATGCGCGCCGGTATCGAGCAGGTTCACGCCGCGCTCGTCGCGCCACAGGCCGGCGGCGCGCAACGACCAGACCATGCTCATCAGCACCGCGGCGCCGTCCACCATGGCGCAGTCGATCACCTGGCCCTGGCCGCTGCGCTGGGCGTGCAGGATGGCGCTGACCATGCCGAACGCCAGGAACATGCCGCCGCCGCCGAAATCGGCGACCATGTTGATCGGCGGGGTGGGCTTTTCGCCGGCGCGGCCGTAGGCGTGCAGCGCGCCCGCCACCGCGATGTAGTCGATGTCATGGCCGGCGGTGCGGGCCAGCGGGCCGGTCTGGCCCCAGCCGGTCATGCGGCCGAACACCAGTTTGGGGTTGTCGGCGAGCAGTATTTCGGGGCCGAGGCCCAGGCGCTCCATGACGCCGGGCCTAAAACCCTCGACCAGGCCATCGGCGGTGCGCGCCAGGTCGCGCAGCACGGCCACACCCGCGGGCTGTTTGAGATCGATCGCGACAGCGCGGCGGCCGCGCGCCAAAATGTCGGACGGCGGGGGCGTCATGGCGGGTGGCCCGTTCGGGCGTTCGATGCGGATCACCTCGGCGCCATGGTCGGCCAGCATCATGCCGGCGAACGGGCCCGGGCCGATCCCCGCGATTTCGATGATACGCAAGCCGCTCAGGGGTCCCGCCATGTCGTGCCTTTTCGGTGCTTCACCGCCCGTCTGCCTTGCTTCGGTGGGGTGAACAAGGCCATGAACGCAGGCCAGCCGCGAGGGTGCGCGGCCGGCGGCCCCGAAGGAGCGCGTTGCACGATGGCGTCCGTCCGCCGCGATACGACGAATAGGCTGGAGGCGCCGCCGATCGCCGCGGATAGCCCGGAGCGGTTCATCAACCGCGAATTGAGCTGGCTGGATTTCAACCATCGCGTTGTGGACGAGGCGGATAACGCGCGGCATCCGTTGCTGGAACGGCTGCGTTTCGTTTCGATTAGCGCGGCCAACCTCGACGAATTCTTTTCGGTGCGCGTGGCCGGCCTGGTCGGGCAGACGCGCTCAGGTGTCGGCGCGCCGTCGCCGGATGGGCTGACACCGGCACAGCAACTGAGCGCGGTGCGCGAGGCGGGGCGCGTGCTGCTGCAACGCCAGCAGGGTGTCTGGCTGGAACTGAGGGGGCTGCTGCAGGAGTGCGGTCTGGCGGTGGTGGAGGCGGCATCGCTGTCCGACGCCGAACGCGCGTGGCTGGACCAGTGGTTCATGGAACGCGTGTTTCCGGTGCTGACGCCGTTGGCGATCGACCCCGCGCACCCGTTTCCGTTCATTCCGAACATGGGCCTGGTCATGGCGCTGCAGTTGCAGCGCGAGGAGGACGGCCAGCCGATGCGCGGGCTGATCCCGCTGTCGACGCAGATCGAGCGGTTCGTGCGCCTGCCGGCCGCCGGTGGCGGGCCGATACGGTTCGTGGCGCTGGAAGCGTTGGTCACCATGTTCATGGACCGCGTGTTTCCGGGGTTCTTCGTGGCCGGGCAGGGGCTGTTTCGGTTGATCCGCGATACCGACGTGGAATTCGAGGAAGAGGCCGAGGATCTGGTACGGTCTTACGAAACCGCGCTGAAGCGGCGGCGGGTGGGGACGGTGATCCATCTTTCGGTGGACTCTGTCATGCCGGAAGAACTGGTCGCACTGGTGGCGGACAACCTCGATGCGGAACGTTCGGAGATTTTCGTCGAGCACGGGCTGATCGGCCTTGCCGATCTGAAACAGCTTGTGGTGGATGACCGGGCGGATCTGCTGTTTCCGCCTTACACGCCGCGGTTCCCCGAGCGCATCCGCGATTTCGGCGGCGATTGTTTTGCCGCCATCCGCGCCAAGGATATCGTGGTGCACCACCCGTTCGAAAGTTTCGACGTGGTGGTGCAGTTCCTGCGCCAGGCGGCGGGCGACCCGGCGGTGGTGGCGATCAAGCAGACCGTGTATCGCACCAGCCGCGACAGCCCGATCGTGCAGGCGTTGATCGAGGCGGCGGAGGCCGGAAAATCCGTCACCGCCATGGTGGAGTTGCGTGCGCGGTTCGATGAGGAAGCCAACATCAGGCTGGCGCGCGCATTGGAAGCAGCGGGCGTACAAGTCGTGTTCGGGTTCGCCGAGCTAAAGACGCACGCGAAAATCAGCCTGGTGGTGCGGCGCGAAGGTGGCGCCATGCGCAGCTACGCGCATTTCGGAACGGGCAACTATCACCCGATCACGGCACGCATTTATACCGATTTGAGTTTCTTCACGGCCGATCCGGATCTGACGCGCGACGCGGCAAGGCTGTTCAATTATATGACCGGCTATGCACGGCCGGAGAAAATGGACGCGCTGGCGTTCAGCCCGCTGACCATGCGCGCCACGCTGCTCGATCTGATCCAGTGCGAAATCGATGCGGCGCTGGATGGGCGGCATGGCACGATCTGGCTAAAACTGAACAGTCTGGTGGATCGTAAGCTGATTGATAAACTTTATCAGGCCAGCTGCGCCGGCGTTCAAATCATTGCCGTGATCCGCGGCATCTGCTGCCTGCGGCCCGGCGTGCCGGGGCTGTCCGAAAATATCAGGATAAAATCGATCGTCGGGCGGTTCCTGGAGCACGGCCGCATTTGCGTGTTCGGCAACGGCCACCGCCTGCCGAGCCGGCACGCGGCGGTCTATATCAGCAGCGCCGATTGGATGGAGCGCAATATGGATTGGCGCGTGGAAACATTGGTGCCGATCCGCAATCCTACCGTACACGCGCAAATCCTGGACCAGATCATGGTGGTGAATTTGAAGGATACGCTGCAAAGCTGGCAACTCGGCGCGGATGGCGGGTGGCGGCGGGTGCCGCCGGGGCCAAAGCCGGTGTCGGCACATGATTATTTCATGACAAATCCGTCGCTGTCGGGGCGGGGATCGGCGTTGCATGGGCCGGCGGGGCCGCTGTTGCGGCCACGGCCTATGCGGCCGGATCGGGTTTTGCAGGATTAGGTGAAGGGAAGAAGGAAGGCCAGGGCTCTGCCCTGGACCCGCTGGGGCCGTAGGCCCCAGACCCCATTTCTTAAGAATCGGGGTCTGGGGCCTACGGCCCCAGCGGGGTCCAGGGGCAGAGCCCCTGGCCTTCTTGCATGAACGCCCGCGCCATCCAACCGGCCCTTGCCGCCCTACATGCCGGCCGCATCGCGGAAGCCGAACGCATGCTGCGCCGCTTGCTGCGCCAGCAGCCGGAAAACGCGGAAGCCTTGCATTGCCTGGGAATTGCGCTGCACGCGCTGGGCCAGAACACACAGGCGCTGAGCTTCTTCGAGCGCAGTCTGCGGCTGGAGCCGGCCAATTCGCAGGCGGAAAACAACCGCGCCACGGTGCTTAACGCGCTCGGGCGGGCCGCCGAGGCGCTGGGGTGCCTCGACCGCGCGCTGATGCTAGCGCCGGACGATCCAGCGCTGCACTACAACCGCGGCAACACGTTGATGACGCTGCTGCGCGACGAGGAAGCGGTGGCGGCGTTCGACGCGGCGCTGGCGCGGCAGCCCGATTTCCGCCAGGCGTTGCAAAACAAGGGCATTGTGCTGACCCGGCTGGGTCGTCCCGCGGAGGCACTTGCGACTTACGAAAAACTGCTCGCGCTGTATCCCGCCGGCGCGGCTGCTGACGTGACGTTGTCCGAAGCGCGGGTAAACCGCGCCTGGGCGCTCGACCGCATGAACCGGCGCAGCGAGGCGCTGGCCGCGTGCGACGCGGCGATCGCGGGTGACGCGGCGCACGCGCTGGCGCATTTCAATGCGGCGCCGATTTGCCTGGCGATGGGCGACTATGAGCGCGGCTGGCGGGAATTCGAATGGCGCTGGCGTGACCCTACTTTCAAGGTGCACGCGCGCAATTTCGCGCAGCCGCTGTGGCTGGGCCGCGAGTCGCTACAGGGCCGCACAATCCTGCTTTATGCGGAGCAGGGTTTTGGCGATACGATCCAGTTCTGCCGCTATGCGCCCCTGGTCAAGGCACGCGGTGCCACAGTGATTATGGAGGCGGCGCCGCCGCTATTGCCGCTGCTGCGTACCCTGCGCGGGGTTGATGAGTTTGTCGCGTTCGGCACGAAACTGCCGCCCTTCGATTTCCAGACGCCGATGATGAGCCTGCCGCTGGCGTTCGATACGCGATTGGAGTCTATTCCGGCCGAGGTGCCTTATCTGGCTTCAGACCCGGCGCGGGTCAAAAAATGGCGGGAGATTTTGGGCGCGCCGCGTGGGCTGCGTGTCGGGCTGGCCTGGTCCGGCAACCGGGAGCTGCAATCGGACAATGTGCGCAGCGCGCGGCTCGCGGAGCTGGCGCCGCTGTTTCGTGATGGCATTGAGTATGTGTCGGTGCAGAAGGATGTGCGTCCGCACGATCTGGCGGAAGCCCCGCGCCTTGGCCTGCACCTCTTCGGCGAGCAAGTCGAGGATTTTGCCGATACCGCGGCGCTGATCTCACTCATGGATATCGTGGTCAGCGTGGATAGCGCGCCGGCGCACCTGACCGGGGCGCTGGCAAGACCTGTGTGGCTGCTGCTTTATTTCGCTGCCGAATGGCGCTGGCTCATGCAGCGCGAGGATAGCCCGTGGTATCCCACCGCCCGGCTATTCCGGCAGCGAACCGCGCTGGATTGGCGAGAGGTCGCCCAGCGCGTCGGCGACGCGCTCGCATCGCATCGGTAAAACGCCCATGCGCCGCACGCATGGCGCCCTGCACAAATAATGTGAACGAAACCGGGCGGCACCGATTATACGCGCGGCCCCGGCCCCCATATGGGGCGCCGCTGACGCAATCCGCACGTGCCGAGACCCCAACTCCGGTGGGCACAGCAACGACGTAACGCGTCCTTTGTGGTTGAGCCGGTCACCCCGTGGGCCGGTGCTGTGAAGGATACGGCTATGGTTGATGCCATCAGGGCGGCCGCGGCAAGCCATCGCGATACCGCATTAGGCTGACCGCCCGGCAAATCGCCGGCGCGTCATCTCTTTTCTGTAGCCAATGCCGCCCACCAAGCGGCCCTTGGGCGCAGTTCAACCTGCGCCATCGCGAGGTTTCTTCCAATGACCGTTTTTTCCGCGAAGCGTTCCGCCCTCTCGCCCAACCGCGCGCCGGCGCTGCCCTACGTCGATGATCTCGTCGCTTCGTTCCGACCCACAGAGCCGCTGATCTGTGTGCGGCCCGCCACGCTGGCAGCAACCGCCGGGGAATTCGTGGCCGCGTTTCCCGGCCAAACGATGTATGCAGTGAAATGCAACCCGGACCCCGCTGTGCTGCGCGCGCTCTGGGACGGCGGCGTGCGCCATTTCGATTGCGCGTCGATCGCCGAAGTTGAGCTTATCCGCGGCATGTTCCCGGCCGCGGGGATTTATTTCATGCATCCCGTCAAGTCGCGCCCCGCCATCGCCGAGGCCTACCGCCTGCACGATGTGCGTTGTTTCGTGCTCGACTCCGCGGTGGAGCTCGAGAAAATCCTGGCGGAAACCAGCCACGCCGACGACCTGGATCTGGTGGTCCGCCTGGCATTGCCACCGCTCGGCGCGGTCAGCGATCTCTCGGCAAAATTCGGCGCGCCGCACGACGAAGCGGTCGCCCTGCTGCGCGCCGCGCGGCCGCGCGCGCTGCGACTCGGCGTTTCGTTCCATGTCGGTTCGCAATGCCTCGATCCGCACGCGTGGCGGCATGCCATCGCGCTGGCTGGCGCGGTGATCGCCGAGGCCGGCGTCGCGGTGGATGTGCTCGACATCGGCGGCGGATTTCCGGCGCCGTATCCCGGCATGGTGCCGCCGCCGCTCGGCGCGTTCATGGCGGAAATCGAGGCCAGCGTGGATGTGCTGAACCTGCCGATGCGGCCGCATCTATGGGCGGAGCCGGGCCGTGCGCTGGTCGCGGCCGGCGCCTCGGTGGTGGTGCAGGTGCAGGGGCGCCGCGGCGACGCGCTGTACATCAACGACGGTGTGTTCGGCAGCCTCTCGGACGCGGGCGCCCCGGGTTTCCGCTATCCGGTACGCCTGCTGCGGCCAACCGAGGTGCCGGAACGCGGCTTCGCCTTTTGGGGTCCGACCTGCGACAGCAACGATTACATGCGTGGGCCGTTCATGCTGCCGGCCAATACGCGGGAAGGCGACTGGATCGAGATCGGCCAGCTCGGCGCTTACAGCACCGCGCTGCGCACCGCGTTCAACGGATTCGATCGTGCGAAGGTGGTTGAGGTGCGGGAGGCGAGGTAAGGAAGTTAGGGAAAAGCCGCGCAGCGCTAATGGGGGTCTGGGGCCCCCGGCCCCAGCGGGGTCCAGGGGCAGAGCCCCTGGCCTTCGTCCGCCAAGCGCCGTAACCCCACCTCTATGAGCGCCACCAACGACCCCGACGCCGTCGACCCGCGCGCCTTCCGCGATGCGCTGGGCAGCTTCGTCACCGGCGTCACCATCGTCACCACCCGCGGCGCCGGCGGCACCGACATCGGCCTCACCGCCAACAGCTTCAACTCGGTCTCGCTGGACCCGCCGATGGTGCTGTGGAGCCTCGCCCTCAGCAGCAGCAACCTGCCCGCCTTCCGCACGGCACAATGGTGGGCCGTGCACATCCTGGCGTCCGAGCAGGAAACCCTGTCAGCCCGCTTCGCCCAGCGCAGCGACCAGAAATTCGCCGGCCTCGCGGTGTCGCGCGGCCCCGGCGACATCCCGCTGCTGGAAGGCTGCGCCGCCCGCTTCATCTGCCGCCAGGCCTACGAATACGAGGGCGGCGACCACGCCATCTTCGTGGGCCAGGTGCTGGAATTCGATCGCGCCGGCCGCCCGCCGCTGATCTATCACGAGGGCCGCTATGGGCGGGTCATCGCCGAAGCGCAGGACTTGGGCACGGCAGCCGCGGAGACATTCGCGAGCCGCTTTCTCGGCCACCAGGTCGGCCGTGCCTACGTCGCCCTGTTCGGCGACGTGCGCCGCGAATATCTCCGCCGCGGCCTGACCCCCGCCGACTTCATCGTGCTGACGTCCGTGGGCCTGGGCGACGAGCGACCGCTGCCGGACGTGCTGACCCAGGCCAGGCGCGACGGCGCGGACGCGGCGCTCGATGCGGTACGCGATGCCGCCGGCCGCGGCCTCATCACTCTGCAGGGGGACGTTGTGCGCCTGGCGGAACATGGACGCACGCTGCTTGTGGAACTGACCGCGGTCGCCCAGGCGAGCCAGATGCGCGTCGCGGATCGGCTGACCGCGGGCGAGATCGCCATGCTGCGCCACTTGCTGGACCGCGTCGCCGATCAACCCGCCGCCGGCACCGAAGCTAATTGAATTTAAACTGAAATGAACAGGGCTTTTTCAAGAAAGCACAGAAGAAAGCACTTCTTTTTGAAAAAAGAAGCAAAAACTTTTTATTCATTGGTTGCGTGGTCTGGCGGCCGAGTGGCCCTACGGCGCCGCGAAGCTGACGACCCACTGGTGTTCTTCCGAGATGGGCTGGCCGTTGCGCAGGATGGGCGCGAAACGAACCCTACCGGAGCCGACCCATTTGAGAACGGCGCCGGAAAAAGCGGAGCCGCCCTGCACGCTCACCACGTGGCAACCGGCGGGAAAGCCACTCGCCTGGATCATGCAGCTGATGGTGACGGCACCGGGTGTTCCCGAATCCTCATAGGCGGCCGGGTATTTCGGCGAACCGCCAGACACTGGGACGGCGCGGAACGGACGATCCTCGCCGCGCGGTGCCGGCGGCGCGGCGGGCGGCGGCGCTGGTCTTGAAACCGCCACTTGCTGTTGCGGCGGCGGCGGCGGCGGGGCGACAACCGGTGGCGGCGCCGGCCGGATAGCGGCTTGCTGCGTCTGGGGTGTCGGCGGCGTTGCGTTCCGCCGCACCGGCGGCGTCACGGGCGGCCGCGGCGGCACCAAGGCCGGCTTCGGCAGCGCAGCCCGCGCCGTGGGTGGTGTCGGCGGCGGGGCGGCGGCGACCTTGGGGAGCGGCGGCGGCATTGGCGCTGGAGTGGGCGGCGCTGCCGGCGTTGTAAGCATGGCGGTCCGCACCGTCGCCGACGACGGCGCAACAATGGCGGTCTGCGCGGGTGTCGGCGTCAGCGGCGGCGCGGCCGGCGGCGGCGTCAAGACAGCAGTCGGCGCCGGTGCCGGATTGGGCGCTGGTGCGGGGGCGGGAGGCTGCGCGGCCACCGGTGCTGGCGCCGCGGGCGGCGTCACAACTTGCGCGGCCGTCGCGGGCGGGCTTGGCGGCACGGCGGCATGGGGTGCCGGCGCGGCCGCGATGGTCGGCGAAGATGATGGCGCATGGGGCGAAGGTGCCACAACCAGACCGCGGCCGATGATGAAGCCACCGGCCGAGAGCGCCACAACCGCGACCACGAGCAGAATTGTGCGGGTCGAGCCGCCGCTTCGCTTCGAATCGGCGGCATACAGCGGCTTGCCGCATTTGGGGCAGACGAACGCCTCCCCATCGCGCACCAGAACATCTTCGTTCGCGCTCGCGATCGAGCAGAAAAGCTCGTTCGCGCAGCGCCCAAACCTTGCAGCCATCCGCCTCCCCCAACCCCATGGATGCCATGCGCCTTGCAATGCCGACGGCACCCGGGCGCCTTTTC